>FWWL01001471.1_pt1 | contig 29246 bp, 34 predicted proteins | sample 2228331 | NCBI WGS metagenome assembly FWWL01 (sample SAMEA103939775, study PRJEB20133) | metagenome
TGCTCTTGGATGTACTCTGATAATAAATTCGTAAATTCTCGGTTGTCGTCTGCTAGGAACACTTCAATCCGTGGCAATGTCTGGTCCTCCCTTTCTCAGCGCGAGATTTAATGAATAGCAAAACGTACATCATCCGACCAACGGAGGGTGAAGCCGTAATTGCTTATCGAAAAACGCTTACCGTTTCTCTGTTTATCCGATTTCGACATTGCTGTTCTGTATTCCTTCTCGATTAGAAAATTTTTCTTTATTTTTTTGTGTAGATCGAATATAATATTTAATTTGCGTCATATCACGTCAAATGATGATTTATTTCGCTTTATTTCGACAAACGTTCGGATTTTCAATAATGCGCAAAATCTAAGGCGTTAAACCGCCTTAGATGTTGCTTGCTCAGGGTTCAGCATGATTCCTGCATCCTGGAGCATCCATTCAATGAAGCAACCATACCCCGAAGCAGGATCATTCACGAACACGTGCGTTACCGCGCCGACCAATTTACCTTTTTGGATTATCGGACTTCCGCTCATACCCTGTACAATGCCACCGGTACGCTCTAACAGCTTTGGATCCGTAATTTTAATGACCATTCCTTTGGTTGCCGGTGAAGATTGCTTGGATACGTGCACGATTTCTATATTGAATCGCTCAACCTTCTGCTTATCTACAACCGTTAAGATTTGTGCAGGACCTTCCTCCACTTCTTCCGCGAAAGCAACCGGCATAGGTTCGGAATTATAGGCATGCTCGGGCATTTGCTTCATCTGTCCGAAAATGCCAAAAGGCGTATTGCGTTCCACGCTGCCGAGCGTTCGACCTTCTTTAAGGAAATGCGCCCGTTTTTCCCCTGGTTCGCCGCTTTGACTTTTCGATATCGAAGAAACGCTGGATTGCAAAATCTCACCGCTGCCGACGACTATCGGCGTTTGCGTGTCCATATCGGTAATAACATGTCCTAGCGCACCGTATACGCCTTGATCCGGAGCATAGAAGGTTAATGTACCAACGCCTGCGGCTGAATCACGAATGTATAAACCGAGCCGCCACGCCTTGTCCTCCTGATCGTAAACAGGCTTCAATGAGGTCTTGAACCTTTCCTTGCCGCGTTGAACCAACAATTGCAATGAAGCGCCGTTGCGTCCTGCGGTTTCGGCATAAGGAGCGATTTTGGCGATGTCATTACAGGGTTGACCGTTGATTTCGATAATGAGATCGCCAAGCTTTAGCTTTGCGTCTTCTCCCGGCGATACTTTTGTTTTATCGCCCGTCTGGACGAGATGATGACCGACAACCATAATGCCGGCCGATTTCACTTTGACTCCGATTGTTTGTCCTCCAGGTATAACGCGTAAATCCGGAATAACCTGCAGACGAACGGTTTTAAAGGGGATTTTGCCAAACAGCTTGAGCTTAAGATCCGTTACGCCGCTATGCTTGGGTTGAATAGATAAAGGCTGGTTTAGATCGACGCGAACTAATGCATTATTGCTTCCGTTAATACCGGCTACTTGGGGATTCAAGCTTCCTTGCGCATGTACTGGCATCGCATAATGAAGGGAGATCGCTTGTCCTTGAAAAAGCCTTAATTGATTGGGAAACTCTGCAAAATTCTGAAAAGGCGCAGAGCAAACGGCGATGCACAGCATAAGAACGACGACGAGACCCGTGCGGCGTTTTCTGGAGTGTTTCTGGTACAAGTTCTCACGCTCCCTTACAGACTAGACCGGCTTATTTAATGTTGCCGATAACGTACCTATAAGGTAACCGCGAGCCACTCCTTTTATGTTCTCAAAAAGCTTCCTTTTTGATTGATTTTTCGCGCCGCTACGCGTTTTTTCTGAGCTGGGCCAAAGTAAGCATTTCTTGTGCGTGATGCCGAGTTTTTTCCGTTACTTCCACCCCGCCAAGCATCCTTGCCAGTTCTTCAACCCTCTGGAACTGATTTAGTTCCGTAACCGATGTCTGCGTACGTTCTTGGCCGGTTACCTGTTTAAGTATTTCGTATTGATGATCCGCCATGCATGCGACCTGCGGCAGATGAGTAATCGCGAAAACTTGGCAATGCCGCGATAATAACGACAGCTTCTCCGCTACGGATTGGGCCGCCCTGCCGCTAACTCCGGTATCGACTTCATCGAATACAAGAACCGGAATTTCGTCGATCTGGGCGAAAATCGTTTTTAACGCAAGCATGACTCGTGACATTTCACCGCCTGAAGCGATTTTGGCTAGCGGTTTAGGCGGTTCGCCGGGATTGGTGGAAAGAAGGAACTCAGCGGTATCGGCTCCGGAAATCGTCAAAGCCGCTGCACCTAATTTAACCTCGAAAACGGAACGATCCATTTGCAAGTGGGCCAACTCTTGTTCGATTTGGCGAGCCAAAGCTCGTGAAGCCGCTTTGCGGATCGAGGTAAGCCTATCCGCCTTTGTCTGCAACTCGCTTTGCAGCGCTTGCTCTTGCAGGGCCAATTCCTTGAGCAGCTCCTCGCTGTTATCAAGCTGGTCTGCTTCCGTTTTGATTCGGATCTGATAATTTAAGATATCTTCCGTGGTTTCCCCGTATTTCCGCTTCAAGCTATGGATAATATCCAATCGCTGTTCGATTTGGACAAGGCGCTGGGGATTGAATTCGATGCCTTCTTTATAATCCCGCAATTGAAAAGCGCTATCCTCGACGCCGTAATAAGCGGATTGCAGCTGTTCGACGATCGGCTGCAGCACGGTTGGATCTATCTTCGCGATATCCTGTAAGCGGGTTAAAGCGCGCGAGAGCGCGGCCAAGCCTTTGGTGCCATAGAGAAGGTCGTATGCTTCGGTTACCGCCTCCGTCAATTTCTCCGCATGGGTTAGTTTGCGCCTTTCGTCGGCAAGGGATTCATCTTCTCCCTCTTTTAACCGAGCCGCTTGAATTTCTTCCAATTGAAACCGATACATATCGAGCATTTGCATGCCTTGGCGGGACTTCTCCTCCAATTCGCGTCGCTCTCGACTGACCTCTTGGTATTGTTGAAATAACTTGCGGTATGCCGACTTCTCTTCCTGGATGTCTTCTCCGGCGAACATATCGAGCCACTCAAGATGCCGCTCAATTCGAAGCAGCGATTGATGCTCGTGCTGTCCGTGGATATTGACCAGATGCTCTCCGACTTCCCGAAGCATCGTAAGCGTAACTCCCTGTCCGTTAATTCGCGCGGACGACTTTCCTTGGGAGAGAAGTTCCCGGCGAATAAGCAAGGTTTCCTCGGAATTTGCTTCTATCCCTAATCGCTGAAGCGTTTCCCACACGGGATGATGCCTCGGCAAATCGAACATGGCCTCAATATCCGCGCGATCGCAGCCGTGACGAATCATTTCCCCCGAGCCCCGGCCTCCCGCCGTCAACGTTAAAGCATCGATTACGATTGATTTACCTGCGCCGGTTTCTCCCGTAAGGACATGAAATCCCGGATGAAAAACAACGGATACGTTCTCAATAACTGCCAAGTTGTGAATGGTTAGTTCCCGAAGCATGAATAGCCCCCTTGATCTCGTCAATGTAGTTATTGTTAGTTATTGCATCATATCGTAAATACGTCCCAACAAGTCTTCGCTGTGATTTTTCGATTTACAGATAAGCAGCATGGTATCGTCACCGCCGATCGTTCCGATCACCTCAGGCCAATCCATACCGTCTATAAGCGCCGCGATCGTACTTGCGGTAGCCGGCAAACATTTAAGGACAACTAGATTTTCCGCAGCCTCCGCGCCGACAAAATGATCCAGAAGCGCACGCTTCAGCTTGTGGGCTGGGTTGTAACGTTGATCCTGCGGCATCGAATACTTGTATCGTCCGTCTTCGAGCGGTACTTTAATCAGTTGCAGTTCTTTAATATCGCGCGATACAGTCGCTTGCGTCACTTGCATGCCTTCTAGGCTAAGGACTTCGACGAGCTCCTCTTGCGTCTCGATTTCCCTGGATCCGATTAACTCACGAATTTTACGCTGCCGTTGTCCCTTCATTACTCGCCATCCTCCACTTTGAATCGTACGATTTTTAATTGCCGGTCCTGAGCATTTACGATTACGATACCTTCACAATCCGGGAATAATAACGCGTATGCGAGCAGTCTTTCGCGCAGGCCGCTCGCCGTCCAGTCCATCGGTTGCCTTGCGCGCTCCAGCTTAACGAGATAATACTTATCTTCTTTAAAAGCCAAATAATCGAAATAAAGGCGAGTCGGCATGACGGGACCGTCATCCAAAACAACTCCCAGCGGAATTCGGTGTTTGCCCGACAGAACCTCGTATCCGTTTTCTTGCATGAGCATCACATTATCGTCTTGTTCTACTCCCCCGGCGATCGCAAGCTTTCGCAGCTTGGACCCCGGAGGTTCATGCAACCAACGGTCGAACCGCCTTGCCACCCACCATATCATAATACCGGCAGCGGCCAGCATAATGATCCAATCCCCGAACCTCTCCAAGCGCTAACCTCCTCGGCCCATTCCGTTAACTGAGGAAAGAATATGCTGATTGGACATGGATGTTCTATGCTCTCTTTTCTTTCGCGATTCATGCCTTATAATCCTTTTTACATACAAAAGCCCGAAGCATCCAAGTACGTCCCGGTTCTATGCTCCGGCCGTTCTTCGGCAGCTCCGGGTCCAACCGGACAAAAACGATTCTTTTTCATTAAGGGCTTCTTCGGAAAGTCGAGCTTGCCTCGTCGACGGTCTGTTTAATGATTTTGGGCAAATATTCCTCTGGAAATTCCGGTAAAGGCTTCCCTTGTTCCGACAACTGCCAGAATGCAAGAAATTCGATATTGCCTTCACCGCCGGTAATCGGCGAGTATGTAAGCCCCTTAAGCTCAAAGCCAAGCCCATTCGCGCTCGTCAACACTTCTCGCAGCACGTTTGCGTGTACCGCAGCATCCCGGATTACGCCTGATTTACCGACGTGCTCTCTTCCGGCTTCAAACTGCGGTTTAATCAACGCGACGGTCTGGCCGTCTAGTTCGAGCAAACCGGCGAGAACCGGCAAAATAAGCTTAAGGGAAATAAACGATACGTCGATCGTTGCAAATCCGGGTTTCGGCCCGTCGAGCTGCTCAATCGTCATATGCCGGAAGTTCGTCCGCTCCAGTACCTGTACGCGCTTGTCCTGGCGAAGGGACCAATCCAATTGATTGTAACCGACATCAACGGCATATACCCGCGAAGCCCCGTTCTGGAGCGCACAATCGGTAAATCCACCTGTTGAGGCGCCAATATCCAGCATGACGGCATCCTGCAGATTCAAACCGAAATGCTTGATCGCTTTCTCCAGTTTAAGACCGCCGCGACTGACGTAAGGGTGAAGTGTGCCTTTTACGGTTATCGCCGCATCGCGTGGAACCTTCGTACCGGCTTTATCAACCCGTTCAGTACCTACGAGCACCAAACCGGCCATTATCGCCGCTTTGGCCTTTTCCCGGCTTTCATAATAACCGAGCTCAAGCAGCAGAATATCCAGCCGCTCTTTCGTTACGGTCGTCTTCTCCATTAAGTCGCCCTTTGCCTTTTCCGTACGGGAAGCGATGCAAGCTGCTTAGCTATCGCATCTGCTGTCAAACCGCTTTCCGCGCGTTGTTCCTTGATCGTGGCGTGTTCAACGAAAATATCAGGAACGCCGGCGATATGAATGGAAAATGGCTGAATACCTTGCAACGTATAAAATTCCAGGACGGCGCTTCCTAAACCGCCTTGGACGGCCCCTTCTTCGATAACCATTAGCGGGATCCGTTCTTTCGCCATCGCAAGCAGCATTTTCTCATCCAAAGGTTTAACGAATCTGGCATTAACGACGCGAACGTTAATTCCTTCGCGCTTCAAAAGCTCGGCCGCTTCTTCCGCAACTTGGACCATCGGCCCGATTGCCAATACCGCGGCGTAATCGCCCTCGCGTACCGTTTCCCACGTCCCGATCTCGATCGGAGTCATTACGGCATCAAACGCAGCTCCGGTGCCGGATATACGCGGATAACGAAGCGCGATCGGACCCTCATCATAGTTAACAGCAGTCTTTAGCATATTTCTTAGTTCATTTTCGTCTTTGGGCATCATAAGCACCATATTGGGGATATGCCTTAGAAAAGCAATATCATAAACGCCTTGATGCGTCTCACCGTCCGCACCGACGAATCCAGCACGGTCTATAGCGAAGATGACATTCAGATTTTGCCGGCAAATATCATGCACGACTTGGTCGTAAGCACGCTGCAAGAAGGTGGAGTATACCGCGAAAACCGGCTTCATGCCTTCCATGGCAAGCGCTGCTGACATCGTGGCAGCGTGTTGTTCAGCAATTCCCACATCGAACATCCGATCCGGGAACTTCTCCGCGAATTTCAAGAGGCCCGAGCCTCCCGGCATCGCTGGCGTTACCGCGACGATCCGATTGTCTTGCTCTGCGAGCTCGATTAAGGTATTGCCGAATACTTCGGTATACATGGGAGGACCGACCGGTTTGACCACTTGACCGGATTCGATCTTGTACGAGCCCGTAATTCCATGCCACTTATGCGAATCGGCTTCGGCGGGGGAATACCCCTTTCCCTTCACCGTCAACACGTGTACCAGTACCGGGCCCTCGACGTTATCGGCTTGTTTGAACGCTTCCAGCAATTTATTTATATCGTGACCGTCAACAGGGCCGAAATATTTCAGTCCGAATTCCTCGAAAAGCATTCCGTCGGGCGCCACTAGGTACTTCAGGCTGTCCTTAACCCGATCGGCCGTGCGCGCGAGCTTGCCTCCAATAGCCGGCACTTTGCGGAGCAGCCAATCCAGCTCGTCTTTTGCTTTGCGGTATATTTTCTCGGATCTGACTTTACCTAAGTAATTATGAATCGCACCGACATTCGGAGCGATGGACATTTCGTTATCGTTAAGCACGACCATCAAGTTGCGTTTCTCATGGCCGATGTGATTCAATGCTTCGAGCGCCATACCGCCGGTAAGCGCACCGTCGCCGATGATGGCAATTACTTTGTTGGTCTCGCCCTTTAGATCCCGCGCCAAAGCCATGCCCATCGCAGCGGATAAGGAAGTGCTGCTATGGCCGGCTTCCCAGACGTCGTGCTCGCTTTCGTTGCGTTTAACAAACCCGCATAAGCCATCCTTCTGCCTCAGCGTATCGAATCGGCCCATGCGTCCCGTCAGCATCTTATGCACGTAGGCTTGATGTCCTACGTCAAAGATCATTTTGTCAGCCGGGCTGTTATATAAATAATGCAACGCCAACGTAAGCTCCACTACGCCTAAGTTCGGGGCGAGATGACCGCCGGTTGCGGATAGCTTCTGAATAAGAAATTGCCTAATCTCTTCGGCCAACTGAGGAAGCTCGGGTAAGGGCAATTTTTTCAAGTCGGTAGGACTGTCGATATGCTCGAGCAGCAAGTATTATTCCCCGCTTTCCACAAATGGATATTACCGCTATTATACCATATCCCCAAAAAATGCCCAAACAATCATCGACATAAAAATTAGCCTGTGAAAATATTGACCCCCACCCTGCGGGTAAGGGGACACGCAAAAACGTGCAAAACCCCAATAGCGGCGAGATTTTAATGATCCCTTGCTGCGATATTGGGGTCGTGATGATACTTATATCAGTGATCTCTGTATCAGTGATCTCTGTTCAGCAAATATTCCGCGATTTCGATCAATCTGTCCGGCTTAGCCAACCCCGCTTGCAGAAGCGTTTCATTAGCTTCCTTCGTCAATTTTTCGACGCGCTTGCGACTTTCATCTAGACCGAGCAGGTACGGGTATGTCACTTTTTCCTGCCTTTCGTCGCTTTTGACGGGTTTGCCGAGCTTTGCTTCAGTACCGGTCAGATCAAGGATGTCATCCTGGATTTGGAAGGCAAGTCCCACGTTTTTTCCGAATAGCCCGAACGCTCTCAGCTGCTTTTCGTCCGCTTCAGCCGCATGTCCTCCCGCTCTGAGAGAGAAGGCGATCAGGTCGCTTGTCTTATGCAAATGGATGTTCTGCAATTGGTCGAGCGAAGTTAAACCTTGCTCACCCAGCATATCGTCAACTTGTCCGCCAACCATGCCGGGAACGCCTGCGTATTTCGAAAGCTCCTCGACGACGGCTAGAACCCGCTCCGAAGGAACTCCCCTTCTTGCGGCCTGAGTTAGGACGTGAAAAGCATGCGTAAGCAATCCATCCCCTGCCAGAATGGCCATCGCTTCTCCGAATACTTTATGATTCGTTAGACGACCACGACGAAAGTCATCGTTATCCATGGCCGGCAAATCGTCGTGAATAAGCGAATAAGTATGGATCATCTCCGCCGCGCAAGCAAACGGCAATGCCCTTTCGGACGTGTCTTCCTTGTTCGCTACGGCTTCCGCAGCTGCCAGAACGAATATCGGACGCAACCGCTTGCCCCCTGCGAGCAAGGAATAATCCATCGCTTCCCGAAGCTTGCCGGGTATAGGCCAGCTAGACGGAAAGACGGATTGCAGAGCCGTTTCTACTCGTTCGCGCCGCTGTTGCAGGTAAGTATGTATTTCCAACGTAGTCGTCACGTTATACCCCTTTGTCTCCAGAAGCTTCTTCTTTGACCGCTGCAAAAGGCTTGCGCTGCATCCCGGCGTCGCCCTCCACCAACATCTCAATGCGGCGTTCCACTTGCTCCAGCTTCTGGCCGCACAATTTAGAGAGGGACATCCCTTCTTGAAACAGCTCAATGGCGGTTTCCAATGGCACATCCCCACTTTCTAGCTTGGCGACGATCGATTCTAGCGTTTCCATCGCTTGCTCGAACGTAATTGCGGGACCATTGCCGTCCTTAGCGGAGTTGTCAGTCGAGCCGTTCTTTGCCATTTGGTTGCTCCTCCCCGTGAATACCCCATATTTGACAATCCAATTTGCCATCCGTCAGCCTTACGCGAATCAGATCGCCTGGTTGAACGTCGTTGATCGTTCGGATTAGCGTTTTCTCTTTCTCGTCATACGCAAGGCTGTAGCCGCGCGCCATGACTTTCAGCGGGCTCAGAGCATCCAGGTGGCGAACCAGCGAACCGAACTGGCTTTGCCGCTGACGAACGATCCCGTTCATAGCCTGCTCCAATCCATGAGTGGCCGACGAGATGCGCTTACGGGCAAAAGCAGCTTGTTGGATAGGATTTACCGAATTTAACCTTCCGTTCAGACGAGAGAGTCGTTCTTTCGTTCTTGATAGACCGGCAAGCATTCGGTATTGAAGCGTATCTCGGAGCCTATCAAGCCTCTCTGCTTGCACAAGAAGACTGCGTCTAGGCTGCGTAAAATAAGGCGATCTCGCCGCATGCTGCCAGCGTTCCTTCGCTTTGGCGAGCATAGCCCCCAGGGACTTTGCCATTCTCCGTTCAAGATGGACGAGCCCTTGCTTCAGCTCCCCAATGTGTTGAACGGCCAGCTCGGCCGCGGCAGTAGGCGTAGGAGCCCGCAGATCCGCGGCGAAATCCGATATCGTAAAGTCTGTCTCATGCCCGACCGCAGAGATGACGGGAATAACGGATGCCCGAATTGCCCTTGCGACAGCTTCCTCGTTAAAGGCCCACAACTCTTCCAGCGAACCGCCTCCGCGCCCGATAATGAGCACATCCGCCTCCGCCAGTGCATTCATCGTTTGAATCGCTTTGACGATAGAAGGCGCTGCATGAACCCCTTGAACCGAGACGGGATATAACAATACGTTAACGGTTGGATTACGCCGTTCGAGAGTGATTAAGATATCCCGTACGGCAGCGCCCGTTGGCGAAGTGATGACGCCCACCGTGCGCGGATAACGCGGAAGAAGCCGCTTGTTCTCTTCTCGAAACAATCCTTCCAGATCGAGCTTTTTCTTCAGCTGCTCGAAGGCGAGATAGAGACTTCCAATGCCGTCAGGCTGCATCGCCGTTGCGTAAAACTGATATTGACCGTCTCTCTCATATACGGAGATGCCTCCGCGCGCCAACACTTTCATCCCGTCTTTAGGAGCGAAAGGAAGCCGTGCGTTGTATGAGGCAAACATAATGCATTTAAGCCTTCCGCCTTCGTCCTTCAGCGTGAAATACATATGTCCGCTGGAGTGGAAGGTGAAATTAGAGATTTCGCCCCGAATCCAGATGTCTTGGAGCCCGGAATCGCCTTCAAGCTTCATCTTAATGAGGCGGTTAATGTCGCGGATGCTAAGAGCTCGCGCCGGTTCCATCGGTTGGCTCCTCTCTATTCTAGGGTGCGTTTGGCTGATTTCAAGGTGTTCGCCATCAGCATCGTGATGGTCATCGGTCCGACTCCGCCCGGCACGGGAGTAACCCAACCGGCTACACCCAGAACGTCTTCATAATCCACGTCTCCGCACAATTTGCCGTCCGGCAAACGATTGACTCCGACGTCGATGACGACGGCTCCCGGTTTAACCCATTCCTTCTTCACTAGCTTGGGAATGCCGACAGCGACCACGAGAATGTCGGCTTGACGAGCCATCTCCTCAATGTTCCGGGTACGGGAGTGACAGATCGTAACGGTTGCGTTCTCGCGCAGAAGCAGCATGGACACGGGCTTGCCGACGATATTGCTCCTTCCGATGACGACCGCATGCTTACCGGCAGGATGGTTTCCCGTTCTCTTGAGCAACTCGATAACGCCGGATGGCGTACATGGCAGCAATGTCTCATCGCCGATCATCAGGTTACCGACGCTTTCGGGATGAAATCCGTCCACGTCCTTCTCTACCGAAATGGCATCGATAATCGCTTTTTCCTGGATATGCTTCGGAAGAGGAAGCTGAACCAGGATGCCATGGATGTTCTCTTGCGCGTTGTATTTCTCGATCAACGCAAGCAGCTCGTTCTGTGTCGTCTCGGCAGCCGCCCTAACCACTTCGGAATAGTAGCCGAGCTGCTCGCACGCCTTCGCCTTGTTCCTCACGTACACTTGCGAAGCCGGATCCTCTCCGACAAGAATGACTACAAGGCCTGGGGTAATGCCCTTGGACTTAAGCGACGCGACTTCCTGCAGCATCTCTTGGCGAATCGAATCCGATATGCTTTTCCCGTAGATGATTTGTGCGCTCATGGCTTATCGCCCTCCTGCGGCTGGTTTTCTTCCCTCTCCCGCAACATGCGGCCGAGCACGCCGTTAACGAATTTCCCGTTCTCTTCCAAACCGAAATGTTTGGCCAATTCAATCGCTTCATTGATGACAACCTTCGGAGGAACGTCTTGGCGATACTTCATTTCGTAAGCAGCCAAACGCAAAATCTGACGATCCACCCTGGACAACCGATCGACCTGCCATCCCGTTAAATACACGACAAGACTCTGGTCGATGATCTCTTTCTTGTCTTGAACACCCTGAACCAATTCACGCGTAAAAGCGTCAATGGCTGCTAATTCCGCTACATTCGCGCCTATTTCGTTGTCTTGACGGGCTTCTTCCATCACGATGTTGACAGCTTCGTCGCCGGTCACTCCGTTCATCTCTATCTGGTACAGGCTTTGTACCGCGATTTCCCTTGCAAGTCTGCGTTTCATGAGTCCTCCCGAATGTTCATACGTACTTTAATCCATTTAGTATGGCGCTACAAAAAACAAAAAAACCCGTGAGCATCTTTTCCATCGGAAACTGCGGAACCATGAAGCTCCGCCGTCCCTGCCTGGGCAAGAACATTCACAGGGATTATCGTGACCAAGGCCAACGGTCCGTTACCCAATCCGTTAATCTGTCCCACGGAAAAAGCGGTCCCCGTCTTTCGTCCTTGTGCTTACCAATCCAATATCCGATGCCAATGAGCAATGCACAGAACAGCATATCCCAGAAACCGCTTATTAAATAAATGATACCGAATAAGAGACCCGCCGCAACCCCGGCGATCCTTCCACCGAAGGTTTCCCACCATACTTTCCACATAGATGGTTCCCCCTATTCTACGCGGCTCTTATAGGTAGTCGGCGCTTGAGTCACGTTCGCGATAAAGACGGAAACCTCCGCAACCGGAATGCCAGTCGCCTCTTCGATTTGCTGCGAGACCGTACGCTGCATTTCTTCGGATAACGTCGGAATGGAGCCTTCTCCGTCCACGAAAGCCCGGATGAGAATTTCCAATCCGGATTCCGCGACTCTTACGCGGGCTTTCAAGTCTTTGACTCCTCGTGTGCGGGATGCCGCTTTGAGCGCTATGTTCTCAACCGTTTCCACCGAGATGCGAATATCGCCATGTTCCGTCCGTTGATTGATAGAGGGGGCAGAGCTGCCGCCGCGGGATACGGACACGATAAAGAACCTCAGACTAATAAGCATTATGATTATGGCCACTATGATGACGGAGCCCTGCACTATCCGCGATTCCCCCGTAAAATCGGAGACAACATCTTTTAGCCATTTCTCCGAAAATCCGCCGCTTGCGGCAACGATCGTAATAATGGATGCGGCTCCGATCGCCACACTGTACAAAAACAACAGCAGCCTGTCCAACACTTTAATCAACGTAAGAGCCCTCCATGTTCCCTAATAGGTAAATGTCCCCCATGATTGCGAAAAGGCCTCTGCGAGAATTCCCTGAAGGAAAGTTCTCGTCAGAGGGCCGTCATCCGCAGACCGGAGGGTCTTCCGTCACCGCGGAAATCAGGTTGCGGTCACATCATTATCGGACACGTACATGGGATTCATCTTCTTCGGGTTTGTCGCCCGCCTTGAAATGAACGTCGTGTATATGTACGTTAACTTCTACAACATTAAGTCCGGTCATCGTCTCGATCGAGCGTTTGACATTTCGTTGAATTTCCGTTGAAATTTCCGGGATCCGCCGGCCGTATTGAACAATGATCGATACGTCAACAGCCGCTTCGCGTTGTCCAACTTCCACCTTAACGCCTTTGGACAAGTTCTTGCGTCCCAATAATTCAGCGATTCCGGAGGAAATGCCACCGCTCATGCCTGCAACGCCATCGACTTCCACAGTCGCCAAACCGGCTATCACCTCAATGACTTCCGGGGCGATTTCAATGGTGCCCATATCCGTCCGTTCGTAATCCGGGGCTATCGTTTCCATGCGTAGTTCCACCTCCACATGCTCGGAGCAAATCGGGGTAAGTCCGAGCATTCGCCTTCACTACTTATAAATATAGCATTCCCGGATAATTATGACAAACGCTTGGACCGAAATTATAACGTGAATCCATCGGTCTCCGGCGGTTCATTGTCTCCGTTAATATCATGTTCCTCGAGAAACTTAATATCGAACGTGCCTTTGGCAAAAATCGGATGGTTCATGAGCTTCAAATGGAAAGGAATCGTTGTTTTAACGCCTTCCACCATAAATTCGCTCAAAGCCCGGCGCGCCCTGGCAATCGCTTCATCGCGCGTCGGTGCCCAGACGATCAGCTTGGCGATCATAGAATCGTAATGGGGAGAGATCACATACTGCGGATAGGCAGCGCTATCCACTCGAACCCCGGGACCGCCCGGCGGTAAGTAAAAGCCGATGCGTCCCGCGGACGGCATGAAATTGCGTTCCGAATCTTCCGCGTTAATGCGGCATTCTATGGCCCATCCTTCGAACTTCACGTCCTCCTGTTTAAAGGAAAGAGGGGAGCCTTCGGCAATCGAGATCATTTCTTTGATCAAGTCTATGCCCGTGATCATTTCCGTCACGGGATGTTCTACCTGAATACGGGTGTTCATCTCCATGAAGTAAAATCGGCCGTCCTGGCCGAGTAAGTATTCGATCGTACCCGCACCGGAATAATTCACCGCGCGGGCTGCCCGTACCGAAGCTTGGCCCATGCGCTCGCGAAGCGCTGGAGTAATGACGGAACAAGGCGCTTCCTCGACAAGCTTCTGGCGGCGGCGCTGCACGGAGCAATCGCGTTCGCCCAGATGGGCGACATTGCCGTGTTTGTCCGCGATAATTTGAATTTCAACGTGCTTCATGCCGGTTAAATACTTCTCGAGATATACACCCGAATTACCGAAAGCTTTCTCTGCTTCCTGCTGCGCGGTTGTAATCTCGCGAATGAGCATTTCTTCGTTCTCGGCGAGACGTATGCCGCGTCCGCCTCCGCCCGCAGTTGCTTTAATAATTACGGGGTAACCAATATCCCTCGCTACGCGAATGGCTTCGTCGAGATCTTCCACCAAACCGTCGGAGCCCGGTATGACGGGAACGTCCGCATCCTTCATCGTTTGCTTGGCGACGGATTTGTCCCCCATGCGGCTGATCGCTTCCGAAGAAGGACCGATGAAAGTAATATTGCAAGTTTCGCATATATCCGCGAAATCGGCATTTTCAGAGAGGAATCCGTATCCCGGATGGATTGCGTCGCAATCGGTTAAAGTTGCAACGCTCATAATATTCGTCAAGTTCAGATAGCTGTCCTTGGACGCCGTCGGTCCGATACAATACGCTTCATCAGCCAAACGCACGTGTAACGATTCCCGGTCGGCTTCGGAATAGACCGCTACGGCGGTGATTCCCAACTCTCGGCACGCGCGAATGATTCTTACCGCGATTTCGCCGCGGTTAGCAACCAATATCTTATTAAATTTCAAAGTGCAATCCTCCTCGGGATTATTCCGGCTTCACTAGGAATAGCGGTTGGCCGAATTCGACGAGCTGTCCGTTCTCCACGAGAATGTCAACGATCTCGCCCTTCACTTCCGCTTCCAAAGGATTCATCAACTTCATCGCTTCCAAGATGCATACTACCGTTTTGTCGGATACTTTGTCGCCGATGTTAACGAATGAGGAAGCATCAGGCGAAGGAGAACGGTAAAAGGTGCCTACCATAGGAGATACGATGCGATGCAGGTGGGAATTATCTGTTGCCGCGGATTTCGCTTCCGGAAGGGTAGCAGCGGGTACGGCGGGTGCTTGCGCAACTGTCGGTGCGGCAGGCAGGTATGTATGAGATAGAGGGGCGGTTTGCACGTTTACGATTTCGGTGCGGCCCGGTTTGCGAATGGCCAATCGCATGCCTTCGTTCTCAATTTCCAGTTCGTGTACGGATGTTTGGTCTACCAGTTTGATCAATTCTTTGATTTCGCTCAGCTTAAACATGTCGGTCACTCCTTGACTCGGGATTCCCCGTCTAAAGAAAGCTTGTTCGATCCCACAACGGAACTATTATACCATAATCGAACAAAATGGAAAGAGCTCGTCCCATTCGGAGTATTCGCCTTTAATAGCCCCGAACATAAAAAAGGGGTTATCCGTGAAGTAGAATTCGAGTCTACTCTCAGGATAATCCCCTCATTATTAAGCCTTGCCTATGCTTTTACTTGATTTATTGCACATACTGGACAGTTACCCTGTCCGGAGTGACATTGAGCTCTTTGATCGCCAAATCAATGATGCCGACCGCTTGCTTTTTCTCTAGTTTATCGCTTAGAACGATAACGTTGAATTTAGTATCCACTTCGTCAACCACCGCGTTTTCGAAATCCTGAAGCAATTTCTCTTGCAGGCTGGTTATCCGCAAATCCGTATCCTCAAGACGACTCAGCTCTTCTGCCGCATCGGCCGCCTCCTCTTGGCTGACCTTCGTGTTCGCGATGATCGCACTGAGCTCTTCCGCCTTTTTGCTGGTGCTTTCCTGTTGCGCTAATTGTATCTGATCGAAAAATTGGCTGCCCTTGAGATTGGTCAGTCCTTTCAAGACAGCCTCGTCATCCGGGGAAATCCCTGAAGTATCCTTGTCGTCGTCCGTCCCTTGGGCTTCTTCGGAAGCCGCCTCGCCAGTAGCGGACAAATCGTCGGTTAACTGATCGACTTCCGTAACGACTACGCCTTCCGGATTCCCCAGCAACTCCGTTTGCTCCGTACCGCTTGCGTTATCGGTTGTCGGAACATCCTCCGTGAATAAATAGTAGGCGGACAAGATAACCATCAAGCTCAGCATCGATACCAACCAAATGGTTTGACGTTTGTTATTCATTGTTCAATTCCTCCCAGGATTATATGATTTTGTCATGAATCATGTTTTGCGCGGCATGACTGCAATCCGGTGAATCGGAACGTCTAGCCCGCGGGATACCGCTTCGGCTATTAGCTTATGGACGGTTGCGTTCTCTGCGCCTTTGGCTATGATTAGCACACCGCGAATTCTCGGGTTCAGCTTCTTCACGATGATAGGCGACTGACTGCCAGACACTTCGTATAGAACGACCTGACCGTCTTTGGTAATGTCCGTGATGTGCCTGCTTGCGCCATTGCGATCGGTTTCTTCCGTAATCTGAGACATTTGCTTCTCGTTGAGCTGCACGACCGTCTCCTCGGTTGAATCCACCGTTACCATAACGTCCGCCGTTCCCACACCAACCATCGTTTCCAGCATTTCTTTCAATTGGCTTTCAAATTCGGTTTCGATGTCCGCGAAAGGGTTGCCCTTGCGTTCTTCTCCGCCCCCCAGAAAGGTTTCCTGCTGCGGAACGTCTTCATCCCGTGGCGGAGAAAGATCGGGATCTTTCGCGGGATCGATCGTTTTGACCTTCATTAGGGAGGAGGCGAGCAGCAACGCGGCCCCGATTAATCCAATCAGCACAAGCCACCGGAATGCTTTGATTCTGCGCGGTCCTCCCGAACCCCCACCGATGAAAGATTCCAGCTGCTGCAGCCACTTGGCCATATCGCACCTCCCAGGTCAGTTTGCGTTTTCCGTCTCCCCCGCGGTCATCATCACTTCGACGATGCTCGCGGAAAACCCGAACCGGCTTGCAAGCAGCGCGGAAATCCGCAAGCGGGTATCGCGGTCAACCTCGTGTTCCGCCTTGGCAGCTTGTTCAACAGCCTCCGCGGACGCAGTCGCAGCAGAAACCTCTTCGTCGTCCGGCCAGCCTTCAACCTCAATGTCGATGTCAACAGCCGCGATCGGATCGACTTCCGCGACAGGAGATACGGTTCGATCGCCATGTGTATCTTCCAGCTCGGGCTCGAGCAGGATACTCACCTTAGCTACGGCCATAGAACCGTCGTCCCCCTGCTTCAGGGTGACGTCCACCTTGCGCACCCCGCGCTTTTCGCTTTGCTCAACTTCGCTTCGAATAGCGGATTCAAGCCTTGCCGACACCAAATTCGCCGCTTGAATATTTTGCCTGTCGCGAAGCTTGGCTCCCTCTTCTTCGATCATCGCCAGTTCGTTAGCTGAGCCTTTCGGCGCTCGCTCAACCGAGCTCAAGCCTTCGGCAAGCTTGGCGCTGAAGTCGCCTTTCATCCAGTGCATGATCGGCGTCGCAACGGTCATGAGAATGAAAAGTCCCGCGACAAGCCTGACATATCTCTGCATCGTGCGATTGGGAAGCAGTAAATCGATGAGCGAAGCAAGCAATACGACGGCGATAATTTGGCGAAGCCAATTGGACAGCCCCTCCATTAACCCCATCCAAAGCTCACCTCCCTTATCAGCGGATCATGAGCGCGGCGTTACCGGCAGTCAAAATAATCGTTACCGCCAAGAAAAACATCAATCCCACCGAAGCCAACGCGGCGAACACGTAGATGAGGGTTTTCCCGATCGTTTGCAAGCAATGGACGATCGGGGTATCTCCCAGAGGCTGCATGACCGCCCCGGCCAAATTGTATATTAACGCAAGCGTCAAAATTTTAATTGCCGGAAAGGCGCAAAGAAACAGTAAAACGATAACCCCCGTAAGCCCGACCGCATTTTTGACAAGCAAGCTGGCCGACATGACCGTGTCTGCCGCGTCCGAGAACATCTTTCCGACGACGGGAACGAAATTTCCCGTTACGAATTTGGCGGTTCTGAGAGCCACTCCGTCCGTTACCGCGCCTGTTGCCCCTTGAACCGAAAGGACGCCGAGAAATACGGTCAACAAGATGCCGAGCACTCCGATACCGACGTTTCTGAGCAGGTTCGCCAGTTGAGTCACTTTATACCGATCGGTTATCGCGCTAACCAGATGCAGAACCGCAGAGAAGAACAACAGCGGGAATACGACCAGATGAATGAAGGTTCCAACTGTATGAATCATGAACACGATAAGCGGATGCAGCACGGCTGCCGAAGCGATGCCTCCCGTTCCCGCCAGAAGCGTGAGCAGGAGCGGCACCATCGCAAGCATGAACTGCACCATGCTCTCGATCGCATCGCCCGCGTAAGAAGTCGCCGTACGGAAACTATTTACCGCCAATATGATAAGTACCATATAGGCGATTCCATAAGCCACTTTACTCACCGCATTGCGTTCGAACGCGCTTTGCATCGTCTCAAGAAGCATCGTAAATACTGTCAGGAGAACGATCGTCACCAGAAGTTTGCCGCTGTAAAGCACTTCATGAAGAAAAAATCGCAATAGACCCATCAGCGCCTGTCCGATGCTCCACTGTTCCCCTTCGGGAAACATGAGCTGGCGAAGTTCAGGCAACTTTCCTTCGGGAAAATAACCCCCGTATTCACCCTTCAGGTCATTCCAGTACTTCTGAATTTGCCCCAGATCGACTTCTTCGCTCTGCTGCTTGGCCAAGTCCCCCGACAAATCGCCAGGCTCGCTCGTCCCATGCTCCGTCGTCTTATCGGGAAGTCTCGAATCCGCGTATACTAGGGAATCTCCCATCAGAAGAAAGAACATTAGCATAAACAGCAGGATAATTAGCCGTCTTTCTATCCCCGTCTGCAGGAGCACGTTCGTTCCCTCCCGTCCCGCGATTCCGTCAGGCGGGCAGCAAATTCAGCACCGTCTCGACGATAACGCTGATGATGGGCACCGCCATAACCAGAATGAGCATTTTACCGGCAAATTCGATTTTGGATGCGATGCTTTCAAGTCCTGCGTCCCTTACGATTTGAGCTCCGAATTCCGCGATATAGGCGATTCCGATAATTTTCAGCATCGTCTTGAGATACACCGTCGGAATGCCCGAGCGTTCCGCAAGCTCTTCCAGCACAGAGATAACATCGTCGATCTTACCCACGAACGCCAGAAAAATGGCAATCCCGACGAACGCGGCCAGCAAATAGGCGAACATCGGCTTTTGTTCCCGGATAACGAGAATTAACACGGTTGCTAGAAAGCCGATCCCTACGATCTGGAGAATATCCACCCGGTTCACCTACTGGAACAGAAATATCGTCTTGATTTCCTGGAATAGATCGTTAAGCATTCGCACCACCATGAAAAGCACGACCACAAACCCGATCAAGGTAACCCAATGCGCCATATCTTCCTTGCCCATCTGCTTCAACACCGTGTGAATCATCGCCACGATGATGCCGATGCCGGCGATTTGGAATATGGTGCTGATGTCGACGTTCATCCTTGTGGCCCCCTATATTTCCCCAAAAAGTGACGAAGGCCTCTGCAGCGTAATCCGATTACTTTTTGGGGACCCCCGGTTTATACCATTAGAATAACGGCCAGGGCGGCCCCGAGCATCCCGAGGCTGCGGCTTAGCTTCTCATAGCGATGCTGGTCATCCCGTGCTGACGATTCTTCGACCTGCAATTGAATCATGGCGAGCCGAATATGTTTGAGCTGATCCTCGCGACCGCTGCCGCCGAGCGTGGAACCAAGCCGGAGCATGGCTTCTTTCTCCGCGGATCTCATTGCCGTAGCGGGCCAATGAGCGATAATAGCCCTCTCCCAGCACGCTCGGACGGTTTCGCCGGTCTCTGCGGAATCTCTCAAGAGAGACCGGGAAATATTCGCGAATAGAGAAGATAACGGATGCGTAACCATTCCCGATATCCGAAGCAACGCGTCCGGCAGCGGAGTTTGACCGTAACTGATTTCCGTTTCCAATCGTTGCAAGGCATGGAGCAATTGGCGAATTTGCCGAGGGCGGGCGGCAAACCGCGCAGCCTGCAGAAAGCCGATCATCGTACCCGCAAACAAGATTAGAATAATGCCGGCGAACTTAAGCATTGTCGACTCCGCCAGGTATTCGCCGATCAGGTGAACGAATCGCGGGCATCGGTCTGGCTTTAACGGTCACAAGTGCCGGCGATGGCGTAACGACGCTTGGAATTGGTGTCGTAGGTGCCCAAGGCGCATCCCTTGGGGTTGCCCCGATCGTGCGGCTATAACGGCGAGAGGTCTCTTGCGCGGCTTCTTCGGCCGTCACGATGCGGTGTTCTACTTTCCCTCCCGCTCGCGATAGAAACACATAGGAGCCGAATACGCCATCCGCTGCAAGCTTAGCAAGCACCGGCCTTGCGTACACGTCGGACAAATCGGTCGCGTGAGCCGTCGCTAGAACGCGCACGCCTGCATGGATCGCTTCATTCAATGCTTCCGCGTCTTCGGGACGGCCGATTTCATCGACGACGATAATTTCCGGGGACAGCGATCTCACCATCATCATGATTCCTTCGGCCTTCGGACACGCATCAAGCACGTCGCAACGGGGGCCAAGATCGAAAGTTGGAACGCCTCTTTCGCTCGCGGCTATCTCCGAACGCTCATCGACGATGCCGACTTTGCGGCCGCCCCAATCGATTGCCGCGGGATGGTGCCATTCCCCTGAACTCAAACAACGGGCTAAATCGCGTATTAGGGTTGTTTTCCCTTGCTGCGGAGGTGAGACGATCAAGGTGTGGCGAATCGTTCTGGATTTGAAATCGAGCAGTCCGGGAAGCACCTGGGCACCGAATCCGATACGGGCTCTTGCCATGCGCACGTTAAAACCTGCGATATCCCGCAGGTGAGAAACGAGACCTTTGTCCAATACCGTCCGTCCAGCCAAACCGATGCGGTGTCCGCCGGGCACCGCATCGTAACCTCTTCGCAATTCTTCTTCCACCGCGTAAATCGAATGATTCGTCACTCTTTCAAGCAGAGCCTGGCATTGTTCCCTGCCAGGTACGTAAGCCCCCCGAAAGTCATCGGTTAACGTCCCGTCTTCGCGAACGAATGAAAACCGGCTTCCATAACTAATTTCCAGCGGCCGGTTCTCGCGTATGCGGATCTCTTCCAACGAATCCATAGCAATAGCCGGCAGTTGCCCCAGCACTTGACGTAAGGAAGTCGGGAACAGCTCCATCAAAGGTTGCGGCACCTAGCCCCCCCCTTTCTGCCAGAAGTTGTTCTTTGCTGTTTCATATGTATGCTTGGACAGTTGGATTATGCATGCTTGACCGATTCTTAAACACTACTTACTTTCTTAGAATACCGATTAATAGACAACTAACGCCTGCGAGAATCCAGATGAATTTGGTTGGCGACAGCTTGTCAGATAAGCCGACGAGCCCGATTGCCGTCGTTGAGATGAGTACAAGGGGCCCGACCAAAGCTAGCATGGAATTTACAGCCAGAGCTTTCTGCACATCATTCAATCGGATCATCACGATTGCTGCGGTCAGTTCGATGCTGCCGGACAATATTCGAAGCATTGCCATGCTAAACGCTGCCTTATCCATATGCTCTCCTCCCAAATGCGACGAAACAAGCGACATCTATGTCGCGGTTTCGCCGTCATAAATGCAACGATTCGTAACGCCCTGCGTTGCGAATTGTTGTCATGAATGCGACGAAACAAGCGCATCTATGTCGCGGTTTCGCCGTCATAAAGAATATCTATGCAGGCTTGAACAACAACTTGTCTCATAGAATGAAGAATTGCTTAATACAGCATCTATGCGAACACCTATCTGTGGGCGGGTGCATATATTGGCTTGTGAAATTCCACCTTGTCATCAAACGAGGAGAGTAGAAAATGGAAATGACTACCTTACAAGCAGATTGGCCTCAAGCTTTGTGCGATCCTAGCGGTCGAAGGCAAGCCAAACCCCGCACTAAGGGCTTAACGATGGTAATAGACAAAGGTCTTGGACTACACGCCTTCGCAGATTTGTTGACTACGTCCGGAGAATATATCGACATCGTGAAATTCGGTTTCGGTACGTCGCCCTTATATCCGGCGCCCATCATTCGCAGCAAAATCGAGCTTGCAGACAAACATGGAATTACGGTAATTCCCGGAGGGACGCTTCTTGAAGCGGCTGTGAAGCTCGATTTAATTCCCGGTTTTTTCCGACAGGTGTTGGCTCTTGGATTTACGGGGATCGAAGTTTCCGACGGTACCATTGATTTAAGCCGCTCGCTGCGCAACGACCTTATTCGGGATGCCGCAAGCATGGGATTAAGGGTGTTCACGGAATACGGGAAAAAGCTTTTCGGTTCACGTATCGACGTTTACGACTTCGCCGTAACCGCAGAACAGGATTGGGCGTGCGGCGCGGAGTTGGTTACCGTCGAGGCGAGGGAATCCGGCAAAGGCGTCGGCTTGTTCGATGAGCACGGCAGTTGCAGGGATGGGGATTTGTCCCATATTCTAAGCGTCGTCCCGAATCTTAAGAGTGTGCTCTGGGAGGCTCCGCTCAAAGAACAGCAGGTATCTTTAATTAAATCGCTGGGGCCCGATGTCCATCTCGGAAACATACCCGTACAGGAAGTCATTACTTTGGAAACGATGAGAAGGGGATTACGTTCCGACACTTTTGAATTGCAAAATGCGCCCGTCGTAGAGTATATGATTTGAATGCCTTAACGAGCCTCGCGTTCTAAACGCGGGGCTTGTTCCATATCGTTTACCAACAACCCAATCCGGGAGTGTGTCGTCTCTATGTACGGAGAGCTAGTATTGGTCGCACTTATTATCGTTGGGTTACTTGGCAGGTCGTCCATCATCACGACTGCGGCTTGCATCCTGCTAATTGTAAAGCTGGTGCATCTGGAGCGCTATCTGCCATCGATCGAACGAAGGGGAATAGAGTTAGGCTTGCTTTTCTTGACGTTAGCCATATTGGTTCCTTTTGCATCCGGCCGGGTTCAGCCTAAAGACATTATTTCTGCTTTCACAAGCTGGACAGGCTGGGTTGCGCTTGCTGGAGGAGCGGTAGGGGCTTATTTGAATAGCCGCGGTCTTGATACTCTAAAAATGGACCCCCAACTCATCGTCGGTATTGTTATGGGCTCCATCGTAGGCGTCCTTTTTCTGCGAGGTATCCCTGTTGGCCCCCTGATGGCTGCCGGTTTAACCGCGATTTTCTTAAAGCTTATCCAATTGCTGGCGGGAAAATAGCGCGTGGGATGGAAATGTTGTCGGAACTGCGCGGCGTGCGCGATCCGCGCAGTCGGCGGGAGTGGCAAAACTAAAAAAACTGCCCCCGGGTCCGAAGATTCAAGGGGACAGTCAGATATCACCATTTCGGTTCAAACGATATTATCGACGATCCTGGGGACCGCCAACGTATGCGGTTTCGGCCGTATCCAAGCCGTACGCGGTGTGAAGCGCACGAACGACATCATGGACAGGCTCGGCGGAGATGACGCAGGAAACCTTGATTTCCGACGTGCTTACCATCTTGATGCTGACGCCCACGCTCGAGATCGCTTCGAACATTTTCGCGGCCACTCCTGGATTGGACACCATGCCCGCGCCTACGATGGAGACTTTGACTAATCCTTCCTCGTATGTCGTCTCACGGTAAGGCACTTCGTTCTTAATACCGGCAAGAACGTCGATAGCCCGTTGCCGATCAGCCAGAGAGACTGTAAACGAGAAGTCCGCCTTGCCGTCTTGCACGCCGCTTTGAACGATAATGTCCACGTCGATTCCTTGGCTTGCCAATGCACCGAACATCTTAGCAAGCACTCCCGGCAAATCCTCCACGCCAAGCACGCTGATGCGGGCCACGTTCTTATCAAAAGCTATACCTCTTACGACGACTCCCTGTTCCATTTCCGCTTCCTCCCTCACCAACGTGCCTTCATTGTGCGTAAAGCTCGAACGAACGACTAGATTCACTTTATTATGCTTAGCGTATTCGACCGCGCGCGGATGAAGCACCGCAGCGCCCAAGTGTGCTAGCTCCAGCATCTCATCGTAAGAGATGACATCTAATTTCCTTGCGCATTTCACGACGCGGGGATCGGTGGAATAAATTCCGTCGACGTCCGTGTAAATCTCGCATACATCCGCATGAATTGCAGCTGCAAGCGCAACTGCGGTCGTATCGGATCCGCCGCGGCCAAGCGTCGTAATCTCTCCGCTTTCAGTCATTCCCTGGAATCCGGCAACGATTACTATGCTGCCCTGATCCAATGCGGCGAACAACCTAGCTGGGGAGATATCGCTGATCCGCGCTTTGGCATGCACGTCTTCCGTAACGATTCCTGCTTGCCATCCCGTATAAGACCTAGCTTCATGTCCAAGCTTATGAATGGCCATCGACAATAGCGCAACGGAAATTTGTTCGCCCGTTGTCAGCAGCATATCCATTTCGCGGGATGGCGGATTGTCGGTTATCTCGTTTGCTTTATCGATCAGATCATCCGTTGTATCTCCCATAGCCGAGACGACAACAACGACGCGGTCGCCTTGCAGCTTCTTCTCGACGATTCGCTGCGCTACCCGACCCATTCTTTCCGCAGTGCCGACGGAACTTCCGCCGAATTTCATTACTATCAAAGACACCGGTAGTCACTCCCCAAGTAAATCTTGAAATCCATAAAAATATAAATGCTAGTAATATAAAAGAATATCTGCATACAGCATTATATTATAGCACAAGTATATGGGCACCAAAATAATAAAATCCTTGATTTCCGCAATAATTTGCTGAAATCAAGGATTTTATGTCAAATCATTTCATTAAGCGCGAGAGATATATTTACCTTCGCGCGTATCGATGGATAAGATGTCGCCTTCGTTAATGAACAGCGGAACTTGAACGGAGAAACCCGTCTCCAGCTTGGCCGCTTTGGTAGCGCCGGTTGCGGTGCTTCCTTTAATGCCCGGCTCGGCTTCTACGACTTTAAGGTCGACGCTGTTCGGGATCGTAATTCCGATCATGTCCCCTTGATAGCTGGCAATGTTAACGGTCATGTTTTCCGTTAGGAAATTGATTTCCCATTCCAGTTGGTTCTTGTTCAATTCGAACTGGTCGAATGTTTCGTTATCCATGAACGTATATTCCGCTCCCGAGTTATAGAGGTACTGAACCGCACGGTTCTCGACGTGCGCGCGCACTACGTTCTCGCCTGCGCGGAATGTCTTCTCAACGACGTTGCCGTTGCGAAGATTCTTGAGCTTGGAGCGCACGAATGCCGCGCCTTTACCGGGTTTAACATGCTGGAAGTCGAGAACGGTATAAAGTCCGCCATCTACTTCGATCGTCAAGCCTGTTTTAAATTCGTTTACGGAAATCACTTGAAAATTCCCTCCTGTAGAGACATTGCTCCATGATTAGTCCAATACGATGAGATGCTTGGGAGATTTCGTTAATATACGAATCCCCTTGTCGGTAATGACGACATCATCCTCGATCCTTACTCCGCCGAAGCCGGGGAGATAGATGCCGGGTTCAACCGTTACCGCCATTCCGGGAGCCAGAACGATATCCCCTGTTAAAGACAGCCGGGGCGCCTCGTGAATTTCCATCCCGAGTCCGTGTCCCGTCCCATGGCCGAAATATTCTCCATAACCATACCTTGTGATGATATCCCTCGTCAAGGCATCCCCTTCTTTGCCCGTCATTCCGGGAACGAGATGATCAAGGGCGTATTGCTGCGCTTCCTTAACGATCTCGTAAATCTCGCGATGTTTGCCGCTCGGTTTGCCCACGACAACGGTGCGCGTAATATCCGAGCAATATCCCTTGTAAAAGGCCCCATAATCGAGCTTAACGAATTCATCCCGTCCGATAATCCGTTCGCTTGCCACACCATGCGGCAACGCCGAGCGTTCCCCCGACGCGACGATCGTATCGAATGAAGAACTCGCGGCACCTTGCGAGCGCATGAACACTTCAAGTTCAAGGGCGATCGAGCTCTCCTTTACGCCGGGCTTGACGAAACCAAGAATATGATCGAAAGCCCGGTCGGCCAAATCCGCGGCTTCTTGCATGATCGAGATCTCGCTTTCGTCCTTAATCATGCGCAGCTTCTCCGCGATACCGTCCGATGGAAGAAGTTTAGCAGGTTTTAAAGCTTTCTCCATTATGGCATAGGCCGCAAAGGTGACATTCCTTTCTTCGAACAGCAATACGTCAACGCCCCATTGCCGCAGCAGCTCGGTTACGGTCGCATTCATGTCGGCGCCATGCTCCACGATTTGAAATCCTTGGGCTTGCCGGGGTGCCTGCTCCCTATAACGAAAATCCGTAATAAGCGCGGCCTTATCGCCCGTTATAAGGACTACCCCGGACGATCCGGTAAAACCGGTCAAATAACGCCTGTTAACGGGATTGGTAACCAGAAGCCCATTCCCTTCCGATTGGGCTATAAGCTCCCGTAAACGGGTAATCCGATAATTTGGCATGAATTAATTCCTCGCTTTCGAGTAGAACGGCTCCCAGCCGCTGGATCGTTCCAATGACGTTAAGATTGGATATGCCGACACAGGGCTTGTAGCCCGAGCTCGTAGCTATCCGGGCCGAACCCGGCAATTTGTCCAAGCGTGGCTGCTGCGGTCAAGGAAGTATGACGGAAGGCTTCCCTTTTATGAATATTGGACAAATGGACTTCAACGGCAGGAAGCCCTACGGCGGACAACCCATCCCGCAAGGCATAACTCGTGTGGGTCAACGCCCCGGGATTAATAAGAATGCCGTCATGCTTCCCGTAGGCTGCATGAATTTCATCCAATAGCGCGCCTTCATGGTTGGATTGGAAAAAATGCAATTCGGCACCGAGCGATTTACCTAGGACGGCCAGCCTTGCTTCAATCTCCGCTAAAGTAACCGCCCCGTAAATGCCTGGCTCACGAACGCCCAACATATTTAGATTCGGTCCGTTAATCACCAAAATACTTAGCATATCAAACTCTCTCCTCCCGCTTCCGGCCGCTTAAAAAGATAGCCGGATTGCCGCTGTTCCGCCGGTAAAGTTCACCAGACATTGTAACATACGCGGGATGTTCAAGAAAACGGTTGTTTTAAGACTAGAGCAGGGGCATCGGAGCGCGGTTCCTCCAAATTTAAGAAGCAGCTTGCGGCGAACCATCCTCCGATTTCTTAGCCGGCTCCCGCTCTGCTTCGTTGTGAAGCTCGAAAGCTATGCTGAAGCCAATAAAAAGGCCCCATATGACAAACAAGCAAAAGTCGGTGACTATGCTATTCCAACCGATCTCGGCGAGCGGCGGAACCGCGCCGATAGCCGGACCTGCCCAAGCATATACCAATCCCCACCATGCCGCCCCGAAGAAAATTCCCGGCCATGGCCCCCTAAGACCCCCCAAGATTATTACATACAATAAGGCCGCAACTACGGACATGACGATGAACGAAGCTAATCCGGCGGCTTGCCAATAGAAACCTGCCAACCACTTTCTCGGAAAGAAGGGATCGAGCAGAAATGCATGAATGACGCTCGTGAAATTCAGTCCGGTTGCCAGCCAGCGAACCAATCCCCATATCAAACCGGCAAAGAACCCTATTTTCATGCTGAATAATATCGGGTGCGTAGGTTTTGGGCCGTTATTGCGGCCATTCCGATGGGATTTTTCCTGTTCGATTGCCATATCATCCATCCTTATGCCGAATTGGAAAAACTTTCGGATTAGTATCTCCGCGACGTTCTTAGATTAATCATGCATCCAGCGTTCAACTTCCTTGCCTGTGGCTTTCTACCCTTCAATCTAGTAAAATAGGAGTACTTGGGCGTTCTTTATCCGCACCCAGAGTTTCAGCGAAGCAGGTGGCTAATCATGTCTGAGCAATCGACCGCGGTATATGGCGGACAAGCTGTAATAGAAGGAGTCATGTTTGCAGGTAAACATGTGCATGTAACGGCGGTAAGGCGCAAAGATCAGCAAATCACTTTCCTAGAGGTTCCTAAGAAACCGAACGCCTTTCTAACGCAAGTAAAGAAAATCCCTTTTATTCGCGGCATCGTAGGAATCGTCGAATCGGCAGCAAAAGGCTCCCAGCATTTGACTTATTCAGCCGAAGCCTATGCCGATGATGAATCCGGTCCGGAGGATGACGCAAAGCCTAAGCAAAAGGAACGCTGGAATCTCACCATGATATTGGGCGTCGCGCTTGTCGGCGTGCTTTCGTTCGTGGTCGGAAAACTTATTTTCACTTTAGTTCCGGCTTTCGTCGAAAGTTTGATCTTTGGCCAAGCATTCGAGAATAAGATATTGCACAACCTGCTGGAAGGCGCTATCAAAATCGTGTTCCTGCTATGCTACCTTTGGTTCATTTCCCAAACTCCTTTAATCAAAAGGTTATTTCAATACCACGGCGCGGAACATAAGGTGATCAGCGCGTTCGAAGCCGGCTCCGAACTGACCGTTGCGGAAGTGCAGAAGTTTAGCCGGCTGCATTACAGATGCGGCAGCAGCTTCATCATTTTCACCGTACTTGTCGGCGTCATCATTTATTCGTTTTTCACTTGGGAAACAATGGGAGAGAGAATCGTTCAGCGGATCGTATTGTTGCCGGTCGTTCTCGGCGTCTCCTACGAGGTGCTTAGATGGACGAACGCTCTGCGGGATATTCCAGTGCTGAAATGGCTCGGAGTTCCCGGATTGTGGCTGCAGCTCCTTACGACCAAAGAACCGAACGACGATCAAGTGGCCGTGTCAATCGCCTCTTTCAATCGGATGAGAGAATTGGACCGGCAGGTTAACCCATCTTAATGGCAGCGATTTGATGCACTGTTACACCAAATCGCCGCGCAGGCGCAGCACAATTTGGTGCACTGTGACACCAAATCGCCGCGCAGGCGCAGCACAATTTGGTGCACTGTTAGAGGAGGAATTATATGCGAAGCAGAATCCAGCCTTGGTTTGCCGTCGTACTTGTGTTTATGGCCATCGGTTTGGCCAGTCGCTTGTATTCGGGATCTGCCCAGTCGTTGATCATTCCGCTTGTGCTAGTAACAATCGTATTCGTTCTGTATAAGTTCCCTCCTACAAGGTGGAAGAACCCGGCCAATCGCGGTCGCCATGCCGGACGCGGCCCTCGGCCGGATTTCAGGCGGACGGGCGCAAAGCCGGACAAACGGCGCCCTTCCCCGTTTACCGTCATTGAAGGACGCAAGAACAAAGAAGACGAACCTCCGCGTTATCATTAACGCAAAACCGCCTCGCCGACAGGATCTCTATCCTGGCGACGAGGCGGTTTTTTTGTTCCTCACCGAGTCGAAACCGACACCTTGAGCTTCCCCTTGCGATCCCAGCTTCGGAAAAAATTTTCCCCGGCCAGGAGTCCCGATTCGTATAAATCCTTGCTTAATTGCGGCGACAAATTAAACCGGGTGCTGCTTACGCCCAGCGATGGGATTTTA
>FWWL01003393.1_pt1 | contig 29215 bp, 19 predicted proteins | sample 2228331 | NCBI WGS metagenome assembly FWWL01 (sample SAMEA103939775, study PRJEB20133) | metagenome
TATAGAATGTGTCCCCATTTTTGAAAGGAGGCCCGAATGAAAAGAAAGACTTCATTTATTGTGTCTATTTGTATTCTGTCGCTCCTGATAATTCAGGGCGAGTCGGCGCCTAGCAACCTGGATTTTCTGGTCAGGAGAAACAGCGCCTTTGCCGTGGACATCTATAAAAAGCTATCGGAAGGAAAGGGAAATGTGTTTCTGTCTCCCTTCAGTATCTCTTCCGCTCTGGCCATGACCTACGCCGGCGCTCGCGGTCAGACAGCGGAGGAGATGGCCAGGGCACTCCACTTCGACCTGCCGCAGGAAGAATTGCATCAAGGTTTCAGCGAGCTATTCAAACGCTTAGATTCTTCAGGGAAAGGATATAAATTAAATATAGCCAATGCTCTCTGGGGACAGAAAGGTTATCATTTCGAACCGGATTTTATCGGCCTGACCAATAAATACTATGGGGGCGGGTTTAAGGAGGTGGATTTTGCCGGGGCGACCGAACAATCCAGGCAAACGATAAATAAATGGGTCGAGGATAAAACCGAAAATAAAATAAAAGAGCTCCTGAAGCAGGGCGATATTAAATCTCTGACCAGGCTGGTTCTTACCAACGCCATTTATTTCAAGGGTAACTGGGAAGTTCAGTTCGACAAAAAGAAAACCAGAATATCGCCTTTTTATATCTCTGAGAAGGATAAAGTAGACGTTCCCATGATGGAGCAAAAGGGAAGATTTAACTATGTTGAGGATGATGAAGTTCAGGTTCTGGAACTGCCGTATTCCGGGAAGGAACTGTCGATGGTCATCATCCTTCCAAAATCAAATATCGCCCTGTCCGCGGTTGAGAAAAAACTATCATTTGACAAGTTGCAATCCTGGCTCTCCAGCCTGTCAGAAAACAAAGTGGACGTTTATATGCCCAGATTCAAAATAGAAGAGAGGTATGTGCTTAATGAGATATTAGAACAACTTGGCATGCCATCAGCCTTTGAGCCTGGAGCGGCTGATTTTTCCGGAATGACGGGACGGAAAAATCTATACATCGGTCTGGTAGTCCATAAATCATTTGTCGAGGTTAACGAAGAAGGAACGGAGGCCGCGGCCGCCACCGCAGTGGTTATGAACACCAAGGCCCTGGTTGAAAATCCGGTTTTCAGGGCAAACAGGCCTTTTATTTTCCTGATAAGAGATACCCGTTCAGGCACCATCCTGTTCATCGGCAGGCTGGTTTATCCCGGATAAGAAAGCAGGAGGATTTGAACCGGCGCCGGCAGGCTGGTTGAATTGCCGTGGCTCTTTTATGGCGGAAGTTGAGCCTAAAATTATTTTAGGCCTTAAGTTGTGCAGTGCAGACTCGAGGCCAACTGCCCGGCCGTCTGCGCAACTTAAAGAAAAAAAATGAGAAAAGGAGAAAGGGAGAAATTAAAATGAAGAAAATAATCTTTGTGCTGATCATTCTTTTGTTTGCCGTCTCTATGCCCTCTCTAAGTTTTTCGCAGGACACAGGGAATTCCAATAATGAGTTGGCCGTTATGCTTTATAAAGAAATTGCGGCTAAAGACCCCTCCAGCAGTGTCTTTTTTTCTCCTTTTAGCATCTATATGGCCTTTGGGATGGTGTATGAGGGAGCTGGCGGTGATACTGCCGGAGAGATTCAGTCAGTCTTTAATTTCCTGCAAAATGATAAGGAGAGAGGGGAGGCTTTTAAGAAGATTTACAATGAATTAAACAAAAAGGACGCACCATATGAAATCTCAACCGCCAATGCCCTCTTTATGCAAAAATATTTTTCCGTCTTGCCCGCTTATAAAGATATTTTGACAGAATATTACAACGCCGAAGCCAAGAGCCTGGATTTTTGTAAAGCTTCAGAAAGCGCGGAAATGATCAATGCTTGGGTCAGTCAACAAACCAGAGGACGCATTAACAGTATAGTCCAACCAGAAGATTTGAATTGTGATATCAGTTTAATACTTGCCAATGCCATCTATTTTAAGGGCTTCTGGGAGCAAAAATTTGATAAAGCAAAAACAACAAAGGACGATTTCTATGTAACCCCGGGGGAAACGATAAAAGTAGATATGATGGTCTTAGAAAATATATTACAGGAACTTTATTTTAACTATATGGAAAATGATTTAATCCAGATGATTGAATTGCCGTATAAGGGAGATGATTTATCTATGTTTATCTTGCTTCCAAAGAAGAGTAAATCCGGTATGGAAGAATTGGAAAAAGTACTTACCACAGAAAATTTAAGTGACTGGCAGAAAAATTTGAATTCTGCCTATGTTTGGGTTTATCTGCCTAAGTTTGAATTAGAAGTCGGATACAGCCTAAACAGTTTTTTGGAGGCATCGGGCATAAAAAAAGCCTTTTCTCCGTCTGCTGAATTTTCAAAAATAACGACAAAATCCAACCTTTATATAAGTGGCGCTCTTCACAAATCATTTATAAAAGTTGATGAAGAAGGGAGCGAAGCCGCTGCAGTCACCGGGACAGTTATTCAACCGGTATCGCTAAAACCTTCTAAACTAAAACCGATAATCTTTAGAGCAGACCGCCCTTTTATTTTTATGATTCAGCACAAAAAGAGCGGGGCTATTCTTTTTATGGGCAAGTTCATGGGGTAGAAGAGGATTTTAGATTGACCGATCTGTAAATCAGGAGCGAAAAAGAAGAGTAAGATAAGAGAAGAAGTGAGATGTATGAAAGATTTATAGCCCGAATAATATGCCTTTGACTAATGGAATGTTTTTTTATTTCAAAGGAAAAGATACAAATGTTCCGATTTCCGCAGTTGGTATAATAGAGATAAAAGATTCTGAAACATCCGGGCAACAAAAAATAGAAAACGGTTTTGAGACGGAACTTAGAAAGCTTGAAGCCCTGAGAAGAGATTGCATTATACCTTAAGAAGGATATAATGAGAAAAGACACGGAATAATAAGAGACCAGTGATAGGTTTGAAGAAAGACGCCGAAATAGAAAAGCTCCCCCTGAGGCCGGAGCCCTTTGTTTTTCGTCTTGAGCTCAGCCCTGAGGTCGCCTGGGCGCCCCGACTTCTTCAAGAAATTTCCTCTTCGGCTTCTGTCATCCAGATAGAAGTCACCGGGCCGCTGACCGAGGCTGTTCTCAGACTCTTGAAACAGCTTGATGACGCCCGGGAACCTTTCAGCCTCAGGCTCCTGGTTGGCGGCGATGACAGGAGCGTTGGCGAGTGCTTCGACCCGCTATCCAGGCTGAAAAAGCTGGCAGCTTTAATGTTTTTAATAAAGACGCCGGTTGAAGAAGCGCCCGTGGCTAAATCGAAAGAACTTCTCGCGGCCGCAGCTTCATCCGGTCTGAAGCCCGGAGTGCTGATCGAGTTGTCTCCGTCTGCCTCTTTATCTGATTTAAAAAATTTTATCCTGGATGTCCGCCAGGCGGGCGCCCTGGAAATTTCACTCAGGCCGTCTCTTCCGTTGACTGCGCCGTACGATGAGGTTATTTCCGAAAAGGAACTTTCTGACTCTCTGGCCGGGCTAAAAAATTACGGCTTGCCGGTATTTCTGGAAGAATGTTTCCCAGGTCAGGCTGCCGCTTCCACTTCCGGTCTCAACCCTGACTCCGTCACTTTCGAGCTGAACTGCCGGCGCGGCTTCGGTTGCTGTTATGTAGACCGCAAGGGCCTGGTTAAAGTCTGCCGGCAGTCGGACAGAGTTCTTGGCGACCTGGCCCGCCGGAGCCCGGGAGACATCTGGAAAGAATTTCTGTACGCCCGGAATATCTGTCCTCTTTCGGAACTCCGGCGTTCTCAAGATGATTTCGGCGAAGACAAAAATCCTCAGAAAAACGAAAAAGCTGATAAAATAAATAATGAAGACCGCGCCACCCGGGAGCCGATAAACCTCGATTCTTGTCTCCGGCCGGTGCCGCTTTTTACGCTGAAAGAGAAAAGCTGGGGAGCATTGCTGATAAAGGGCCTGGACGGAGTCATCCTGAGTCCGCGCGGAGCTAAAATAGCCGCCTTCATTGACGGTCAAAAAGACCTTAAACTCTTAAGGAAAAAATACGGCACAAGAGGCGTTCAGTTCGTCCTGGCGCTTTTTCTAAAAGGATTGGTCAGACTGGAAAAGTGAAAAAATGAGCACCTTCGCACTCGACCTTGCTTATGAAGAATTTCAGAAGCAGCTTTCGCCCGAAGACACCCTGGCTACAGTTCCCGGCCTTTATTTTTCTCCGCGAAGCGGCCGGGTTCTCATTGTAGAACCTGACAGTGCTTCCTGGCTGGTTTTAACCAGGGAAGATGCAGAATTTCTGACACACCTTAGACTTCTGGCTCCCGGCTCATCCTCCCGCTTCTGGAGAAATCTAAGAGACCTGCGCGCCGCCCTGAATCCTGACCTCAATGAACGGCTTGAGCGCTGGCTCTACCGGCTTTTTATAAACAACATGATTGCCGTCAACGGCTACACCTACCATCAGCCTTCAAAACTCTGGCCGATTCAAAGATATCCTCACTATTTCAACATCCATCTGACCGAAACCTGTAACCTCCACTGCCGCTACTGCCGGGTGGGCGACCTCAGCCTGCCTGCGCAACCGATGACGGTTGAGACCTGCAAAAAAATCATCAGGCGGGTAATCGAAGAAATCCCCGGTGAAAAAATAATCATCGGCTTTCACGGCGGAGAACCTCTCTTAAACATCGATTGCGTGGTCGAGGGCAGCAAGTATGCAAAAGAGCTGGCCGCGGCCGCCGGCAAGGAGGTGACGCTATCGCTTCAGACCAACGGTCTTCTTCTTTCTCGATACGCCGCTCTTCTCAAGGAACTGAAAGTCGAAGTCGGAGTGAGCATCGACGGCCCGGCCGACATCCACAACCGGCACCGCATTTTCCGCTCCGGTCGGGGAAGTTTTGAGGAAGTGGTGGCTGGAATCAAATCCGCCCGGGAGGCGGGATTAAGCCCGGGTTTTCTGGCCGTCGTCCACGACCCGGAGAATTATCTCCCGGTGGCCCGGTTTATGGTCGAGACGCTCGGGTCCACTTCCTTTCGCCTGAATTATTCCTGTTTTGAAGGGCGAGCCAAAAATGAGCTTGACTTCGACCGGCAGCGAGCCGAAAATTTCGCCCGCGGCTGGCTGCGGCTTCTGGATTTTGCCGTCGAACAACAGCAGCGGACCGGAACCTGGCTGAGCATAGACGACCTCAATCTGTTCATAGCACATCTCCTGAGCAAAGACCGGCCGCATATGTGTTACCGCTCTCCCTGCGGCGCCGGAAATTCCATCTTAGGATTCGGAGCGGACGGGAAAATTTATCTCTGCGAGGAGCTGGTCGGCAAGGAAGATTTCTGCCTCGGGCATATAGACTCCGTTCCGCGCCTTGATAAGTTTCTCGAAGAATCAGAAATAAATCGTCGCGCCGCAGACAGTCGCCGGGTGGATAATGTGGCTGCCTGCGCCTCCTGTCCCTGGAAAAGATTCCACGGAGCCGGTTGTCTGAACAAATCCTTCGAGTATTTCGGGGACATAGAGCATCGCGACCCGATGTGCCATTTTTACCGGGTGATATTCGAAGAGCTCATCTGGAAGCTGGTCGACAATCCGGAGCTAAAAAATTTGATTAGTTATTACAAAAAGTATATAAAGATGCATAATGGAAGCCAGGGTTGAATATTTTAAGCCTGGTATAAAATTATGAATTCGAAAAAAAATAGAAAAACGGGCAAAAGGAGGCTCAGATGAATTTGTTAGAAAAACTTAAAGGGAAAAAACCGAAGCGGAACGACCTTTCCGACCTCGGCCGCGACCTGCCCGGCCTTCCGGTCAGATTGAACGACGACTCCGCCCGCAGCCGCCGCCAGGCACTCGGACTTCTGGTAAAGGGCGCGGCTTTTATGGCCGCCTGGCCGTTTATCAGCCGGGAAGCCAGAGCATCAAGGCTCAAGGAGCTGGTTGGAGATTCGGCGCCCGAAGCCGGGTCCCTGACCGCCCGGGAAGCGGCTCGAATCATCGGACGGGAAGTCCTTCACACCAACGTGCCCCACAAGAATATTGCCCATCAGAACATTCCCCACACCGACACCCACAGCGACACTCATATCAACGAAACCAAACACGTGGACGTCGCTCCCCAGGGCTTTGAGCACACGAATACAACCATTCATCTTAATCAGAATGTTCACGGCCACGTCAACAAGCCGCACCAGGACACGCCCCACACCAATGTACCCCATACCAACGTTGAACATGTGAACCGTCCGGGTCAGGATCAGGAATGATGAAATCCGCAAAGAGAGTTGCCGGCTGTGTCTTGAGGTCAAGGGCGGCGGCAAAGATTCTGATAGCCTTTTTCATCCTGCTGACAGCCTGGCCGGCGTTTCCGGCGGCCGCCCGTCCGGCGACCGGCGAGTTATTCTCATCTCTCCAGAGCGATGAGATAGCTATGCTGGAAGCCCGGGCCTCCGAGCTCGAGGGCAGAGCGGCCAGGTTAAGGCAGGCGGTCGAGAACTGCCGCCGGAGCATCAGCCCTCTGGCTCCGGACTGTTACATAGAAATTTCCTGGCTCCGCTCGCGAGTCCATTACAAAGAAGCGGAAAAAATCGCGGCTGATATGGAAGAACAGGCGCGCCAGATCCGGGGAAGAATCGAATTTCTCAAGTCGCAGCAGAATAGGCCGGCGCCGCCGCCACTACCCCCGGTTACCACTCCGCCCGCAAGCACCGTCACTCCGCCGGTGAGCGATACAACAACCACGCCGCAGACAACCACAAACCAGCAGGCCACTCAAACTGTTCAGGCACCACCTGTGTCAAGACCTCAACCTCAACTGCCAGAACCGGGTGTCGGCGGGCTCAGCCGTCGAGAATGGAATCAGCTCCTGTCCTATCAGCGGCGTCTGGAAGAGCTTTACGGAGATTACGCTTCCAACCGGGAAGAAGCCGACAGACTCAGAGACCGGGTGCTGGAGCTCTGGAAGAAAGCGATGAGAGGGCCATTGACTCCGGAGGAACGGAAGATGCTGCGGATAAAACTCCCAACCCGAACACCTTCCTCTGGCCCTGTTAAAGCAAACCAGAGCCAGATAGCCGGGCTTGAAGAAAAAAATCTCCGTTCGGCTTCTTCTCCGCCGCCTTCTCCTCTGAGCCTGGTGGGTAATCTGGTTCAGTCTCACCTGGAAACCGGGACACAGCAAGCTTTTGATGAATTCGGAAAAAGCTGGGCGGAGGCCATAAACCTGGATGAAGTCGACCGCAAATGGCTCAACTACGAAAATGTCGTTGGCCTGAGCAAAGTCAGCCTTAAGCTCAAAGATAAGGATTATGCAGGGGCCATCTCGGAGATCGTGGATTTTATTGTCGGAAAAGTCACCCTGCCCCTGACTTCGATGAACGTCAGCGTTTTTAAGTCGGTTTACAGCCAGATTACCTTTGGTGCCCTGAATAAGTTTATGGAAGATTCTATGAAGATGACCGGGGCCGAATTCAGTTATGAAGAGATGACTGAGGATATGAATTTCGGTCAGAAAGTCGTGATGGAATGGGTGGGCTTCGGAGAACTGATGAGACAAAAAGATAAAGAGAGAGGGAAAAGATGAGGCATCCAGCCCGACAGTTGAAATTTTTGTCGGCGGCGCTCCTGCTGGTTTCCAGCCTGACCGGCCTGTATGCTCAGGAAGAAAATCAGGTCAGATTACTGTCGGATGTGGAGATTATTCTTCCGGAAAACAGCCCGGTGCGCGTCAACTGGGTATTGCCTCCGGTCGAGCGGATGGTGGTTGAGTCCCGTGGTTACGAGAGGTGTTTTTCCGTGGATGCCGAGGGCTTTCCCTGGCTCGGTCCGGGCGGCCGGCTGATAGTTAATCCGGTGAAACAATACTTCGGGGTTTTGACCGAAGATTATAGTCGTTTTATTCATCTTGAAAATGGAGCGCTATTCGTAGCCGGAGAGGAAGATTTTGGCTTCATCGTGGCTCAGGACGAGCTGGAGTACGATGAGGAAACAGGCTACCCGCTGCTGGTTTACCAGCCCCTTGCCCCTCTGCCGGGAGAAGAAAGCTCCGGGGAAACGATTGTTTCCAGAAGAATGCACCGGGGCGAAAATTGCCTTTATTTTGTCGTAAGAAAGAGTCTGGAGCAGGAAGAACATGCCGAGAAGTATGAAGTCTATTGCCTGGCGCCGGGGTTCCTTAATAGAGAGGAAGATCAGGTCGGGATTTTTCCAGGATTTGTTCTAATTTATGAATCTGAGGCGCCGGTGACCGCGGTTTCCGGTGACGGGGAATCAACCTTTGTGGCTCACGGCCAGCTGGTGCTGAAAATCGTCGAAGGGGAATCGACGCCGGCGGTTTATTACCGGCATCCGACCGACCTCATAATGGAGCTCGATTACTCAAAGGAAGCCGGGCTTTTCTATGCCACCAATTATTCGGTCGGTCTGATGTCCGGGGGAAAAGCTCTGGAATTTATGAGGGCGCCCTCGCCCCGGATTTTCCTCAGGGGAGATTCGCTCTACGTAATGCTCTCGGAACAGGCGGCGGTGCTCCAGGTGGAAAATGTTGCTTACCTTAGCAGATACAACGCAATTTCCAGGGAGGTGGTGGCGGTCAACGACGTCAAGGTTTCTTCCGGCTGGAGTTTGCCCCATATTTTTGTCGGCTTCTGGCCCCCGCTGCTGGCCTTTATTCTGCTGCTGATCGTTTTGATTGACGTCCTGAGAAGCCAGTTTCTGGGCTATAGCAAAATTGTCTGGGTGCTGATGATTTTCCTGAGTTTTCTGGCTCTGCTGCTGTCGGTTTTTCTATTCCTGGGTTTCGGTCTGAGCGCCGGGTTCGGGGGAGGGCTTTTGGTTCTGCCCTATCTAACGATTCTGGTGTATTTGATTTCCGGCCGAAAGCAAAAAATTAAAAAATAAAAATTCAAAAGCCAGGAAGGCAAAGACAGATTCGACTGTCCGGGCTTGCTTAAACTGTTTCTGGTTTCTTGATTCTGGCTTTCTTTCCTATTATCAGATACAGAATAGACCCGACCAGCGGGAAAAATATTATGACCAGAATCCAGATTAATTTGTCGTTTCCGGGGAATTCATGCTTCAGGACGTCTATCAGGGCGATGATAAACAAAGGAAGCGACACCAGCGCCAGCAGCACAATCAGTTCATAAATTCCTATCATGGGCAGTCTCCTTTTCCGGATGAGGTTTAATTTATTTTTCTTTAAGGCCGGCTAAATAAACATAGTAATTCGGAATTGGCCCGAAATACTCTCTCTTAAAAATCAGCAATAAGTTGACATCGTATGTTTGCCCGGGTTTCAGCTCGGCCAGTATGTTGCCCCGGGCTCCGGCCAGGTGGTAAAAAGGACCTGATTTGGTCATCCCGGCCACTTCCAGAATTGCACCCTGCTTCAAGGGCTCTGAGACTATTATCCGGGCTTCACGAACCCGGGGCGGGAGAATCGGGCCGTCGGGCTGAAAAAGCGATTGATTCGCCGGCTCCGCCTCTTCTGGAGGCAGAGGAAAGTCGGAATCGGCCATGGCCTGAAATTTTTTAAGCTCCTCTTTCAGTTCGAAGACTTTATTTTTATCGCCGCGTTTTTGATAGCGGTTTATTTCCTGTTCGAGGGCATAAATCATAGCCTGTTTAAGCTCGGATCGGACCTGAAGTTTGATTTTTTCAATTTCATCTCTGACTGCAGTCGCCGGATTGAAGGAAGATTTCCGGGGTGACGTTGATTCTGGCTGGTGTTCCGGAGAAATATGGCTGGAGCCCGGCTCAATGTTGAAATATTTTTCGATTATTGAGTAGAGCGAATTCTCTTCAACCTGTCCGGGAAAAATCCGGTTACTCAGGGAGTAGGTAAACCTGCCTTTTATCCCCAGGTCATTTTCGAGGTTGAAATGAATGATTTCCTTGTGTGGCATCATCTTGCATTCATCCGGAGTTTTCCGTTTGACGGTTAAAATATAATGGATTGAACCGTCGGGATTGGTCTGTCCGGCAGACTCCACCTGAAAAGACTCCTTGCGAGTACAGCCGTTGCTCGGCACCACGATCAGAAAATCCCGGGCTCCGAGCAGAGCTTCATAAAGAACTTCCTCCCCGACCCGCCGGGCGTCAGGCGACTGGGCCTGAAGCCCCGGAGCGATTAAAAAAAAGAAAGTCAGCGTCAGAACTACAGCCGGGGGGAGCATTGAACATTGTCTTGAATTCCTTTTCATTTCCGGCCTCCTTAATTTTTAATAAGTCCAGTTGCCGGAGTTTCGGCTTCGTCAAGATAACAGAAGAATTCATAAATCGGGCTGCGGTGTGAGCTGTAGATGACGAGAGTCCGGTCGGGAACGGGCAGCCCGACCGATTCAGCCACTTTTTTCAGCGTTTGGTACATCGAATAGGAAGGAACCACCGGAGGAGAAATTCCGGCATAAGAGCCGGTCAGAAAATATTCGTAGGTTATCGGGGTGCTTTCCGCGCTGGCCAGTTCCCGGCCTTCAAACTCGAACCAGTCGGTGAAATTGCTGCCGTCTTTGATCAGTTTCCGCCAGCGGGCAAAGGTTAAATCTCCGTTAGCCGCCCGGAGACGGATCCTAACGCTTTTGATTTCCTGACCGGAAATCTGAAAGCGCACGAATTCTTCCCTGTCGACCCGGTATTTACCGTCTTCCTGGATGATAAGATATCCGGTGAAAGATTGAACGTCGGGTTTGGCGGCCGACAGGCTCAGATAACTCAAGCCGCCTGAAATCAAAACAATGATTAAACCCGCAGCGACGCGTTTGTTAATCATGGCATCCCTCATAAAAATTACTTAATTTTTTCAAATTTGAGCCGGAGTAAAAATTTCAGTCTGAGCTAACCGTTAGGAAATTAGCTCATTTCGTGGCTGCCCGTCTCTTGCCCGGCTTCATAATAATCATTCGTTATTAGCTCACATCAGGAAAACAATGTCAAGATTGCCATTCCATTAAATCAGGCGGCAGTGAGCTTTGCTGATTTTTTGTCCTTAAAATCTGCTTTAGTGAACAAAAGAAAACAGAACAGGCAATAGAACAGGCCCCGGTTCTTGCGGTTGATGTTTCTTTTGATTTTTGTTGATTGGTTGAGTCGGAAATTTTATAATGCGATTAAGAAGGGAAAAAGGAGGCAACATGAACAATCCTGATAATAATAAAATCAATAGAGCCACCCTCAGGCCTTCTCCCACCAGCTCTATAGTCACTTTGATTATGAGCCTGCTTTTCCTGATTTTCGGGCTGGTTTTCTTTTTTACGGTGATCGGCGAGATCAAAGAAGAACGCGGGCTGGTTTCATTCTTTTTCCTGATCTGGCTGGGAATCTGTATCGCCATGGCTGTTTATTCCATTATCAACCTGTCTTCTTTCAAGGAATCTAAGCCAAACCCGGCCGCTCTTGAAGTTTTAGAAATTGAAAGGGACAGCGGGAAGGGCGCGTCTGGCAGGGAGGGCGAGGCCGGCGGGAAACCGGACTTTTCGGTCCGACTGAGAGAGGTTGAGGCCCTGCGGAAAGAGGGCTTGCTGACCGAAGAAGAATATCAGCGCAAGAGGAAGGAAATTCTTGATGAAAAATGGTAATTCAAAGCTCGCCTGCAGCTGGAAATAAGAAGAGAAAAAAGGAGGAGATTTCTGCAGCTCTTCTGGATTTTTTATTAACAGCAAACTTCCTGATGGGTTCAGGCGCCGGGACGGCAAGCAACGCTCTCGAGTGAGGTCCATTCAGCCCGGTTTCGGTCCGGCCCGTTCAGGATTCGCGAAAAGCAACCAAATTTCATAACAGGCTGGAAGAAGTGAGGTCATTTAACCCTTAAGGTAATTATTCGGAATTATTATCAGGAAACGACCGGGGACGAATTCAGGGATTATGTCCTGGCCAAATGCAAGGAGGAGCCGGCCTTCCTGAGGGAAAGGCGGGGGTAGCTCGATGACCGGATGCTCGGTGACCCCCTGACCTGCATATTTTGCGGTGAGGATTTTATGGCGCCTGAGTAATTCGAAGTTTACCGGGAGCTGAAAAAACATCGGGGGACCTGGCTGCCTGCCGGAATTCTCAGCAGCGAAATCTAACAGGCGGTGGGGACACTGCAGGGTGTCCCCTTTTTCTTACTTTTTAATGAAGCGGCGCAGGAAGATATCTGCTTCTTTCAATCCGAGAAGACGGCAGCTGACGTAGAAGACGCCCATAGATAAAATTCCGCCGGTTATTGTAAGCCCGAGAACCGCCAGAAAAGAATATCCTGCGGCGGGCTGAAGAAGTTTGAACGTTCCGAGCCCCGCTCCACCCGCAACCGCTGAAGCCAGAATTAATTTTCCTGAAAAATAATAAACCCGGGCGAAACTTATCTGCCCGACCTTCCGCGGCAGCCAGCTCATCAGAATCGCAATATTGACCACACTGGCCAGCGAAGCCGATAAGGGAAAAGCTAAAAATCCGACCGGCTTCATCAGAGCCAGATTAAGAAAGATGTTCAGCCCGATTGAGGCGAAACTCGCATACATTGGAGCCTTAGCATCTCTGAACGAATAGAAAATCGAGGCCACGTTTCTCAATGCCGAGATGAACGGTATCCCGATCACATAAAGAATCAGCGCCTGGCTGACGGCTGCGGTATCCTCTGGAGTGAACTGTCCTCTCTGGTAGATCAGGCGCGTCAGCGGATAAGCAAAGAAAGCGATTAAAACCGAGGAAGGCACAGTCAGGAAAAGAACCATTTTCAGGGAATCAATCAGACTGTCCTTCAGCTCCTCGATCCGGCCCTCCAGAACCAGCCGCGAAAACCTGGGCAGAGCCACCGCTCCGACGGCCATTCCGAACAGCCCGAGCGGCAGGTGCATGATCCGGTAAGCGTAATTGAGCCAGGTCATCGATCTTTCGGCCAGCCAGGAGATAAGAATCGTGTTCACAAAGACGTTTATGCGCGAACCGGCCAGCCCGATAGCCACCGGCAGAAAAAGCGCCATCATCCGACGAAACTGCTGGTTGCGCCAGTTGAGGTAAAAATGATAGCGGTAACCACGCCTGAACACACCGGGCATCTGCACTAAAAACTGCATCAGCCCGCCGAAAGTAACTCCTATGGCCGCCCCGAAAATGGGGTCGCCGCCCCTGGCCGTGTACCAGCCGAACATGGCCACCGGCACGGCGATGGAAAACACGTTGAAAAAAGCCGGCGCCACCGACGGCACGAAGAAGGAATTTTCGGTGTTGTGATAGCTCATGGCCCAGGCCGCCAGCGAGACAAAAAGCAGAAACGGAAAGGTGATGAAAGTCAAACTGGCTGTAAGCGTCAGCTTTTCCGGAATCTGACTGAAACCCATAGCCACGACCGAGGCCACCGGTCGGCTGAAAATCATGCCCAGGACAGTGATGAGCCCGACCACCAGGAGCAATGTGTTGAGGATGTTTGAAGCCAGAAGGTTCTGCTGTTCTTTCCCCATTGATTTCTCTTCCGTCAGCACCGGGACAAAAGCGGCTGACAGGGAGGTTTCTGCGAAGAGGTCACGTAGAAGGTTGGGAATCCTGAAAGCTGCGTTGAAAGCGTCGGTCGACCGGCTTGAGCCAAAAAGATGGGCGAAAACCATTTCACGCGCAAGTCCCAGCGCCCGGCTCAGCGCGGTGCCGACGGTAAAAGCCCTCACTCCCCGGGCTAAATCTTCGGGCTTTTCTTTCCTGTTAAAATTTTCCTGCATATTGAGTTTATTTTATTTAATTAAAGAAAGATTAAACTTTCAGGGCTTCAATTTCAATCCTGTTTATAAACTTTCTATCCTGAAAAAATCAAATATGCATTAAACCTGGCTTCCCGACCCATTAAAGTTAACTATCCTTTTCCTTACCTGGCTTCGGTTTTTAATTGATTCTGCAGGCGGTCAGGCGGGGCTGCCGGGTAAATATGTTAACTTTATAATGGAAAGCCCCAGAGTTCAGGAATTTTGGATTCAATTTTTTGAATTGAATTCAAGAAAATGCTTTTCGTGCAGCTACCAATAAAGCTGAATACCGCTATATTTTATTTATTTTCAATAAATTAAATTTTAGTCAGATTTGGCACAAAATTTGCTACTTTACATGTCGAAATGAAGGGCATAGTTTATATAATTTTGCAGAAAGGAGGTGAAAAAGAAGGGCAGAGAAAGGCATCTCTCCTTTATGGTTTGAAGGGCGGGTGCTAAGCACCCAGGGCAAGGGCTTTTCCTCTATTAATTAATTAAAGGAGGAAGGATGAGAAAGTATTTAACGATTTTCTTCGTGCTTCTTCTTGCTGTGTCGCTCGGTGCCCAGCAGAGAACCGGTAACCTCATCGGAAAGGTTGTGGACACCGAGGGCACGCCTCTTCCTGGAGTCACGGTAACGCTGACTTCACCCTATTTCGCTCCCATGACCACGGTTACCACCGCGGAAGGTATCTTCAGATTCCTGTCTTTGCCTCCTGGCAGAGAATATTCTGTTAAGCTCGAGCTCACCGGCTTCAAGACTGTGGTTCAAACGGGAATCGTCATTGAGGTGGGCGTTAACGCCAATATGAACTTCACCATGGAACCGGGCGGTATTGAGGAACAGATTACCGTCACCGCGGTCACGCCGGTGGTCGACACCAAGAAGACCTCGGTTTCCACCAACGTTACTCAGGAACTTCTCCAGGGACTGCCCACAGCCAGAGACCCGTGGGTTATTCTGCAGATGGCTCCTTCGATCATGATTGACCGTGAGAACGTTGGCGGTAACGAGTCCGGTCAGCAGTCAAGCTACGTGGCCCGTGGCGCCACTTCTTACAATAACAACGTCTGGGCCATGGACGGCATCGTCATCACCGACCCGGCTGCTATCGGCGCTTCGCCTTCTTACTATGATTTTGACGCTTTTGAGGAAATGCAGATTTCAGTTGGCGGTAACGACGTCACGGTTCAGACCGGCGGTATCGCCCTCAACATGGTCACCAGAAGAGCCAGCAACCGGGTTTCCTTTGGAGGCCGTTTCTACCTGACTGATGAAAAATTCCAGGCAAAGAACACGGAAAAAGTTGCGGCCATCAAGGCTGTGGAAAACCCCAACAACCTGAGCAACCTGTTCCAGGGCGTGAACGTCATCAGAAATAACAAAGACTACGGCTTCAACCTGGGCTTCCCCATCGTGAAGGACAGAGCCTTGGCCTGGTTCTCCTATGGTATTCAGGACATCAAGACCAACACGATTTACGGTACTCCCGACGACACGCTGCTGGAAAACTATGTTGGTAAAATAAACGTGCAGCCTCTGGCCAATAACAGATTGGAAATTTTCTATCATTCAGGCGGCAAGAAAAAATGGGGTCGTTCGGCATCATCGGAGAACCCTGAAGGTCTCTATCAGCAGGGCAGATTCTATTTTGGAAGCCCGATCCTGAAGATTCAGGATGAGCATATGGTGGGCAACAACCTGTTCCTGTCGCTGAAATTCGCCTATTCCGATGCCGGTTTCAGCCTGACTCCGATGACCGACCTGAAATTCGAAAAAGTCCCGATCTGGGACATGACTGACCAGAGATATTACGGCTCCCAGGCCAGCCGTTACTACGTTGAGCGTCCGGTTTATCAGTACAACTTCCTGGCCCAGTATTTCAACGACAATCTGTTCGGCATGAGCCATGAGTTCAAGTTCGGCGTGGACTTCTCGAAGAGAAAGCAGTACGTTGAATCGGTCTGGAGCGGCAACATGATGGTCTACCGGAATTACAGATCGACCGATACCACCTGGGACCGCACTGGTGATGGCATTCCTGATTCGCCATATGATCCGGCTGCTGTGAAATATTTCTCATACTGGCGCGGTTATTATCGTGACCAGAGGGTGACGGGTCTCGGTGTGTATTTCAGCGATACCATTACCTTCGACCGCTTTACCCTTATTCTCGGCTTGAGATACGACTATCAGATTCCTTATCTGAACCCGTTTACCCTGAAAGCCATGGATAACGGACCGGCCTGGCAGACCATAGCCACCGAGGAGGTCAGGACCGCACTTGATGCGCTTCTTCCCGGGCTGGAAATTCCGAAGCGGTATCACTACTACTATGATCCCAATACCAACACCATTTCCGACCAGAAATACTGCTGGAAAGTCTGGTCTCCGAGAATCGGCTTCACCTGGGACATTATGGGCGACGGCAAGACTCTGCTGAAGATCAACCTGGCTCAGTATGGTGACTATATGGGCACCGGCTGGGCAGACTGGGCCGCTCCTTCCGGAACTGGCGGCTGGGTTGACTTCTGGTGGGATGATTCCAACAAAAACAATGTAATCGAAATCAGCGAGCTCTACTGGCTCTGGAGAAGAACTCCGCCGGAAGGTTCATCTTTCTATTCGCCATATCGCGTTTTTGACGACGACGGCAATTTCATCGGCAACCTGAGCGATGCGGCCGGTTACTACTGGGATGGTTATGATCCGTCCAACCCGCAGCAGTTTGGCGAGCCCTATACTTCCACCAGGAAGGGCGTGGGTTCCAGCCGGACGAGCGAAGCCATAGTGACTCTGGAAAGAGAACTGCTGCCGAACTTTGCCATTTCGCTGGTCGGTACCTACAGAAAGTACGACAAATTCAACTGGACGCTCAAATACTGGCTCAATCAGGATGGCACCAGAAGTTATCCTGACGGCTCTGAAACCTACTTCAAAGATAGAGGCACACCAGAAGCCAGCTACTACAGGCAGACAGATGATGGACAGGAAGTCTACATCCCCGACACCAAGGACGCCAAGAACTATCACTGGTATTCAGCCACTGCTGCCTATCTGGCCTATTCTCCGTACAGCGAGCGCCAGCTGCGTCCTAATTACTACATGGACTATTTCGGAATCGACCTGATCTTCAACAAGAGACTTGCCAACAAGTGGATGCTCAACGGCAGCTTCAGCTGGCAGAAACAGGCTCAGCACTACGGAGAGGGCAGTGTCCTCGACCGGACAAACCTCTGGGCTTATGACGGCAAACCCCAGGCGGCCTATATCGGCGGCGCTTCCGGTAAGATCAATCAGTACATTTACTCCCGCTGGATGTTCAAGCTGGCCGGACTGTATCAGCTGCCCTTTGACATCAACGTTTCCGCTACCTTCAACATGAGAGAAGGCTGGGTGCAAAATGAATACTTCGGATTGGTTGACTACCGCATACCGGCTAATGAAACCAGAAGCGCTACCATCGTTATGGTTCCGTTCGGAACTCATCGTCTGCCGCTGTTTTACAACATCAACTTCAGGATTGAGAAGATGATGAGGGTCGGGAACACCGGCCGTGTCTACCTCATGGTCGATATCTTCAACCTGCTGAACAAGATGATCGAAAACCGCCGTTATCAGTTGAGCTGGGGCACTGTGAGAGTCTATCCTGACGCGGAGGGCAATATCGACTGGACCAGAACCACCTTCACGCCCGATATTACCAAGAACGCTCTGAACGAAGTTTTGAACCCGAGAGTGGCCAGAATCGGAGTCCGCTTCGAGTTCTAATAGAAACAGTTTGCTGAGCTGAAGTTCTGCCCCTCTCCCCGCCAGGGGAGAGGGGCTTTTTATTTACAGACAGAAAAAATCGGGGTTAAACGGCCCCGCTAACTCTGATCTTGTCCGGGGCGGCTGGATCCCGCTACCTTAAAAGATTTTTGTTTAATCTAAAAATCGAAATATGTTAAAATAAGAAGGTTATGATAGAAAAGGCGATATCTCGGGACGGAGGTTTCGGATGAAAAAGATATTAATATCGCTGGTAATCATAGCCCTTTTTGCCGGTTTCCTCGGGGCTCAGGAATACAAAGGAAAGGGACGCGTTTTTGGCGTGGTGACGGACGAACAGGGAAATCCTCTTGAGGGAGTCACCGTAAAATTATTTTTTGTTAAAGCCCAGCAGGGCTTCTCCGTGAAGACGGACAAACAGGGAAAATGGACTGCCGCCTGGATTCGCGGCGGGCAGTGGTACATTGATTTTGAGAAGGTCGGTTATGCTCCGAAAAAAATTTCGGTCGAGCTTCAGGAATTTCAGAAAAACCCTGAACTTAAGATTGTTCTGACCAAAATCGAGGGGCTGGTGGTTACTGATGAGATGAAGGAGATGCTGGAGAAAGGGAATAAGTTGTTTGAAGAGCTGAAGTACGACGAAGCCAGAGCCGTTTACGAAGAAATTTTGAATAAATACCCTGATGCTTATCCGATCTGGAAGAATGTCGGCAACTGCTATTTCGCCCAGGAAAAATACGCTGAGGCTGAACAGGCCTACCTGAAAATTCTGGAGAAGGACGCCAGCAATGCCGATGCGCTGGTAGCCATTGGAAACACCTATCTCAATCGCGGTGATCAGACAAAGGCCTTTGAGTGGTATGCAAAAGTTGACTTGAATAAAATTTCCGACCCGGTGGTTATGTATAATATCGGGACGATTTACTACAACAACGGGCGGTTTGAAGAAGCCCTTGCTTATTACAAAAGAGCGGTTGAAAAGCAGAAAGATTTTACCGATGCCCTGTATCAGCTCGGTCTGGCTTACCTCAGCCTTCAGAAAAATCAGGAAGCCATCAGCACTTTTGAAGAATACTTAAAGATTGATTCAAGCTCCCCCCGGGCGGATCAGGTCAGGTCCTTTTTGAGCTATCTGAAGAAATAAATGAGCTGCCGGTCGGCGGCAAACTCGATGCTGATGAGGAAGGAGGGTACTGTCTATTTATCTGGGAGAAGCCTGGGTAAATAAAATTTCTGTTTTAATTTGATTAAAAAGAGGGTATATCTGTCTGTCCAGCATTTTAAGGTATAATGAAAGGCGAATTCAGAAGCAATTTAGAAAAGGAGGGGAACTTTTGAGCCTGTCTGAGGCAAAATGGAGGAGATGGTTTTACGGACTGATTCTGGCGCTGGCGCTTCTGACTCTATCCGGGTGCGCTACCGTTCAGGTGAGCAAGCTCGACCCGGAAAGCCGGGAATTCTATGAGCTGGCCCAGTTAGTTATGACCCGGGAAGAGGCTAAAATTTTCAAACTTCTTCCAGACGCTGAATCCCGCCGGGAATTCATCCGGGATTTCTGGGAAAAGCGCGACCCGTTTCCGGAAACTCCGCAGAATGAATTCAAAGACGAACTCGTCGCGCGCGTGCTTTACGCAGATAAAAGATTCAAGGAAGGGGGCAAGGGGAGAAATACCGACCGCGGACGCATCTACATTTTTATGGGACCGCCGGATAAGTTCGAAGAAATATTCACTCATGGAGATCCCTCAGTTCGTGGTTCTATCATTTACTGGTATTACTACAAATACGGTCTCGCGCTGGAGTTTGCCGACGAGAGAGGAACCGGAGAATACCGGCTCAGGCGATATGAAGGAGATTTTTTCGAATCAATGGACATCCTGAAACTCGGCGGAAGTTTCGGGCCCGGAGATGTTTTCAAGGAGCGGGTGATAAGGTTTCAGCTTGATTATGACCACAATCAGAAAAAAATTACCCTGATCCTTCCAGCAAAATCTCTTAATTTCAGCGAGGATGAGGAGGGAAAATTTTACGTTGACCTTGAATTCACTTTTTATATCTATGACCGGAAGGGGAAAAAACTGGATAAATTTACCGTTTCCCGATTGTTCAAAGTTTCGCTCAAGGAATATACCGACCTGAAAGAAGCTCCATTCGAGTTTGATTATGAGCTTCCTGAGGGAAAAGGCATCATCGATGTGATCATTTCCGGCCGCGGGGAGAAGGGCGGCCGCATCCGCCGCCTCTTCGAAATCTAACAAGGGACACCTAACAGTGTCCCCCTTTTTTCTACTCCTCCGCTCCGCCCCTTTTCTAACCTGTTTGTTTTCAGCGCGTTACAGGTCTTCATTTCCGGCTGAAAAGGGGACACCCTCCAGTGTCCCGCCTTCCCCCTTTTATTTTTGAAAATCCGAAAGACTTCTTTAAGTGAGCGACAGGATTTTTCCAGAAAAGCCAAATAAAACCCAGGTCGACGACTAACGCCTGCCTGCCTCTTATCATTGCTGTTTAAAACACCGCCACCCGGAAAACTCGCGAAATACAAAACAAGCCGCAGCCGGCCGATTTTCTCCTTTGAGCAGCTTAATACCTGCTCTGAAAATCAGGAAATGAGTGTTACGTCCCCGCTTTTAAGAAGCTTAAAGCTCGCCCGGAAAATAAAATTATGATTATTGTGTTCCCCATTTCCCCGTCACCCGTTCTTTTATCATTCTCTAAGTTAATATTGTCACCGCCGTTTCTGTTGGTTAAAATGGAAAGAAATTTAAAAGGAGTGAATCATGAAGCTGATAAAAATTGCGCTTCTGATGTTTCTCATTTCGGCCTTAATTGCCGCCTGCAGCAGCCAGAAGGAGAAAAAGGAGACGCAAATGTCTGAAAACCCCTTCTTTGGCGAGTGGACCACACCTTTTGGCGCTCCACCGTTTGACCGTATCAGGGTGGAGCATTTCAAACCGGCCATCCTGGAAGGAATCAAGCGCCACAAAGAAGAAATAAAAGCGATTGCCGAAAATCCTGAACCGCCCACATTTGAGAACACGCTCGAAGCTTTGGACAGAAGCGGTATGTTCCTCGACCGCGCGGAAAAAGTTATGGAGAATTTGCTTTCAGCTCACACCAGCGATGAACTTCAGGCGGTGGCCCAGGAGCTCGCCCCGATCCTCTCCGCTCATTACGACGAAATTTACCTCAACCCGAAGCTTTTTGACCGCATTCAGAAAGTCTACGATCAGCACGACCGGCTGAACCTGAATCCGGAACAGAGACAGCTTCTTGAACGTTTTTACAAAGATTTTGTCCGGGCGGGCGCCAGGCTGGATGAAGCTAAGAAGGCCCGTCTCAAAGAAATCAACCAGGAACTGGCGGTTCTCGAGCTCAAGTTTGCCGAAAACGTGCTTAAGGAAACCAACAACTTCACCTTAGTTATCGACAACCCGACTGACCTGGAAGGGCTGCCGGCAAACGTGGTGGCAGCGGCTGCCGAAGCGGCTAAGGAGCGGGGTCTCGCCGGCAAGTGGGTTTTTACCCTCCATAAACCCAGCCTGATTCCTTTCCTTCAATACTCGCCTCGCCGTGAGCTCAGGGAGAGGATTTTTAAGGCTTACATCAACCGCGGCAACAACGGCAATGAATATGATAACAAACCGTTGATAGCCCGCACGATCGCGTTGAGAATTGAAAAAGCCAACCTTCTTGGCTATAAGACCTGGGCAGATTACGTTCTGGAAGAGAAGATGGCTAAAACGCCGGAAAATGTTTATAAATTCCTGGATAGAGTCTGGAAGCCGGCCCTCAAGCGCGCCAGAGAAGAAGCCGCCGAGCTGCAGAAGCTGATTTACGCCGAAGGCGGGAATTTCAAGCTTGAACCCTGGGACTGGTGGTACTATGCCGAAAAACTGCGTAAGCAGAAATACGCCCTGGACGAAGAGATGCTCCGTCCCTACTTCAAGCTGGAGAATGTTCTCGATGGCGTGTTCCTTCTGGCCAGCAAGCTGTTCGGACTTCAGTTTGAAGAGCGCAGGGACGTGCCGGTCTACCATCCGGACGTCCGTGTTTTTGAGGTGAAGGAAGCTGATGGCCGGCTGGTTGGAGTGCTGTACACAGATTATTTTCCGAGGGCATCGAAGGGAGCCGGAGCCTGGATGAATTCTCTGCGTGACGCTTACAGGGTGGACGGCCAGCGCGTCGTTCCCCTGATCATAAATTGCGGCAACTTCACCAAATCGACTCCGGAGCAGCCGTCGCTTCTAACCTGGGAGGAAGTCACCACCCTGTTCCATGAATTCGGACACGCGCTCCACGGGCTGCTTTCTGAATGCGCTTATCTCAGGCTTACCGGGACGAATGTTCCCAGCGACTTCGTGGAATTGCCGTCTCAGATTATGGAAAACTGGGTGTCCGAGCCTGAATTCCTGAAGCTGTTTGCTAAACATTATCAAACCGGCGAGCCAATCCCCGACGAGCTGGTGGCTAAGATTAAAAACGCACAGCATTTCAATCAGGGATTTGCCACCACTGAATACCTCGCGGCCAGCTATCTCGACATGGACTGGCATATGCTCACCGAGCCGGTGAAGGCGGAAGAAGTGATGGATTTTGAGAATCGCTCGCTCGCCCGGATCGGGCTTATTCCGGAAATTGTAGTTCGCTACCGGAGCCCGTATTTCAGTCACATTTTTGCCGGCGGCTATTCTGCCGGATACTACAGCTACATCTGGGCTGAGGTGCTCGACGCCGACGCCTTTGAAGCTTTTAAGGAAAAGGGGCTGTTTGACCCGGAAACCGCTCGCTATTACAGAGAGAATATCCTTGCCCGTGGCGGCAGCGAGGACCCGATGACGCTTTACATCAGGTTCCGCGGGCGAGAGCCGAAGGTAGAACCGATGCTCAAGCGCCGCGGCCTCCTCTGATTAACAGGGGACACCTTACAGTGTCCCCTTTTTTTCTACTCCTCTGCTCCGCCCCTTTTCTAACCTGTTTGTTTCCAGCGCGTTACAGGCCTTCATTTTCGGCTGAAAAGGGGACACCCTACAGTGTCCCGCCTTCCCCTGATTTTTCATGAAAATCCTGATGCTTTCCTTAAGTGAACGAAGATTCTTAAAGGGGATCAAGAAAGGGAGCTGTGCGGTGTCCCGGTGATTCCCTTTTATTCTTGAAAAACCCAAAGACTTCTTTAAGTGAGCGGCGTGCTTTTTTCAGAAATGCCAAGTAAAAGCTAAGTCGACGACAAACGCCTTCCAGCTTAATCCAGTTTATTCCTCTTTTTCCTTTTTATTCCTGTTTTTCCCTGTTTATATCTTCGGTTCCCTCCTTCTTGCGCTTTCTCCCATTAAAAACTGCTGATAATCTTTTACCGCCCGCCTTTTCCCGTCGCCATTTTTCCTGCTTTTTCTGGTAAAATAGCATTAAACCCGGGAGGAGGGATTAAAGATGACAGAAAAACAGAACCCGAAGGAAATAAACAGGCGGAAATTTCTCGCAGCCAGCCTCGGGCTTATAGGATTTTCGGCTGTTCGCGGAAATAAGCTCTTTTCTTCCATCGGCCTCGAGAGCCTGTCTTCATCTACGGCTCACACGCTAACTGCTGACCGCGCCTCTGTTACTTCTCCAGGGGCTCATAATTCCAGCTCCTCAAGCGGCAATTTTTACCATCATCCGGCTGACCTTTTCCCGCGCGACCCCCTGGCTCCTGCCGGCAAATCGCGCGTTCTCCTCATCCGCACTGAAGACAGGGCTGATGGGGTGCGGAAAGCCTTTGAATTTTTCCGGAACAGCAATCCGTTCAAAGGCAAAAAAGTGCTGGTGAAGCCCAATTTTAACACCTCCGACGAAACTCCCGGCTCAACCCACAACGACACCCTGAAAGAAATTCTCAGCGAACTGCGCAGAGCTGGCGTCCGGGAGCTGGCTATAGGAGACCGCAGCGGCCCAGAGCCAACCGAGCAGGTCTTCGACAAAAAGGGCATCCGCGAGCTGGCTGCCGCGTTCGACGCACGCCTTCTGAACTTTGACGAGCTCGGTCCGGACGGCTACGTAAAGGTTACACCACCCGGCTCTCACTGGCAGGACGGCTTCCTCGTGGCGCGTCCGGTGGTGGAAGCCGAAGCCCTCATCTCGACCTGCTGCCTTAAAACCCACGGTTTCGGCGGGGTGTTCACCATGTCGCTGAAAAATTCGGTGGGCATAGTTCCGCGCAAAGGTCACACCTACATGCGGGAGCTTCATTCCTCGCCGCACCAGCGCCGGATGATTGCTGAGATCAACTACGCCTACAAACCGACCTTCGTCATTCTTGACGGGCTGGTGGCCTTTGTCGACCAGGGTCCGATGCGCGGCCCGCGCAAGGAAGCAAATGTTTTCCTGGCGGGCATCGACCGCGTGGCCATCGACGCGGTGGCTGTGGCCATTCTTAAAGACCTCGGTTCGAACGACGCTATTATGAAGCCGAAGGTGTTTGAGCAGGAACAGATTGCCAGGGCGGCCGAGCTGGGGCTCGGAGTCAAATCGCCTGAAGATATAATCATCGAGACTCTCGACGAAGTTAGCGAATCCTACGCCGCCCGCATTCGCCAGCTTCTCTTCTGAAATCGGAGACTCTTGAACAGGGGACACCGCCCGGTCTCATTTTATTAACCGGCCGGGAAAATCGTGGTATGATTATTGCTTCCCGCTATTTCCCACCTCGTTTTCCCGACCTGGTTTTTCGTCCCCGTTTTTTAGCTTGACTAATTCGCGGCATAAGCATATGCTGTAAGAGAGCAGGGGAAAGCTGAGTCAGCCTCGCCGCCAGTTATGCCAGCTGATTATTAATAAATAGAAGGCCGGAATAAAAGCCTCAGACGGGATTAAAACCTCAATGACTTCCAGAATGCGTTTCTCTTTCTTCTTATTTCTGAATTTTGTCTTCTATTCCGGTCTGCGCTGCTATTCGTCGCGACCGTTTTATGAAAGCGGATCGCTCCCCGCCCGCGACCCCAAGTCCGCTCTCCTCTCCCGGAAAACTTTAGATTCCATTTTTCCTGGCCGGAAGCCGCATCCCCGGCAACTTCCACCGCCCCCACGGTCGAGCCAGCATTGCCTGCCTGCTTTTTTTGATTTGAAAGGAAATCAATCATGAAAATAAAAAACATATCTTTCATCGAGGCCGGTTCGCCCGGCGCGAACATCTTCAGCAAATTTCCGATTCCGCGCCTCGGTTCGGTCCTGTTGGCGACGATTCTGCGTAATCAGGGATACAACGTTAGAGTCTTTATTGAAGATATCGCGCAGCCCGACTGGTCTTTCGTCAACAACTCGGACCTGGTCTGCATCTCGACCATAACCTCAACCGCGCCGCGCGCCTACTCGATTGCTGACCGCGTCAGGGCACTGGGCATTCCGGTGGTCATCGGCGGTCCGCACGTAAGCTTCCTTCCGGATGAAGCTCTCGAGCACGCGGATTTTGTCGCACGCGGAGAAGGGGAGAGGTCGCTCCCGGCGCTCATCCGCCATCTCGAAACCGGAAAGCCGGCGCTCTCGAGCATAAACGGCCTTTCTTACAGCGCGTCTGATAGGCGCCACCATCACAACCCGCCAGCGGAATTCGTCGAAAACCTCGACCTGTTGCCCGAACCGGATTTCTCGCTCGTTCACGGCTGGAAAAACTCGAACATCTATCCGGTCTCCACTTCGCGCGGCTGTCCTTACGGCTGTAAGTTTTGCTCGGTCATCCAGATGTTCGGCCGCAGATACCGGTTTAAGTCTGCTGAAGCAGCTGTGCGGGAACTAAAGTACGTAAATTCTGTCTCCAGGTCTACCAAATTCATCGTCGATGACAATTTTGCCGCCGACCCCGGCCGCGCTCGAGAAATTCTCTCCGGCGTACTGGCAGAGAAAATCAAAATGACCTGGTCCACCCAGGTAAGAGTTGATGTCGCCCGCGACCCGCGGCTCCTCCGCCTGATGGCTGACTCCGGCTGCCATACGCTTTACATCGGGTTTGAATCAGTCAACCCGCGCACACTCGAAGCCTACCAGAAAAAACAGAGCGTTGAAGATATCGTCCGGGCGATACGCGTGATCAAAGACCACGGCATTCACATCCACGGAATGTTTGTCCTGGGGGCTGACACCGACACTGTCGAGACTATCCGTCAGACGCTGGATTTTGCCAGAAAGAGCAGAATAGATACGATTCAATTCATGATTCTAACGCCTCTCCCCGGCACTCCGCTGTTCAGCGAAATGAAGGAGAGCGGCCGGCTCATCCATACGAATTGGAATAAATATGACGCTCATCACGTGGTTTACAGACCGGCAGCCATGACGCCGATAACCCTGCAGATTGAGACCTTCAGAGCGATGGCCAGCTTCTATTCCTGGAAATACATCCTGAAGCATCTGGCCACCCTGCGCCTGCATTATGCCGCCCTGGGCGTTTACGGCAAAGCAGCCATAAATAAATTTATGAAAAATCTTGCCGTAGAGCTGCGGGAGCTCCAGTTTCAGTCCTGATTAAAAGGGGACGGGAATAAGGGGGAAAAATTGAGAAAATAAGTATGATCTCCCGCGTTTTTTTGATAAAATAGGCGAGCCAGGGCAGAAAAGGGAAAAATAAAAAATGCCGTTCGCAGTCAGGCTGCCGTGTTTTTCTCTGAAACGGATATCCCGGGATTCTTCCCTCATTCCGCCAGCTTTATTTTTTAGCCGAAAACATCCATCCCGCTATTATCTCTGGTTCTGCTATATCCACCTACTATCTCCATCTCACGGAGGCTTTAAATGTGCGGTATAGTCGGTTATATCGGTCAGCGCGAAGCCGCGCCGATTCTCCTCGAAGGGCTGCGCCGCCTCGAATACCGTGGCTATGACTCAGCCGGTCTAGCCATCCATACGTCCGACGGTCTGAAAATCATTCGCTCGGTCGGAAAAATTTCCAGCCTCTGCCAGCTGCTTAACTCTTCCCCCGTCTCCGGCACTTTTGGCATCGGTCACACCCGCTGGGCTACCCACGGTCGCCCCTCCGAAAACAACGCCCACCCGCACCAGGTTAACGGTCTGGCCGTCGTCCACAACGGCATCATAGAAAATTATGCCGAACTCAAGGCCAGCCTTATTCAGCAGGGCCGAACCTTCACTTCAGAAACCGACACTGAAGTCATCGCCCATCTTATAGACCACGAACTACGCTCCATTCCCGACCTTCTCTCGGCTGTCCGGCGCGCTCTCTCCCGCATTGAGGGAACCTACGCCATCGCCGTCATTTCGCACCTCCACCCCGACCACTTCGTCGTGGCCAAAAATTTTTCGCCCCTTATCATCGGCCTTGGCGAAAACGAAAATTTTGTCGCTTCCGACATCCCGGCCCTTCTCCCCTTCACCCGCCGCATCGTCACCCTTAAGGAATTTGAAATCGCCCGTATCTACCGCGACCGCATCGAACTATTCGACCTGCGCAGCGGAGAGCCGATTTCCGCCAATCCGCAAACCATCAACCTCACGCTCCAGTCAGCCGAAAAAGCTGGCCATAAACATTTCATGCACAAGGAAATCTTCGAGACTCCGAAAATCTTCACCGACACCTTCCTCGGCCGCATCAAGCGCAACCCGCCCGCCATCGTCTTCGATGAGTGTCAGCTTCCCGACCCGGCTGAAATCTCCCGCATTATCATCATCGCCTGCGGCACTTCCTATCACGCTGGCCTCGTCGGCCGTCACTACTTCGAGGAAATCGCTTCGATCCCGACCGTGGTTGAATACGCATCTGAATTTCGCTATCGCCGCACGGTTCTTCTGCCGAACGACCTGGCCATCTTCATCTCTCAATCGGGCGAAACCGCAGACACGCTGGCTGCTCTCAAAGAAATTCGCGCCCGCGGGCTCAGGACCTTAGCTATTTGCAACGTGATGGATTCCTCGATTGCCCGTGCGGCCGAACAGGTCATCTACACCAGAGCCGGCATCGAAATCGGTGTCGCCTCGACCAAAGCTTTCACCGCCCAGGTTGAAGTGCTCCTTCTACTGGCGCTCTGCCTCGCTTCTCAAAAAGGCCTTCTTCCGCCGGCCGACCTCTCCCGCTTCATCGAACACATCTACCGGATGCCGGCCATTCTGGAAATGCAGCTCCAGGAGGAAGAGGCCATCAGGCAGTTGGCTTCTCGCTTTGTTCACTGCCGCGATTTCATTTACATCGGCCGCGGCATAAACTATCCGCTCGCCCTCGAAGGCGCCCTCAAGCTGAAGGAGATTTCCTACATTCATGCTGAAGGCTATCCCGCCGGTGAAATGAAGCACGGTCCGATTGCCCTAATCGACGAACAGGTCCCGGTAATGACGCTGGCCAACCGCGGCAGTCAGCTCAAAAAAATCATCTCAAATCTGCTCGAAGCCAAAGCACGCGGCGGAATCATCGTCGGAATCATCAGCCGGGGCGACAGCGAAACCCGCTCACTCCTCGACCATGCGCTTGAGGTGGAAGACGTGGACGAATACTTCCAGCCGTTCGTCAACACGCTTCCGCTCCAGCTATTCGCTTACTTCGTCGCGGACCTCAAAGGCACAGACGTCGACCAGCCGCGCAACTTAGCGAAGAGCGTTACCGTCGAATAGCCATCAAACAGGGGATACCTTACAGTGTCCCCTTTTCTGTCCTGACCCGCCTTTTGCTAACTTACTGTTAATTAAAGAATTAATGGGGGCGAATTTTTATCGGCAGAACAAATTTTTAATAATTTAATAAGGTCGTTTGTAACTGCCCACAAATCAACAATTTAAGAAAGGGGACATGGTACTGTGCCCCCTGTTTATTCCCCTTGAAATCACCCCCTTTTTCACCCCTGAGAATGATTGACCCGGCCGACCCTGAAAAATATAAAGAAAAAACATGCGGGGAGGAATAAATCCCTACGGAAAAAAGGAAATTTTTTTGAAATAAAATGCTTCCGGAAGCCGAACACTCGCCGAAAAAATTTCAGTCCTCTCTTTTTTCCTCTTTTATATTTCTCTTTCTTCTTCTAATTTTCCTGACCTTCCCCTCTCTTTCTCTCGCTATCCCGCCTCACTCCGCCTTTCGTCCGCATCTTCTTTTCCGCACGATTTCCATAGAGGATGGTCTCTCCCAGAACGCCGTCCTTTCGATTACCAGCGACCGAGCCGGCTTCATGTGGTTCGGCACGGAATCCGGGCTCAACCGCTACGACGGTTATCGATTTACTGTATATCTCCCGGTTGAAGGCGACCCCTCCTCACTCAGCAATTCCTGGGTTAACGCTCTTCTCACCGACCGCCGCGGCCGCATCTGGGTCGGCACGGAAAACGGCCTTAACGAATACGACCCCTACACCGACCGGTTCACCCGTTTTTTTCACGACCCCGCCAATCCCGCCTCTCTTTCCAGCTCCCGCATCGTCTGTCTGTTTGAGGACCGCGACGGACGTCTCTGGGTCGGAACAGACGCCGGCTTGAATCTTTTTGACCGCTCCTCGCGCAAATTCATTCGTTTCCTTCCCGACCCCTTAAACCCGGCCACCTCGCTCAGCCATCCTCACGTTCGTGGCATTGCTCAGGACTCGGCTGGTTTTCTCTGGGTGGCCACCGCCGGGGGCCTCAATCGCTTCGACCCGAAGGTCGGGCTTTCCATCCAGTACCGCCACAACCCTGAAGACCCTTCATCGATTCCTGAAGATTTCATTAATTGCCTTCTGATCGATTCCAGCTCCGGCCGCGATATCATCTGGCTCGGCACCGCCTCCTCCGGACTCATTCGGTT
>FWWL01003396.1_pt1 | contig 29201 bp, 22 predicted proteins | sample 2228331 | NCBI WGS metagenome assembly FWWL01 (sample SAMEA103939775, study PRJEB20133) | metagenome
CCATGCTTCTACCTTTGGAGGAAACCCTGTATCCTGTGAGGTTGCCTTAAAGGTTATAGAAAATCTTGAAAATGGGCTTTTAGAACATGTAGAAAAATTGGGAAAAAAAGTTTTAGAGGAACTTAAAAAATGGGAGGAGGAATTTGAAATTGTGGGAGATGTAAGGGGAAAGGGTCTTATGATAGGTATTGAAATTGTTAAGGATAAAAAAACGCTTGAAAAGGATAAAAGTAAAAGGGATGAAATTGTAAGGAGATGTTTTGAGAAGGGTCTTTTAATTCTGCCTGCAGGTGAAAATACAATAAGAATTTCCCCTCCCCTTATAATAAAAGAGGAGGAAATTTTCACAGGAGTTGAAATACTTTGTGAAACTTTGAAATCAATTTAAAAATTTCGTATAAAAAGGCAAACATGGGTTAAGAAAAGGGACAGGAAAAATTAATCCATATTCCACGGTTTCAATGGAAAAGCTGATTTTTAAAATGCTTAATTTTCAAGCACTTAAAGAACCTAATTGTCAAACATGGGTAAAAAATGGAATTCCTTATCCTTGTAAGGAAAAAATAGAATATAAAAAAATTAATTCCCTAAAACCTTAAAAATTTCCAATTTTTAGGCAAACATCGGTTAGAGAATTTTTCCATTCAGGAATTTCTATTTTTAATTTCTTCTCAATTAAAAAGGTATCAAGAACAGAATAAGAAGGTCTTTTTGCCTTTAAATTTAAATCTTCTGATAAAGAAGGCTCTAACTTTTTATTTATTCCTGCAATTTTAAATATTTCTTTTGCAAATTCAAACCAGCTTACCTCTCCTTTGTTTGAAAAATGAAATATACCTGTTTCCTCTTTTTCCCACAATTTTTTTATCGCCTCAACCAGGTCACCTGTATAAGTGGGAGAACCATATTGGTCTATTACAACTTTTAATTTTTTTTCCTTTTTACTTTTTTTAATTATTTTTGTAACAAAGTTTTCTCCATGCTCTCCAAATAACCAGGAAGTTCTTATGATAATTCCTTCTTTGTTTCTTAAAATTTCTCTTTCTCCAAAAAGTTTACTTTTTCCATAAATATTTAAAGGATTTGTTTCATCCCATTCCCTGTAAGGTTTTTTCTTTTTCCCGTCAAATACATAATCTGTGCTTATATATAAAATTCTTATACCCTTTTTTAAAGAAAAATCCGATAGAATTTTTGTTGATACCCAGTTTACAAGAAAACAATTTTCTTCATCTTCCTCTGCCTTTTCTACATCAGTATAACCTGCAATATGCCATATTCCATCTATAAAAGGCAATTTTTTCAAAAAACTTTCAATCTCATAAGGTTTTGATAGGTCACATTTTTTTCTTTCAAGCAATATAAAATCAAAATTTATTTTCTCAAGAATTTTTTTACCAAGCATCCCTGTTCCGCCTGTAAGAAGAATTCTCATTTAAATATTTTTTTAAGCTCCTCAGGAGAAATCAAAACCTTTCTTGGCTTTGAACCTTCAGGAGGTCCTATTACTTTAAGCTCTTCAAGCTGGTCTATAATTTTTGCTGCTCTTGGAAAACCTATATTTAGTTTTCTCTGTAATAAGGTTGCAGATGCCTTTTTACTTGATACAACAATCTCAGCTGCCTCTTTTATAAGGGAATCAAATTTTTTACCTTCAATACTTATTGTTTCAACTTCCTCTCCAGTTTCCTCAAAGGATATTTCTTTTAATTTTTCATAATAGTTTTCTTTTAAATTCGCTATTTTTTCTTCAAAATCATCAAAATTTTCAAAATGATTTGAAAGAAGAAGAAAAATCTGTTCCATAATTTCCTTTTCCCCTTCCCTTCTCTGTCCTGTAATAAAGGGAATAAATCCCTTTTCATACAAAATTTCAGTTTCTTCAACACTTATCTTTTTTTCTGTAATTTCATAAAATTTTTTTATAAAATAAGGAATTGTTATATATTTTACAAGTTCATTTATTTCATCATCAGAGACAAAGGGGCTATGTAATCTTATTGGTTCTGCTTTACCAGGTGGAATAAAAAGCATATCACCGCTCCCAAGAAGTTTTTCAGCTCCACCTGTGTCAAGAATTGTTCTTGAGTCTGTGACGGATGGGAGTCTAAAGGCTACTCTTACAGGGAAATTTGCCTTTATTGTTCCTGTTATAACATCCACAGAGGGTCTCTGAGTCGCAATTACAAGATGTATCCCAACTGCTCTTGCCATCTGTACAAGTCTTGTTATGTAATATTCAATTTTATTTCTTTCAGTAAGCATAAGGTCAGCAAATTCATCTATAAAAATAATTATATATGCCATTTTTTTATCCTTTTTTGTATTAAAACTTTCAATATCTCTTACTCCCTCTTTTGCTAAAATTCTATATCTTTCTTCCATCCATATTGTCGCAAGTTTTAAAATTTCTATTGCCTCTCTTCTATCTGTTATAACATTTGTAAGGAGATAAGGTATTCCTTCAAACCTTGATAATTCAACTCTTTTTGGATCAATAAGGAGAAATTTAAGATAAAAGGGCTCATTTTTTAATATAAGAGAAACAATCATAGAGGATATAAAAACAGATTTCCCGCTCCCTGTTGCTCCTGCAATTAAAAGGTGAGGCATTTTTGTTAAATCAGTGTAATAAGGACTTCCATCAGGTGTTATTCCTAAGGGTATGGTAAGAGCCTTTGTTTTACTAAAATTTTTTGAATGTATTATATTACCTATTCTTAAAGTGGTGATCTTTTTATTAGGAACTTCAATTCCAACAGTTCCTTTGTCAGAAAGAGGTGCAACTACTCTAACTCTTGAGGATTTTATTCTCAAGGCAAGGTCTTCTGACAGATTTTTTATTTTCTTTATTTGAATTCCCTTTTCAGGTTCAAATTCATAAAGGGTTATAAAGGGTCCTGGGTGCACTTCCTTTATTTCACCTTTTATTCCGAATTCTTCAAGTTTTTCTTTTATTTTTTTTGCTTCTTCCTCAAGTTCCTGTCTTTTAAATTCACTTTTTATTTCTTCCTCTTTAAATATTTCAAATAGTTTATTTTTTTCAATTTTAATTTCTTCTAATTTTTCTTTTTCTTTTTTTTCCCTTTTTTCTTTAACTTTTTCCTTTATTTCTTTTCTATTTTCAGGTAGTTTTATTTTTGTTTTTTTTAATCTTAATAAATAAGGGAGGAGAGGAATTAAAAGTATAGCAAATATTATTAAAGGTGGATAGTATTTTCCTAAAACATCAGACATTTTTGTATAAAAAATGAAGGTTTTTGTATTTTTTTCAATTAATTTTTCAGATATAAAAAAACTTCCAAAGGGTAAAAGAAAAAGATAAGCTGAAAGTGTTATAAAAAGTTTTAAGTTAAAGGGTTTTAATAGGTATATTGATAGTAGAAATAAAAAAAGGGTTATGCAAAAAGAGTAAATTTTGCCGATTTCCCTGAACATAAATTTTTTCAAAATTTCACCAAAATCCCCTCCTGCATTTGGATTAAAGGGAAGAAGAGATAAAAATAGATAGATGGCTAAAAAAAGAATTATAAATCCTGTATATTTTCTCATTTAACTATCTTATTATAAAACCTTTCAAGATTTTTTTCCCAGTTTGCTTTCATTTCTATTATTTTTTTGTTAAGTTTTTCTGCATTTTCCCTTAAATCAGTATTTTTTATTGAAATTTTAATTTTTTCAGCAAGCTCATCAGCATTTGTAGGGTCAAATAAAAATCCGTTTACCCCGTCAAGAATCCATTCCCTGTTTCCTAAAATGTCAGAAACGATAGGGAAAAGTCCAAAGGTCATTGCTTCAAGCAAGGATACGCTTGTTCCATCATAAAAGGAAGAAGATATATATATATGGGATTTTGAAAGGAGTTTATATAAATTTTCTTTTTCCTGAAAGGGAATTATCTCTGTTTTATCAAATATACCTTTTCTATAAATAAGTTCTCTTAATTTTTTCTCAAGGTTTCCCTTTGCTATCCATATAAGTTTAAAGTTTTCATCTTCAATTTTACTCAAGGCATCAACAACTATAAAGGGATTATAGATTCTTTCAAGTTTTCTATTTGTAAATAAAATAATTTCTTTTTTATCCTTTTTTACCTCTTTTCCCATTTCTCTCAATTCCCTTTTTATACCAAAGGGAATTACAATAATTTTTTCAGGATTTATTTTGAATTTTGTAACAATTATTTCCTTCATGAACTTAGCATCTACAACAATGAGTTTTGCTCTTTTAAATATTATAGATGAAATAATTTTATGTATAAAGGATTTAAAGGCAACCTTTATTAAATCACTTCCCCAGCAAAAAAGAATAAAAGGCACATTTCCCTGAAATGAAGATATAAATCCATAATTTGGAATAAAATGGGCAAAAATTATATGAGGATTTATTTTACGAATATAGTTTTTTACCTTGTTTATACCCAAAAAATATCTTTTAAAAGAAGGTTTAAATTTTGAATCTATTTTTATAAAATCTTCAATCAAATAATCCTTGCAGTTATAAATTGGCTCCTCAAAGGAAAGTAAATATACCTTAAAACCTAAATTTTTATATCCCTCAATCCATGTATAGGTATGAACACTTGAAGCATCAGAAAGAACAAGTGCTCTTTTCATCATGGTAAAAAGGGAGATTTTGTGTAGTTCTTGTATAGCTCCATTATGGAAAGCTCTATATTCCCCTTCTTTGTTATTATTATCACCTTATCCTCCTTTATAACTTCCCCTATTTTTAAAAAGGGAGTGTTTTTGAATATTTTTAAGAATTCTTTTTCTTTATATTTTTCTACCTCTGCTATTATTCTTCCTGCTGATTCAGAAAAAAGGAAAAGGTCAGGTCTTTTTATTTTTTCAATATTTATTTTTATTCCCCTCTTTTCTGCAAAGCACATTTCTGAGGCACAAACAAAAATACCCCCATCAGATACATCATGGGTTGAAATTATAATTTTTCTTTTAAGAGCCTCATAAATTTTTTTATAAATTTTCATAAATTTTTCTGGATATACCCTGGGAACAATTCCTTTTTTCTTTATTCCCTTTAATTTTAAATATTCACTTCCCCCAATTTCCTTTATATCTGTTTTTCCTATTACATAAATGGGATTTCCTTCTTTTTGAAAATAAGATGAAGGAATAAAACTCTCATTTTCTATTATTCCAAGACCTGTAACAAGGAGGGTGGGTAAAATTTTGTATGTTTTTCTTCCTGTCCTATATTCATTATAAAGGGAATCTTTACCTGATATGAAGGGAACCTTATAGCCTTTTGCTCCTTTTACAGCACCTAAAACAGTTTCAACAATTTCGGAAAGTGTTTTTTTATTTTCAGGGTTTCCAAAACAAAAATTATCAAGAAGAACAATTTTAGAGGGGTTTGCTCCTTTACTTATTAAACTTCTTATAACTTCATCAATAGCATTAAGGGCGGAAAGATATGGAGAAATTCTCGCATAGGAAGGTTTGATTCCAAGGGCCATAAGAAGGGCTTTTTTTGATTCTCTTAAAGGTTTTAAAACCGCACCATCAAAGGGTGATTTTAAAATTGTGCCTTCAAGGGGTTTTTTAAAGGTTTTTCCTTGAACTTCGTGGTCATATCTCTTTATTATTTCTTCCTTTGACCTTATATTCGGAGTTGAGATTATTTTTAAGCATATTTCTTTAAGTTTTTTTAAATTTTCTTCTTTAGGGATATATTTTATTTCTTTAATTTTTAATTTGGCTATTTTTCTCTTTATATCTGGTCTTTGCTCATGGATAAATTTTATATCAATTTTGCCTAAAATTTTATCATTATAAAAAAGTTTTAATTTTCCATCTTTTTTAACCTCACCTATAACGCTCATTTCTACCTCGTGTTTTTCAAAAATTTCTTCTAATTTATTTATATTTTTCTTTTCTGTGAATATAATCATTCTTTCTTGTGATTCTGAAATCCATATTTCTCTTCCAGTAAGTCCACTGTATTTAAGAGGAACCTTATCAAGATAAACTTCTGCTCCATAAGGGTAAACATTTTCTGTTATAGCTGAAGAAAGCCCCCCGCCTCCCACATCTGTTATAAAATTAAAGAGTTTTTTGTCCCTTGCCTCAAGAATTGCATCAAGAAGTTTTTTTTCTGTAATTGGGTCTCCAATCTGAACAGCTGAAAGATGGATTTTTTCTGAACTTTCCGTCAGTTCAGCAGAGGAAAAAGTAGCTCCGTGAATCCCATCCTTTCCTGTTTTTCCTCCTGCAAGGACTATTAAATTTCCTGGTTTAATTTTTTTTCTAACAAAAAAAGAAGGTATTATCCCTATTGTCCCGCAATAAACAAGGGGGTTTGTCAGGTATTCTTTTTCATATACAATAGCACCTGTAACTGTTGGTATACCCATTCTATTTCCGTAATCTTCAACGCCTTTTACAATTCCTTTTAGAATTCTTTTTGGATGGAGGATTCCTTCTGGCAAATCCTTGTGAGTTATATTTAGTTCACCCACACAGAAAACATCTATATTTGCGATTGGTTTTGCAGAAAGACCTGCTCCAAGTATATCTCTTATTACTCCTCCAATTCCTGTAGATGCTCCGCCGTAAGGTTCAAGAGCTGAGGGGTGGTTATGGGTTTCTACCTTTGCTGCTATTGAGAAATTTTTATCAAATTTAAAAATTCCTGCATTATCTTTAAAAAGGACCTGGCAAAAATTTTTTTTATTTTTTTCTGAAATTTTTTTTATTTCTTTGAGTAAACATATTTTTTTATTTCCATAAATAATATCACCTTTAAAGGTTTTATGCACACAGTGCTCTGACCACATCTGGGCAAAGGTTTCAAGTTCTATTAAAGTGGGTTCTCTTTTTAATTTCTTGTAATATTCCTTGATTTTTTGCATTTCTTCCTTTAAGAGATATAAATGTTTTTCTCTTGATAAGTTTAAAAGTTCCTTTGTTTTTAAATTTGTTATATTTATAATTTCTGGTTCAGTTTGAGCCTCTTTTACTTCAAAAAAAATTTCTTTAATTTCCTCCTCTTTTCTTTCAATTATTGGGTTATAAAGGGCTTTTTTTGAAAAGTAGTCTATTTCATTTTCTGAAATTTCTCCATAAAAGTGAAATCTTTTACCTCTTTTAATTTGGGCGTTTATTCCGTATTCTTTGAAAATTTTTTCTATTTCTTCTGCCTCAGGGTCTTTAACACCAAAGTGGTAAGTTATTTCAATTTTTTTATCACATAAAAGATTTTCAAAAATTTCTTCTTCTTTTTCATCAATTATCCATTTTTTTAAAACATCTTCAATTTCTTTTTTTTCTTTATCTGTTTTTATCCACAAAATTTTATATTCTTCTATTTTTTCAATATTTTTTATTCCGAGTTCTTCAGCGATTTCTATATAATTATTTTGACTATTTCCAATTTTTTCTTTTATGTAATATTTAAATAAGTTCATTTAAAAATATCTTATTTCAAAATCCTGAAATTCATCTCTATAATCGGACCAAATTTCTTCTATATCCTTTACTTTTGCACCTGGTGGACCTTTAGAAAGGTCTTTGATCCATTCTTTAAGAAGCTCTTCTTCTCCTTCTCCAATTGTTTCAACCCTTCCATCAGGTAAATTTTTAACCCATCCTTTTATTCCGTAAAAATCAGCTCTTTCTTTTGTGAAGGCTCTAAAAAATACGCCTTGAACGCGTCCAGATATATAAAGATGAACTCTTTTTTTCATTTATAAAGGATAAAAGAAAAGAGACTTTTAAGGCAAATTTTTAGCCCAAATATAAGTCTTTAATTTATTTTTCCTTTTGTTTTTGCTTCCTCTTTTATTTCTTATCTATTCAAAACCTTCTCCCTGGTTTCCAGAAAGATTTTTTATTTCCTTCTTCAGGTTCATTTTCTGTGGTCTCAAGAAAAAATTTTTTATTTCTTATCCTTATCGTTTCTACCCATTTTCCATGCAAAATATATAGTAAGGATTGAAAAAAATATTAGTATCAAGCCAACCACGATGCCAAATATTGTAAAGTACTTTTCTATCTTTTCCACATGATAATTATAAAATATAAAGTTAAAAAAATCAAGATAGGTAAATCATATTTTACAATTAGATTCTTTAAGTGCTTGAAAAATAAGCATTTTAAAATTTAGAGCTTTTCCACTACCTTTTAATTTATTGTGCAATAAATCGCACCGCTACCTTTTATGAAATAAAATCAAACCCTTTTAAGCACTTCTAATAAGATTCTTTCAACTCTTTTATTCCCCTTCTCTATAAATTCTTTGTGTTTCTTCTATAAATCTTTCAAGCCTTTCATTCCCTTCTTTTATAAATCTTTCAAGCCTTTCGTTCCCTTCATCACTTTTTTGGCTATTTCATAAATCATCCTCTCTATTTATTCATCATCCTTGAAAGATAAATCTGAACCCATATGGCAAAAATAGCCACAAGTAAACTTATTCCACCAAGAACGAGGGCAACAAAATTTGCAGCTTCAGTTGTCATAATTTAATTATAAGTAATCTGAACCAATACTCCAAATGGCTGCTAATAAGACAAATATGCCAAAAATTGTAACAAAAAGATCAAACACTTTCCTCTTCCTTTTTATAATCTTTTTCCTTATGCCCCCGAAATATTTATCTATTTTTCCTTTATCTTTTCCAGTCTTTGTTCAAGTTCCTGTAATTTCTCTTTTAAAACCTTCATCTGTACCTGGATTTGTTGAACCTCAAGTGGCTCGCGTTTTATTTCTTTTGTTGCTTCTGCCTTTATATCTTTCTCAATTTCAACTTTATGTACAATTTCTTCTTGAGGAGGAGGGGCAGGAGGAAATCTACTTCCTTTATATCCTTTCCATTTTGCAACAATCATATAATCAAAGGAGGCATTGGAGTTACCACCCCTAAGTTCAACAACTTCAAAACCATCCCTTGTGGTTTTTACATACACTCCGTTGCATTCTTCCTTTAGCTGAATAAAAACCTTAAAGGAATTATCACCATTTATCTCTATGCAATCTTGAAGTAAAGGGTCAAGAGTTATTTTTGCTCTTCCGTTTACAAGTCTTCCTTCTCCAAAGTCAAAAATAAAAGGCTCGGGTGCCTCAGGAGCAAAAAGATTTTTTCTTCCTTCCCTTGTCTCCATTATTGTAGCTACTGTACCATTCCCATTTATCTTATAATTATTTCCTCCCCATGTCAAAGCAACATAAGCATAAGCAGAACCGTTATCAAAATAGCCTCCAGCACAACCATTCTGGGAAAGAGTGGCTCTACCAAATACTCCAAATGTGTCTCCTGTAAAGGCACCACCTGAACCTGCAACAAGAGTATAAAATGATGTAGGCCCTGATCCCAAACCCACAGCACCAGTTCCCCTTTGATGGGTATGATATCCCATAGTTCCTGCTCCATATGCGCTACCTGAAGCCTGCCCTTGAACCCCGAAAGGACGGTTAGAAGTAGAAGCATAACCATACACTCCCACATTTGTCCCTGTGCCCCCTGATGCTACTCCGCGAACCCCGTAGTAGGAATAAGAACCTGTAGGATATACACCACCAAAAACTCCCATATAACCGCCCACAAAATATCCTCCATATCCATACCAGTCTGCAGGAACGCTCCTTCCATAAACACCTATTCCGTCTCCTGTGCCCGTATAAAATCCTCCAACTCCTCCCCCACTTATATTATCCGAGGAACCATACACTCCCCAGTATTGGGTTCCAAGAGCACCCCACCTATTATTGTTTGAACCATTATAATGAGAACCTACAACTCCATAAGCATCACTTGCACCAACAATTCCATCTCCCTGACCTGACCAGGCCAAACTCGAAACATTACTTCCCATTCCTATAATTCCTGTTCCTGAGGCATTTGTATTGACACCGTAAACACCTGCGTCTGCACTCGCTCCTACATTTGATTCTCCATAAACACCACTTGTTCCTGTCCCAACTCCCACAACACCCGCACCAGATGCATTATTTGAATTTCCCTGAACCCCTGAATACTGGGTTCCAAGAAGACCATAAATACTTGAATTGTATGCTCCAGCAACTCTATAACCAGAAGTGGGAGTAGCACTTTCATAAATTTGTGTAAAAGCAGATGCATCATCATAAGGTCTTAAATACTCTCCTGCATCATACCACTCCGGCTGTGTTATTCCTGCATCTTGTTGCGGAACAAAAGCACTTCCATTCCATTTTAAAACATAACCAACAGTTGGAGCACTTGTAACACTTATTGGCCAGGAATTTATATAAAGCGAGCCCTGCACCCTTGTATTACCAACAACATCAAGCTTATAAGAAGGTGTGCTTGTCCCTATTCCCACATTGTAGGAAGGAAGAGGTGATACTCCCGTCCATAAATATGTCCCATTTTCAGCCCATCCCCTTGTCCCTTCCAGCCATACAAAAGGCATTACCTTTTCCCTTTCACCTTTATCCCTTTCCAGGGCCTGAGGGGCAAGAAAAATTGCCCCTATCACTATAATTATAAGAAGTTTTTTGTTAAATAAACCCATAATAAAACCTCCTTTTTAGTCCCTTGAAAGAACGATAAATTTCCTTATAAACTCCTTATCTTTTGCCTTATATTTCACAAAATAGCTGCCTGCCCCAACCTTTTCACCCTTTTCATCCACAAGACCCCATGAAATTTGATAAAATCCAGGACCTAACTTTCTTTTTAATACCCTCTTTACCAACCTGCCATTAACATCAAAAATCATTAATTCCACCTCGGTTTCCTCCTTGAGAGAAAACTTTATCCTCGCATACTCTCTCACAGGATTTGGTGCTATCTCGTATAAATAAAATTCTGGTCTTGGCTTTATCTCTCCCTTGAATTTATCACTTTCCGGTCTTTTTTCCTCATACCCAAGCCCAGCATTTGCTATTGCTATAAGATAAACATACCCATTTGCATCAGGACCAACAGCATCGAAACCTGAAAGTGCATTCGTGGTATTATCAAAACTCTTAAACCCAGCACCAGAAATCTTTGACCTTATAAGAGGAATTGTATCCACAAAATTACCAAAAGCATCCCTCAATATAGCCTTTGATGTATAATATCCACCTGCATCAGGACCAGATACCTTAAAACCTGTAAATGTGGTCCCAGCATTCCTTCTTGCCCTATCCGCCTGCATTCCACTTACCTTAAATCCTATTATATCCCCGAAAGAAGTAGTATTGTCAGTATGTTTAACATGGCATCTTAAAAAAACCCATTCACCTGATTGATAGCTTGTAAAAGAATCAATCCTTAAAAGAGAAGCAGGAAGAAAATCCTGAACCTCAACACCCGCTATCTTTGCCCTGAATACTGTATCCTGAACTCCCCAAAGGGGAAAAACTATATAAAAATATAAAAGAACTTTTTTCATCTCCTCTCCTCCTTTTGATACCTTATTATAAAGTAAAAATTTTATTTTGTCAAGATTAATTGTGCAATAAATGGAATAAAATTAAACCCTTTTAAACACTTCTAATAAGATTCTTTCAACTCTTTTATTCCCCTACTCTATAATTCTTTGTGTTTCTTCTATAAATCTTTCAAGCCTTTCATTCCCTTCTTTTATAAATTTTTCAAGTCTTTCATTACCTTCATCACTTTTTTTGGCTATTCATAAATCATCCTTTGGGTTTCCTTCATCATCTCCTCGTGTCTTTTATTTCCCTCCTCAATCATTCTCTCACAGTTTCCCTCATCATTTCTTCATGTCTTTTATTCCCTTCTTCAATCATTTTCTGTGTTTCTTTAATTAAATTTTTTGCTCTTTCATCCTTTTTTTCTATATGCTTATTCATCATCCTTGAAAGATAAATCTGAACCCATATAGCGAAAATAGTCACAAGTAAACTTATTCCACCAAGAACCAAAGCAACAAAATTTGCAGTTTCAGTTGTCATTACTTTTTATTCTCCTTTTTATCATCCTTCAATTTCCTTAGAAGATAAATTTGAACCAATACTCCAAAAATGGCTGTTAGTAAAACCAATATGCCCAAAATTATAACAAGAAGATCAAACACTTTTCCCTTCATTTCTTAATCATAATTCTACTTCCTCTGTAAAGTAAATAATTTGTAAAAATTCAATTATTACAATAACCTGAATTCTGCTGTAAAATGTCTTAAATATTTACTTTCCTTTACTATTTTCACTCCCTTCCAGATTTTTCTGTTTTTGATAACCTCCTCTGAAATCTCTGCTACATATCTTAAATGGGATTCTGTATAAACCCTCCTTGGAAGCGCATATCTCACAAACTCAAATTTTGCATCCTCCCCATGCATTAAGGAACCTATCTCAACCGTCCTTATACCTCCTTCAAGATAAAGGGCAATTGAAAAAACATGTCCTGGAAAATTTTCTTTTTTAATATGATCAAAAACTTTCTCTGAAATCACATAAACAGCATGACCACCAAAAGGCTTATAAACAGAAACTCCTCTTTTTTCAAGCTCTTCACCTAAAAATCTAACTTGATTTATTCTGTATTCAAGATATTCCTCATCAACAACCTCCTTTAGCCCCTGAGCAACTGCCTCAAGGTCCCTACCCGATAACCCTCCATAAGTGGGAAATCCTTCCCATAAAATTAAAAGATTTGAAAACTCTTCATATAAATTTTCATCCCTTAAGGCTATAAAACCCCCTATATTTGAAATCCCATCCTTTTTTGCACTCATATAACAGCCATCTGCACAGGAAAGAATCTCCCTTATTATTTCCTTTACAGTTTTTTTATTTTCTTCTCTTTTTTTTATAAAATAGGCATTTTCTGCAATTCTTGAAATATCAAGCCATAAGGGAACACCAAATTCATCACATATCTCTTTTGTTTTTTTAACATTTTCAAGAGAAACAGGCTGACCTGCCATGGAATTGTTCGTTAAAACCATAAAAACAGCTGGAATTTGCTCATAACTTTCCTTCAATAATTTTTTCAAATTTTCAAGATTCATATTACCCTTAAAGGGATAATCACTTTCAGGGTCAAGGGCATAAGGAGTAATAAGGTCTATTGTTTTTGCTCCTTTATACCTTAAATTTGCTTTTGTTGTATCAAAATGCGTATTTGAAGGTATAATTGGATTTTTAATTTTTTTTGAAAGATATTCTGCAAGAATTCTTTCAGCGCCCCTTCCCTGATGAACAGGCAAAACATAAGGCATTCCTGTAAAATCTTTCACAGACTCTAAAAATCTTTCAAAACTTTCAGCACCAGCATAAGCTTCATCAGCTTCCATTATTTTTGCCCATTGATATTCACTCATTGCATTTGTTCCTGAATCAGTAAGCAAATCTATCAAAATTTTAGAGGAAGGTATCTTAAAAAGGTTATACCCTGCTTTTTCAAGAATTTTTTCTCTTTCTTTTTTTGTTGTAAAATTAATTGGTTCAATAACTTTTATTTTGAAAGGTTCAAATTGGGCCAATTAAATTTAATAAAGTGCCGGGGGCGGGACTTGAACCCGCACGAGATTAACTCCCACATGGCCCTCAACCATGCGCGTCTGCCAATTCCGCCACCCCGGCAAAATCACTTAATAATAACATAAATTCCTATTTAAAAGCAATAGCTTCTAAAGAAGGACGAAATTTTCGTGAAAGGAAGCATCTTCACCGCATATTTCACACCTATACTTCACTTTAAAAAATTATAAGCAACTATCACCTCTCCAACTGATATCCCCCCGTCATTAGGAGGAATTTTTGAATGCATAAAAACCTTTCTACCTTTTATTTTCTTAAAAACAAGCTCTTTTAAGAGTTTATTCTGAAAAACACCTCCACTTAAAAGAACTTTATAATCCCCACTTATTTCACTAATTTTCTTTATAATCTCTGAAAGGGTCAAATGAAATTTATAAGCAATAAAAGATTTTTCTCTTTTACTCTTTAAATCCTCAATTATACCCTTAAATAAAGGAACCCAGTCTATAACATAACATTCAGATTTTCTTATTTCAAAATCATAAAAGGAATTCAAATTACCCTTATAATCTTCTGCAATCCATTCAAGCATCATGGCTGATTGTCCCTCAAAGGTTATTCTCTGTCTTAAACCTAATATTGAAGAAAGAGCATCAAAAAGACGACCCACAGAGGTTGTTTTAAATATTGAAAGATTTTTCTTATATGCACTTTTAAAAATTTTTTTCTCTGCTCCACTTAAACTTTTTAAAGGCTCAAAATCCATATCAAAAACCCCCTCTCCATAAATTTCATATAAAACTCCTATTGCACTTCTTCTTGGCTCTTTAATCGCCTTATCACCACCAAGAAGACCAAACTCCCTGAAAGTAGCAAATCTTTCAAAATCCTTGAAATCACATATCAAAAATTCACCTCCCCATATCTTTCCATCCCTTCCATATCCTGTTCCATCCCAGGCAACTCCCAAAACCTTTTCCTCAATTTCATTTTCAATCATACAGGAGGCAATATGAGCATGATGATGAAAAACCTTTATAAGAGGAATATTTTCTTTTTTACTTATTTCTTCTCCATATTTTGTTGATAAATATTCAGGATGGGCATCACAAGCAATAATTTCTGGTTTAAACTCAAAAAGTTTTTTAAAATCCTCTATAACTTTTTTAAAAGCATTAAAGGATTTTTCATTATCAAGGTCACCTATATGCTGAGAAACAATTATTCTATTAAATTTTGAAATTGCAATTGTGTTTTTTAAATAAGGACCAAGAGCAAGAATCTGTGGCAAAACTTTTTTTAATATAAAAGGCATTGGAGCATAACCCCTTGCCCTTCTTATGATAACTAGCTTTTTATTAATAACCTTACAAACAGAATCATCAATATATCTTTCAATTGGCCTATTGTGAAGTAAAAAATAATCTGCTATATCTTTCAATCTTAAAAGTGCTTCTTTATTTTTAAATGCAATTGGCTCCTCTGTTAAATTCCCTGATGTACATATTAAAGGAAAATCCACTTTACTCATTATTAGATGATGTAAAGGAGTATAGGGAATCATAACCCCTATATATGGGTTATCGGGTGCACAGTATTTTGATAGAAAAGTGCCTTTTTTTGCCTTAACAATTAAAATAGGTGAAGAAGGTGATAAAAGAATTTTTTCCTCAATTTCTGAAATAAAAGCATATTTTTTTACATGCTCTATATCCTTAAACATAATAGCAAAAGGCTTTTCATCCCTTTTCTTTCTCCTTCTCAACTCTAAAACACATTCATCAGAAAGGGCATTTGTTAAAAGTTGAAAACCTCCTATTCCTTTTAAGGCAATTATTTTACCTTTTTTTAAAAATTGAACAGTTTTTTCAATTGCCTCTTCTTTTTCACATATAAATTTTCCTTCACAATTTACCAGATAAACATAAGGACCACAGATGGGACAGGCATTTGGCTGGGCATGAAATCTCCTATCAAGAGGATTTTCATACTCCTTTTTACATTCAGGACACATATTGAAAATCTTCATTGTTGTATTTTTTCTATCATAGGGGATATTTTGAATTATGCTGAATCTTGGCCCACAATTTGTGCAATTCGTAAAAGGATAATTAAATCTTCTATTTTTAGAATCAAAAATTTCTTTTAAACATTCCTCACAGATGGCAAGGTCAGGCAAAATAAAAGCAATTTTTTCACCCTTTTCCTCTGACTTTAAAATTAAAAAATCCTTATCATCTTTTAAATCTATTTCTTTTATTTCAAAAAAAGAATATTCTGAAAGAGGAGGCTTTTTCATTTTTAGATTAAAAATAAAACTTTCTAAATCCTCCTTTTTTCCCTCAATTTCAATTAAAACTCCTTCAGGGCTATTTTTTATAAAACCCTTTAAATTTCTATCCTTCGCAATTCTATAAACAAAAGGTCTGAAACCTACACCCTGAACAGTTCCTTGAATCTTTATTTGCAATCTTTTCATAAGATAGAGTTTCTTCTTTCCTTTATAAAATTTACAAATTCTTCAACTCCCTCTCCTTTTAATGCAGAAACTTTAAAAATTTTAATATCCTTTTTTATCTTTTTTGCCTCCTTTTCTACTTTTTTTATATCAAAATTAATATAAGGAAGAAGGTCTACTTTGTTAATAACAAGCAAATCAGAGGTTAAAAAGGCCTTTGGATACTTCAATATCTTATCATCGCCTTCTGGTATTGAAATCATTGAAACTCTTAAATTTTCCCCAAGGTCATAACTTGCTGGACATACAAGATTACCAACATTTTCTATAAAGAGATACTCTATCCCCTCCGGTATTAACTTTATAGCCTCCTTTATCATAACAGCTTCAAGATGACAGGTGCCTCCTGTAACTATCTGATAAGACGCGTAACCTTTTTTTCTTATCCTTTCAGCATCCCTTTCTGTTTCAATATCACCTACAAGAACAAAAACTTTTTCTTTTTCAAAATAGGGAAGAATTTTCTCAAGTAAGCTTGTTTTTCCTGCGCCAGGAGAGGAAATTATATTTATGGTAAAGATATTTTTTTCCTTAAAAAAAACTCTTAAATCTTTGGCAATTGCCTCATTTGCCTTTAATATTGATATTGAAACATCTTCCTTTATAATTTTTACCATTTGAAATTTTAAGCTTTTTTAAATTAAAATGGAAATATGAAAATTTTTTTTAATCCTTTTTCTTATACAAGGTGCCCAGGGGATAAAAATATTTAAGTAGGATTTTTTTTTAAAGGATGCTCCTATTCCCTTTTTTAATTTTTCTCTAACTTTTTAGTTTTTTATAGCATTTACTAATCCCTGGCACCTCCTTTTTAAATTCTATTCTAAAAAATTTCTTATTCTTTTCTCAACTTCTTTTTCAATTTCAGGAATTTTTTCTTTTATCTCATCAGAAAAATCTTCCTTTATTTCAAAAGGATCTTTTACTTCAATCCCAAGAATTAAAACTTCTTCAGGAAATGGGATATCAAATTTTTTTGCAAGAAAATAAAGGTCGGGAATACCTGCATAATGATTAGATTTTAAATCAGAAGACAAAATTTCATCAATTTTAATTTCATGAACAAAACCAACTTCCTTTTTTCCTGTTAAAATTGAATCAATTATAATTAATTTTTCATATCCGGAAACTATATCAAGAAGAGAAAAACCCATCTCCTCTGTTTCTATAAAACAAGCTTCTTTAAATTTATCCTTTAATCTTTTTACTAAATAAAGTCCTATTCCATCATCTTTTCTTAGAGAATTGCCAAGACCTAAAACTAAAACTTTATGTATTTTTTATTTCCCTTATAATTTCGCCTTTTTTGTTATAGATTAAAATCTTTATCGGAAATCTTCCTGGAATTGAATGGGTTCCGCAAGCATGGCAAGGATCATATGCCCTGAAAGCCATCTCAATCATATTTAAAATGCCATCATCAACCTTACCCTTTTTTATCAAACCTCTTGCTGCTTTATCAACCGACATTGCAATTCTTGCAGAATTATTCTGGGTTGCAACAAGCAAATTTGCCTTTACTATAAGTCCTTTTTCATCCGTTTGATAATGATGGTAAAGGGTTCCTCTTGGTGCCTCAACAACACCAAATCCTTCCTTTGGGGTTTCTTTTGGAACATTTCTTATTTTATCAGATGTTATTTCCTCATCTTTTGCAAGTTCAAGGAATCTTTCAGCAGCATATATTATCTCTATAACCCTTGCCCAATGCATTGCAAGGGTATGATGAACAGGTTTACCACCCAAAGTGCTATAAAATTCCTCATATGCTTCTTGTGCTCTTTCTGTAGCCATACCAGAAGCAGCATTTAATCTTGCGAGTGGAGCAACCGAATAAATTCCTGAATCTTTTCCATCAACAAAACCTTTCCATCCAACATTTTTTAAATAAAGAAATTTTATATATGTCCATGGTTCCACATGCTCTGCAAGATAATTTTGATATTCAGAGGCTTTAAATTTGGCAAATTCATTGCCTTCTGGATCAACAACCCTTATCCATCCATCATAAAAATTGACCCTATTTTTCTCATCAACAAGACCCATATAATAGGTCTTATGAGTATATATATCAGAGGTTATAAGTTCAACATATTTTTTATTTGATAAAACTATATCTTTAAAAGCCTTTAGAGTAAATAAAGAAAAATCAACTGCTTTCTCTGCAACCTCTATAAACTTTTTCTGATCCTCCTTTGATAGTCCTTTTGTAACACCACCTGGCAAAGCAAAAACAGGATGTATGACTTTCCCACCAAGATAGGTCATAAGTTCCCTTATTTCCCTTCTTATACCTATAACCTTTTTACCAATTTCAAGACCAACCTTATTTATAACACCTATAACGTTCCTTTCTTCTTTTTTTGCATCAGGACCAACTATAAAATCAGGACCACCAAGAATGTAAAAATGTAATGTATGGTCTTCAACCATAAACATATTGTAAAACATCTCCCTTAATTTTTTGGCAGCTGGAGGAACCTGAGCTTTATAAAGATCATCACATGCTTTTGCTGAAGCCATATGATGGGCTGTTGGGCATACACCACATATTCTTGGAGTTATCTGGGGCATAAGTTCAGCCGGCTTACCAAGAGAAAAAATCTCAAACCCCCTTAACTCCGGAACAACAAAATATGCTTTCTCAACATTACCTATCTCATCAAGAAAAATTTCTATCTTGCCATGACCTTCAAGCCTTGTGATAGGATCAATTTCTATTTTTTTCATATTATTCCTCCTTCATAAAAATTTTTCTAAATAAAAGGGATTTTGGTAAAGAATACATATAAAAAGTTCCTATAGGATCAGGAATCCATTTTTCAATAATCTTTTCAATTTCCTTTTCATCATTTGAATCAATTATAGAACCTATATAAGAAAGGGCTGCTGCTCCATAATCCTTTACACCATCAAGAGGACCAAAACAACCTGTGCAAGGCATATTTGCCTTTATGCATAAAGCATTACAACCACCTCTTGTAACAGGTCCAAGGCACACAAAACCCTGTAAAAGTAAACATTTTTCCGGTTCAACCCTTTCAAATTCATGAAACCTTTTAAACTCCTTAACCTTTATTCCCTCCTCAGGCTTTGTCTCATTCAAAGGACACTCATTGCATAAGGCTTTATCGGATGCAAGAACTTTCCCCTTCGGAGGAAGATTCCCTGATAAAAGGGTCATAATTGCATCCTTAACAACATTTGGTGGGGGTGCACAGCCTGGAATATAATAATCAACATCTATAACTTGATCTAATGCCCTTACATCCTCATAAAATTCTGGAAGTTCAAAGCCTTCCCTTTTTGCAAACTCAGGGTCTGGAACATTTTTTTCTGGATTATGAACTATAGGACCTGTATGATAATAATAATTTATGATTTTTTCCTTACTTTGAAGATTCGCAAGACCAGGAACACCACCCATATGAGCACAGGCACCAAAAGCAATTATAAGTTTTGATTTTCTTCTTAAAAGCTCTACCATTTCCTTCTGCTCAGAAAGCCTTACAGAACCATTTATAAAAGTAGCAAGAATTTCACCATCCTTCATTTTCTCAACATCTTCCCTTTTGAAATCCAAAGCAACGGGCCAGAAAACAATATCAACCTTTTCCAAAACTGTTAAAATATCCTCGGCTAAATCTACAATCGCTTCCTCACATCCACCACAGGAGGCACACCAGTAAAAGGCAACTTTTGGTTTCTCACCCATTTTAAACCTCCTTTTTTGCATATTCAGGTAATTTTTCCTTTAAGGATAAAGGTCCTAGTTTTTTCAAAGTTTCTGTAAATTCATCAACAACCCTTTTTAATTTATCTGCCTCAGAAGCAGAAATCCATTCAAGTCTTAGTCTTTCTTCTTCAATCCCGAACTGCTTTATCAGTTTTTTCAAAATTAAGAATCTCCTCAGATTTTTATAATTTCCCTCTATATAATGGCAATCACCGGGATGACATCCTCCAATTAAAACTCCATCAGCACCATTTTTAAATGCCCATAAAATAAATTCAGGATGTATTCTTCCTGAACACATAACCCTTACAATCCTTAAATTTGGTGAATACTGGAGCCTTGAAACCCCTGCAAGGTCTGCTGCTGCATAGGTGCACCAATTACAAAAAATTCCTATTAATTTTGGCTCATAATTTTTTTCCATTTTAAACCTCCTTAAAATTTATAAAAGTGCTTTTATTTCTTCAAAAATCTGTATATCTCTAAATTGTTTCTGATTAATTGCCTTTGAAGGACAGGCACCAACACATACTCCACAACCCTTGCAAAGCACCTCTTCAATTTTTGCAACATTTTTTTCCTTTAAAAAGGAAATTGCATGATATGGACAAAGAGATATACATACATGACATCCAGAACATTTTTCCTCATCAATTACTGCTATGTAAGGCTCACTCTCTATGTAATCTTTTGAAAGAATAATCCCTGCCCTTCCACTTGCTGCCTGTGCCTGAATAATTGTTTCATCCAGGGTTTTTGGAAAATGAGCAAGTCCTGCAAGAAAGATTCCATCTGTCGCAAAATCAACAGGTCTCAATTTCATATGGGCTTCAAGGAAAAATCCCTCCTTTGTCACAGGCGTCTTACAAAGCTGAGACAATTCCTTATTATCATCAGGAGGAACTATTCCTGTCGAAAGAACAAGATAATCAGTTTCTATTTTCAAGGGAATACCAAGAACCTCATCAAATACAGAAACAAGAAGTTTACCATTTTCTTCTTTAACCTCAGGCTTCCTATTTTCACTATACCTTATAAATTTAACACCCTTCTGTCTTGCAAGAGTGTAATATTTTTCCTTAAATCCATAAGTCCTTATATCTCTATAAAGAACATAAACTTCTGTATCTTCTGAAAGCTCTTTAATTTTAAGGGCATTCTTTATTGCCTGAGCACAGCATATCCTTGAACAGTAGGGTCTCTCCTCGTCTCTTGAACCAACACACTGAATCATAACAACTGTTTTATCTTTTAGAGCATTCGCAAAACTACGGTCAGTTATTTTATTTTCTATTTCAAGTTGAGTCATTATCTTCCCATTTTTTCCGTATAGATATTCTTTTGGTTTATACTCTTTCGCTCCAGTAGCAATAATTATAACACCATGCTCTATTTCATGAATCTTGCCATTTGACCTCACCTTTGTTTTGAAATTTCCAACAGAACCTTCTATGCTTTCAAATTTTGAATTTCTCAAAACTTTTATTTTCCCATTTGAATTAACCTTATCAATGAGTTCCTTAAGGAATTTTTTAGGATCTTCACCATTCAAAAGATAATGAAGATTTCTTGCATTACCACCAAGTTCCTCTTCTTTTTCAACAATAATAACTTCATAACCTTGATTAGCAATCTCAAGAGCACTTACCATTCCTGCAACTCCTCCTCCTATAACCAAAGCCCTCTTATTTACAGGAATTTTTGAAGGATAAAGGGGTTCGGAAAGCCTTACTTTTGTAACTGCTCTTTTTACAATATCCTTTGCCTTTTCGGTTGCTTCTTTTTTCTTTTCCATATGAACCCATGAGGAATGTTCCCTTATACTTGCAAGTTCAAAAAGATAGGGATTAAGACCTGCTTCCCTTAAAGTATTCTGGAAAAGAACTTCATGGGTTCTTGGTGTGCATGCCGCAACAACAACACGATTAATTTTATGCTCCTTTATAATTTCTTTAATTCTTTCCTGGGCATCAGCGGAGCATGCATAAAGAAGTGTTTCGGAATAGAAAACATTTGGTAATGTCTTTGAATACTCAGAAACTTCCTTCACATCTATGACACCTGCAATATTTGTTCCACAATGGCAAACAAATACCGCTATTTTTGGCTCCTCATCCTTTACATCCCTTTCAGGAGGAAGAATCATTTCCTTTATAAGTGTTCCCTTTGCATCCTTTAAAAGGGTTAAAACTTTTGAAGAGGCTGCTGATGCCTGTATAACAGTTTCAGGAATATCCTTTGGTTCTGAAAATACTCCTGCAACATAAATGCCTTCTCTTACAACCACAGGATCAAAAGTAAGGGTTTCTGCAAAACCATATTCATTTAATTTTATTTTAAATTTCTCACTTATTTCCCTTGCATCAGAAGGAGGTAAAAGACCAACAGAAAGAATAACCATATCATACTCTTTTACCTTTTTTCTATCACCTTCGTCAAGATACTCGATTCTTAAATTCTTAGTTTTAGGATCTTCTATAATTTTAGGTGTTCTGCATCTTATATAATTAACTCCTTCTTCTTTTGCCCTTTCAAAGTATTCTTCAAATCCTTTACTAAAAGCCCTTACATCCATAAAGTATATATCAATAACCTTTAAAGCATCACCCATATGTTCTTTTGCAATTATCGCCTCTTTTGTTGCATACATACAGCAGACAGAGGAACAATAATCCCTTTGAATTTCCCTTGAACCAACACATTGAATAAAAGCAATTCTTTCAGGCTCCTTTAAATCCGAGGGTCTTAAAACTTTACCTGAATAGGGTCCTGAAGGTGAAAGAATTCTTTCAAATTGAAGGGAAGTAACAACATTTGGATATTTACCATATCCTAAATCTTCTTTTACGCTTGGATCAAAAATTTCATATCCAGGGGATAAAATTATTGCTCCTACATTTATTTCTTCTATTTCCTCCTTTTGATTAAAATCAATTGCTAAAGCAGGACAAACCTTAACACAGGCTTGACATTTACCAGTATCAAAATATATACAATTTTCAGGGTCAATAACTGCTTTGTTTGGAACAGTTTGAGGATAGAAAATATAAATTGCTGGCCTTCTTGAAAGCCCTAAATCAAATTCATTTGGAACGGGTTTTAATTTTGCATCGGGTTTTGCTTCTTTAATTTTACCTATTGGACACACACGAACACATTCACCGCATCCGGTGCATAATAAAGTATTAACATATCTTGGATTTTTTCTTAAAATCACCCTGTAATTTCCTGGTTCTCCCTTTATTTCAAGAATCTCAGTCAGGGTTAAAAGTTCAATATCTTTATGTCTTGCAATCTCTACAAGTCTTGGAGCAAGAATACACATTGAGCAGTCATTTGTTGGAAATGTTTTGTCAAGCATTGCCATAATACCACCGATTCCTGGCTTTTTTTCAACCATATAAACCTTTATCCCACTAGCAGCAAGATCAAGAGCGGCTTGCATGCCGCCTATTCCACCACCCACAATTAAAACAGAACCAACTTTACTTTCCATGATAAAACTCCTTTATTTTTCAAATCTTTTTTTATAATTTTCTTTTACTTTATAAAAATAAAGAGCAAATGGACGATATATAAAATGGGAAAGTTTTCCAAAAGGTAATTCTAAAAGTAAAAAAGAAGTCACAAAGGCAACATGAAAGGCATTTAAATAATGGTAAAGCATTTCAAATTCTAATTTTCTAAATATATTAACAAGTATACCGCTTAAACTTATTAATAAAATTAAAATAGGTAATGGATAATCCTGCCAATCTGACTCTTTATATATTTCGCCACCCTTTTTCCTTATCCTTTCAATTAAAACATATAAAGAGCCTGCAAGCATTCCAAAAGTTGCAATATATCCTAAAATTTGTTGCAAAAGGTTTGTATAAATTTTCCATCTCAAAAGGAAAAGGGTAATAAAAAGCATGAGCATACAGCCAATTGCCATCATTATATGAAATACATAGCGAATCTTATTCACGGGCTTTGTGCATTTTATCATATCCTTCTGAGTAAATAAATTTAATATAATCTCGTAGAGACTGGAAATATAATAAGAAAAAGGTATTTTTTCACCTTTCATTGTGAAATATCCCATTCTTATAATACCTATAGTTAAAATTAAAAGAGGAAAAAGAAAAATAAAAAGGGTATAACCATAAAAAATCCTAAAACCTCCTTCTGGAAGTATATGTTCAATTGGCATTGGAGAAGGGAAAAATTCCGAGGGGGAAAGTTTTACATTTAAATAGTGGTAAAGAAAAATTAAAAAGAGGGAAAGAAAACCAATTATAAAATAGGAGAGAATTCCAAAAATTTTTGAAGAAAGAACCTTTGATGCAATTTTTGTTATATCATATTTTGAAACGAGATATCTCCTTAATGTTGCCATAGAAATTCGTGGTTCTGCTTCTCTTGGACAGGCAATGGAACAATCGCCACAGTCATGACATAAAAAAGGTTCAATACTTTTTAAAAGCTCGTCCTTTATTCCAAGAAGTGCATACTGGAAAGGTCTTCTTGGGAAGGGAGCAAATTCCTTTGATAAATTACACATTACAGTGCAGGTTCCGCAGTTATAGCAACCTTTAACATCAAACTTACCATATTTTTTTATCTCCCTTATAAGCTTTGGATTTATAAAATATCCCATATTTTACCCTCCTATTTAAAATTAAATTTTAAGAATAAAAACATGGCAAAGTCAAATTTAAATTTTATTTTAACATTTCTAAACTTTTTATAAAAATTTTATCCCCTTTAATTATTTTGCCCCCAAAGTTTTTGCAATAAGGACATTCAAAGGGAAAAATAAAAGGAGAAAAAATTTTTCCGCAACTTTCACATATAACTTCAGGTTCTATGATTTCTAAAATAAGTTCTGTATCTTTAAATTCATTTTCTTTTTTTAAAATCTCAAAAGCCTCTTTTAAAAGCAAAGGTTCTGCACCTGAAAGTTTTCCAATCTCAAGAAAAACTTTTAAAATTTTTTCACATCCCCTTTTTTCCCTTTCCTCCCTTAAAAGTTCTATTAAATTCTGTGCCAGAGAATATTCATGCATCAGAAAATCCCTGAAATTTCACCTTCTTCATTTATATCAACATTCCATGCAGCGGGTTCTTTTGGAAGCCCTGGCATTTCAAGAATATCACCACACAAGGGAACAATAAATCTTGCACCTGATTTAATTCTTATATCATCAACCTTTATACAAAATCCCTTTGGCCAACCCTTAAGATTTTGATTATCAGAAATTGAATACTGAGTCTTTGCCATACATATATAAAAATCGGAAAAATTTAATGATTCACAAAGCTCAATTTTCTTTAATGCCTCCTTTGAATACTCTACCCCATCTGCCCCATAAACATTTCTTGCAATCTTTTCTATCTTTTCTCTTATCCCTGCCCTGATATCATAAACCCTTTTAAAATTATTTTTTTCTTTCTCCAAAATTTCCAAAACTTTTTTAGCAAGCTCTAATCCACCTTCTCCACCACGCATATATCCTTCACAGAGAGCAAAAGGAACACCCTCTTTATTTAAAAGGTCTGAAAGAAGTAAAATCTCTCTTTCACTATCAAAGGAAAACCTGTTTATTGCAACAACTGTTCTTAGTCCAAAGGTTTTTTTCAAAATATTTATATGGGCTTTTAGATTTTCAAAGCCTTTTAAAAGGGCATCCTGGTTTTCCTCGGTTAATTCCTTCTTTTTCATTCCTCCATGGAATTTCAAGGCTCTTATTGAGGCAACAAGAACACAAGCTTCAGGAATTTCATTTATTTCATTTGTAACAATATTAAGAAACTTTTCAGCACCAAGATCAGAACCAAATCCTGCTTCTACAACTGCATAATCAGATAGTTTTAAGGCAGCATCTATTGCAATTAAAGAACATGTTCCATGAGCAATATTTCCAAAGGGTCCTGTATGAATTATACAAGGTGTGTTTTCACTTGTTTGAACAATATTGGGTTTTAAGGCTTCTTTTAAAAGTGAAGCCATTGCACCATGAGCCTTTAAATCCCTTGCAAAAATAGGCTCTTTTTTATAAGAAAACCCTATAAGTATATTTGACAATCTATCTTTGAGTTCTACATAATTCTTAGAAAGCCCTAAAATTGCCATTACCTCTGAAGCAGGTGTGATAACAAAGGAATCCTCTCTTAAAGGACCATTTTTAAGAGGATTTAAACCAACAATTATTTTTCTTAAGGACCTGTCATTCATATCTATTGCTCTTGGCCATAGTATATGTGAAGGATTTATTCCAAAGGGATTTCCTTGGAAAATAGAAGCATCAATCATCGCTGACAATAGATTGTGCGCAGAGGTAACTGCATGGAAATCACCTGTAAAATGAAGATTTATATCCTCCATAGGAAGAACCTGAGCATAACCCCCTCCTGTTGCTCCACCTTTAACTCCGAAAACAGGCCCAAGAGAAGGTTCCCTTAATGCTACTATAGAAGTTTTCCCAATTTTCCAGAATCCCATTGATAGAGAAATTGAAACCGTTGTTTTACCTTCTCCAAAAGGTGTAGGAGTAATTGCTGTTACAAGAATAAGTTTTCCCTTTCTTTTTTTATTCTCTAAAAAAGCAAGGTTTATTTTTGCCTTATATTTTCCATATAAAAAAAGCTCATTCTCAGGTATTCCTATTTTTTCTGCAATTTCCCTTATATCAAGAAGTTTATTTAATTTATAGACATTAATATCAATTTTCATTTTTCCCTCCTATGTTTAATTTATCTTAATTTTAAAATTTCAGGTATTTTATTTTTCAAATACTTGCTATCTTATAATTTTTTATGAAAAAAAGAAAACTTTTTTTACCAGGTCCAACAGAAGTAAGGGAGGAGGTTCTTGAAGCCCAGAAAAAATGGATGATAGGACATAGGGAAAAGGATTTCTCTGAACTTTATGAAAAAATTATAGAAAAACTTAAAAAAGTTTTAAATACAGAAAGAGAAGTTATGGTCTTTACCTCCTCCGCTACAGGAGTAATGGAGGGCTCAATCAGAAATCTTGTGGAAGAAAAAGTATTATCAACTGTGTGCGGCGAATTCTCCCTAAGATGGGCTGATATCGCTGAAAGATGCGAAAAAAAAGTAAAAAAAATTGAAGTGGAACTTGGTAAAGCTATAAAACCTGAAATGATAGAAAAAGAGCTTAAAGAAAATAAATATGAGGCAATACTTATAACTCATAATGAAACTTCAACAGGAGTAACAAATCCTTTAAAAGAACTTTGTGAAACAGTAAGAAGAATTTCTCCAGATACTTTTATACTTGTGGATGCGGTAAGTTCAATGGCAGGAATAAAAATTGAAATAGATAAGTGGGATATTGACTGCATTTTTGCAAGTACTCAGAAATGTTTTGCTCTTCCTCCTGGGCTTACTGTTTGTGTTGTAAGTAATAAGGCACTTGAAAAATCTAAAAATGTAAAAGGAAAGGGATTTTATTTTGATTTTCTTTTAATGAAAAAGTATTATGAGGAGGGAAGATATACTCCTGCTACACCTGCAATTTCCCTTTTATATGCCCTTTACTATCAACTGGACAGAATGCTTGAAGAAGGTATGGAGAAAAGGTTCAAAAGGCATGAAAAAATGGCTGAGAGGGTAAGAAAATGGGCTCTTGAAAGGGGTTTTGAGCTTTTCCCTGAAAAAGGTTATGAAAGTAATACTGTTTCAGTTATTAAAAACACTAAAAATATTGATGTTAAAAATCTTATTAAGGAATTAAAGGAAAGAGGATTTACAATTGCAAGTGGATATGGAAAATTAAAGGATACAACTTTTAGAATAGGTCATATGGGGGATTTAACCCTTGAAGAAATTGATGAACTTTTGAAAAATATAGATGAAATTTTAGCACATGAAAAAAGAAAGAATTGAAGAGGATTTCCTCGGTGAGGTAAAAATTCCCTCTGATAGATATTATGGGGCACATACACAGAGAGCCATAGAAAATTTCACAGTTTCCGAGTTTAAATTCCCCTTTGAATTTATTAAAGCCTTATCTCTTATAAAATGGTGTGCAGCTGAGGTAAATTATGAACTTAAACTAATTGATAAGGAAATTTCCTCTGCCTTAATAAAAGCAGCAAAAGAAGTTTATGAAGGAAAATTAAAGGAGGAATTTCCCCTTGATATATTTCAGACAGGTTCAGGAACAAGCATAAATATGAATGTAAATGAGGTTATAGCAAATAGAGCAAATGAGATTCTCGGTTTTGGAATAGGCAAAAAATATCCTGTTCACCCGAATGACCATGTGAATATGGGACAATCTTCAAATGATACGATACCTTCTGCCATGCAAATTGCCTCACGAATTTTACTTGAAGAGCTGGTAGCTGAATTAAATAAATTAAAAAAAGCTTTAAGAAAAAAAGAAATAGAATTTAAAGGAGTTATAAAAATAGGGAGAACCCATCTTCAAGATGCAGTGCCTATGACCTTGGGACAGGAGTTTTCAGGATATTGTTCACAGATAGAAAGCAATATAAAAAGAATAAAAAATACCTTTGAAGCTCTTGAAAACTTGCCCCTGGGTGGAACAGCAATAGGAACAGGCATTAATTCTCATCCTGAGTTTGGTAAAAGAATATGTGAAAAGATATCAGAAAAAGTGGGAATTGATTTTAAGGAAGCAAAAAATAAGTTTGAATATATTTCAAGCAGGGACTGTATGGTGGAGCTAATGGGGGCTTTAAACACCCTCTCTGTTAGCTTGATGAAAATATCAAATGATTTAAGACTTCTTTCAAGTGGTCCTGTGGCAGGGTTAAATGAGATTGTATTGCCTGAGCTTCAACCAGGAAGTTCAATAATGCCCGGGAAAATAAATCCTGTTATACCTGAGATGATGATTCAGGTATGTGCTTTTGTTAATGGAGCTTTAATTTCTGTAAGTATAGGAGCTGAAAATGGACCCCTTGAACTAAATATAATGATGCCTTTAATTGCCTTCTTAACAATTAGTTCAATAAAGATTATGAAAAATGCGGTAAATTTATTTACAGAGAAATGTATAAAAGATATAAAGGCAAATGAGGAAATCTGCAAAAAGTATGCGGAAATGAGTTTTGCCCTGATAACTCCCCTTGTTAAAAAGATAGGTTATGATAAAGCTTCAAAAATTGTTTTAAAAGCATATAAGGAAAAAAAGAGCATAAAAGAAGTTCTCTTAGAAGAAAATATAATGGAAGAAAAGGAAATAAAGGAAATTTTAGACCCCTTTAAGATGATATAAAAGTAAACCTTGTAAATTTGGGGGAAGGGTAGAAGGTATGAAAATTTGGAGGCACCTGACAGGATAGGCAAAAATAAAAATTAGTCGCGTAAATGCAATGGTATATAAAGTTGTGATTAATTTATTGCACATAAAAACCTTAAAAAAATGAAAAAAATATTACAAGAATTCTTCAAAAAATGGATGAAAAGTTAGCCCATGTTTGACAGTTTTGATAGTAAAATACCCCTTTTAAAGTAGCGGTGCGATTTATCG
>FWWL01003397.1_pt1 | contig 29200 bp, 29 predicted proteins | sample 2228331 | NCBI WGS metagenome assembly FWWL01 (sample SAMEA103939775, study PRJEB20133) | metagenome
CCGGGCCGGCTTCGACGGCGAGATCGACACGCATTTCTGGGAGCGTTTTGGGGCGGCGCTCCTGCTGTCGATCGTCAGCGACGCCGCCGCGATCGGCCGCCAGCAGCTCGAGGACGCCGATATCGAGATCCGCAACACGTCGGGATCCGCCAACACGGCGGCGGGCATCGCCGTCGAGCGCTCGATCGACATCCCCCCGACGCTGAACAAGAATCAGGGCGAGCGCGTCACCATTTTTGTCGCCCGGGATCTGGATTTCTCCTCGGTCTACGATCTGAAGCGGATCGAGAGCCGCGCGCGGATCTTGGATCGCACGGTGCCCGGCATCGATACCGGCGTGGCATCTGGCTTGCGGGTCACGAAGCCATGACCGTACTCGCGCCTGTGCCCGCCGGAGGCGATTGCGTCGTTGTCATCGTGCCGACCACGCCAAGCGCCCCGACCGCTTCCGAACGGCGCGCCAGCCGCATCGTGCTCGAGCGTTATCTGACGCCGCTCGCGCGCTTCCTGGCGCAACCGGACTTGACCGAGATCGTCGTCAACCGCCCGGGCGAGGTGTTCACGGAAGGACCGGGTGGCTGGCATCGGCATGAACTACACGATCTGAGCCAGGCGCATCTGATGCATCTTGCGACGGCTGCCGCCGGCTACACCCGGCAGGACATCGGTCCAGATCATCCGATCGTCTCGACGACACTGCCCGGCGAGGAGCGTTGCCAGATCGTCGTTCCGCCGGCGGTGCCCGCAGGGACCGTCAGTCTGACCATCCGCAAACCCTCGACCGTCACGATGACGCTGGCGGATTTCGAGGAGCAGGAGCTGTTCTCCGACATTCGCGTGACCAGCGACGACCTCTCGGCTGACGAGACGGAATTGGTGCGCCTACGTGACGCCGGGCAGTGGCGCGAGTTTCTGAAGCTTGCCGTCCGAAGCCGCCGCAACATCATCATCTCAGGGGCGACCGGCTCGGGCAAGACGACGCTGTCGAAGGGCCTGATCGCACAGATTCCGGCAACCGAGCGCCTCATCACCATCGAGGACACGGCCGAGCTTGTCGTGCCGCAGCCCAACCATATCCGCCTGCTCTATGCCAAGGATGGGCAGGGACTAGCCAAGGTGGGGCCGCGCGAACTGCTCGAATCTTGCCTGCGCATGCGGCCAGATCGCATCCTGCTGCAGGAGCTGCGCGACGGCACCGCCTTCTTCTACCTGCGCAATGTGAATTCAGGACACCCGGGCTCGATCACCACGGTTCATGCCGATTCTGCGCGTCTGGCTTTCGAGCAGTTGACGCTGCTGGTGAAGGAGAGCGCCGAGGGCAGGGACCTCGCCCGCGACGACATTCGCAACCTGCTGCGCCAGACCGTCGACATCGTCGTCCAGATGAAACGCGAGCACGGCCGCTTCCGCATCACGGAGATCGACTATGACCCCGCTCGAAAGCGTCTCGCCAGCGCGTAGGGTGGCGCTGCGGTTTGCGCTCCTGCTCCTTGGCATCGCCGTCTATATGTTCGTCGGCTCCAACGTGCTGCTGCTTGGCCTGCGGACGCATGATGGCGGGTTCCATTGGAACGAGCTCGCAGTCGCTTGGCCCCATTACGGCACAAACGAGCGCCTCGACCGCTGGATCACGTTTGGCACGCTGGCCGGCACGATCGCGGCCTTCGGGCTGATGGGCGTAATCCTGCGGCAAAAACCGCGGCCGCTGCATGGTGAGGCGCGCTTCGCGACCGAGCGCGATATCCGCAAAGCGGGCCTGCGCGCCAAGCAGGGAATCCTGCTCGGGCGGAAAGACGGCAAGTTCCTGTGCTTCGGCGGCCCCGAGCACGTCATGGTCTATGCGCCGACGCGGTCGGGCAAGGGCGTCGGCTATGTCATCCCGAACCTGCTGAACTGGCCGGACTCCGTCGTCGCGCTCGACGTTAAGAAGGAGAACTTTGATCGCACGGCCGGGTTTCGGGAGGCGAGCGGGCAGGCAGTCTTCCTGTTCGATCCTCTCGACGAGCAGGGTCGCACCGCACGCTACAACCCGCTCGCCTATGTCCGGCGCGATCCGGTCGACCTCTATGACGATCTCCAGCGCATTGCGGTCATGCTCTTCCCGGCCGAGAACCGGGCCGATCCGTTCTGGTTCGAGACGGCCCGCTCAGCGTTTGTCGCCATCGGTGGCTATGTCGCAGAAACGCCGGGTCTGCCGCTCACGATCGGCGAGATCCTCCGTCAGCTCTCGGCCTCTAGCGACCTGAAGGCGCATTTCTTGGCCGCGATGAAGGAGCGAGCGAAGAGCACGGCGCCGCTCTCGTCGCATTGCATTGGCGCGCTGAACGACTTTCTGTCGGCGTCCGAGAACACCATGAACTCGGTCAGAAAGACCACAACGGCGCGGTTGGGCCTTTGGCTCAATCCGCGCATCGATGCCGCGACCTCCGCGAATGACTTCGACCTGCGCGAATTGCGCTCCCGGCCGATGTCGATCTTTCTGGGCGTAACGCCGGATAATCTCGATCGCATGGCGCCGCTGCTCAACCTGTTCTTCCAGCAAGTCATCGATCTGAACAGCCGCGAGTTGCCGGAGCAGAACCCAAAACTCAATCGCCGCGTCCTGCTGCTGCTCGACGAGTTCCCGGCTCTTGGCCATGTCGGCGTGCTCGCGAAATCCGTCGCCTTCGTCGCCGGCTACGGCATTCGCCTGCTCACCATCATCCAGAGCCCGTCACAGCTGCGAGCGATCTACGGACCCGATCTCGCCAAGACGATCATGACCAACCATGGCATCGAGGTCGTGTTCGCGCCCAAGGAGCAGGACGTTGCAAACGAGCTCTCGGAGCGGATCGGCTACGACACCGTGCAGGCGAAAAGTCGTTCGCGTCCCTGGGGTCTGTCGGCGGGCAAGCGCAGCGAGTCGGTCTCCGACCAGCGCCGGGCGCTCATGCTGCCGCAGGAGCTCAAGCTGATCCCGTCGTCGAAGGCGTTCATCCTGGCGACGAGCGTGCCGCCGATCATCTGCGACAAGATCATCTATTACGAGGACGCAGCCTTTACCGCACGACTAAAGGCGCCGCCGGTCATCGCGCCCAATCGCGGTCCATCCAACATGCTGCTGGCGAGCGAGATCATCGAGCTCAAATCCGCTGTCGCCGAGCTGCAGGCGACATTCCGGACTCGGCCGATGACAGATGAAGAAATCGCCGATCCGTCTCTTATCCCGGACGACGCCACTTTCGACTTTGGCGACGTGCCAGTCGATCTGGAGGGACTGTCCGAGGACGAGCTGAAGGGCTGGTGCTCGCAGGTGATCGACGCTGCGATTATTCCGGCGAAAGACACGGGCAAGTCGGTGAAGGAGATGCGTCGTGGCCGGTGATACGAGCGATCCAGGAGAGTTTTCGATCGGGCGAGGTCGAGATAAGGATGCCGGCACAGGCAGAGGGTCGCCGCGCGGAAATCCGAGCGCGCCTCGAGGTGAAAGGGACGCCGGCCAAACCCAGTTTGATCTAGGCGGTACCCAGGAGCGCCAGGCTGAAAGCGGGATGCCGGAGCGGCTACGGCGGAAATACTATGTCGCGGAAGCAGGCGCAGCTGACGAGGTGAAGGTCTACGCCGATCCCAAGGGGGAGTATCTCGCGTTCAAGGTTTCGGCCGAGCGGATGGCGACGCGGCTCGAAGACGCCGGCGTAATCCGGGACATGGTGTCGATCGCACAGCATCGCGGCTGGGCGGAGGTCGAGGTTCGCGGGTCGGCGGAGTTCCGGCGCACCGCATGGCTGGAAGCGTCAGTGCGCGGTTTGTCGGTCCGCGGTTATGAGCCCGATCCCGTTGACCGTGCCGCGTTATCGTTTCGGACAAAGCCGGATGTCGGTCCGACGCGCGGCCGGTCACAGTCGCCACCGCGCGAGCCGGAGGCGTCCGAGACGATGTTCGTCGCCGGCGTTTCAACCAGAAGACCGATCGACGTGACGGTCATGCCACCGGAGCGCGGTGCGGAACCAACCCATCCGACACACGCCGGCGCGGCATCCTTTCGCAGCAGTAGAGATAAGGATGCAGCTTGGGTGAAGGCCGGGCCTCATTCCGCCGATCGTCCAGTTGACAGGTCGGCGATCACAATCGATGTGCTGCCGTTTCGAGCGGAGATGCAGGGCAGGTCCTCGCGCACTACCGGCGAACGGCGTGCCGAAATGTTCCGATCGACCGATCGCGGGCGAGACAGAGGTGATGACGTCGTCAGGGCTGCGCGATCGCAAATGACGGCGATCGAGCGGGCTTTGGCCAAAGCGGTTCGCGATCCGGCTTTACGTCGCTCGGTCTTGGCGCATGCCAAAGAGCGGATCGCCGCACAGCTTGAGAGGGGAGGGGAGTTCAAGCATGCCGAACTGAACACGCGTACGACGCCGGAGAGGTCGTCAAAGGAGTTCAGCGCCGACTCAATGCGCCAGAACCGCGCGAAAGCTCCGGAGGCCCATCGGGATCGATAGGGTCGCCTATCTGCAGAACTGCCGGCCCTTCTCAATGCGGCTACCTGATCGCCGGGGAGGAGATAGCCCCACCCGCGACGTCTCGGTCCAGCCCGACATTGCTCGGCTAGGCTCCGGCCGCTTGATGCTAAGGTCGAGCGCCTTGCGTTCACCCCTCACCTCGACGGCAGAGTGCATGTGGAGACCCTGGCGCCTCCTCTATGCCCGCTATGACGAGGCATTCCCGGATCGTTAACTCAAGCTGCGTAACCTCGTGGAAGTATTCCGTCGATAATACAGCCCTGTACCCCCTATACCCCCCCGTACCCTAAAATCCCCTTTCGGTTACGCATGACCATAACGTCCGAGACACCAACGTGCGAACGGCGCCTCGACGTGGGAGGCGTATCGACGAGCGTGGCCAATCCGGCAAGATTGCGTGCGTTGAAGCGGACGGGCTTGCTGGACAGCCCGCGCGAAGTCGCCTTCGACAATCTGACACAGTTGGCGAGGGACCTTCTTGGCGTGCCGGTTGCTCTGATCTCGCTCGTCGATTCCAACCGTCAATGGTTCAAGAGTTCCAACGGCCTGAGTGAGCCTTGGGCAAGCCGGTGTCAGACACCGCTGAGCCACTCGTTTTGCAAGCATGTCGTCGAGAGCGGCGAGCCCTTCATCGTCGAAGATGCCCGCAACCACCCCCGCGTCAGCCGCAATCTCGCGATCGACGATTTAGGGGTCTCGGCATATCTCGGGGTGCCTTTGACTCTGCCCGATAGCTCGGTCATCGGGTCGCTCTGTGTCATCGATTCAAGGCCGCGCGCTTGGAGCAGCGACGACCGCACACTGTTGCGCGACTTGGCCCGCTGCGTGATGGCCGAGATTGTGATGCGGGATCGGTCCGACCATGCTCGCACCAGCCAAGGCAAGCTCGTCGCTTGGAGCAGACCCGTGGCTGCAGTCCTGGGAGGAGTAGCAGTTGCGGCTTGTGCGGCTGCCGGCAACATTGGTCTAGCGACGCTGGCGGCCGCTTCTGCAACCGTCGTCGGTATTCTCTTCAGCTATCGACGGCGGCAAGTTTCGCCCGACATCATCAGCGGCCTGAACACTGCGGCCGTTGCCGCGGGAGCCATCGCTCTGCTCACAGCTGCTTCGCCTAGTGCGTGGGTGCCTGTCGTGCTTACATCCATGGTGACGTTCACTGTCCTGTGGCTGATCGCCTGGCTGAGCCAGGTCGTCCTCGTCCTCGGCACCACCCTCGTCATCGCTTTGTCGCTGCTCGTCGCCGGACCGTCGGGAGAGCAGATCACGGCATTGTTGGCAACGGTTCTGCCGGTGCTCGGGCTCGCTTGTCTGTTGGCGCATCTCGTTGAAAAGGCACTGCGCGCTCACGATGCGACCGATCTTGCCGCTTCGTCATCGCGCCTTGCGATCGAAACACTCACCATGAGGGAGGTCAGCAGCCGCAACGAAGAAGAGCGGCGGCGGGCCGAACTCGAAAACTCGGTCGATCAGCTGCGACAGTCCGTCGGCGCCATTCTGGATGGACTGGAGCAGCGCAATTCGCAGGTGCAGGAGGCGGCCGAGCATGTCGCTTCCCTGACGCGATCGGCAAGCGCCAGCGTTACGGTCGCCGCCGCCAACGCCACGACATCTGTCGCCAAGATGCGCACAATCGCCAAGGCCGCCGATGATCTGCTTCGCTCGATCCAGAGCGTCGGCAACCGCTCCGATCATTCCGTGCAGATTACCGAAAAACTCGCTCAGGACGTCCATCACGCGCGGCAGACGGTTGAAAGCCTCGCCGATCGCGCGGGAACCATCACAACGGTAGTCGACATCATTGCTGATCTGACACGGCAGACCAACCTGCTAGCGCTCAATGCGACGATCGAGGCGGCCCGGGCCGGTCTGGCCGGGCGCGGCTTTGCGGTCGTTGCTTCGGAGGTGAAGTCTCTGGCGTCTCAGACGGCTGCGGCTGCCGAAACTATTGGAAATCAGATTGATGACGTCCAGCACAGCGTTGGTGAAGTCGTCGCAATGATCGCAGCTGTGACAGATCGCATGACCGCCGTAGCTCACGACAGCGACGCAGTCACGAGAGCCGTCTGCGAACAGATTTCCGCCACCGCCGTCATCCACCGAAGCATCACCGAGATGGAGGCCCTCAACCTACGCACGGCGGACGATATGGCTGCCATTGCCCAGGCTTCGGATAAGGCGCAGCAGGGCACTTCCAGGATCTCGGAAACTACCGATGAGTTACTTGGCCAAAACCGGTTCATTTCCTCTAAGCTGGATGCGTTCGCCGTGTCGGCGGTGGTGGCTCGTAGGTGAGAGCCGTAGCTCAGCCCGGCTTCGAGCTGTTTGCTGGCGGGTGCCGCGCTGAATTCAGCTATTTGACAACTTTGGCAAAAACCGGCGAGCGAGTTTGGCGGGTAACAATGAGAAACGCGTATCGCGCTCACAGCCGCGAAATCGTTGAGTGCGAGACGTTATAGCTCCTGGCGATCTCGGTCATCGATTCCTCGCCGGCCTCACGACGACGCACGGCCTCGTCTCGCTGATGCGGGGTCAGCTTGAACCGCCGGCCGAGTTTTACACCGCGCGCCTTGGCGCGGGCTCGGCCTTCACCCGTGCGCGAGCGGATCAGCTCGCGCTCGAACTCCGCCAGGCCGGCGAGCACCGTCAGCATCAGCCGACCATGCGCCGTAGTCGTGTCCGCCCATCCATCGCCCAATGACCGAAAAGCCGCGCCCTTGTCGGCGACGACGCCGAGGATGTTGAGGAGATCTCGCGTCGATCGGGCCAGGCGGTCGAGGCGCGTCACGATCACGACGTCGCCGGCGTTCAGCGTGCCGAGCATCTTGTCGAGCTAGACGCGATCACGTTTGGCGCCAGACACCTTCTCCTTGAACAGCCGGGTCGCGCCGGCGGCCTCGAGTTGCACGACCTGGGCGTCTACTGTCTGGCCGTCGGTCGAGACGCGGGCGTAGCCATAGGTGAAGGGCATCAATCGGGCTCACATTGCGCACATATAATATGCACGGTGTAACCCGCTCAAATCGCGACGTCGAGCGCGCCGTGCATAATTCTTAAGCCACTGTCACAGTGAAGATTTTTTCAGGATTCAGCTTCGCCCCTATTTCAAAGGCATTTTTAATCTTCGACATGACTGCCATTTCCGAGTGAGATCGGCAGCGCACCAATTCCGATGTCCGATACTGGCCGATGCCATGCTCGGCCGAGATGCTGCCGCCATGGCGGACCACGACATCATGCACCGTGCGGTTGACCGCCTCGGCCGACGTGCCGGCGGCAATCAGCACGTTGACATGTATGTTTCCGTCTCCAGCATGGCCGAACATGCTGACGCTTGCGCCCTCATGGCGTGAGACGACCGCGGCCTCGGCCTCCGCCAGAAAGGCAGGGATGGCGGGTATCGGGACGGAGACGTCATGCTTGACGCTCGGTCCATGGCGCTGCTCGGCCTCGGTGACATGCTCGCGCAAAGCCCAGAGTTGCCGGGCCTGGCCGCTCGACGCGGCGACGACGCCATCCGTCGCCTCGCCGGCCTCGATGGCGGCGCCCAGCATCTCCTCCACCGCATCCTGCAAGCCTGAAAGGCTGGAATCGGCTTGGATCAGCACATACCAGGGCGAGGTCGCCAGTGGCTGCGTCAGCGCTGAATGACGCGCGACAAGATCGAGGGACAGCGCCGAGATCAGCTCGAAAGCGCTGATCTGATCGCCGATCGTATCCTGCGCGCGCGCCAGAAGATCGAGCGCGGCGTCTGGATCGGGCACGGCCAGCAGAACCGTGACGCTGTTCCTCGGCGCGGGCGTCAGCCGCAACACGGCCGCAGTGATGACCCCGAGCGTGCCTTCCGAGCCGATGAAGAGTTGCTTCCAGTCGTAGCCGGCATTGTCCTTGCGCAGATGCCGCAGACCCTCGACCAGCGTGCCGTCGGCGAGCACGACTTCCAGTCCGAGCACCAACTGGCGAGCCATGCCGTAGCGTAGAACATTGACGCCGCCTGCATTGGTCGCGACGATTCCACCGATATGGGCCGAGCCTTCCGCCGCCAGACTGATCGGCAGCAAGCGATCGACCGCCCGCGCCGCATCTTGAGCCGCCTGCAGGATGCAGCCGGCCTCCACTTCGATTGTCATGCCGACGCGATCGAGCTGCCGGATCGCATTCATTCTCGAAAGCGAGATGACGATCTGCGGCGCTTCACCGGCCGGGACAGCCCCGCCCGCTAGGCTAGTATTGCCGCCTTGCGGCACGACCGCGACACCATGCTCCGCGCAGAGCCGGACAACCGACGCGACCTCCATCGCCCCGCGCGGCCGCACGACCGCAAGCGCCTGGCCCCGGAATATCCCGCGCCAATCGACGAGAAAGGGAGCCATGTCGGCGTCGCCGCAGAGCAGCCCCTTGTCGTCGAGCAATGGCGCCAATCTGGTCAGGAAAACGTCGTGCTCAACCATCGTTCGCCCTCACTTGCCTGGCACGAACATCAGGGCGAAGGAGGGGATGTAGGTCGTTAGGAACAGGACAAACAGCATGACGAGGATTTGCGGCCAGATGGCGCGCGAGATCTGCGTCAGGCTCAGCCCCGAGATCGCCATGCCAACGAAGAGGCAATAGCCTATCGGCGGCGCCGCCATCCCGATCGAGACGTTTGTGACGATGATCGCGCCGAAATGGATCGGATCGACGCCGAACTTCGTGCCAATCGCGATCAGCATCGGTCCGAGAATGACCATGATCGCGATCTCGTCCATCACCGCCGCTAGCAGGAAGAAGGCAATGTTCAGGCCTGCAAGCGCGATCCATTTTTCGCTGACGTGGCTCGCCAGCCAGTTGGCGAAGCCCGTCGCGATCTGCTCCTGGGCGATCAGCACGCCAAAGCCGGCCGAGACCGCGATGATCGCGGTGACGATGGCGCTGGTGCGCACGGCTCGCAGGACGATGTCGGGCAGGGCCGTGACGCTCATCTTCCGCTCGACGAAGAGGCCGATCGCGACGGCATAGAGGCAGCTCACGCCGGCAGCCTCGGTCGGCGTGAAAATGCCGCCATAGATGCCGCCCAGCACGACGAGCGGCGATAGCAGCGCCCATTTACCCTGCGCGAAGGCCGCACGCATTTCCGGCCAGCTCGCCTTGGGCTGCTTGGGCACCTTGTTGCGTCTGGCGTGGACGTAGCAGACGACCAGCAGGCCCACCGCGATGGCAAGGCCCGGCACGATGCCCGACAGGAACAGCTTGCCGATCGACTGCTCTGCGACGATGCCCCAGATCACGAAGGCGATGGACGGCGGAATCAGAGGGCCGAGCACGCCGGCGCTGACCGCGATCGCAGCCGCAAAAGCCTTGTTGTAGCCTGCGCTCGCCATGGCTGGGATCAGGATCGCGCCGATCGCCGCAGTGGTCGCGGGCGCGGAGCCGGAAATCGCCGAGAAGACAAGCGCGGCCAGAACCGCGACCATGGCGAGCCCGCCCGTGCGATGGCGCACCAGCACGGCGGCGCAGTCGATCAGTCGCTGCGAGAGCCCGCCGGCCGTCACCAATTCGCCGGCCAGCATGAACAGCGGAATCGCCAGCAGGCTGAAGGATTGCGAGCCGGCGACGAGTTGCTGGGCGAGGAAGGCCGGTTCGATGTCGGCTACAGTCAGCACCAGCATGACGACCGTCCCGATCGCGATGGCGAAGGGCACGCCGAGCGTCACCAGCCCAGCGAAGCCGGCAGTCAAAATCAGGATGCTGGCGCTCATGGCGCCAGTTCCGGCGCGGGTTCTACGCCGGCGTCGGCGAGGATGCGCCAACTGGCGAATAGCCCAATCAGCCCACCCGTGATCGGCGCCAGCATATGCAGAACCTCGATCGGATAGCCGATCGCAGCCGAGACCGAGCCGCCGGTCAGATCGAGGAAACGCAGGCCCGACCAAGCGAGGTAGAAGCCGAAGGCCGCCGTCAGCGCGCCGATCGCCCGTTCCGCCCAGGGTCTGGAGCTTGGCGGGATAAGGTTGATCAGGATGTCGAGCCGGACATGAAAACCTTCGCGCACGCCCAGAGCCAGCCCGCCCATCACCGTCCAGGAGAACATCAAGACAGCGAGCTCCTCAGACCAGGACGGCGTGCGGCCGAAGACGTAACGCATCACCACCTGGATGGTGATGCAGGCCAGCATGACGCAGGTCGCAGCCACGAGGCTGATCTTCAAGAGACTGGCGAAGAACGCGACAATCCGTTCGACCGCGCGCAGCACTTGATCTTTCATGACGGACGGCCTGGCGTTCGTGCACAGATCATTGAACCGCCGCCAGGGTCTCCTGCATCAGCTCGGGGCCGATCGAGCCCTTGAACTGCTCGTAGACGCTCTGCACTGAGACGCGGAAGGGCTTGAAGTCAGAGATGCGGTTGACCTTCATCCCAGCCTTCTCGAGCTTGCCGACGACTTCCGTCGCCGCTGCACCGGCCGCCTCGCGCTGCGCCTTGGTGGCGGTGATGGCGGCGTCCGTCACGATCTTGTTCAAGTCCTCGGGCAACCTGTCGAAGCTGCGCTTGGCCATCAGCAGCGGGATCGCCGAGTAGGTGTGGTTGGTGATCGAGAGGAATTTTGTCACCTCGAAATACTTGTTCTGGTCGATTACCGCGAGCGGGATCTCAAGTCCGTCGATCGCGCCCTGCTGCACGGCGGTGAAGGTCTCGCCCCATGCCATGGGCACGGCGTTGCCGCCGAGCGACGAGAACATGCCGATGAAGACCGGATTTTGCATGACGCGATACTTTACGCCCTTAACGTCCTCGGGCTTCTCCACCGGGCGGACGTTGTTGATCATGTTGCGGAAGCCACCCTCCATCCAACCGAGGACCTTGATGCCCTTGGTTTCGAGTTTGGCGGCCAGCTTCTGGCCGATCGGACCGTCAAGAACACGCTGCGCCTGTGCTTCGTTCTCGAACAGGAAGGGCAGGTCGTTGAGCTGGAACGCCGGCTCGATCTGCGCGATCACCGCGTTGGTGATGATGCCGGCGTCGATGGTGCCCAACCGCATACCCTCGATCATCGGCTTCTCGTCGCCGAGCTGGCGGTTAGGGAAGAGCTGGATCTCGATCCGCCCGCCGGCGGCGGCCTCGACGCGCTACTTGAAGGCGCGCGCTCCGACCGCGTAGGGATCCTGCGCGCCGTCCGACGTCGTCCAGCCAAGCTTGATGATGGTCTTGGTCTGGGCCAGCGCCGGAAGCGCCGCAAGCGCGACGCCGGCGGAAAGGGTGAGCGCGAGCGCGCGGCGGGTGATGAAACATGTCATGGGGTCGTCCTCCTGGTGGTGAGACGCGCCGCCGGTTCAGCCGGGGGTCGCGATGGGAAAGCCATAGAGACGGGCGGGATTATCGACCAATATGCGATTGCGCAGCGCCTCGTCTGGAACCCAGACCGGCAGCAGGTCGAGCAGCGAGCCTGTATTGAACATCGGCCAATCGACCGCGACATGGGGCCAGTCGGAGCCCCAGACGCAGCGCTCGGGCGCGGCTTCGACCAACGCATAAGCAAAAGCCCGCGTGTCATGGAACGGCGCGCCGCGCTTGGACAGACGATAGGCGCCCGACAGCTTTACCCAAGCCTTGCCAGCCTTCAAAAGCCGCAACAGCCACAGGAAGCCAGGATGGCCTACCCCTGCGTCGACGGGGAGATGGCCCATATGGTCGATCACGACCTCGACCGGGAGGTTGGCGATACGCGGGCCGAGCTCTGTCAATTGGCGCGCGTCGATCAGCAACTGCACGTGCCAACCCAACGGCGCGACGCGGGCGGCCAGCAGTTCCAGCGCATCCAGCGCGACGCCGCCCCCGAAAAGCACGTTGATGCGGACGCCGCGGACGCCGGCCTCGTGCAGGGCTTCGAGTTCGCCGTTCGTCACATCGGGCGCGACGACGGCGACGCCGCGCAGGCGCTCGCGATGGGCGCTCAGGGCCTCGACCATGCAGCGGTTGTCGGTTCCGTGGACGCTGACCTGAACGAGCACGCCGCGCGCCATGCCTAGGCCGTCGAGCATGGCGAGATAGGCGCTTTGTGGCGCAGGCGGAGGGGTATAGCTCCGCTCGGCAACCATCGGAAAGCGGTCTCCGCTTCCGATCACATGGGCATGGGTGTCGCAGGCGAAGGGCGGCACCGCGAAGGTCGGCGGCGTCACAATCGGATCGGGCCCTTGGCACGATGGCGCGGCATCCGCAGCGACGATCATGGGCGCGCGCTCCCGGCGAATGCGCCGAGGCCGAGCCGCTCCATCGCGGCAGAGAGATGGGCGCGCATCGCGGCCTCGGCCGCCGCCGCGTCACGCCGATCGACGGCGGCGAAGACCGCTTCATGCTCGGCCTGAACGGCCAGGATTCGATCGGGATGGAGCGCCGCCGTATTCGACCGCGCCTTGGCGATCGCAGCGTGGAGGTTTGCTCCGAGAAAACCAAGAAACCGTCCGAAATATGGATTGCGAGACGCCGTGGCGATGGTAGCGTGAAAGCGGTTGTCGGCGTCTACGCCATCCTCTCCGGCCGCTATCGCGGTCGCCAGATCGCGCAGGGATTTCCGCAGCGCCGTCCGCTCGGACGGGTTGGCGTGAAGGGCCGCCAGACCGGCGGCCGCGCCCTCGACCGCAACGCGCAGCTGGAATATGTCGCGCAAATCGCGTGTCGCCGCCGGGTCCGGCGCGAGCCGAAACAAGCCCTTTCCAGGCTCCGCGCTTACGAAAGCGCCGAGCCCCTGCCGTGTTTCAACCAGCTCGTCCGATTTAAGGCGCGACATCGCCTCGCGCACGACCATACGCGAGACATCGAAGCGTTCGGCCAGTTCCTTCTCCGACGGCAGCCTAGTGCCAGGAGCGAAATCGCCGTCGCGTATCGCCGCGCCAAGCTGGCGGGCGACTTCGTCGGACAGTCGCGGAGATCGGATAACGGAACCAATCGAGAGCATGTGACATGGTTATCATACAAGTATGAATGCTGCCAAGTCCGTCATTCACCACATTTGTCGGTGATAGCGAACGGCCTCATGATCCCGGGCACGGCGCGCCGGTTCCAAACGGCAAAATGAATGACTCGCCTTATCGCCCGTCATGATGGTCGAGAGCGCTGAGTGGCGTATGTGGCCAGCCGTTCAAGATCCGCTGCCATAGGCCGACAGGTTGGGATCGAGTTCGAATTCGTGTGCAAGGAAGTCGATCATCGCGCGAACCTTTGTCGCGAGAAATCTGCGGGAAGGATAGACGACCTGCGTCGGCAGGGCGCGCGGCTCAAATGCCGACAGAATGACGACAAGGCGGCCCGAGGCAATCTCGTCGGTGAAGTGCCAGACCGGAACGACGCCGATTCCGAGTCCGCCGAGCACGCCTTCGCGCACGCCCTCCGAGTTGTTGACACGGTATCGTCCCGACACCGCGACGCTTACCGGGCCGTTTTCGCCTGAAAACTCCCAGCGATTGCCGGTCGCCAGCCGTGAATAGACGATGCACTCGTGATGGATCAGGTCTTCCGGTCGCGAAGGTTCGCCCCGCGCTGCCAGATAGGCCGGACTTACGACCGTGACACGGCGCGTCATACCGATGCGCCGCGCGATCAGACTCGGATCGGTGATGTCGCCGATCCGGACGGCGAGATCGATGCCCTCCTCGACCAGATCGGTGAAGCCATCGTTCATGATCAGGTCGACGGAAACCTCGGGGTAGCGCGATAGAAAGGCATTCAGACGCGGGACGAGGTGGAGCCGGCCGAACACGACCGGGCAAGCCAGGCGAAGCGTCCCGCTTGGCGCGCCCCGCCGCCGGCCGACCGCGTTAAGCGCCTGCTGCACGCTGTCCAGCGCCTGCCGAGCCTGTTCGTAGAGAACGCGACCATCATCGGTCAGGGTGAGAGCGCGGGTCGTGCGCTGAAACAGGAGCGCTCCCAGTTGTTCCTCCAGCGCCGCGATATGGCGCGAGATCGTCGGCTGGCTCGTGTTGAGTTCCTGCGCGACGGCCGTAAAGGAGCCCGCCTCGACAACGCGGACAAAGGTACGGATCAGGGCGATCAGATCGGACATTCATACATCTCGCGTATCAATGTTCTGCAATCAAGCAGCGTTATCGCCGCAACACGAATGAAGCATGGTCCGGACATGGACGACGGCGAGGCCGCCGCCCGGAAACCCGGAGACAGACCATGACCGAATTCACGCTTCACACCGTCGAGACCGCGCCCGCAGCCGCCAAGGAGTCCCTCGCCGGCATCGAGAAGGCCTGGACGTTCATTCCCAACCTGCACCGCACCCTGGCCGAAAGCCCGGTCGCTCTGCAGGCCTATGACACGCTGTTTGCGCTCGTCGCCAAGACCAGCTTCACCTCGGCCGAGCAGCAGGTCGCCTTCATGGCGATCAACGTACTGAACGAATGCGAATACTGCGCCTCGGGCCATTCCGTGCTGGCCAAGATGGCCGGCGTCGAGCCCGATGCGATCACAGCCCTGCGCGACAGCGCGCCGCTCAAGGATGCCCGCCTGCAGGCCCTGCGCGGCTTCGCCGAGCGCATCGTCTCCGAGCGCGGCTTTGCCGGCGACGACGCTGTCGATGCCTTCATCGCGGCGGGCTTCAGCAAGGCGCAGGTGCTCGAACTGGTCGTGATCGTCGCGACGAAGACGATCTCGAATTACGTCAACCACCTGACCCACACCCCGCTCGACGACTTCATGGCGCTGACCAAATGGGTCTCGCCGCGCAACCGCAAGCTGGCGGCCTGAGCTTTCCCAGCCGGCGGCATTCGCCGCCGGCAGCCCCCTTTTCCCGGAGCGACCATGACCCTTCAGACCGAACTCGACGAATTTCGCGGCGCCTGGACGCAGCGCGTCGGCGCCGAAATCTCCACGCTCGTCGCCAGCGATATTGACGCCCTGCGCAGCTCCGGCCTGCTCGACCGCGTCGCGCGGCCCGGTGATCTCCTGCCGACGCTGACGCTGCCGAACGCGTCGGGCGAGAGCATCGACCTGCAAGCGCTCAGCGCCGTCGGCCCGCTGGTCATCACCTTCTATCGCGGCGGCTGGTGCCCCTACTGCAATCTCGAGCTGCGCGGCTATCAGCAGCGGCTCGATGCGTTCGCCTCGCTCGGCGCGACCCTGGTCGCCGTATCGCCCGAGACGCCTGACGACACCCTCGACACCGCGCAGAAGAACGCGCTGGCCTTCCCGGTGCTATCGGATGTCGAGGGCCGGCTCGCCGACGCGCTGGGCATCCGCTTCGAACTCTCGCCGGCGATCGAGGCGCTCTATCAGAAATTCGGCCACGACCTGCCGACGCGCAACGGCGATGGCGGCTGGTCGCTGCCGATGCCGGCGACCTTCATCGTCGCCAAGGGCGGCGTCATCGCCACCGTCTTCGCCGATCCCGACTACCGCAGGCGGCTCGATCCCGAGCACGCACTGGCCGCCGTCGCCGCGCTTTCCGTCGCCGACGCCGCCTGACAAGGAACTGGATCATGTCCTATTCGTCGTTGCAGCCGGCCGCTTCCGTCGGCTGGATTCCCCGCCTCTCGGCGGCCCTGGCGCAGCCGGTCTTCAGCGGCTTCGCGCTCGGGCTGCTCGCCGCCCTGATCTGGGGCAGCTATCTGGCGCTGGCGCGGGCCGGCGTCGCGGCCGGATTGGATGCAAACGACATCGCCTTTATCCGCTATGGCGTCGCAGGCCTCGTCATGGCGCCCTGGCTGCTGGCTCGCCAGCCGGCGACGCTCGCCGGCGTCGGCTGGCTGCGCGGGCTGATCCTGACCGCTCTCGTCGGCCCTCTCTTCATCCTGATCGGCGTCGGCGGCTACAGCTATGCGCCGCTCGCCCATGGCGCGGTGCTGCAGCCGGCCGCGCTGACGCTCGCGGGAATGGGCCTAGCCGCCCTGGTGCTGAAGGACCGCCTGACCCGTGCGCGTCTCACCGGCGGTGTGGTCATTGTCCTTGGTCTTGCCGTCATCGCCGGGCCCGGCCTGCTGAGCGGCGGGGCGCTGACTCCGCTGGGCGATGCGATGTTCGTCGCAGCCGGGCTGATGTGGGCGGGATTCACCGCTCTGACGCGCCGCTGGGGCATCGCGCCGCTGGCCGCCACGGCGGCCGTCTCGGTGTTGTCTCTCCTGATCTATGGGCCGCTCTATCTCGGCTTCGTCGGTGTCGAGCGCCTGCTCGCACAGCCCTGGAGCGTCCTACTTCCCCAGATCGTCGTGCAGGGCCTGCTCTCGGGCGTCGTCGCGGTCATCGCCTTCTCGGCGGCGGTGCAGCGTCTCGGCGCGGGGCGGGCGGCGGTGTTTCCGGTTCTCGTACCGGCGGTCGCCATCGTCCTGGGCATCCCGATCGTCGGCGAATGGCCCACCAGTATGCAACTCGTCGGACTGGGCGTGGTGACGATCGGTCTCGCCATGGCTTCAGGGCTGCTACGGCATCGCCAAGCGCCGTAACCCCTGCGGACGCTGACCGAGTTAACTCTGCACCCCCTCTTCACCCAAAACCCATGTTGCCGACCGATGCTAACGCCTGCCTTATGCGGTCAGCGCATATTGCGGGCCAACACGCGTTTGAGCGGGGACCACCTAGCGCTCTCAACCAATCTGCTGACCACCTTGGCGAACTCCGTCGTTACCAGCAATCATCGCGCCGTAGATGGCATAGCATAAAGGGCGCACATCGTCGCGCAAGCCAGAGACCAACATATCGATCGGGATGCGGCGAATGCACCCTTATCCGAAAGTCATATCAGGCTGTTGGATCATTCTGCGATCTGCGATAATATCTCGACGCAACCATTCTCATCCGATCCGACAGATCGCGATCTGTCGGATCGGAGTGCTCCTGATATACATATATTGTTTTACCATAATTTTTTGCCGCATACGCGAAACCAGTATTCAGATATCTGGCAAACGACCGGCGTGAGAAAAATCACTGATATTTAATGATATTTTTCACCGCCAATTTAACTCGCTTTGGGCAACGTCGGGCCGACCGAAGCAGGGACATGATCTGTGGCTTATGACTGGACAGAGCAGAAATCATCGGCTGCGCCTTGCCGCGCCGGCAAGGGTTGAAGATCGGTTGACCGAGGCAGGTTCCGCGCCGGGTCTGCGCGAGCAGATCGAGGAACTTCAGCGCATGGTCGAGACTGAGCGGTCGCTCGCGGCTCGGCATAAGCGGATGCTCGACTCAGCCTCGAAGCTCGCGAGACTGGGGTCGTGGGAGCTCGATCTATCGACGATGGATTATGTCTGGAGCGAAGGAATGTTCGACCTGCACGAGGTCGATCCAACTTTTGACTACCGCGACCCGGCCAACAACATCGACAAGTTCTATTTTCCGGCCGACCGCATGCGCGTCAACAGTGCAGTCCAAGCGTTCCGGCGCGACAATAAGCCGTTTGCCGTCGAAGCCAAGATGCGGACTCTCACGGGCCAGGAGCGCTGGACGCGGCTGACCGGCGAGGTCGAGTATGTCGACGGGATCCCTACGCGCCGCTTTGGTGTGAAGCAGGATATCACGGCAGAAAAGACGCTGCTGGCCAAGATGGCGCGGTTGGCGCAGCGGGACGATCTGACCGGATTGAACAAGCGCTCGGTCCTGACCGAGCGTCTGGCTACCCTTGGCTTGGCCGAGCCATCAGTGCGACGCGGTTTGACGCTCTACTTCGTCGATCTCGACGGCTTCAAGGCGATAAACGACGCGAGGGGTCATGCGGCCGGCGATGCGTGCCTGTCGCGAATAGCAGAACGGCTGCGTTCAATCCGCGTCAGCCACAAACTCGTTGCAAGAATTGGAGGCGACGAGTTCGCCATCCTGATCGAAGGGGTGCATGACGTCACCGACCAGGACCGCATCGGAGCGATCATCATCACCGAGATCAATCGGGACGTGCGCTTTCAAGGTGAAAGCTTGAGGGTCGGCGCATCGCTCGGGATCGCTGCAAGATTTCCAGGGGAATGCATCGACGCCGACACGCTTTTGCGCGAGGCCGATCTGGCGATGTACGCCGCGAAAGCCACGGGCCAGAATCAGGCTGTGCGCTATTCACGCGGCCTGGATGCAGAGGCCTGTGAGCGTAAGCAGCTCGCTGCCGATGCCTTCCGAGACCTTGCGCGTGGCCGCTTCTGCCTGCACTACCAGCCAAAAATCAGATTGGCGGACGGATCATTGACAGGTTTCGAGGCGCTCTTGCGTTGGAGGCACGACACCGGCATCCGGGCGCCGGGCGCTTTTGAATCAGTTCTGAACCATCCCGATCTCGCACAGCGGCTCGGCGACTTCGTGTTGAACGCGGCTCTCGATCAGGCCCGCGCATGGACGGATGCTGGCTTGCCGTTCGGTCATATCGCGATCAATGTCGGCGCGGGGCAGCTTGCCGATCCCACGCTTGCGCCCTCGATCTTGCTGGGGCTTGCGCGGCGAGGACTGCCGTCCTCGGTTGTCGTGATCGAAGTGACGGAAGACGTGTTTCTGTCCAGGGATACCGGCCCTGTCCACAAGCTCTGCGAGGCGATGAAGGAGCACGGCGTCAAGGTCTCGCTTGACGATTTCGGCACTGGCTACGCCTCACTCACGCATCTGCGAACATTGCCAGTCGATGAGCTAAAAATCGATCGATCATTCGTTGGTCGCATCGGAGAGGACGCGGTCACGACCGCGATCGTGAAAGCAATCGTGGGCCTAGCGCGCGATCTGGGCCGGAAAGTCGTGGCAGAAGGCGTCGAAACTGAAGAGCAGGCGCGCATTTTGCATGAACTTGCCTGCGACCAAGCGCAGGGTTACCTGTTTGGCCGCCCGGCCTCCGCTGATGACGCAGCGGAGGCGGCATTCGGTTGTATAGACACAAGTATTTCACCATGCATCTGACATCGAACTTCAAACGCCAGGCTTCTCTACTTGATCAACTTTGATTTGGATGCGCCAAAACCGTCCCATCGTGCAATTTAACGCGCGTATCCGTTAACGTCTATGGCAATTGACCTTAACACAAAAGAAGCTGCCCGTTCCTACTTCCGACAAAAAAATCTAAACGCAGAAACCTACTACGTTTCAAAAACCCTCGTTTTTGAGACAGTTGGCAGATTGACCCGTTGGAACCGCAGGGAGCCATCACGCTTGTCGCAAAAGGCGTCTTGAAATATGTCTCGTTTTCGGCCAGCTTGCTGACGAGAAACGAGACATAAGCATGCGCATTGGCTACGCCCGCGTTTCGACCCTCGACCAGAATGCCGACCTGCAGCTCCAGAAGCTGAAGGACGCGGGCTGCGACCGCGTCATCATCGAGAAGGCCTCGGGCGCGAGGAGTGATCGGCCCGAACTGCAGCGCGTCCTGACCGACATCCTTCGCCACGGCGACACGCTGGTCATCTGGAAGCTCGATCGCCTCGCGCGATCTCTCAAGCAGCTTATACAGACAGCCGAGGATCTGAAGGGCAGGGGGATCGGGTTGGTCTCCCTCACCGACGCGATCGACACCAGCTCGCCTGGCGGGATGCTGGTCTTCCACATGCTCGGCGCGATCGCTGAATTCGAGCGTGCGCTTATCCGCGAGCGCACGGTGGCAGGACTTGTCGAAGCCAAGCGAAAGGGCAAGCGAGGCGGTCGCCCGCGCCTCCTCTCCGACAAGGATGCGACTGCTGCTAGGGCCCTGCTATCCGACGGCACACTGTCATCGAAGGAAGTTGCAGCTCGCTTCGGCGTGTCCAAAGCGACGCTCTACCGCCATGTCGCTACCACATCGACCTCACACAAATTTTAATTTATGCGGAGCAAAGGGTTTCGCGGGAGAAGCCGCTTTACTGCGCATGGTCAACACACATCACCTCGGCCCGAAGAGAAATTTTGCAGCCGACGCCCTTGCGCAGGCCTCGTCGGGGTCATGGCCCGCAACCATTTGATCAAGGACGATCTTGGCGAGGCGTTCATGATACCGAGGATCGTCGCGGGGGTCAGCCGCCAACTGTGGCAAAATAATTGCCCAAGCGGCCTCTACGCACTTTTCGAGGGCGGCCAGCTCGGCGGTGTCGAGAACCAGAGATCGGGTCATGCCCTTTCGTAAAGCCGAAAAGACCTGCGTCAAGTCGGACGCGCCCATTTGGCCTAGACCGACCGATTGACTACGCTTGGCCCCAAATTCGATTATCAGGCCATGACGATGCCGAAGAGCGTCACAGCTTTCCAAAGCACCTTAAAGCCTGCTTGCCATCTCTCGTCGCGCATGGCGAGCAGGCAGTTTTGGTTGGCTGACGCAGCCTGCCTTCGCGTTCGCAGCGTATCCAACAATCATTCCGCCGCAATTTTCGCGCATATCCTAACTCATAAAGCATGGACGGCCCCGCTGCCGAACGGCTATACGGAGGTCAGATGTGTCCGAAGATGAAAATCACCTAATAGCGGCCGTTACTGGCCTTAGAGCTGATGGCCCTTATGCAGTTCATCTTCAAATCGATCAAGCTTTTGTTAGCCATCGACTGAAGCAGATTGCGAAATGGCTGATAGATTGGCAGTTGCCACATTCACTTCGTCTGGCGTCTGTCAGTAAGGGCAAGTGGTGCGTCGTCGAGTTTCGTTTTCCAAATGAGGGTCACGCCCGCGCCTTCGAATATACGTTCCAGTATGAGGCGATCGCGTTGCCCGAAAAATTTACACTAAATTAACTATAGCAAGTCAGCCTATCGTTACCTCTGGTTTGAGGTTTGATCTCGGAATCCTCGCCACGCCCCCCGGTTGGCGAGGATTTTGCGCTCTTAGACCCAGCCAAAGCCAAATCGCGAAGCCTTTTAGCTCAAGCCTGTCCTTGCTCTATTTTTTGCTCTTCATGATCCGTCAAACCGGCTGCTCGGCGACGATCAATGAAACGCATAACGGGCGTTACAGTCACGCCATGCAGGATAATAGACAAAAGAATTACAAACGAAACGGACGACCAAATAATATCTGTATCATCGAAAGCAGCTTTTTGAACGGCATATGCCAAGTAATATATCGAACCTAGCCCTCTGATGCCATAAAAGCTCACGACTATGCGTTCCGTTGCAGGGATGTTTGTGCCAGACAGTGAAATCCAACTTGCGATCGGCCGCAAAACTGCGATCGTCAAAACTCCGAAAGCGATCACAGGCCAGCTCAGGTTTGAAAGGAGGCCTGAGCCTGTCAGCGCGCCCCCGAAGAGCACGAGAACGACCATCATCAAAAGCCGCTCGATCTGCTCCGCGAAATCATGGAGTGTCTCATGGTAGTCATGGTCGCGCTCGGCAGAACGCAAATTCAGCGCGGTGATGAAGACGGCCAGAAAGCCATAGCCATGCACAATCTCAGTTAGGCCATAGACTAAGCAGGTCGCGCCAAGTGCAACAAGTCCGTCGCCGGTCTTGGCGATTTGAGCTTTAGCAGGCAGATGGAACGTCAACCATCCGAGTAATTTGCCGAAGACGACGCCAACGCCAATCCCCATTGCGATGCGCCAAACGACATCTATTGAGAACCATCGCCATAACCATGCTTCGCCGTTCATGCTGCCGACCAGTGCAATCGCGCACATCACGAGCGGGAAGGCCAACCCGTCGTTGAGTCCCGCCTCGGATGTCAGGGCAAACCGCGTATCGTCGCTCTTACCAGAGTTCGGCGCGCCAACTTGAACATCACTGGCGAGCACAGGGTCAGTCGGGGCAAGGGCTGCTGCAAGCAGCAGTGCGGATGCGGCACCCAGCCCAAGAATCCAGAACGCTGCTAGAGCGATTGCGCCGATCGTGAGCGGCATTGCCGCCCCGAGAAGTCGCCACGTCGCCGACCAACTTTTCAGGCCGATAGGTTTTTCGATTTTCAATCCCGCGCCCATCAGCGACAGGATCACCACCAGTTCCGTGATGTGCTCGACCGCGCCCAGATTGGCTTTCAAGTCTGGCATCGCTATGCCGCCGATCGACGGGGCGAAGACCATGGCTCCTATCGCGACGCAGACCATCGGTAGCGACAGGGGGGCTTTTTTCAAAACGAGCGGAAGCCAAGCCGTAAGAAGAACAATGGCCCCAAATCCGGCGATGAAACTGACATAGGGGATGGTCATGGTAGGCCTTGACGGCTTTAGCGTTGCCGAAGCACCGGAATCGGCCTGAGACCAATTCCGGTGCAACGATGGTCAATCGGTCTCGGATGCGTTCGTCATGGCCCTGCGGCCGATGACAAGCCCAAGCGCGAGCACCCCGCCGATTGCCGCCACCTTCCAATTTACTCTGGCCGAGCCGGCCAATCTGGCGACGCGTGGCGATCTGGAGAGCTTCGCCATGGTCGGGGCCGATAGCAACGCCGCCCGCGCCCAAGGGACGGGTGCAGAGGGGCGCGGTTTCTTGCCGAGGTAGTAGGCCGCTCCCCCGCAGATGACCGCGACGAGAACAAGCCCTCCAGCGATCCACAAGCTGGCCGCGACCGCCCCCTTGGAATACGCCAGAACGCTATAGAGGGCGTTCAGGCCGTAGCCCGCCGCGCAGATGGCCATCAGCGCAGCTACCACATAAAGACCGGCAATCGTGGCGGTGCGCTTCACGACGCCCGAGATCGTCGTCGTGACGTATTCCCCGATTGACGCGAACATGGCCTAGCGAGCCGCCATGACGCCGACGAAGAACCCGATCACTGCGGCGATGCCAAGCGCTCGAAGGGGCCGGTCGATGATCTCGTCCGCGATCAGGTCGGTCAGTTTGTCGGTATCGACGCCAACGGTGCGCAGCTTGTCATCGATGCTGCTGACGACCTCTTTGGCCCCGCGCGTAAGGCTGGCGGTGGCTTCCTCGGCATGATCGGCAACCTTCTCGGCCATATCGGACATCGAGGTGGTCGAGCTGCCAGCCTGCTCATCCATGACGGGCTTGGGCTGGGGATTGAAAGGATACGCGTTCGACATGATGATTCCTTAAGTTCGTTTTTCAGTTTGAAAGGCTCGAAAGCCACGATGTTGCCACCGAGGCCTTCTCGCTCGCGGCCTCTATCCCTTGACCGAATAGAGGCTTTGAGACCGATCAGCGGCGATCGAGAACCGGCTTGGCGGTGCGCGCATCGCCCTCGTCGATCTCGACCTTGGTGGAACGCACCATGTCGGAGACCTGTTCGACCCGCTCGCCCACGTCCTTGGTGACGACGACCTCGCCGGTGACGCGCGCTGTCTTGGAGACGATGGCCTCTTCCGACATGGCCTGCGCTTCGATCGTCCGCTCCTTGAACATGTCCTCACCGGCCGCGATCGGGCGATCGACGGCGCGCTGCTGCACATGGACGGACTCGGTGCGCAGATTGACCTGCTCGCTCACCGGCGTTTCGACGACGTAGCTGCGCACCTTGACGCGGCCGTCATTGACCATGCGCTTGCCGATCTTCAGCTCTTCCTCGACGACTTCGATCACGTCCTCGGAGGCTTTGCCGGATACATCACCCGATGATCTGGCAGGCGTCAGGGCGATCGGAGCGGCCGTGCGGTCGGTGCCGGTGTAGCCAGTCCAGCCTTCCTTCTTCCAGCCCTCGGCGCGCTCGTCGAGATTGACCGTGCCGTATTCTTCGAGAATGTCCTCGGCCTTCTCGGCATGGGCTGCATCCACGGTCGCGCTGACCATGATGCTGCCGCGCTTCATCGCCTCGGCGTAGGTGTTGCGGTCGTCGTCGGGGAGGAAGAAGTCGCTGAGCGACGCCCAGACGCCCTTCTCCTCATGGGGACGATCCGCCGTCGTGGTGGTGGTGTCGAAATTCTCCGGCGTCTTCCTGATCTGCGCCCTCGGGACGCCCGCTTCGGTCAGGCTGATGATCGCCTTGTTGGCATCGTCATCATCATCGAAAAACGCAGTGATCACGCGGTTGCTCATGATTTTATCTCCGGTAGGGCAGTGATGTTTTCACCCTCACTGTTGAGGTGTTCGATAACTGCGCGCTGTTTGCGCAGTGAGACAGGTATTTGGATGATCTCTTCTGTCTGTGTGCGCGTCAGACGAAGTTCTTCCTTCAAGAGAAGCCGTTTTTGGACGACGACGACTTCCTCGAATATCGGGATGATGGTCACGTCGCCGATCGTCGTGGCGACGGGGACCGTTTCTCCAGCTTCGATCACTCTGCCGATCGGAACACGCTCAACAGAGACTGTCTCGCGCGTGAGCGAGCTTTCGACCAGATGCTCGGCCACGTCGGTAATCGTATTGATCTTGATCCGCTCAGAAACCTCAGCCCGCTTCGTGACTGAAATCTCGTCCTCGACCAGTTGTATCGATTCTTGAATCATGTCTTTTGACATAGTTGCCATCTTGCCATTCTTTGCGCGATGCCAACTGCACCATCGAAACCCAACGATGCCTTGGTAAGAGGCCGCGCTTAGTTCCCTGACGCCAGAACGCAGCCCGCCGAAACTATGTTCCCAACGTCTGATTTCGGCATTTGCGGTGACAAGGTGGCAAAAGATGGAACCGCAGCCTCACTCGCGCGTCTGCTCGGATTATGACCTTTCCGGAGTGACCGACATGACGATGAATCCGACCACGCCTCGCGCGCTCGGCAATAACGACGCGCCCCATCTCTCACCGGCGACGCCGAGCGAAGACGCCCGTACCATCATGATCAATCAGATTTCATGGGGCGCGGTGTTTGCAGGCGTCGCGGTCATGCTGGTGATGCAGATCCTGCTCAACCTGCTCGGTGTCGGCATGGGCGCAGCCACACTCGATCCCGTCTCCGGCGACAATCCGACGGCGACCACGTTCTCGATCGGCGCGGGTCTGTGGTGGGCAGTGTCCGGCGCGCTTGCTGCGCTGGCTGGCGGCTATGTTGCCGGTCGCCTGAGCGGTAAGCCTGTCGAGAGCACTGCAGGCTGGCATGGCGTCATTGCGTGGGCCATGTCGACGATCGTCGTGATCTACATGCTGACCAGCGCAGTCGGCGGCATCGTCGGCGGCGTTTATTCGGGCATCAGCGGCGCAGTCGGCGGTATTGGCAAGACCGCTGCCGCAGCAGCGCAGACCGCCGCTCCGGGGCTGGCGCAGGCGAGCGACCCCTTCGGCTCGATCGAGCGCACGATACGCGACGCGACTGGCGGCAATGATCCGGCCGCGCTCCGTGATGCGTCGGTAGCCGCCATGCGCGCCGCGATCTCAGGTGATCCCGCTCAGCAGCGCGACGCCAAGGAGCGGGCTGCTCAGGCTCTCGCCAAGGCGCAGAACGTGTCGATCGAGGAAGCCCGCACCCGCGTCAATCAGTATGAGGCGCAGTATCGCCAGACCGTGGAAGAGACCAAGCGTCAAGCTGCTCAGGCCGCCGAAGTGACGGCCAAAGCCGTCTCGCGCGGCTCTCTGCTCGCCGTAATCGCTCTCGCGCTCGGTGGTATGGCTGCGTGGTTCGGCGGTCGTCGCGGCGCGGTCGATCCGACGTTGACCTCAGGCTACCTGCGCAACCGCGTCGGCTGACCGACAAATCTCGACAAGGGAGCGCGCGCCCGCATTGGCGCGCGCTTTTCTATCTCGGTACGATGGTCCTTGCAAAACGGACGCTGGACCTGGGAGAGCGAACGAACATAGGCAGCGGGACAGTAGCTTGCTGGCCCTGGGGGATACGAATGAGTTCGGAGGCGTTAGACGCTGTTGATGAGTTCGACAGGCCATCTGGCGAGCGATCGACGATGCGTCAGTTTTTCAGTTCCGCGTTGCGGTTCTGGCGTGGAAAGACCGCGCTGCGCGCTTGGACCTTGACCATTGTGGTGCTGTGCTTCGCGGCGGCACAGATCGCAACCGCCGTCGGAATCAACGCCTGGAACAGGCTGTTCTTCGATGCGCTTGAGAAGAAAGATCTTGCTGCAGTCTGGCAAGCGGTCGGGTGGCTGCCGATTCTCGTTGCGGTGTCGGCCTTCGTCGTCTCCGGCCTCGTGATCAGCCGGATGTTGCTCCAGACACGCTGGCGCGAGTTTTTGACCCGACGGATGGCCGGCTGGTGGATTGCCGACCAGCGCTATTATCGGCTGCAGTTCATCGACAAGCAGCAGAGCGCTCCCGAATACCGGATAGCCGACGATGTTCGACTGTCGATAGAACCCCTCGTCGAGTTTGCCATCGGCCTGTTGAGCGCCGCGGTGACGGCTGCCACGTTTGCGACGATCCTCTGGCAGGTCGCTGGGTCGGCAAGCTTCACGCTCGGCGGCGTGGCCGTCGTTATCCCGAGTTACATGGCGGTCGCTGCGATCGCCTACGCGATTATCGCCTCAAGCGCCGCCTACTTCGCAGGTCGACCTCTCGTGGCGAAGATCGCTGCCAAAAATGAGGCGGAGGCTCAGTTCCGGGCGGAGATGACCCGGTTGCGCGAGAACGCCGAAAGCGTCGCACTGATCAAGGGAGACGCCGATGAACGGCTCTCGGTCGGCAATAATTATGGGCGGGTCGTCAGCTCATGGCTCAAGGTCATTCGCCAGCAGGGCGTCATTGCGATCGTCCTCAACACGAACGGCGCGCTGTTTCCGATCGTCCCGCTGCTGCTCATTGCGCCGAAGTATCTGTCAGGCGAAGTCACGCTCGGCGCCGTGATGCAGGTCGTCGCCGCGTTCAGCGCCGTGCAGGCGGCTCTGATCTGGTTTGTCGACAACTTCGTTCGGCTCGCGGAATGGTTCGCCTCGGTCAAGCGCGTGGACGAACTGTCGGAAGCGCTAGAAGCCCTGGACGTAGGTTCGCTGCTTGAGGGCGACTCGCGAATCCAGTTCGCCGACAGCGAGGACGATGCGATCCACATCGAGAACGTCAATCTTGCGCACAGCAACGGCACCACTGTCATAGCTGACGCATCGACTTCGATAGCCGCCGGCGAAAAGGTTCTCATCGTCGGCGAAAGCGGAACGGGCAAAAGCACGCTGATCAGAGCACTCGCTGGATTGTGGCCCTGGGGGTCAGGAGAGATTCGACTTCCGCAGCGCAGCTCCGTGGCGTTCGTGCCGCAGAAGCCCTACCTGCCGATCGGCTCGCTTAGAACCGTCCTGCTTTACCCCAAAACCGACGCCCGAATCCCAGACCGAGCGATCCATGCCGCGCTCAAGCGCTGTGGCCTGGGATATCTGGCGAAACGGCTTGACGAGACCGACTCATGGGATCGGATCCTGTCGGGCGGTGAGCGCCAACGCATCGCCTTCGTGCGTCTCGTGCTCCAGAAGCCCGACATCATCATCATGGACGAAGCCACGTCTGCACTCGACGAGGACAGCCAGACATCGCTGCTTGGCCTGTTCGAGAACGAGCTCGGCAGATCGACGATCGTCAGCGTAGGCCACCGACCCGGTCTGGAGGACTTCCATGATCGCAAGATTACGCTCGAAAAGAGAACGGCGGGCGCGAGGATGACATCCCGCAAGGTGCCGAAATCGCTTTGGCGCCTGTTCAAATCGCGCAAGCCTTCCAATGATCAAACCCGCTAAGAGCCTGTTTGGAAATGTAGGACGGGTCGGTCCGGCGGGTCCTCTCGCGCTCCGGGGCGTCGACGGTCTTGCCGATATCGAGGGATATCGGCCGCAACCGCCTCCTGCCGCGGCACGAAAATCCCTCGCCGGCCGTCCGCCGCCGAATTTCCAAACAGGCTCTAACCACAGGAGTAAAGAACGATGTTGCGAATGATTGCCGGGCAGTTGTTTGGTGCGTATCTAGCAAAGCTGGCTGCGAGCGGACGCTACTCGCGCGTCGCATCCGCCATGATCGGTCTGGCGGCGACGAGATTGGGCGGCGCCAGCCGTTTCATGGGCATCGCCGGTGTACTCGCGGCGCTCGCGGGGCGCAGCCGGCGATAGTCGGCTCACATGAGAACCACCCAAAGGGGCTGGAAAGCACGCCAAATAGCACGAGACTGCATATGCAAAAGGGCTCGCCGTTTGGCGAGCCCTTCTTCATTTTGAACCCCGTGTCAGCGTCGAACGTCGAGAATCTCTCCACTCGGGCTGACGCGTACTGTCAAGTCATCACCAACTCGATCGCTGCCTTCGATTGTCCAGCCAGATCGCGTCTCGCGCACGCTGTCGACATCGACGACGCCCTGACGAAGTGCGATCCGCACGGCGTCACGTCGGGTGATTTCCTCGCGCTGCACGCGCTCCTGTCTGTCGGGCACGACCCGCACGCCGCCTGGACCGAACTCGATGTTCTGAGCCACTGACGGGGATGCCACGGCCAACACGACCGCCAACAGACCAAACTTCGCAAAGCTCATATCGACCTCCCTTGATATAGAACACCAACTTCCCTCGAAGCATGAAGTTCCTGGAGAAACTATCGAGACCGGCTCCAACGCGGGCACCCTCTGAAGTCAGCTCTCCGCCGCCTTGTTAGTTATCGAAGCGGCGCCGTCACTCGCCAGGCGTTGCGAGTGGGCCCTCCGCCTCAAACTTCAAGCCGGCTCGATAAACTTCGCGCCCGCACTCGTCTTGGATCGCGACAGTAAAATTTCCTTGCTCGGCGGTGGATAGCTGCTCGCGCGCTATTTCGGTTAGCGCAACTTTCGCATCATGCGCGGCGGCTCGGGCGGTAGGAAAATCCAGGGGCTCGTCAAAGGCGTCCGGTCCATCGCCGGTGTCGGTGGTGATCGTGAACTTGGGCATCTCGCTGCGTCCTTATGAGTGCCGCACCTAGCCGAACTGCTCGCTCGATCCGTAAGTTGTGAATCGGCGTGCAAAAGGTTGCCATCTTTCTCGGTGATCGGCTTCCAAACGGGGACCACCTCCGGGTCGTTTAATGTCGTTGGCC
>FWWL01003398.1_pt1 | contig 29196 bp, 21 predicted proteins | sample 2228331 | NCBI WGS metagenome assembly FWWL01 (sample SAMEA103939775, study PRJEB20133) | metagenome
CCAATCTCCATGATCAGATAATTTGCGTGTGCGCACACGGTTATGAATACATTTGCAATATATCTCGAATAGTTTGTTATGTCAATAACAATAATGGAATGCTTCTAAGTCCTTGCCTTTACGGATGTCATATTATAAAATAATTAGAAGTTACATCGTGTGCGTACACGAACATTCGTGCAAAAAGGAGCCGGATATGTCAGTCACCATTAAAGATATCGCCCTGATATGCAAGGTTTCCGAAGGTACCGTCGACCGTGCATTAAATGCTAGGCCGGGCATTAGCAAGAAGACGAAAGAATACATTCTTAAAGTCGCGAAGGAGTTAAACTATACGCCCAATCATTTAGCCCGGGGTCTTGCCAAGGGTCGGTCGATGACGCTAGGTGTCATTTTATTTGATGTCCGCAATCCATATTTTGCGCAGTTAATGAACGCCATTGAAGTCAAGGCTAGGGAACTAGGGTATGTCGTTTTCCCTATTTTTACACATCACGATCCTCAAAATGAGCGGGAAGCACTCGAGCATTTCAAAACCCGGCAAGTAGACGGGATTATCATGTTCAGTGTACAGTCCGGACATGAATTTGAAAAAGAATTGCTCGATTTAAAGATTCCCGTCGTTACAATCGGAAATCGTATTTCCGGCGGTTGGACTTATGTAGGCATTAACGAGCGTGAGTCGATGAAAGACGCTGTGAAACATGTCGTAAGCCAAGGTTACGAAGAAATAATCTATATTTGTCCTCCATTGGCCCGTAGAGGCGAGGTCAATCTTTACACAATGGAAGAAAGATTGGCCGGATGCCGCGAAGGTTTATCGGAGATGGGCAAAAAGGAACCGATTATCATCATCGATTCGGATTACACCAAGGCCATTAGCCAAATCGATCTGGAATCCCAGCCCAAAAAAGCAATTGTCTGCCCTGCGGATATCTATGCACTAGAAGTGCTTAATCATTTTAAGAAAAACAAAATCAGAGTTCCTGAACAGGTCGGTCTTATGGGCTTCGATGATATCGACACGTTGAAATATATTTCTCCCAGATTATGCTCCGTACGATACCCTGTAAGCGAAATAGGAATAACAGCCGTGAGTCGCTTGCTTGAAGAAATCGATGGAAACCACAATAAACATTTGAATGTGCTGCTTTTGCAGCATCAAATCGTTACAGGTGAATCTTTATAACGATATATCCGCCAGGGGCATGAAAAAGAAAGACTATTGCACAAGTACAGCTGCCTGAAAGACAGTGGCATACAAGGCAATCAAGTTTCTGCTTTAGTGCCGCTCGCTGAGCGAGCCGATGCTCGGGTAGAGAACTTCAAGCATTTTCTTAGTTGCAAATAAGCCCTTTTCAAGCATCTCGAACAATTCGATCGCATCTTTGGAAAATAAAAAAGCCGCCCACTCCATATCGGAGTAGCGGCGTGTGCTTTATACCAGGTCGACTTGGTCGAGCCAGGCCACTTCGGATACCGAGAGGTCGACTTTCAAAGCTTCGGCGCTCGAATGGAGTTCTTGCACGGTGTTCGGGCCGATGAGCGCGCAGACGGGGAACGGCTGGTTCAACACGTAGGCGAGGGCGATGTCGTTCGCCGCGACGCCCTTCTCCCGCGCGAGCTGCTCCGCTTTGCGATATCGCTCCCAGTTCGCTTCGCTGTAATAGACGCGGCGGATTTCCGGGTCGCCGTTGTCGCGGTTGTACCTTCCGGTGAAGAAGCCCTGCGCCTGAGAAGACCAGGACAAGAGCGGCAGCCGCGTGCGTTCGTGCCACTCCAGGTCGTCGGCGTAGACGGAGATGCAGCCTTCCCAGCGCGCCTCGTTCGGCTTGGCCAGGCTGAGATTCGGACTGTTGCACGTTAGCGGGGTCAAGCCGTTCGTCGCGGCGTACCCGTTCGCTTCTTCGATGCGAGCGACCGTCCAGTTGGACACGCCGAGCGCTCGGCAATAACCGGCCGCCAGCATGGCGTTCATCGATTCCATGATGTAGCCGACCGTCTTGTCCGGATCGTCGCGATGAAGCATGAAAATATCGACGTAATCCGTCTGCATCCGTTCGAACGTATCTAGCAAATCTTGTTCCATGAACTCGCGCGTCATGCGGGGGCTCCCGTACGGATGGGCGCCTTTGCCGATGATGACGACGTCCCCGCGGTTGCCGCGTTCCTTTATCCAGAGGCCGACCGCCCGTGCGGTGCTTTCCCCGTAGACGTGCGCCGTATCGATACAATTGCCGCCGATGGAGACGTACGCGTCCATCAAGCCCGCGGCGTGCTCCATGTTTTCTTCCTTCAGCATCATCGAACCGAGAATGAGCTTCGCGCAAGAGATCGAGTCGTCGATGCGGATCGAAGGCATACCGAGCGTCGCCGTCATAGGGTCACTCTCGCTTTCTCGCGCGCGGAGCGTAGCAATGCGTCGAGCGCGCGCATGTTCCGGACCGCGTCGGTCGGCGGAACGAGAGGCGTATCCTCGCCCCACACCGAGCGGGCGAACCGGTCGGCCTGAAGCGTATATTGGTTCGGGGCAGGCTCTTTGTCTACTCTGCGCTGGCCGCCCGAATAGACGGTGAAGTCTGCTTCTTCCCCGTTCGGAAGGAACGTGCCGGGAATGTCGATGCGGCCCTTCGTGCCGACGATCTCGAAGAAATTGCGGAAGTCGGCCCACATGCCGCAGTCGAACGTCATCGCGACGTCGCCGGGAAACTCAAGTATGCCCGAGAGCATCATATCGACGCCGTCGTGCTCAGGAGAGAATAGGGCGTGGGCGGAAGCGGCGACGGGCTCGCTGCCGAGCAGGAACCTGGCGGTACTGACCGGATAACAGCCGACGTCGAACAGCGAGCCGCCGCCCCAGTCGGCGTTGAACCGGACGTTGCCTTTGTTCGCGGCTCCGTTGAAAGTGAACGCTCCCCGCAATACGCGTAGCTCGCCGATCTCGCCGGAGGCGATGACGTTCTTGATGCGTTCCCAGCGCGGCTGATGGCGATACATGAACGCTTCCGCGAGCTGGACGCCCGCTTTCGCGCAGGCGTCGGCCATCTCTTGCGCTTCTTGCGCGTTCAGGGCAAGCGGCTTCTCGCACAAGACGTGCTTACCGGCTTCCGCGGCGCGGATCGCCCATTCCCGGTGCAGGTGGTTCGGAAGCGGAATGTATACCGCTTCGATGCTCTTATCGGCCAGCAATTCCTCGTAGCTGCCGTAAGCGGTCGGAATGCCGAATTTGTCGGCCGCCGCTTGGGCCTTCTCTTGCGTTCGGCTCGCGATCGCGACGACGCACCCCGTGGAGGAAGCTTGGATGGCGGGAACGACCGCGCCGTTGATACCTGCGGCGCCGATGACGCCCCAGTTCAGTTGTTTGGACAATGAAAGCACCTCATTTTCGGACTTTGTGTAACTGTGCCGATGTGATATTGTTATCATACTAAATCTACTTTCCATGTCATATCTAAATATCTTGTTTCCGATATCATGATATTGTCATTGGCGGAGGTGTCGCATGTTCAAGTATATCGCGCTGCCGAGCATCGGCGACAATCAATTCCCTTGTTTTCCGGAATCGGTCGGCCTCATTCGCAACGACCCCAACCACGTCTGTCTCCGGGAGGCAGGAGAGTTCCCTCATTTCAACCTTCATCTGGTCGCCAAGGGCAAAGGCAGCGTCGTCATCAACGGTAAAACGCACGAGCTGAAGGCGGGAGACTCGTTCTTGTTCGCCCCGCAGCAAGCGCAGCATTACTATTCCAGCCAGGACGAACCATGGGAAGTGTATTTCGTCCACTTCTACGGAATGAAGATCAAAGAATTCCTGGCGGAAAAAGGGTTTTACCAAACCAGCTTATGGACGATGAAGAGGAAAGAGGAGCTCGAGCGGTCTTTCGACGCGCTGATCGAGGCGGCGGAGAAGAACAAGCTGTGGCTGTCCGCCGCCTTGTCCACGCTCGCATACGCCATCATCGCCGAATACGTGACGCAGGCGACGCCGCTCGCTCCGAAGAAGGACAACAGCAGCACGGACTTGGTCATGAGCCTGTTGCCCGAACTTCAAGAGAGGGCTTGCGAACCTTTCGAGCTTAAGGAATGGGCGGATCGAGCGAACGTGAGCACGTTCTATTTCTGCAAATTGTTCCGCAAGCTGACGCAGCTGACGCCGATGGAATTCGTCTCGCTGTGCCGAATCCGGCAAGCGAAGCAGATGCTCATCGAGAACAGGGACATGCCGCTGCAGGACATCGCGTCGGGCTGCGGGTATCCGAGCGTCAGCTATTTCATTCAACGCTTCAAGAAGCAAGAAGGATTAACGCCGCGGGAATACAGTCGCAACTTATAGGATTTTACACCTTTGAATATCACTTTCGCCTTTTATCCGGATAAAAGTGCTTCTGTCCAAGTTGTTGTTTAGAGGAATAGAACGGCGTAATCACCAACAATCTGATCCTTTCTCGTGCCTCAACAATTCATGTGAGGGGATGCTGGGTCTAGTTGCATGAGTTCGATTCGGTTCCCATCCGGATCTCGTACCCAAAATTGCCAATTATGATCTACAGCCTTGACCGGTCCGCTGTCTATAACAATGCTGTGTTTCTGCATATGCTCCAGGCATTGATGGATATCTTCGACTTCCAGGCACAGGTGGGAGTAAGCAACCGGCTTCAATATGGCAGGGTTAAGGGCTAATAGCAAAGAAAAAATCTCCCCGAAATAGGGAGACCTAAGTAGTAGCAGCTCTACCATCTAAACTGATACTCGCCGGAGCCTGCTGCGATCGATACGCTTTTTTCAGTCTGTGAAACTGCAGAAATGCCTTCGACTTGATTCAGGGGCAGTCCGCTTTCCGTTACTGATTCCACCTGTGCGTTAGGAAGAACGATCTCGGCTGTAGTATTCGCGGGAATTGTAACCTCAAGTGCCATTTTGCCGTCATCCGCTTTCTTCCAATAAGAACGTACCTCTCCGTACATCGTCTCAAGCCGGCCTTCCGCCCAAGTTAAGGCGTCGCCCGGTTGCGGACGGATGAATATCCGCTTATAACCTGCCGACTGTTCATCCGTGTCGATCCCCGCCACGCAGCGGTATAACCAATCTCCAATCGCTCCGTAAGCGTAATGGTTGAACGAGTTCATGTCCCTGCTCCAGAAGCTGCCGTCTTCTTTGATCCCGTCCCAATGTTCCCAGATCGTCGTTGCTCCTTTGGTGACTTGGTATAACCAAGAAGGATAGTCCTGCTGGAATAATAACTTATAAGCCGCATCCAGTTGCCCGTTATCGCTAAGCACGTGGTTCAAATACGGCGTTCCGACAAAGCCGGTAGTCAGGTGAAACTTGCTCTCTTCCAATAGCTCCATTAGCTTGGCGATCACGCGTTTCTTCGCCTTTCCTTCCAATATTCCAAACATGAGACCCAGCACCTGCGCCGTCTGCGTCGGTACGGACAACCGGCCTGACGGAGTCACGAACTCCTCGGCAAAGGCTGCAACAATGTGCCTGTATAACTCTCCGTATTTCTCCGCATCCTCCGTCTTTCCAAGAACTGCAGCAGTCTTCTGAACGAGCGATACTGAATAGGCATAGAAGGCGGTGGCAATGTAGTCCCTATCCGTCGCACCGATATAGGTATCCGGCTTGGAATCCAGTCCGAGCCAATCGCCGAAATGGAAGCCCGTGTTCCAGAGGTATTCGTTATCCCCTTGACTTCGGATATAGCCGACCCAAGCCTCCATGCTCTCGTATTGCTCCGCCAAAATCCGCTTATCTCCGTAGCAAAGGTAGATCGTCCATGGGCAGATAACAGCCGCATCACCCCAGGCAGCGGAAGAATGGGAACTTGAATCCAACACATGCGGAATGACGAACGGAACGCCGCCCTCTGCGGTTTGATCCGCTGCGAGATCCCTGTTCCACTTCGTGAAGAAGGGAGCGACGTTCTTTAAATAAGCGGCGGTACGAATGAACATCTGGGCATCGCCCGTCCAGCCGAGACGTTCGTCGCGTTGCGGGCAATCCGTCGGCACGTCCAGGAAATTACCTTTCAAGCCCCATTCAATATTGTGTTGCAACTGGTTTATGAGCTTATCGGAACACTCGAAGGACCCTGTCGAGGTCATGTCCGTGTGCAGGACGACTCCCGTGAAGTCTTCCAACCGGATCGCTTCTCCGAATCCGATTAACCGGACGTACCGGAACCCTTGAAAAGTGAAATGAGGCTCGAACGTTTCTGTCTCTCCGCCTTTAAGCACATAGGTTATCGTTTGTTTCGCAGACCGAATGTTATCGGTGTAGAAGTTGCCTTCCCGGTCAAGAACTTCGGCATGATGAATTTGAACCTCACTGCCCGCTTCGCCACGAACGGAGAATTTCAACCAGCCGACCATGTTTTGTCCCATGTCGATAACAGTTTCTCCCAAGGGCGTTACGATAAGCGCGATCGGCTTGATCTCCTCGATCTTCCTGACTGGATCGTTCTCTTGGGCGATCAAGACGTCGCTCGACTGGGATACCTTGTCTACCGGCTTCCAACCGCTGTCATCGTCGCTCGCCGTACTCCAACCGTCTCGCTCCAGCCTAGCGTCGTATGTTTCGCCGTGATAGATTTCGGACATCAGAATGGGACTTCCCGCCGTCCGCCAACTTCCATCAGATAGAACGATTTGCTCCGTTCCATCCTCGTATGCAATATGCAACTGCAAGAATAGAGCCTGTTTATCGCCATAGATACCACGCTTGTTCTCTTCCCAAGTCAGATACCCCTTATACCATCCGTTTCCGAGCGTCGCGCCAATGACATTTTCCCCGCTAACGAGCTGATCCGTCACGTCATAGGTTTGAACCTGGAGCCGATGCTTGTAACTGGTCCACCCGGGGGTGAAATACTGATCCCCTACTCGGGAACCATTGAGTTCCAACTCGTAAAGCCCTAACGCGGATGCGTATATCCGGGCATTCTTGATTCCCGCTCCAACTTCGAACTTTTTGCGCAGCAACGGGCTCTGCTCCTTGAAGCCTTCTTCCTCAGATACCGGCGATCCTATCCACTCCGCTTTCCATTCCCTTGCATCAAGAACGCCCGTTTCCCAATACGCGACATCAGACCAACCCGAACTGTTCCCGTTCCGACTCCAGACTCTTACCCTATAGTGGTAACGCCTGCGGGAAACGACGATTAAGCCATCCAACACGACATGGGTGCTCTGATCGGAGTTAACCTTTCCAGAATCCCAGACCCCAATCTCGAAATCCTGATCCTCCGCCACTTCGATCCTGTATGCGGATTGGAGGACGGCTCTCTCCTCGGATTCTAGTTTCCAACTAATTCGTGGACTTTGCACATCGATACCTACCGGATTAATCTTATACTCGCAAAGTAGTCCTGTAACTTTCAACATGGAAGATCTCCTCCTAATGCAGATGAATTATCTCTATGATATAATGATCCCGTTTCCTAGTATTGCGGTAGAACGGACATTATAACGAGGAATTATGGACAAATCATAAGTTTGCAAAGGAATGATATCGCGGATGAATCGACCTATTGAAACTTTTAAAAGCGAAGCATTTTTTTACAACGACTTGCAACTTTTCGTGAACCGGGCATCTGAGGATTTCAATATTCCAATGCACGACCACGACTTCTTGGAATTTACCTATGTCGCGGAAGGCAGCGGCTTCCATCATATCGGAGAGGATGTGCACCCAGCGCGCAAAGGGCAGCTATTCCATATCCCCATAGGGACCTCGCACGTCTTTCGGCCCTTGTCCACCGACTTATCCAAGCACCCTCTAATCGTATACAATTGCGTAATTTCGCCCCTTCTTTTGATGAAATTGGGGGGATTCTCTTCCGATTCGAAAATAAAGACATTCATAGAGTCCTTTTATACAGGATCCCAAAAGTATTTTGTTCTCATGGATATGGGTAACGCAGTTGAAAAGCTGTTCATGCAACTCCATCGGGAATACTCGCTACCTCGTGATGGTTCGCACGATTACTTGTATACTCTTCTGCTGCAACTTCTCATTACCACATATCGAATGAAGGAAGAGGAAAATCCGCAATATTCTTCACCTGCTCCAAAGAGCAATCTCAACCAATTCGATCATCTTCTGACTTATGTGGAACAGAACTTGTCTGCCGAGCTTTCCTTGAATCATCTGGCGCAGATCAGCCGTTGGAGTGAACGGCACCTGCAGCGTCTCTTCAAACGACATACCGAGCAATCCTTTAATCGCTATTTGCAATCTCTTCGGATTCAAAGAAGTTGCGAGTTATTGAGGTCATCCACCTACAAAATCAGCGCCATTTCCGAAATGATCGGTTATAGAGACATCGCTTCGTTTATCTCGGTATTTAAGCGTAATGTAGGAACTACGCCAAGCGTATATCGGAAATCCGCCAACTGATGCCTTTTTTATCCTCGTACCGTTCTTCTAAGACATAACGATCCCTCCACGTAAGGCTAGATTGCGCCATAGATCGCAGCTCTCAGCTTGTGCCCGCGAATTTCATCGTATTCCTTCTGCATTAACCCTTGCATATACACAATAGAAAGCTCTTCCTTCGGATCTGCCGCCATCCACGTACCCGCAGCTCCGGCCCAGCCGAACTCACCCAACGAGCTGTTGATTCCACCTTTCGCCCGATCGATCATGACGCGGACGCCCAGACCGTAACCGTATCCCGGCCACGTGCCCGGCACCTCCATGTCTGCTAACTGCCTGGCGTCCAGATGGTTCGTCGCCATTAATTCGATCGTCTTGCGTCCCAGAATCCGGGTACCGTTCAACTCGCCACCGCGAGCCAGCATTTGCGTAAACCGTCCGTAATCCTTGAGCGTCGACAGAAGCCCATGACCGCCAAATTCTAGCGTTGCATCGGGCTGGTAGACCCAATCGTTATCCAGATTCGGCGTCAATCCGTCGTCCGTCTGAGAATACAGCGTGGACAACCGGCTCTTCTTGTCGTCCGGAATCCGGAAGAACGTATCGTTCATGCCGAGCGGCTCGAAGATTTCCTCCTTCAGGAACTGTCCGAACGATTTACCCGACAGCACTTCAATCAGCGCACCAAGCACATCGTGACTGAAGCCGTAATGCCACCGGGTTCCCGGGTCGAAGGCGAGCGGGATATCTGCCAGCAACTTGACCATCGTCCGCACGTCGGGGATATCCTTGAGAGACAGCTTGGAAACCTGCCGCTCGGTTTCCGTTCGGTCTCCATGCATGGTGAGTCCGGAAGCCATCATGAACAAATCCTTGATTCGTATCGGTGTTGCTGCCGGTGACGTGTACAGCGTGCCGTCCTCCCCTTGACGGTAAACCAGCGGATTCCGGAACTCAGGCAGAAAGTCGTAAAGCGGGTCGGTCAGCAAATAGAGTCCCCGCTCAAAGAGCATCAACGCAGCCGTGCAAGTGATGACCTTGGTCATTGAATAAAGCCGATATATCGTATCTGGCCCGATCGGACGTTTCTCCGCCAAATTCGCATAACCGTAATAGTCTTCGTAGACCGTTTCCCCGCGGTGAACAACCGAGCAGGCGCAGCCTGCAAGTCCGTTATCCACAAACTTTTGAAGAAGAGCATCAACATGGTTAAACTTTCCCACTTAAATCCCTCTTTTCTTAAGATAGCGGTGCTTTAGTGATTATCTTCGATCAAGTCCACTAATTCGTGAAACACTCCGCCGTTCTTGTAGTAGCTGTCGATTTTGCCGCCCCATCGTACGCGGAACGGAATGCCCCTCGGAACCATGCCGGAAATGGTGAATGAAGTTTCCGCCCGACGCCAGGCGATGGATACGACGCCGGCAGGCGTCGACACTTCGCCGCTCATCTCCGGGAGATGTAGCGTATGGGGCTCGATCACCAACTCGCGCCATCCGGGTTGTGCATTTTTTAGGCCGAGTATGCAATGCGCAAACTCGTACAATGGCAACGAGCTCCACGCGTGGCAGTCGCTTCGAGGTTCCGCAGGCGTCTCCGGAAGAGTAGTCAAATTTAGCGACAATAGCCCGATCCATTGATTCAGCAAGTCGGCCGTTCGATCGTAGAGACCGGCCTTTTCCAAGGCGCGGAAGAGGTAAAATGCCATGGAGAATGAGCATTGTAACACGTTCGGGTCGTCGAGCGCCCGATTCAGCACCCGCTTCGCTTTGTCTCCTTCACATAAACCGGAAAGAACCGCCCATAGCTGACCATGCTGGCTATACTGCTCAAATTCCGGTCCTTCTCGGTACAGGCCCTGTTCCTCAGACCAGCATAGCTGTTCGATCAAGGTAAGAATCCGGCCGGCACGCTCTTCGTATTCCTCGCTGACTTGGCCGCGTCCCGTCGCTGCATTCATCTTCGCAGCCGCCTGTAATGCGCTGGCGTACATCAGATTATGGATGATGGAAGGACCTTCCTTGCCAGCGGTCGGCATTCCTCCTTCCCATTCCGCGACCCAATCGATGTATTCCCAGTATCCGATCCGTTCAACCAGACCGGAATCGCCGATCTTGCGGTCAAACCAGTCTAGGATGGCATCGACCGTGGGGCGGTATCGTTTGATCAGGTCGGCATCGCCCGTTTGCCAGTAGTAATCGTGAAGCATGTAAATATAATGCAAAGAAAACGAGGGAATGATCTGCACCATCGCGCTGGGGAACCGGTTCTGCGTAATCCCTTCGGGAAGGAGAGAACTGTGAAAGTCCTCCAGCGCTTTTCGGACAAGTCCCGTATCTCCTCCGACACTGTAAGTAAACAAAGCCTGAAGTCGGGTATCCATGATAAACTGCATCTGCTCGTAATAAGGACAATCTTCATACGTCTCATGCATGCAGAACTGCAAAGTCCTGAGACTGATGTTCCATAAAGGCTCCACCCAAGGAACCGGCGAAGCGACGGAAGATTTCGGCTCAAGCGGATAGGCACTCTCTCTGTACCAAGGCCGCCGGATCCGGAGCGGCTGGTCTTCCGTCTGTACTTCAATCCTGATGAAACGGAACGTCCTCAGCCAGAAGGGCTCATACGTTTCGGATCTGCCGGATGGACAATAGATATCTTCCATCCCCATGATGACGCCGTTCTCGGCATCGTCCCGAACGGAGTTCGCTTTCTCGTTGCCGCGCTGGAAGTACCGCTCCGCGTAGAGATACACGATGCGCGCTCCTTCGCCTTTCTCCAGGGGGTATGATAGATAGCCTGTGGTTAGTTCGCCTGCATCCAATTCGACGACCGCGTGGCTGTTCGGCGGAATCTCCACCCATTCTTCCGCCGATGCAGCGTTGAAGAAGCTGAGCGGCTGCAGATCGTCTTTACGTATGGGCATTTCGCGGGAGAAATGCCGCTTCACTTCGTATAACAAGGGAATTGGCCGCTGAACCAAAGGCAGCTGCGGAACAATGTAGTAGGGATAGAAATCGTCCTTCCCCAGGCAGGGGTCGCCCTTCTCCGCCGCAAACCATGTCCCGCCCGGCTTGTCCGAATGCTTCCATCCTTCCGGGAGCTCATTCGCGTTCACGCGTTCTGCAATCGCTCCCATAAAGATCGTATAGCTATCGTCGGAATAGAACGTAACCCCATCGTCTACTATTACACGCCAATCGGCCGTACCAGTCGTGAGGTCCGCCAAAAGCTCGCCGTCCGCGTTCAGGCATTTTCCGCTTACAGCCAGCCTCGGACCGATCGGCAGCGATGTCATGGAATAAAGCGGCTGGTCCGATTTGTTCGGATCGTTGACCAGATAGGTATTAAGCGACCATATTTGAACGGCAAAGACGTTAGTTCCCGTACGCAAAGAGGAACTGACATCCATCGTCTCGTAGTAATGTCGGAAGCGATCCCCCTTAAGCGGCCCGGATCCGATCGGCTCTCCGTTAATCCACAGCCGATAGCGGGTGTTCGCGCTCATGGATAGCTGTAAAGAAGCGGGCTCATCCAGGCGGACGGCCAGCCGGTAAAAGAAAAATCGATTTTCTTTTGCATCCGGAGTAATCCCTTTAAGCTCGTATGCTTCCCTTGGCGGTTTCATCCAATAAGCACCATGAAGCTTGCACGGTTCAGGTTGTGTCATTGCGGCCTCTTCTCCTTCTATAGTCGGATCATATAGAAATCCAATATACAGATACCAGGCTTCCAGATACACTCGAAAAATCTACAATTTCTTTTGTTTTTCTTTGGTTCGGATGGGATGCTGAAGAAGCTAAAGTTTTTGTAGTTTTTTAAATAGTAGCGGTTTTTTTGTCCACGTATAATTGTAAACGCATTCAAAATAACATAAGGGAGGAATAAAATGAGGTTATTTAAGAACTCGAACACAGTAGCAGCCGTTGGCACGCGAACGAAGTTGGTCGGGAAGCTGGCGGTAGTCACGACCATGCTCAGTACGTTGTTGGTGCCTGGCTTGGGCGCTTCGGCCGAGTCGTCTCCACCGCAATGTGCGTCGATAGTTACCGGAGGGCCGATGTGGATCACGGCCGACTGTGTCGACCCGCTGTACAACAAGCCGGTGATCGACAGCGAAACCGATCTGACTACCCCGGTACCGGTTCACAAGGTGTCGGGCCACTTCGAGGGCACCAATAAGAAGTTCAATTTGTATTTCCCGCCGAAAAGCCAGTGGCAGGGCCGCTTCTATCATTACGTGTACCCGCTAATCAATGAAAACGCCGAAGACAACATCATCAGCTTCGGCGCGGCCAGCGGGGCGTACACGGTCCAGACGAACGGCGGCTTGGGCTACCGTGTCGATGCGGCAGCGGCTAAGTTCTCTAAGACGGTTGCGGCGAAATACTACGGTTCGTCGGAGCCGGTCTATGGCTACATCTGGGGCGGAAGCGGCGGCTCCTACATGACCATAGGCGCCATCGAGAACGCATCCGGCGTATGGGATGGCGCCGTGCCGTTCATCCCGGCCACCCCGACCTCCCTCCCGAACAACTTCTTCATCCGGGCGTTCGCGCGCTTCGTGCTCACGGACAAGGCGCCGCAGATCGCAGACGCGGTGAGCCCGGGCGGCAACGGCAATCCCTATACTGGACTCAATGAAGTCGAGCGGGCGGTGCTGCAGGAGGTAACGAAGCTTGGCTTGCCGCTTCGCGGTTGGATGGACAACAAGTATATCCTCGCCCTGGACGATCCTAATGGCCTACTGGGCTACAGCGGCGTGGTCAAATCATTCGATCCCACGTACGCGGACGACTTCTGGAGCAAGCCGGGCTATCTCGGCACGGAGCAATCTGCCCTCGGTGATCTGTTCCGCGCGGCCAGAATCGATCAAATGGTTCGCATTACCCAGGTCACCCGCAATGCAGCGAACGTACCTACCGGCTTGATCGTCGATGAAGTTCCGGCTAATCTGAAATATCCAAATCCCGACTTTACGCTGTTCGCATCCGACGGCTCAAAGATCGGATCTCTGAACGGTTCGCTGGACCCGGCTACGAAGGTCTTCACCCTCGCCGGCGGAAACCCAGACAACGTACTCAATGCCATCGGCAGCGCCGCCAAGCTGGGGATTGACAACAAGTGGTCCCTCGCACTGCTCGCGTACCATCGTCACCAGGTTCCGAAGCAGCCGGATTTCACCGCTTGGGACCAATTCAAAGCAACTGATGGAACGCCGCTCTACCCACAGCGTTCCGTGGAGGTTAGCCCGCGTATCGCAAGCAGCGTAACCGGCGGCGGCACCTACACCGGCGCGATCAACGGCAAAGTCATTATGGTCACCAATCTGCTCGATGTGGACGCCTACCCTTGGGACGGCGACTGGTACAGTGGGCGCGTCAAGAGTGCCCTCGGTACGAGATATGACGACAACTTCCGGATCTGGTACAACGATAACGCCGATCACGTCGTCCCGCACAATCCTTTTCTCATCAGCTATTGGGGCATTCTCGAGCAGGCGCTTCGAGATCTAAGCGCTTGGGCGGAGAAGGGAGTGGCGCCGGCGAAATCGACCCGTTACGATGCGGTTGACAATCAGATCAGCGTACGGGCTAACGCCGCGGTGCACCAAGGGATTCAACCTGTCGTCGATCTGACCGTCAAAGGATCTGACCGGATCAACATCAAAGCCGGCCAGACCGTCACCTTCAAGGCGAAAATCCAGGTGCCGCCGGGAGCCGGCAAGGTCGTGGGCACCGAGTGGGACTTCCTCGGCAACGGAAACTTCACGGCAACTGAATTTGGAAGTCCTAAACAGACGGTGGAGGTGTCGATGACATTCTCTTACAACAAGCCCGGCACTTACTTCCCGTCGGTGCGGGCAATCGCCCAGCGCGAAGGCGACGCCAGCACGCCATTCGCGAAGATCGAGAACCTGGATCGGGTTCGTGTCGTGGTCCGCTAATCTTCACAGCAAGTCGGCCGGTGGTTCTCCACCGGCTTTTCTTATTGCGCATAAGCGCGCCTGGTGGACAGAAAAAGCAGGCAGGATCCCCTTCGAGATCCTGCCGAAATCATGCAATGAAGGTTGGATTTATTTTCCGGATTCGTTCGACGTTTCCGCCGACTGCCTCCTCAACGCTGCCGGCGAGAAGCCTTCGAATTTTTTGAACACTTGTGTAAAGTACGTATAGTCTGAATATCCGACTCGTTCACTAATTACATAAATGAGGTCATCGGTATTGAGAATGAGTTCCTTCGCTTTGGCGATCCGTAAACGATTTATATATTCCTTAAAGGAGATACGGAATTCGCGCTTGAAAAGGTGACTGAAATAATTAGGCGTCTTGCTCACATACTCTGCGAGTATTTCGACCGTGAGCTCGCGCGTAAAGTTTTTGCGGATATACTCATCCGCACGGATCATGAGTGGACTAAGACCCTCGGATAATCGGGCGGTCGTCTCTTCGAAAATGGAGACCACATTCTCTCTGAATTCGTCGAACAGCAGGAATTCTTCATTCCTCTCGATGAATTCGATCCTCTCCTGGATTCGTTCGATCACATCGGCGGGGATACTTCGCGCCGTTACCTTTAGCATTTGCAACAAACTGCAAGAGTAAGCGGATACGCTCTTCCTGACATACATGCGCTCTTGCTTGAGGCGGTCGAATTCTTGATTCACCGTCAACGCTGACGCAGCCAATTCTCCCATTGACAGCTGGGAAAAGAACTCCGGATTGTCCAGCAACCCGACAATTACCGTATCATTTATAACCGTAGAAGAGTCGTAAATGTGAACCGAGCCATTCCCTGCATACAGTCTTTTCGAAAGCGCAAGGTTAGCCTCGCGATGCAGTCTCGCGAATTCAGAAGCGCTGCCGGGACTGCTTATACCAGCCGAGAAGGAAGCTAGGAAAGTTGTGTTGATCTCCCGGTTCCATTCCCGCAACCGGCTCGCCAACTCATTGGCGAATTGGGTATAGAATAGGTAGGAATTTGTCTTTGCCTTTATGAGGAAAACAACTTTCCCGCCTTTTGACCGCAAACAGATACCGCGGTCTGCCAGATCACCCGAGTGAAAGAGGCGGAGAATGGAGTCCGTTGCCTCTTTCGTTAAAGCCGCGTTGGCTTTCCAATTCCCATCCAATTCGACGGTAAGGCAGACCAGTGACTCCGCAGCGTCGAAACCGAAATATTTCTTCAGACCTTCCAGAATCACCAGCCTGTCAGAGAGGCCGCCCGAGAGCAGCTCGTCCGCAAAATTCGCCTTGTATGACTCGAGATATTTATGAAACTCCTGATCCGTAACGCGTTCGCGGATGATGTCTTCCTTGATCTTCTGAATCAGGGCGATCAAATTGCGTGCTCGAATCGGTTTCATTTCATAATCAACCGCATCCAGTTGGATAGCTTTCTTTAGGTACTCGAAATCGTTGTAGCCGCTCAGGATGACAACTCGCGTCTCCGGTTTGATCTCCTTTATTCGCTGCAGAAGCTCCAGCCCATCCATGCCGGGCATCCGCACGTCCGTCACCACGATTTCCGGCATCAACTCGGTGAACCGTTGCAGCGCTTCCAACCCGTTTGAGGCCGTTATCACCTGTTTAATGTCCAAAGCGGCCCAATCGATTCCTTCCTCAATTCCCGACCGGATCTGTTCGTCGTCGTCGGCGATCAACAGCTTCATCCCTGCTCACCTGCAATTCGTTTAATCGATATGGGGAATGAGTACCTCGACTCTGGTGCCGATCCCGATCTTGCTTGTAAAAGTGAGACCAAAATCTTGTCCATAGGTCAATTTGATTCGATCATCGATATTTTTTAACGCAAATACATTTTTCACTTCATGATCGCTTTTCATCATTTGACGGATTTCCGTTTCATCCGTGCCTGCTCCGTTATCGGCTACAACAAACCGAATCCTCTCCGAAACCTTGGCTATTTCGACCTCGATGACGCCGCCCTCTACGACCTGCTCCAATCCATGAAGAATCGCGTTTTCGACCAAAGGCTGCAGTACCAGCTTAGGCATTTTGCAGTTCATCAAATCGGGCTCCGCCTCAACGTGAAGTTTAATTCGATTCCCATACTTGCGTTTTTGAACAAACAAATAGCTTTCCAGAAAATCAAGCTCCTGGCGAACGGTCACGAGCGGCTCGCCTTTATTCAGAACATGCCTGAAAATTTCCGCCAGCGCTTCGATCTGTTCGCTTACGTCATAGTTTTTCCTTTTCACGGCCAGCCAGTGAATCGAATCCAGCGTATTGTATAAAAAATGAGGATTGATTTGAGCCTGCAGCGCGGTGATCTCCGCTTCCCTTTGCTTGATTTTGCTCACATAAACATCATTAATGGTGTCTTTTAATTGATCAACCATCCGCAGAAAACCATTGCCGATCTCTCCGATTTCATCCTTGGAATCAATGTGAAGCGAAATATTGAAATTACCGGTCTTGAGCTTCGCCATCTCTTTCCGAAGCCTCTGCAATGGTTTAAGCAAGTAATTGTACTGAATGAGGGAAAACAGAAAACCGAACAGGATACATAACGAGATGACGACGAGCAAGACGGTATTGATGGTCGTTTTTAACGTGGAAAACGAATTCTCCGGAATTTTTTGTACAAGAGTCAAGTTCATTTCCCTTATCGTATAGAAAAGAACGATCAGGTTCTGGCCTTCGATTTCGGTTGTAAAAAAACCGTCTTTAAGCAGCAACGCTCTATGAATAGCGTCGACTTTCCCGAGCGATTCGCCAATCAAGCTCCTCTCTGATGAAGACAGGATCAACCCGGTCCGATCGACCAGGTAGATTTGGGAACCGTCTACGGAATTGATGTCTTTATAAAAGTCGTATACCGTTTCTTCATTAATCGTAAATTTCTCGTACCCAATCGTTTTCCCCAGCTTGCCGAAGTCCATAATCGCTCGATAAAAGGAGATCTCATTCGGAGATGTGACCCAGAAACCTTTCCCTTGCAGCTCTGCGGCATCATTCCTGTTCGCCTGGCTCATCTCTGGTACGTCGATCCCTCGTTGATAGAGGAGCTCCATATTGGAGTACAGATGAATGGCGTCGTAATACTGCTTGGATCCGACTAGATCATCCATCCAAGAATCGACATCCATATAGGCTTTTCCAAACTCATTCGAGCTATTGTAGCCGTCTTTGATAAACTCTTGAACCAGTTCATTGGACAGGACACGGATCGATATATCGTTGGTATCAGCAGCCAACGTATCAAAATTCTGTTTCGTTTGCTTCAAGGTTTGAAGCGCGCTTTCGCTTGCCTTACTTAACGTCAATTCGGCAAACCGGTTATTCAAATAGAAGCCTACCAGGATCAAGGGCAGAATAATAAAAACCGCAATGCAAAGGTAAAGTTTTATGATGATCGGCATGTCTTTGAACTTCACGGTAATCGTGACCTCGCCTCCGGGAACCCTTATTAGTAAGATAAGCACGAATAAAACGGCATCGGGCAAGCCGAGCCGCTCTACTCATAATCAGATTAACAAGATCAGCTTCCCTTCACAAGCTACCCTTTTACGCCACCGGCGGTTAAACCTTGAATGAAATATTTTTGCAAGAAGATAAAGAGCAGAATGAGCGGTAGCAAGACCATGCACATGCCTGCGCTCATCAAGGTCCAGTTGGTCGTGTATTGTCCTTGGAAATTGATGAGACCGACCGAAATCGGAATGCCTTTATCCGTCGTCAGGGTCGCAATCTGCGCCCACATCAATTCTCCCCACACGAATGCAAAGTTAAACACCGTGCAGGTGGCGACGGCGCCCCCTGCCAGCGGGAAAACAATACGGAACATTGTACTGAATTCGCTGCTGCCGTCGATTCGCGCGGCTTCCAGCAGCTCGTCGGGAATCGAACGGAAGAAGTTCCAAAGGATGACAATCGTTCCCGGAAGCATCCAACCCAAGTAGGCGATAACGATAGGAAGGTAGATGACCTTAAACAACCCCATTTTCGCCATCATCATATATAGCGGTATGATCATGGACTCGCCCGGCAAGATCTGCAAAAGAAACAAAACAGCAACGATCGCTCCGGCGAAGGGAACGCGCAGCCTCGCCAGCGAATACGCCGCGAAGGTCGCTAGCACGCTGCTGGTGAACAACGAGAGCGCCGCAATCATGACGCTGTTTCCCATGTAGTCGCCCAAGCGCGCTGTCTTGAATGCCTCAATGTAGTTCTCATAGCGGAAATGGCTCGGAATTGACCATAAGTTCCCGTAGAACTCATCAGGTGTCTTGAGAGAAGTAAAAACCGTAAAAAGTACTGGATAGAGTGTTGCGACCGCCATCGCGAGGAGGATTAGACGAATGCAGAGCGTCGAATCCCATTTGTTGTTAATACTCATAGACGTCACCTCTTGCCAATTTCGTCGCAATAAAGATAACAACGCCTACCAGGACCGTAAACAGCACACCGATCGCGGCTGAGAATCCGAACTCGTTATATTTGAAGGCGACATCCAGCATCTGCATTGGCACGGTTTTCGAATAATCGCCGGGACCGCCTTTCGTCATCGTCACGACCACATCATAGGTTTTGAACGAGCCGATGAGCACGAGCAACGATACCAGACGGATCGTCGGCATGATGAGCGGCAAGATAATAATCCGGATTTGACGGAAATAACCTGCCCCTTCTAGCCGGGCAGCTTCGAACATGGAAGCCGGAATCGTCACGATGGCCGTATAGAACAGCATCATGACGGCGCCGGAGCCTTTCCAGCCGCTTACCGCGGCCAATACCCACAGCACAAGCCCGGGTTCGGACAGCCAAGCATGCTGCAAACTTTCTAACCCGAACACGCCAAGAATTTGATTCACAAGTCCTGTGGCAGGATCCAATATAAAGGCGAACATTAGTCCGATGACGATAAACGGCATCATGCTCGGCGCAAAGAAAATCAGCCGAAGCACCGTCCCCTCCCTATTGCCTGTCCGATACACCAGCAGGGCAAGCAGCATCCCCAACGTCAGGGCAATTGCGGCAGAAACAAGCGCTATTATAATGGAATATTTAAATCCGTTGAGCGTGGTCTGATCCTGAAATAGCTGGATATAATTGTCCAGCCCGACCATTCGCATGTTCGCTAATGGACTCCACTCCGCGAAGGACAAAACCAAATTCCAACCGACCGGTATGAAAACCGTAAACGCGATAAAAATAGCCGCTGGAATCAATAACGCAATACCCAACATCTGCGTCTTAAAATGCAGCGACCGGCCTTTTACCTGCGGGACCGACGCCATATGCAAAGATTGACTTTTCGCTTGTCGAATCACCTTATTTCCTCCTCCTGCCGGGAACAATGATGGGCATAAGACGATTCGCTTATGCCCATCATCGTATTTATCATGTCATAGACCGCTATTTTTGCTTGATCGCTTCCTGTCTTAATTTATCGATTTCTTCCAAAGCAGCCTTCCCTTTAAAGATGTAGTTTGCCGGCATCTTATTCTGGAAGTAATCATCCAGTTTCGGATCCAGAGAGCCGATTTCTTTGGCAATAATGGGATTGCCGGCGTCTCTCGCATACTGCTCAACCTTCGAATTCGGATCGGCGGGTTTCACGCCTTTGACCGAGACCGGCGCACCATGGTCGACCCGGTATTGAAGAACCTCCGGACTCGTCAAATATTTCAGGACCTCAACGGATGCTTCCGGATGCTTCACGTTCGCCGGAATCATATATCCGTTTGCGGCCCCCGCCACTTTCAAGCCCGTTCCATGGTGAGGCCAGGACAGGATCTGCGGATTTTTGATACCCGAAGTTTGAATCGCTCCATCGGCGAGGAAATTGACATACGCCATAATCGCGACCTTTTCTTCCTTGAAGCCTGCCATCACTTGATCCGAGGTGACCGTCAGAGCGCCTTTGCCCGGATACATATATCCATTATCGTATAGATCCTTGACCTCATCGAAGGCTTTCACAACCGTCGGATCGGTAAATGGAATTTTACCCGCAGACCATTCTTTAAATGTTTCCTCATTCGGCCAGATCGTCGACAGTAACATTCGGTGCGTCCAGCCTATCCATCCATTCCCGAAAGGCGTGATCCCGAGCTTTTCTTTAATGGTCGTCAGCGCACTCTTGAATTCATCCCAAGTCGGTTGGTCCGGCAACGTTACGCCGGCTTTATCCAGCAGATCCTTGTTGGCAATCAACATCGGGTATACGGGAGTGTTCGGAAGCGCATAGATTTTGCCGTTGTACGTCGCCATATCCAACGTACCGTCAATGAACGAATTCTTCCACTCGGGATCGGCATCCAGATAAGGCGTCAAATCCAGCGCCATATCGGCATTTACAAACGTTTCCATGCCGTTTGGCCAATAGAAAGCGAGATCGACCGGTTCGCCTGCGGCGATTGTCGTTTTGATCGTCTTCTCCACGCTGGGATCGACCGGCTTGAAGGAAATGTCATATTTATCCTTGAAATGTTCCTTGACCATTTTTTCTTCCTCTGTCGCATTCGCATCTCCCGGCCAAGCGAACATCAGGGTCAGTTTAATCTTCTCACCCGAAGGCGCTGCTTTCTCTCCATTCGTTTTATCGGATGTGGATTCCGAATTGGCCCCCTTGTTCGAAGCAGCGTTCGAACCGTTACCGGAGTTTGAGTTGTTTCCACCGCAAGCGCTTACCAAAAGCGAAAAACACAAGATTACTATCACAATCAAACTTGTCTTCCTGGACTTAAACATCGATGACCCTCCCTGATCTTTATCATTCGAATGCGCGCGCTTTCTAGTACAAATTATACTAAGGCGCAATTTCCGGATGTATGATGTAAAACTACAATTACTTTAGTTTTTCTTTGATTCTGTTTAATTTTCCGCCATGCGAATCATCGAAGCAAACTCGTTGCCAGCATTGTCCAGAAGATTTATATCCGCAAAAGCCGTATTGCAATATATGGCCTTCCCGGCAGCTTGATTTGAAAATTCCCATCGTAGAACCCGTCTATTTCCTCGACCGTCATATTCCATGTATCAATGATTTCTGCTTTATAGGAGAGACCGGGTTTCATCATGAAGTCGTAATAACAAGGTTGTCTGGAACTAAAATAATAGAGGTAAAATTCATCCGTAATGCCTGCTACGAATTCAAACTCGGTCCAGAGCGGGTTAAGCACGCCTGATGGTGCTTGTTCAATGATCTTGCGCAAAAATTTGATTCTCTCCGGACTGGAACCATGCAATTGTCCGCCTTTTGACCACCAAAGAATATCATCCGGATCCAGGTAGGTCTCCCCATGTCCTGCATATCCTCCGCGCAAAGCCCCTTCCCAGAACCTGCGTACCATGTCCTCACCGGTAATGTTTCCCCAAAAAGGACTTATGTTCCCTTCATAAGCACACTCATCGAGTACAATCAGCTTATTCCATTGTTTCCTCCACTCTGCCGAACGATCGGTTTCAGATTTTTGAAGGCTGCTATGTGTGATCCATGGACGAGATTGATCAAAGAGGTTGACAAAATTATGGATGGAGACCAGATGTCCATACGGATCGTTCTCGGTTACGATTTGACCGAAACGCTCCCAATCTTCATCCGGCTTGTCCCATAGCAATTCGTGTTCGTTGGCGAGCGACCACCAGACATTCCGAAAAGCTGATAATCTTGCCGTAATATACTTCAGGTAACGAGCATCAACGGAGGGAGCCATTGTGGCAAAGCCCCAACGATCGTAGGGATGAAACAAAATTAAATCCGCCTCAATCCCGAGCCGGCCCAAATCCGCGATCCGGCGTTCGAGATGGTGGAAATATTCGGGATTAAAGCGAGTAAAGTCCCAGCCTTCTTCTACCGACCCCGAAAAGGGGTAGCGGGGTGGCTCGTTCTCATTAAAAATAAAGGACTTTGGAAAAATACACATGCGCATTTTATTGAAAGCGGATTGAGCAAGCGTCGACAACGTTTGCTCTTCCAATTCTTCTTCTTGATGAGTCCATACATAGCAGGTGGTGCCAATTGGCAAATATCGGGTACCGTCTTCGTAAGCGAAATGAAAGGTATCGGCAACCCGCACAGGCCCATGATTCTCCTCCTGGGGAGGTGTACATGTAAAGCGTCCCTCAATACCGCTCAAAGATCGGCTGTTGCTGGTTGTCCGGTAGACCCACTCGCCCTCCACATTCGGCATAAATCGAATCCGATAGACGCCATCACCATCATAGAAGCCCCGTACGTTTACGGATTGTCCGTTGCATGTGAATTGAGCTCCGAGTTCAACGTCTATATATGGGTTCCCGTGACTTGGACCGTGAAGTTCAATCTCAAGAACACCCCACTTTTCAGTCGCGTCAGATGCGTGCAAGGCGGCACTACCATTCTTTACAGACAAATCCTCATAATCGGCGGAAGGAGCGGTTTCTATCTCCCAATTTCTCGAAAGATCAACACTTTCCAGTTCATTAAGGATGGTAGAGAGCCATTCGTCAGGATTTGGATGAATAAGCTTTTTAGCTGCATATTCAGCCAATGAACTCGCTTGGACGATGATGAATAGAGGTTCCTTTTCGATTTCCGGCGTGTATTTGAGGATAACTGACCGCCCTAGTTCATTTGACCAAATGTTCCCTATTTTCGTGTCTTTAGTTATTTTCATTGTTGCACTCTCCGTTCTGTTCTTTCGTTCTATTTTCTAACTTGAGGCGATCAATTCATCTAAAACGTTAAAGAGCTGCCCAAATGCACACTTACTAGTTTGTAATTATACAAGCTTAATCCACAGACAAGAATTGCGAAAAACTACAAAAACTTTAGTTATTCTTTGTTCTGCCTCTTTGAGTCGTCACTGGACGTCGAAAAAAATAGGCCAACCAGGAAGCTCAGGTTGACCTGATAATACGAAAAGCTGCGCGGCGCGCAGCTCTGCATGTATATACTTTCTTATCCTTTGAACCCTTCGGATTATAATTCAGCGGTCATTCCACCGTCGGCTACCAAAGTCGCTCCCGTCATGAATGAATTATCCGGGCTTGCCGCAAACATGACGACGGTTGCGATCTCCTCTGGTTGACCTACACGACCGATTGGCTGTGACTCATCCCATTGCCTCATGATTTCTTCTTGAGGCGTTTCTAGGTTCTTCACACTGCTCTCGAGCATAGGCGTTTGCACTGCACCTGGCAATACCGTATTCGCGCGAATATTCTGTTTGGCGTAATCCAGAGCGATGGCCCGCGTCAACCCTACGATTCCCGCTTTGGAAGCCGAATACGCAGAATATCCGTCTAATGTCGCAAGCGCATGGACAGAGCTGACGTTCACGATAACCCCGCCTCCCTGCTCCAGCATGGACGGAATAACCTCTCGGCAAAATAGGAAAACGGAGGTCAGATTGTTGGTGATTACGCCGTTCCATTCCCCTAGACTCATTTCCGTCAGTCGGACTTGCGGGCACACGGCCGCATTGTTCACCATTACATCTATTCTGCCATACAGGTTTAGCGTATCTCGGACAACCCGTTTCACATCTTCTTCGGAAGATACGTCTGCCGCCATAGCAACTGCGCGACTACCCTCAGCTGCAATCTCCTCAGCCACGGTTTCTACTTTGCTAAAAGTACGGCCAACGATAACGACTATAGCTCCAGCTCCCGCAAATTTGTGCGCGATCGCGCGGCCAATTCCCCCGCCGCCGCCCGTGACAATAATGACTTTACCTTCCCAGCTCATCGACGCACCTCGGTTTTATATAGATTGGTCGGCAACGAATGTGTTTCGCAACGTACCGATGACTTCAACCGTAGCCTCCACAACGTCGCCGGGCTTAAGCCACACCTGCGGCTTCTTCCCCATTCCGACGCCCGGAGGGGTACCGGTGCTGATGATATCGCCCGGCTGAAGTGTAATCGTGTTGGAAAGGAACGAGACAAGATACGGAATATCGAAGATCAATTCCTTAGTATTCGAATTTTGCATCGTTTCGCCATTCAGCTTGAGCGAGATGCCCAGGTTGCCGGGGTTCTCGATCTCATCGGAAGTAACAATCCAAGGCCCAGTCGGAGCGAAGCCATCAATCGCCTTGCCGCGGGTCCACTGAGGCTCGCTCAATTGAATATCCCGCGCGCTTACGTCATTCAGAACAGTATAGCCGAATACGTAATCCATAGCGGATTCCAGCGGTACTCGCTTCGCTGTCTTGCCGATGACGACCGCCAGCTCGACTTCATAGTCGCATTGCGATACTTCAGCCGGGATGACGACCTCATCGCCATGACCGGTCAAGCAATTGTTGTACTTGGGGAATAACACCGGCACTTTCGGTACCTGCATATTGGATTCGATGACATGATCGTGATAATTCAGCCCGATGCAGATGATTTTCTCCGGATCCGTTAACGGGGACAAGAGCTTCACTTCATCCAGACGGTAGGAAGCTCCCTCTTCCAAAGAATGAGCCGCAGCGTCTCGGATGACATCGCGTGCCGTCCCTTCTGTATTCAATGCGACAACCGTGGAATCTCCTTTAAGAGTACCTACTTGAAGTTTACGGTCTTGATCCCGCAGATGATAAAATTGCAACAGTTTCATCGTTATCGTTCCTCCCGTTCCAAGCTTAGAAAGATTTTGGCCACTTTCCCAGGCCCGCCAATCAGCTTCTCGAAGGCGGCTCCTCCTTCGCTCAGGGGAGCCGTCTCCACCCAAGGGAGCAGGTTGATTCTTCCTTGTCCGATCCACCGAAGCGCTGTCTCGAAGTCTTCTTGCGAATAGGCGAATGCGCCCTTCGCGCTAATCTCGCTGCGGATCATGTCGTTGATCGGCAGCTTGCTATCCGCTTCATGAAGGCCTGTGAAGACGACCTTGCCTCCGGCACGAGCAGCCGCAACGCTTCGCTGCCTCGTCACTTCCGCGCCAACTGCATCGATAACAGCATCGAACCCGTTCCCGCTTCCGTCCGGAAGCTCGCTTGAGTTACTAACCGCAATGCCGCCGAGTTCTCTAGCTATCTCTAGTCTCGCTTCGTTTAAGTCCACGATGACCGTATCTCTAACTCCATAAACCTTCGCCGCCTGAAGCGCGAACAAGCCTATCGGTCCCGCACCGTAGATTAGAATTCGATCCGTCGGCGTTAATTGCAACAAGCGGCATACGTGTATCGCACAAGCGAAAGGCTCTGCCAGAGCACCTTCCTCGAAGGATACAAGGTCGTCCAAACGATATACATTTCGGGCCGGAACCGCAACGAACTGCGCGAACGCACCCGGTCGGTGTGCCCCCAGCAAGCTTCTAGCGCCGCATAGTTGAGACTCCCCATTTCGACAGTATCGGCACGTTCCACAGGTGATCAACGGATTAGCCGTAACTCGTTCCTCGATGTTAAAGGTGCCTACGTGCTCTCCAACTTGTTCAATGATTCCCGAAAACTCGTGACCCATGATAAGCGGCGGCTTTCGTAGAGAGTTGTGTCCCAAATAACCCCCAAGCTCGGAACCGCAAATGCCGGCACGCTTCACACGTATGAGAACCTCATCCGGCTTCAATAGGGGAAGCGGAACTTCCCTAATGTTCATCGTTCGCGGCCCCTCATATACCAATGCCTTCATGCTCATCTTCTCAACTCCTCTATTCAACTTTTTCCCGTTTCTCCCACCCTTGTTTAAACAGCGGCAGCCAGTGACCGGGATCGTAAGGATACTTAGCCGCTTCCTCTAGGTTGATCTCAACCCCTAGGCCAGGGAGTTCCGGCGGTTGCAAGTATCCGTCCACTACCTTGAATGGAGGGGAGAAAATATCCTGAGCCCAGGAATGATTAAAATCGTCGAATATTTCATGCAAGAAGAAATTCGGTGTGGCCATGTTCAAATGAGAGCAGACGATTGAACAGATTGGACCTTGCGCACTGTGTGGAGCAGTTACGCCATTATGGGCATGGACCATGCCGCAAATTTGTTTGGATGCGCTAAGCCCGAGGAACTGAGGCTCCAATTGAATGATATGAACGGCATCATGCTTAAGCAACTCCGCGAACTGCTCGCGGTTATAGTAATCTTCCCCGCATGCGATCGGTACCGGGCTTCGTTTGGCCACTTCGATAACCGACGAAACTCGATATGGAGGAACCGGTGCCTCGAACCATGTCGGGCAGTAGGGAGCCATGGCATCCGCGAACATCAACGCCGTGTGCACGCTAAATCGATTATGGCCTTCGATCAGAATATCGACATCCGGTCCGACTGCTTCCCTAACAGCAGCGATATTCCTAATAGCGCTAGCAAAGTCAGCTCGTTCCACTGTCCTCCATGCCGCTCCGAAAGGATCGAATTTCAGTGCCGTATAGCCTTTAGCGACAACCTCCTTCGCCTGGTTGAAGAAGCTATCTTCATTCGCGCCGCCGCGATACCAGCCATTCGCATAACAACGCAACTTGTCATGACATTTGCCGCCAAGCAGCTTGTACAAGGGTTGCCCGGTGGCCTTGCCCATGATATCCCAACACGCCGTTTCAATGGCGGCAAGGGCAGAGCCTTGGACTTGACCGCCGTCTGAATATACATCGCGGATCATTCTGAGGGATATGGTTTCTACATCAAACGGATCCATCCCAAGCACCAAATGTTTCAACTCATGAATGGCTGCCTCGACAGTCTTGGCCAAGCCATTCAACGTTCCTTCTCCCAAACCTGTAAGACCTTCATCGGTATCTACCTGAACAAAAAGCCAATTTTTCCAAGGGTTACCGACAATGTATGTGCGAACATCTGTAATCTTCACGCTACGCAACCTCCATTAATAAGGAATGTTTTAAACGTAGCATGATGACATTAGATGCTCAAGATGTCTCACTTGTATACATCAAAGCATAATTTGTTCAACAAACTCGATGTGCTTCTTGACCAAGTGGACGGTAACTGTTGGATCATCGCTTGCTAGCGCGTCGCGAATTTGCTTATGCTCATTCATGCTGCTCCGCAAACGTTTTTTATTCTTATAGAAGGTCGTCCTAACTGCCATTAAGAATTTGTCCTGAATTCTGGACATCGCTTCCGCATATTCCTCGTTGGCCATTCCTGAAATAATGGACTCATGGAACTGACGGTCCAACTCCACATAGCGCAAAATATCCTCTTGCTCCACCGCCTCAGCTTGCATTGCCAAAATGTCATCCAGTTTGTCGAAGAAAGCCTTATCCATTTTCCCCGTCAGATGATTTGCTGCGAATGTTTCCAGAGAAAGACGCAATTCATAAATGTCCATAATCTTCTTCAGAGAGATCTCTTGAACGACAAATCCCTGGTTCGGTACAAGCTTCACCAATCCCATCATTTCAAGCCGGTCCAATGCCGAACGAATCGGTGTTTTGCTCATTTGCAGAAGCTCGCTGAGTGCTTTTTCAGAAAGAAACGTTCCTCCCTCCAACTCTCCATTCACAATGCTTTGCTTTATTTTTTGAAAGGCGGCATCTCTGAGCGTAATTCCGGTCGTGGACATCCTAGTTGATCTTCCTTTCTGTCCATTCCTGTTCTATGATTATCATACTCGAATTTCCGGACAAGGAGGAAGCGGCGAATGGGAAACCCATCTTTGCGCCAGCAAGCCTATGATAAGATTCATGCATGGATAGTTAATGGAGATTTTCCTAAAGGCACTGTAACTTCGGAAACAGAGCTCAGCCAAAAACTCGATATGAGTCGAACACCAGTAAGAGCGGCACTTCAGCAGTTGGAGCTAGAGGGCTACATTCGGATCGCGTCCAAGCATGGCATCCTTATTCTGGACACTTCTTCCCAAAGAATAAGTGATTTGCTTGAAGTCCTCCTTTCGATGGCATTGTTTTCCGTAAGCGCCTCCTGGAGATCGAAGCGAGAAGACTTGCTCAGCCTGGAAAACAGCACTTCTGAAGCCTTTCATGAATTAATGACCAGGAAGCCTAATGATCCGAATGCGTTAATAGCATTTGAATTCGAGATGCTTCAACAGTTAATTGATCTATGCCATAACGATGAAATGACAAAGACATTTCAATCGGCAACCTCCAGATTATTCTGGAGTCATAATAGCAGAAGATGGCAAGCTCCCTATGCCGGTGAAACGTCCGAACACGTTGCAAAGTTGATCCATTCCATTTCATCGGATACCGAAGCCTTCCGAGAAGCCTTACTCCTCTATTTGCACACACTCAAACGCACATGGCTGTAACTAATGTATACAAGTGAGACAGCTTGAGCATCCCGCTTAAATCATGTTACGTTAAACGCATAATTATAATTATCGACATCTATGGAAATGGGGATTGGACGTGCAGGAAAAGGCGGTAAACCTTAAGCTTGTTTGCGATGCTAGGGCAGACTTAGGCGAAGGTCCAGTTTGGGATGCAATCAGAGGTTGTCTCTACTGGGTGGATATTCTGAATAACAAACTGCATATTCACGATCCAAAGCAGCCACAGTCTGACGAAACAATCGAGCTTAGCCCTTATATCAGTTCAATCGTCCCAAGACTTTCAGGTGGCGTCGTTCTAACGTTGCAAGATGGATTTTACGCTTTCGATCTGGATACCAGAAAGCTGACACTGCTCGCTGAGGTTGAAGCAACGCTATCAGACAATCGATTTAATGATGGAAAATGCGATCCGGCCGGACGATATTTGGCAGGCACGATGTCCATGTCAGACCAACCATCTAAGGGTACTCTATACAGAATGGATGCCGATCATGCGGTAAAACCTCTTGTTGTTGATGTTAGCATATCAAATGGCTTAGCATGCGTATTCCGAAAAGTTTTAGCCACCCATTCCGGAAAGTATTGGTCACCGATTCCGGAAAGTCTTAGCCAGTCATTCCGAAAAGTATT
>FWWL01003400.1_pt1 | contig 29150 bp, 29 predicted proteins | sample 2228331 | NCBI WGS metagenome assembly FWWL01 (sample SAMEA103939775, study PRJEB20133) | metagenome
TTTGTCGTGGTCATACCTTGAGCCGACCCTCCGCCGCTGCGCCCCCACCACCCGCCAGCGTCGCGCCGCCGACCGTCATCGCGCCGCCGCCGGCCGTCGCCTCGCCGGCGAGCCAGATGCGCTCGCCGATCGGCAGGGCCAGCGCATCGCGCGCCTGTTCCCGGCCGGGCAGGCAGACGGAATAGGAGCCGAGCGAGAACGGGTCGGTCCACCACGCCGGAAAGGAGACACCGGTGACGGCCTTGCGAAAATCCTCGCCGATCATCCGCGCCAGAAGGTCGACGACGTGGTCGCGCGCGGCTTGCGTTCCGGCCTTGGACAGCTCGCGGGCATAGTCGCCGCCGCAATAGCCGATGACGATGTCCTTGCCGTCCGGAAACAGGTCAAAATTCATCACCTTCCTGGGCGAACCGGCCTCGATATAGCTCGTGCCGGGACTGATGCCGAAGCGGTCGCCCTCGACCTTGAGCGCGATCTTGGTCAGCGCGCCCATGCCGATGCCGGCTAGCGCATCGCGGTGACGGGCCGGCAGCTCCGGCGTGAAGCGGATGCCGCCGGCTTTCAGTACGCCCACAGGCACGGTGACTATGACGGCATTGGCGCGCAGCGTGCCCGAGCGACTGGTGACGACGACGCCCGGCCCGTCCCAGCGGATCGCCCCGACCGGCTCGTTCAGCCGGATGTCGAGGCCCTGTGCATGCCGCGCGACAAGCGCGCCGTAGCCGGAGGGTACGATAAAATCGTCGCCGGCCCAGAGCCGCTGATAGTCGCGCGCCGAGATGCGGTCGGATTCCTCGCCGATCGAAAGCAGCAGGCCAGAGGCTGCGATCGGGGCCATGTCGGGGCCGAGATCGCCCAGAAGCTCGGCGATCGACATATCGCTTTTGCCGATGTCGACCGTCTCGAGCCTTCGGTCGATCTGCCCGAAGGCGCCGCGCCGCTTCATCCGGTCGGTCTCAGGCATCGGCCGACCATCGGCGAAAACCTGAAAACCGCCGCCGCCCCAGCGCTCCTCCGGCGTCGCGACGCCGAGTTCCTTTGCGATCTCGACCCAGGGATTGCGCTCGGCCCAGTGAATGAACATCGCGCCGGCGTCATAGACAGCGCCGAGCGAGGCATCGGTGAAGGCTCGCCCGCCCGTGCGGTCTCGTGCCTCGAGAATGATCGCCTTGCGGCCGGCGGCCTTGAGGGCATGGGCTGCGGCGATGCCGGCCGCGCCCGCGCCGACGATGACGACGTCTGTATCGGTGGCGCTGGCCGGTTGGCCGGTCGTGAAGAAGCCCGCCGTCATGGCGCCCGATCCCATCAGTAGTGTCCGGCGATCGAGCATCGGGGATATCCATGTGGGCAGCATGACGAAGGTGGCGCTGCCGTACGTCTCTTCAAGCCATGTGCCATGGCGGAATTTCGACTGCCGCGATCACGAGATCGGGAACGCCGCTACGGCTCGGCGGCCTTGCGGCGGCGCGGGCCCTCGGTGAGCGACTTGAAGACGCCGCGCAATGTGCGCGCCTCCTGCTCGGTCAGGCTCAGGCGGTGCAGGATATCGCGGAGATTGGCGGTCATGGACGGTTTCTTGCCCGGCGGGAAGAAGCCGCAGATATCGAGCTCGGCCTCGACATAGTCGAACATCGACAGCACGGTCTCACGCGTGGCGGGGGGCGAGAGCAGGGTCTCTCGGAAAGGCGGCTCTCCGCCGGTGGCCTTGAACCATTCATAGCCGGTCAGCAGCACGGCCTGGGCGAGGTTCAGCGAGGCGAAGGCCGGATTGACCGGAAAGGTCAGGATCGCGTCGGCGAACGAGATCTCCTCATTGGTCAGGCCGATGCGCTCGCGCCCGAACAGGATGCCGATGCGCTCGCCTGCGCCGATGCGCTCAGCTAGCGGCGGCATCGCCTCGGACGGAGTGACGACGCGCTTCATCTGGCCGCGCTCGCGCGCGGTGGTGGCGAGCACATGGTTGAGATCGGCCATGGCCTCGGCCGCGCTGGCGAAGAGCCGTGCGTTTTCAAGGATGTAGGTCGCACCAGAGGCCGCCGAGGTTGCGCCCTTCTTCAGGCCGCCTCCGCTCGGCCAGCCGTCGCGCGGGGCGACGAGACGCATCTCCGAGAGCCCGAAATTCGCCATGGCGCGGGCGCACATGCCGATGTTCTCGGCCATCTGCGGCTCGACCAGGATGATCACCGGCGCGGCGGCCTGAACGGGAGGGCGGGTGCGGTCGGTGCCGGAGCCGGGCATGTGACGAAGCCGTGCGTGAGGGTGGACGCGCCCCGCTCGACAGGGCAGAGCTTGTCCTGTCGGGCGACAGCGCTTTGCGGTCAAGCCGGCCGTCGGGATTTCTGGAGGATCACGGGGACGATGAGCGGCGACCGCGGCTACCTGATCGTGCTGTTGCTGCTCTGCATCCCGCTCGGGTTGTTCCTGGCGCAGCTCTGGGCGCGCTCGCGCTTTCCCGGCGTCGCACGGCTGGATCAGGCGGCGTCAAAGCCGGAGCTCGTTCCGGATTCCACGATGCAGCCGGAATTGCAGCCGAGCCCGGAGCCGGTGAAGCCGGACTAGGCGGCGGCCTTTTCCACCGCCTGCATCACCCGCAGCATGTTGCCGCCAGCGAGCTTTTCGAGGTTCTCCTCGCTCCAGCCGCGCCGGATCAGCTCCGCGACCAGCGACGGGAACACGGATGTATCTTCCAGCCCGTCGGGATTGACCCAGCCGAAGAAGTCCGAGCCGATGCCGACATGGTCGTGGCCGATGCGTTGCGCGAGATAGTCCAGATGGTCGCAATACTCCGGCAGCGTCGCCTTTGGGCGCGGGCCGGCCTTGCGCTCGATCTCGGCTTCGGCCTTCGCGTGGTCCGTGCCCTCGGGCGTCTTGCCGTATTTGTCCTTGGCCGGCTTGTGCCAGTCGCGCGAGGCCTGGCTGATGAAGTCCGGCACGAAGGTCGCCATCACGATGCCGCCGTTGCCCGCGACGCGGTCGAGCACGTCGTCGGGGACATTGCGCGGATGGTCGCACAGCGAATACGCGTTGGAATGCGACCAGACGACCGGCGCAGAGCTGATGTCGAGCACGTCATGCATCACCTTGGGCGAGACATGGGCGAGATCGACGACCATGCCGAGCTTGTTCATCCGGCCGATGACCTCCTTGCCGAAAGCGGACAGGCCATTATGCCTCGGCTCGTCGGTGGCTGAATCGCACCAGTCATGCGTGCCGTTGTGGCAGAGCGTCATCAGGCGCACGCCGAGGCCGAAATACGCGTCGAGCGCATCGATCTGGTTGTCGAGCGCCGAGCCGTTCTCGATCGTCATGAACAGCGCGATCTTGCCCTCGGCCTTCGCCAACGCGACGTCGGCGACCGAGAGGCCCGGCCGGAAGACATCGGCGTGGAGACGCAGGATGTCGCGCATCAGCGCGATCTGCGCGAGCGCGAAACCGGCCGGATGCTTGTGGTTGGGCGGGACGTAGGCCGCGAAGAACTGGGCCGCCAGCATGCCAGCCTTCATGCGCGGAATGTCGGTGTCGACCTCCTCATGCACGCGGGAAAGGTCGTACGCCGCCACATCGCCCCCGGCGTTGCGGCTCATGCGGATGACGTAGGGCAGGTCGTTATGTCCGTCGATCAGCGGCGCGCGCTCCAGCAGTGCGATGGCTGCCGCATAGGCGTTGTCCTGGACGGGCGGTTTGGCGAGGGCCATGGCGAAGCCTTTGGTCGGATAAGCTGCGGCTGCGATCGTGGCAGGGCTCGGCGGACGAGGCGAGGGGGCCTGGCGCAGGGCCGCCCCTCGTCATGGTCGGGCTTGTCCCGACCAGCAACCTCTTCCGTCGTCTAACGCTGTGCCTGAGACCTGGATGCTCGGCACGAGGCCGAGCAGGACGGCGGAGCGGATTACATCACCCGAACCGAGCCGGCGCGAACGGCGTCGGGTCCACGAACACCTTTTGACCCGTCACCATCTCGGCGATCATCCGCCCCGTAACGGCGGCCAGCGTCAGCCCGTGATGGGCGTGGCCGAAGGAGAACCAGAGGTTCCTGTGTTTCGGAGCCGGGCCGATGATCGGCATCATGTCCGGTGTGCAGGGCCGGTTGCCGAGCCATGGCTCGGAATCGAGCCGCTCTCCGAGCGGGAACAGTGTCTTCGCGATCGGCTCCGCGCGCGCGAGCTGCACCGGCGTCTTCGGCGCATCGCGGCCGGCGAATTCCGCGCCGGTGGTCAGGCGCACGCCCTGCCGCATCGGCGCGAGGAAGTAGCCACGCTCGGTGTCGAGCACCGGGTGGTTCAGCACCGCGTTGCCGAGCGGCTTGTAATGCATGTGATAGCCGCGCTTGACGGCCAGCGGCAGGCGGTAGCCGAGCTTGTGGTTGACCATGTCGGCCCAGGGGCCGAGCGCCACGACCGCGTCCTTCGCGGTCGCCTTGACGCCCCCGGTCAGCGTCACGCTCCAGCCCGCGCCGTCCTGCGCCAGCGTGCCGGCGTCGCCCTGCGCCAGCCGGCCGCCGAGCGCCTCGAACCGCGCAAGATAGGCTTTCGACAGGCCAAACGGGTCGATCACCGTCACCGGGTCGGTCCAGTGCAGGCCGCCGATCAGGCTCTGGTCGAGATGGGGCTCCTCGGCCCGCAAGGTGGCGGCATCGAGCGCGCGGTGATTCAGCCCAAAATCGCGCTTCCAGCGCGCGGCTTCGGCAAGGCGCGCGTCCTGCTCGCCCTGCGTGCGAAACACCTTCATCCAGCCCTTGCGGCGCAGCAGATCGGTCGCGCCGGCCTCGGCGGCGAGCGCGTCGTGCTCGCTGACGCAATGCTCGATCAGCGTGGCGTATTTCCGCGCGATCGCCTCGTGCTGCGAGGCGCGCGAATGCATCCAGTACGACCACAGGAACGGTGCGAGCTTGGGGATCGCGTTCCAGTGGTAATGCGCGTCGATGGTGTTGTTCATCGCGTAGCGGATCAGCGCGCCGAAATCATGCGGGAAGCCGTAAGGGTAGACGCCCTCGCGCTGGATCAGCCCGGCATTGCCGTAGCTCGTCTCGGCCCCGGGCTGGCCGCGATCGACCAGCAGGACCGAGCGGCCGGCCTTCTGCAGATGCAGCGCCACCGAGATGCCGACGATGCCGGCTCCCAGAACGATCGTATCCGCCCGCATCACCCGCTCCCATCAGCCAACAGCCTCGTAGAAATAGCCGTTTCCGGCGCAAAGTCAGCGGGCGAGCCCGGTTCCGCGAGGCGTTGGACGAAGTTTCGCAAGTTTTGCGCCAGAGCTGCGACTGTCGTCCTGCGCATGGTCGCCCCGCGCGGTTTGCCGCAATTTTCTGTCGGCAGGTGTCGGCGATATGGTAGGCGGTGTCGCGTCGCCGCGACCCTGCGGCGGCGTCCAAGCCCGCCCCCGGATCGAATTGGCCTCATGATCGCGCGCCTTGCCGCTCCTCTCGCTGCCGGCCTCGCCTGGCTCGGCCGCTACGGCACGCAAGGCTTCGCGCTCTCGATCCTGCTCGGCCTGGCGCTGCCGCAATTTTCCGCCGCGGCGCGGCCGCTGTTGCCGGTCTCGATCTTCTGCTTCACCACCGTCACCTTCATGCGCGCCGATGTCGGCATCATTCTCGGGCTGGTGCGACGGCCCCGGAAGCTGCTGTTGTGCGCGCTCTGGCTCGTCGTTGCCCCGGTCGCGCTGATAGGCGGGGCGCTTTTGCTGACCGGGCGGGCGGCGCTCGATCCCGGCCTCGTGCTGGGGCTTGCGCTGCTGGCGGCCGCGCCGCCGATCATGTCGTCGCCGGCGGTCGCGATCATCTATGGCTTCGAGCCGTCGCTTATCATCGCCGGCGTCATCGTGACGACGCTGCTCAGCCCCATCGTCGCGCCGCTCCTGGTCGATTTGCTGGCGGGCTCGGCCGTCCCGCTCGACCGCTGGGTGCTGACGCTGCGGCTGCTGTTCTTCATCGGCGGCGGCATGGCGGTGGCGACGCTTCTGCGCCTCTGGCTCGGCATGGGCAGGATCAGGGCGATGAAGGCCAATCTCGACGGCTTCGGGGTGCTGATGTATTTCATCTTCGCGGTGGCGGCGATGGACGGCGTCACCCGCGCGGCGATCGCCGATCCCGGCAAGGTCGCGTTCTTCCTCACCTGCGCGTTTGCGGTCTCGCTGGTCGGGATCATGGCGAGCTATCTGGTGCTGCGCCCGTTGCGGCCTGCCGACAGGTTCATGGTCGGCTACGGTTCGGGCCAGCGCAATATGGGCCTGCTGGTCGCGGCGCTGGGAGCCGGCGTGCCGCCGACGACCTTCCTGTTCTTCGCGCTGGCGCAGTTCCCGATCTACCTGCTGCCCTGGCTGCTGCGCGGCGTGGCGGCGCGGATCAGGCATTCCGAAAGCGCTGCTGACGGGGCCTGACGCCTGCCATTGCGAAAGAGGCTCCGCCGCCGCAGCCGGAGCCGCATCATGATCACGCTTTACACGGGCCCTTTGAGCCTGTTCGCCCGCAAGGTCGAGATCGCGCTGGGCGAGAAGGGCCTGGCTTTCGAGCGCATTGTCGTGCCGTTCAACCAGACCACCGGCTACGATCCGAAGCACCCCGAGGTGATCGCGCTGAATCCGAAGGGGCAGGTGCCGGTGCTGAGCGATGGTGGCCTCGTCGTCTATGATTCCACCATCATCCTCGAATATCTCGACGAGGCCTATCCGCAGCCCGCTCTCTATCCTGCCACGCCGGCCGAGCGGGCGCGCTGCCGCATGGACGAGCTCTTCGCAGACGAGATCCTTCTAGCGGCGCTGAAGCCCCTGATGCACCGCACCGCGCCGCCGGTTCAGGACCGCGAGCGGCGGGCGGCGCAGGACGCCGACGCGCAGATCGCCGAGGCCGCGCTTGCCCGTCACCACGCCGAACTCGATCAACGTCTTGGTGGTCGCGCCTTCTTCGGTCCGGCGCTGTGTGCCGCCGATATCGCCTTGTTCATGGGCATCCTGTTTGGCCTGCGGCTAGGCGGGCCTTCGCTCGCCTGCCATGCCGGCCTTTCAGCGTGGTTCGCATGGCTTATGCAGCGGCCGGCCTTCGCCGAGGTCGCGGCCGGGATCGCCGAGGCGGATCGGCGGCTGTCCGTGCCGGTGGAGAGGCGTTGAGAAAACGGCGGTTTCGATTGCGGGGCCGGCATCCGGCCGCTAAACCCGCGCTCATGAGCGCCCCCATCCGCATCGCACCCTCGATCCTCTCGGCCGATTTCTCCAGGCTCGGCGAGGAGGTGCGTGCGATCGACGAAGCGGGCGCGGACTGGATCCATTGCGATGTGATGGACGGGCATTTCGTGCCCAACATCACCTTCGGACCCGATGTGCTGAAGGCGATCCGGCCGCATACCAAGAAGTTCTTCGACGTGCATCTGATGATCGCGCCGGTCGACGCCTATGTCGAGCCCTTCGCCAAGGCGGGGGCGGACCTGATCTCCTTCCATGTCGAGGCCGGCCCGCATCCGCATCGGACGCTGCAAGCCATCAGGGGCCACGGCAAGCAGGCCGGCCTCGTGCTCAACCCGGGCACGCATGAGAGCGCGATCGAGCCGCTGCTCGACGATCTCGACTTGGTCCTGCTGATGACCGTCAATCCCGGTTTCGGCGGGCAGAGCTTCATCGCCTCCGTCGTCGAGAAGATCGCGCGCGTCCGGGCCATGATCGGCGAGCGGCCGATCGCGCTCGAGATCGACGGCGGCGCGACGCCCGAGACTGCGCCGCTGGCTGCCAGGGCTGGCGCGAATGTGCTCGTCGCTGGCTCGGCCGTTTTCAAAGGCGGGCCTTCGGCCTATGCCGGAAACATCGCCGCGATCCGCAAGGCGGCCGAAGCCGCGCGCGGTGACTGGGTTTGAGATTGTGACTGCAACGACTGCGTAACCGAACCTTCCCTGTCATGGTCGGGCTTGTCCCGACCATCCACGTCTTCCGCGGCTCGTCATTTCCGTCGCCGGTCAAGATGTGGATGCCCGGCATGAGGCCGCGCATGACGGAATAGCCACAAGGCAAGACCGAGCATGATCACGCGCTATTCCCGCCCCGAAATGGTCGCCATCTGGGAGCCGCAGACGCGGTTCAAGATCTGGTTCGAGATCGAGGCGCACGCCACCGACAAGCTCGCCGAACTCGGCGTGGTGCCGAAGGAGGCCGCTGCGACGATCTGGGCCAAGGCGAAGGACGCGGTCTTCGACGTCGCCCGCATCGACGAGATCGAGCGCGTCACCAAGCACGACGTCATCGCCTTCCTGACGCATCTGGCCGAAATCGTCGGGCCCGAGGCGCGCTTCGTCCATCAGGGCATGACCTCGTCGGACATCCTCGACACCACGCTCTCGGTCCAACTCGCCCGCGCCACCGACATCTTGATCGCGGACGTCGATGGGTTGCTGGCGGCGCTGAAGCGGCGCGCCTTCGAGCACAGGCTGACCCCCACGATCGGCCGCTCTCACGGCATTCATGCCGAGCCGGTGACCTTCGGGCTCAAGCTCGCGCAGGCTTATGCCGAGTTCGACCGGTGCCGAGCGCGGCTCGTGGCGGCCCGCGCAGAAATCGCGACCTGCGCGATCTCCGGCGCGGTCGGCACCTTCGCGAATATCGATCCGGCGGTGGAGGCCCATGTCGCGCAGATGATGGGACTGACGATCGAGCCCGTCTCGACGCAGGTCATCCCGCGCGACAGGCACGCAATGTATTTTGCCACGCTGGGCGTCGTCGCCTCCAGCGTCGAGCGGCTGGCGACCGAGATCCGGCATCTGCAGCGGACAGAGGTCTACGAGGCCGAGGAGTTCTTCTCGCCGGGGCAGAAGGGTTCGTCCGCGATGCCGCACAAGCGCAACCCGGTGCTGACCGAGAACCTGACGGGCCTTGCCCGCCTCGTGCGCGGCATGGTCGTGCCGGCGCTGGAGAACGTGGCGCTCTGGCACGAGCGCGATATCTCGCATTCGAGCGTCGAGCGCATGATCGGGCCTGATGCCACCGTGACGCTCGATTTCGCTCTGGTGCGTCTGACCGGCGTGATCGACAAGCTGCTGATCTATCCCGACAACATGCGCAAGAACCTCGACAGGCTGGGCGGCCTGCACAACTCGCAGCGCGTGCTGCTGGCGCTGACGCAGGCCGGCGCGAGCCGCGAGGAGAGCTACAGCCTCGTCCAGCGCAACGCGATGCGCACCTGGGAGCATGGCGAGGATTTTCTGACGAACCTCAAGAAGGACGCCGAGGTGACGGCGAGGCTGTCAGCGGCCGAACTCGAGGCGATGTTCGACGAGGGCTATCACTTCAAGCATGTGGACACGATTTTTGCGCGGGTTTTTGGCGCTTGAGGTCTACGGTTCTCTGATATGAAATCCTCCGACGTCGACATTCTCATCATTCCCGGCTGGTCGGGCTCAGGTCCAGACCACTGGCAGAGCCGCTGGGAGAGCAAGCTCAAGACCGCGCGTCGCGTCGTCCAGGACGATTGGGAGAAGCCTTCGCGCGAGGGTTGGTCCCGACGCATCGTCGAGGCGGTGCGGGCGGCGAGCCGACCGGTGGTGCTCGTGGCGCATTCCTGCGGCGTCAGCGCTGTCGCGCATGCGGCGGAGAGGTTGAAGCCCGGCGAGGTCGCGGGCGCCTTTCTGGTCGCGCCTGCGGACGAGCAGGCCAAGCGCGCGCTGCCCGGCATGGAGCCGGCTTTCGCCGCGCATCGTCGCGAGACGCTGCCATTCCCGGCAACTGTGATCGCCAGCGCAACCGACCCGCATTGCCCGCAGGACGAGGCGAGGGCGCTTGCAGCGGCCTGGGGCGCGGATTTCGTCGACGCCGGTGACAGCGGTCATCTCAATACTGAGTCCGGGCACGGACCCTGGCCGGACGGGCTGCTGCAGTTTGCAGGATTTCTCAGGAAATTGGGCTGAGCGGCTCAGCTGCCATGGTCAATCCGGGTTCGCTGCTGCGCAGCGCTGAGGAATGACAATCGGACAAAAAAACCGCCCCGGATCGCTCCGGGGCGGTCTCGTTTCACGCAAAAGCGCGCTCAGATGACGCGATCAGCCGTCGAGATCAGTTCTCGACATAGGTGATCTTGCCGTCGGCGCCCTTCTTCCAGGTGTACATGGTGTAGTCCGGACGGGTGATGTCGCCCTTCTTGTCGAAGGCGAGATCGCCGATCACGGTCTTGACCGGCGCGCCGCCGGCCAGCGAGGCCGAGATCTTCTTGGGATCGAGCGAGTTGGCGCGCTTGGCGCCCTCGGCCATGACCTGCACGGCGGCGTAGCTGTACAGGGTGTAGGCTTCGGGCTTGAACTTCTTGGCTTCGAACTTCTTGATGACCGCGGCCGCCTCGGGGCGCTTCTGCGGGTCCGGCGGGAAGGTCATCAGCGTGCCTTCGACGCCGGGGCCGCCGATCGTCGAGAACTCGTCGGTGGTGATGCCGTCGCCCGAGATCATGACCGTCTTGAGGCCCTGGTCGCGCATCTGACGTACGATCAGGCCGCCTTCGGTGTGCAGGCCACCCCAGTAGAGATAGTCGGCGCCGGTCGACTTGATCTTGGAGATGAGCGCCGAGAAGTCCTTCTCGCCCGCGTTGACGCCTTCATAGAGCACGTCCTTGACGCCGGCCTTGGTCAGGCCCTTGCGGGTCTCGTCGGCAAGGCCCTGGCCATAGGTGGTCTTGTCGTGGACGACGGCGATCTTCTTGTCCTTGAGATTCTTGGCGATGTAGCTCGCCGCGACCTCGCCCTGCTGATCGTCGCGGCCGCAGGTGCGGAAGACGTTCCACAGGCCGCGCTCGGTGATCTTCGGGTTGGTGGCCGAAGGCGAGATCATCAGGATGCCGTTCTCGGCATAGACTTCCGAGGCCGGCATGGTGACGCCGGAGTTGAAGTGGCCGACCACCAGCTTGACGCCGTCGCCGACGAACTTGTTGGCGACCGAGACGCCCTGCTTGGGATCGGAGACGTCGTCGCCGACCGACATCACCAGCTTCTGGCCGAGAATGCCGCCGGCCGCGTTGATGTCCTCGACAGCCTGCTCGGTGCCGTTCTTCAACTGGGCTCCGAAGGCGGCGTTGGGGCCGGTGATCGGCCCGGCGACGCCGATCTTGATCTGGGCGTTGGCCACGCCGGAAAAGGCGAGGACCGCGCCGAGCGCGATGCCGCTCAACAGCAGTTTCTTCATGAGATGAGACTCCCCTGTATTGTCACTATGAACGGGCTGGATTGTCCGCCCGTCTCGGCGCGTGGTGCTACCGTGAAACGCAGTCTTGCGCGTTTTCAACGGTCTGTCACGCGTCAAGCTTGCTGCCTTTTCAGGCGATTCCGGCCTTTATCGTGACGCCTTCGCGCGCTTTCCAGCCAAATGGGCCGGCGCGCTCGAATAGCCAGCGATACTGCGTCGTCATCTGCCGGGCGCGGTTGTAGCGCCAGCCGGCGAAGGCGAAGGCCATCAGCACGATGGTGTCGACGAGGTAGAAATGCGGGGTCAGCAGCGTCGCCTGGAACAGGGCGAAATGGATAAAGCGGATGACGAGGCCGAGCACCAGCACATAGATCACGAGCTGCCAGTTCGGCTTCCAGGTCAGCGCCATGGCGCGGCCCGTCATCCAGGCGAGCCAGCCGCCCATCACCACGGTGACGAGCAGGAACAGCCAGACCGTCGGTTCCTCATAGAGAATGCCCTGCATCAGTGCCTCCCGCCTTCGAGATAGGCCGCGCGCACCTGCGGATTGGCCAGCAGCTCCTGGCCGGTGCCGCTCATTGTGACGACTCCATTGACCATCACATAGCCGCGATGGGCGAGCTTGAGCGCATGGAAGGCGTTCTGCTCCACCAGAAACACGGTCAGGCCCTGGGTCTTGTTGAGCTCGCGGATCGCCTCGAAAATCTGCTTCACGATCAGCGGCGCGAGGCCCAGCGACGGCTCGTCCAGCAGCAGGAGCTTCGGCCGCGCCATCAGCGCACGCGCGATCGCCACCATCTGCTGCTCGCCGCCCGAGAGCGTGCCGCCGCGCTGCTGCAAACGCTCCCTGATGCGCGGGAACAGCACGCAGATCTTCTCCAGATCCTCGTCGAAATGCTGCAGGCCGCGCACGGCCGCGCCCATCTGCAGGTTTTCGAACACGGTCATCCGCGGGAAGATGCGTCGTCCTTCCGGGGACTGAGCAATTCCGAGCCTGGCGATCTCATGGCTCGGCATCTTCGTGATGTCGCGGCCCTGATAGGTGATCGTGCCTTCGCGGGCTTGCGGATTGCCGAAGATCGTCATCATCAGCGTCGATTTGCCGGCGCCATTGGCGCCGATCATGGTGACGATCTCGCCTTCGCTGACGTCGAGATCGACCCCCTTCAACGCGATGATCTTGCCGTAGTAAGTCTTGACTCCGCGGCAGCAGAGGAGAGGGGCGGTCCCGGTCATGCGATGCCGACCTCTGCTTCGACAGCCGCGACCTCGTCGTCGTCGACGCCGAGATAGGCGGCGATCACCCTGGGATCGGCCTGGATCTGCGCCGGCGTGCCGTCGGCGATCTTGGTGCCGTAATCCAACACCACGACATGGTCCGAAATCTCCATCACCACCGACATGTCATGTTCGATCAGCAGCAGCGCCGTGCCGATATCCTTGCGGATCGAGAGCAGCAGCTCGTTGAGATCGGCGCTCTCGCGCGGATTGAGGCCGGCGGCCGGCTCGTCGAGGCAGAGCAGCACGGGATCGGTACACATCGCGCGCGCGATCTCGAGGCGGCGCTGGTCGCCATAGGGCAGGTCGGCTGCGGGATCGTCGGCGCGGTCGATCAGGTTGATCTTCTCCAGCCAGAACTTGGCCTTCTCGATCGCCTCCGCCTCGCGCGCCTTGTAGCCGCCGATGCCGAGCACGCCGAGGAAGGTGAAGCCCGACGCGATCATCAGCGGGTTGTGCTGCGCGACCAGCAGGTTCTCCAGCACGGTCATGCCGCCGAAGAGCCGGATATTCTGGAAGGTGCGCGCGACCTTGGCTTTCCAAGAGATCTGGAAATCCGGCATGCGCTCGAGCAGGAAGCTCGCGCCTGAATCCTGCGTGAGGGTCATCATGCCCTCGGTCGGCTTGTAGAAGCCGGTGATGCAGTTGAAGACCGTGGTCTTGCCCGCGCCGTTGGGGCCGATCAGCGCGGTGATGTCGCCCTTGCGGGCTTCGAATGAGAGGTCGTTGACGGCGGTGAGGCCGCCGAAGCGCATCGTCAGATGCTCGACCTGCAGCAGCGCGGGAGCGGACATCAGCCGTGTCCCTCCTGCACCATGTCGGACGAGATCGCCTTTTTCTCCTTCAGGAAGGCGGTCGGCTCGCGGGTCGAGATCAGGCCGCGCGGCTTCCAGATCATGATCACGACCATGGCGAGGCCGAAGATCAGCATGCGGTATTTGGTCGGATCGAAGTCGTTGCCGAACACCGCCTTCAGCAGATCGAGCTCGCGCAGGAGTTCCGTGCCGCCGATCATTGCGATGGCGGCGATCGCGCAGCCCCAGAGCGAGCCCATGCCACCGAGCACGACGATGGCGAGGATGATAGCCGACTCCATGAAGACGAAGGATTCAGGCGAGATGAAGCCCTGCCGCGCCGAGAAGAATGCGCCGGCGAAGCCGCCGAACATCGCGCCGATCGAGAAGGCGGTCAGCTTGGTGTTGGTGGTGTTGATGCCGAGCGAGCGGCAGGCGATCTCGTCCTCGCGCAGTGCTTCCCAGGCGCGCCCCACCGGCAGCCGTCGGAGCCTGAGCGTGACGAACGCCGTCAGCAGGGCGAGGCACAGGATCAGGTAGTAGAGGAAGATTGTTCGGTAGAGCGGCGAGAATTCGAGCCCGAACACGGCCGCGAAGCCGGTGTCGCTGGCATTGAACGGGATGCCGAAGAAGCTCGGGCGAGGAATTCCCGAGATGCCGGCGTATCCGCCCGAGAAATCGACCCAGTTGATCAGGACGAGGCGGATGATCTCGCCGAAGGCGAGCGTCACGATGGCGAGATAGTCGCCACGCAGCCGCAGCACCGGGAAGCCGAGCAGCATGCCCCAGAAGGCGGCGAGGATGCCCGACAGCGGCAGCAGGATCCAAAAGGACAGGCCGAAATTCTTGGCCAGCAGCGCGTATGAATAGGCGCCGACCGCATAGAAGGCGACATAGCCGAGGTCGAGCAGGCCGGCGAGACCCACGACGATGTTCAGCCCCCAGCCGAGCATGACGTAGATCAGGATCTGGACGCCGAAATTGTCGATCCACTTCAGCGCTCCGCCCCAGCCCGAGAGCGTGATCGCGATGATCGGGAAGGTGACCAGGAAGCCGAGCCCGAGCAACGAGAATGTGCGCGAATGCGCCTGAAGCCAGGCGAAGCTGCCATGTGGCAGGAAGCGCACCAGCGACTGGCGCTCGGAGGTGTTCTGCGCGCGTAGCGCCACGAGGAAACGGCCGACGAAGACGATCGCGACCGCCCAGGCGACCGCGTCCCAGCGCGGATCGAGCACCAGCACGTTCTCGATATTCTGGCGCGTGCCCCAGGCGATGATCGGGATGCAGAGGCCGAAGGTCACGAGCGCCGAGAATCCGGCCTCCTTCAGTGCCGCCTTCATGTCGCGCTCGCGCCTGGCGGGAGTGGTTGCGCTTGCCATGACGTCAGACCTTCTCGACTTCGGGTCGGCCGAGAATGCCCGAGGGCATGAAGACCAGCACGATCGCGAGGATGCAGAAGGCCGCGACGTCCTTGTAATCGATGGTGAAATAGGCCGACCACAGCACCTCGATCAGGCCAATGAGCAGCCCGCCGATCACGGCACCAGGCAACGATCCGATGCCGCCGAGGACGGCCGCGGTGAAGGCCTTCACGCCCGGCACGAAGCCGTCATGGAACGAGACCACGCCATAGAGCACGAGGTACATCACGCCGGCGACGGCTGCGAGCGCCGCGCCCATGATGAAGGTGATCGAGATGGTGCGGTCGACGTCGATGCCGAGCAGCGCCGCCATCTTGCGATCCTGCTCGCAGGCGCGCTGGGCGCGGCCGAGCGGCGTCTTCTGGACGATCCACCAGAAGGCGGCGAGCAGCACGGCCGTCGTCACGATGATGACGATCTGCTTGTAGGAGATCTGCACCGAATAGGTCGCGCTCTCGATCAGCGTGATCGACTTGTTCAGCATCGGCGCGGTCGATTTGTTGCGTGGGCCCTGCACGACCTGGACGAAGTTCATCAGGAAGATCGACATGCCGATCGCCGAAATCAGCGGCGCGAGGCGGAAGGAGCCGCGCAGCGGCCGGTAGGCGACGCGCTCGATCGCCCAGTTCCAGAGCGAGGTGAAGAACATCGCCAGCACCAGCACGACGATCAGCGCCACCACGATCAGCCCGGCCCCGAACCATGACGCGATCAGCATGAAGAAGATCAACGCGATGAAGGCCGAGAGCATGAAGATGTCGCCATGGGCGAAGTTCACCATGCCGATGATGCCGAACACCATCGTGTAGCCGATGGCGATGAGGCCGTAGATCGACCCGAGGGTCAGCCCGTTGATGAGCTGCTGCAGGAACACTTCCATCGAGACGCGCGACCCCTTGAACCAGCTCCCGTTCTGTTACGCCGGCATGACGCCGGCGCATGCGGGATACGATTGCCGCGCAGAGCTACCAACGCCGCGCGGGTTCGACAATCGCGCCGCGCCACAAAACTGTCAAAAGCAATCTGGGCTCGGTTGGCGCTCGATTAGGCAGCCGACTTTGCCGCCGCGAGGCGATTTGGCGCAACATGATTGCGGGGTGGGCAGTGCGGCCATCCCCAATCCGGGCGTTCTCCCGGTGGGCCGTTTGCGGCGCTCTTGCGATCAGGCCTTGTCCGCCACCGTGAACCCATGCGCCAGCGGGTCGCGGTCATCGATGAAGATGGTGTTGTAGCCGGTCATCCTCGCCCAGCCCTCGATCGAGGGGATGATCGCGTCATGCGGGCCGACTTTCGCGGCCGCCTCGACGCGGCCCCGAAACAACGTGCCGATGATGCTCTCATGCACGAAATCGTCGCCGACCTTCAGTTTCCCCTGCGCTGCCCATTGCGCCATGCGCGAGGAGGTGCCGGTGCCGCAGGGCGAGCGATCAAGCGCCTTGTCGCCATAGAACACGGCGTTTCGGGCATGGGCGCCCTCAACCGTCGGCGCGCCGGTCCAAAGGATATGAGACAGGCCTTTGATCGCCGGGTTTTCCGGGTGGACGAACCGGTATTTCGCGTTCAGCGCGGCGCGCAGCTTCGGGCTCCAGCGCAGCAGGTCGGACGGGTTCACGTCGGCGATGTCGCGAATGGCGGCTTGAGGATCGACGATCGCATAGAAATTGCCGCCATAGGCGACATCGACCGTCACCTCGCCCAGCCCCTCGACCTCGGCGTTCAAGCCCGTCGCGTGCAGGTAGCTCGCGATGTTGGTGATGCGGACGCTGTCGATATAGGGGCCGTTGCGGACATAGGTCGCGGTGACGAGGCCGGCGGGCGTGTCGATCCGGAGCACGCCCTCCTCGCGCGGCGTCACCAGCCCGCGCTCCAGCGCCATGGTCACCGTGCCGATCGTGCCATGGCCGCACATCGGCAGGCAGCCGGAGGTCTCGATGAAGAGGAAGGCGATGTCGGCGTCGTCGCGCGTCGGCGGATAGAGGATCGCGCCCGACATCATGTCGTGCCCGCGCGGCTCGAACATCAGGCCGGTCCGGATCCAGTCGTATTCCGCCAGAAAGTGCGCCCGCTTCTCGACCATGTTGGCGCCCTTCAACACCGGTCCGCCGCCTGTGACCATGCGCACGGGATTGCCGCAGGTGTGGCCGTCGACGCAGAAGAAGGTATGAGTTGTCATGAGCTTGGCTCGACCGATTGAGAGTGTGATTCAGAAACGGCGTGGGCTGAACGGCGTGAGGTCGATGGCAGGCTCCCGACCAGCGATCAGGTCGGCGATGAGCCCCGCCGTCGCTGTCGATTGCGTCATGCCGTAATGGCCATGGCCGAAGGCATAGAGCACGTTGGCGTTGCGGCTGGCCGCTCCGATCACGGGCAGCGAATCGGGCAGGGATGGACGAAAACCCATCCAGAGTTTGCCCATCTCGAAAGCCGGCAGTCCTTCCACGAAGCCGGTCGCCTTGTCGTAGAGCGTCTTCGTGCGGGCGTGGTTGGGGGCGGCGTCGAGCCCGCCGAACTCGACCGCGCCGCCGATGCGCAGGCCGCTCTCCAGCGGCGTCATGACGAATCCATGTCCCTCGAAGCCGATCGGCCGCGAGGTCAGTCCGGTGATGCCGGTAAACGAGACGTTGTAGCCGCGCTCGGTGTCGAGCGGAACGCGGTCGCCGAGCGCCGCCGCCAGCGGCTTCGACCAGGCGCCGGCCGCCACGACCGCGCGGTCGACCACGCGCTGGAAGCCGCCGCGGCCGATCAGGGCAGGGCGCTCAGCCGTCGAGATGTTGCTGACCTCCGACTTCTCGAAGGTTGCGCCGCGCGCCAGCGCCGCCTCGAACAGGGCCAGCGTCAGGGCGAGCGGGTCGGAGATATGGGCTGTGTCGGGATGGAAGGTCGCACCGACGAACTTGTCCTTCAGCGCAGGCTCGAGCTGACGCAGTTCCTCGGGGCGCAACATGTCTACCGTGATGCCGAACTCGGCCTGTCGTCTGGCAATCTCGCTGGCCTCGGCCAGGGCGTTACGGTCGGTGAACGCATAGAGCCCGCCCTTCCGATGGATCTGGCCGGCAAGACCGAGCGCCTCGGCCCGCGCCAGCCAGGCGGGCAGCGCCAGTTGCTGGAGTGCGGCGATGCCAAGGATCGAGCGTTCATAGGCCTGCGGGCGGGCTGCCAGCACGAAGCGGGCGAGCCAGGGCAGCAGCTTCACGAAATAGGCCGGCCTGATCGAGAGCGGTCCGAGCGGATCGAGCAGAAACTTCGGGACGTGGCGCAGGATCTTGGGGCTGGCGATCGGCAGGATATCGGTATGGGCCATCCAGCCGGCATTGCCGCGCGAAGGGCCGAAGGCGGGGCCTTCCCTGTCGAGGATCAGGACTTCGTGACCCTCGTCCAGCAGCGCATGCGCCGTGGCGCAGCCGACGATGCCCGCGCCGATGATCGCGATCTTCATGGCAGGTCGATATTCGGCGGGTCGATCGTCATGGCAGCCCCGGAGTCGTCAGCGCGGTCGGATGCTTCGCTTTGATGTCGCCAGAAGCACCGCGCCTGCAGCAGTTCTGCACTGGCGCGGGTCCCCCGTCGAGCACGCCCCTGCCGGTCCCGCTACTGGCCTGGCGCATCCGTCTTGCATCCTCGACAAGCCGCTTGCGCGCAAACCTGTTTCGCTTTCAGATTGCAGGCCCGGAGTGCCGGGCGCGATATCCAACGGGTGATATATCAATGCGCCAATCAGCGTCAACGCCGGCTCCCGCGCCCCGGAGCGCCGCGTGACCTTTCGAAGCCTCGACGACCAGCGCATCGCGAGCGCGCCGTCCCGCCCGATCGACAACAATGCGGGCCTCAGCCTGTCCGAGATCGCCTATCGGAGGCTGGAGGAGGCGATCGTCACCCTGTCGCTGCGTCCGGGCGCGTCGCTGACCGAGGCGCAACTCATCGACATGGTCGGCGTCGGCCGCACGCCCGTGCGCGAGGCGCTGATCCGGCTGGCGCAGCAGGGGCTGGTCGAGGTGCTGCCGCGCAAGGGCGTGCTCGTCGCGGGCATCAACGCCATCGACATCATGGCGGCGCTGGATGCGCGCGAAGTGCTGGAGCGCCTGATCGCCGTTGAGGCGGCAAAGCGCGCGAGCCCGCGCGAGCGGATCTCCATCGTCGAGGCGGCGCGCGCCATGCGTGCGGCGGCCGAGGACGGCGACGCAAACGCTTATATGCGGCTCGACAAGGAGTTCGACGCGGCGGTGGCGACCGCCGCACGCAGCCCCTATGCGACACGCGCGGCCGAACCGCTGCAGGCGCTGATCCGGCGCGCTTGGTATCATTTCGAGCGGCAGGACGATCTGGTGCCCGCCGCCCAGCATCACGTCGCCTTTGCGCAGGCGCTGGCGACCGCCGATCCCGAGGCCGCGATGGCGGCCAGCGACCGCCTGATGGCGCATCTGCGCGGCGGCCTGCTGGCGACGCTGGGACGGGAGTGACCGCCGTGATGATGAGACGTCGCATGCGCGGCAATGGCCTGAGCCGTGGCCTTCTCAGCTTGGGGGCCGCGTTCGTGGGCTCCAACCGCTCGGCGACCTCGCGTCGGCGACTCGTCTCCTGAAGAGCGCCCATGCCCGCCCCTTTCCGGATGCCCCCGCCGCCATCGCTGCCCACCCTCCTGTCGATCTCGGACGAGGTTTCGTCCGCGCTGGCGGCAGGGCGCGCCGTCGTCGCCCTGGAATCGACGATCATCACGCATGGGATGCCCTACCCGCAGAATCTCGCCATGGCCCGCGAGGTCGAGGCGGTGGTGCGCGAGGCTGGTGCTGTGCCGGCGACGATTGCCCTGATCGACGGCCGCGTCGTGGTCGGCGTCGCCGGAGATGGGCTGGAGCGCCTGGCGCGCGAGGGACATAACGCGGCGAAGGCCTCGCGGCGCGACATGGCCGCGCTGCTGGTCCAAAGACGGCTTGCGGGAACCACCGTGGCGACCACGATGCAGATCGCGGCGCTGTCGGGGATCGCGGTGTTCGCGACGGGCGGTATAGGCGGCGTGCATCGGGGGGCGGAGTCGACTTTCGACATCTCGGCCGACCTGATCGAACTCGGCGCGACGCCCGTTGCGGTGGTGTGCGCGGGGGCGAAGTCGATCCTCGACATCGCCAAGACCCTGGAGGTGCTCGAGACGCACGGCGTTCCCGTGCTCGGCTACGGCACCGACGAGTTCCCGGCCTTCTTTGCCCGGAGCAGCGGGCACCACGTCGATCATCGCTTCGACACGGTGGAGGCGATTGCCGGGGCCATTCTGGTGCAGCGTGCGCTCGGCATGCCAGGCGGCGTGCTCGTCGCCAATCCGATCCCCGAGCCCGACGCCCTGGACGCAGGCGAGATCGACGGCCTGATCGACGCCGCTGTCGCCGAGGCGACGGCGGCTGGAATCTGCGGCAAGGCGCTGACGCCCTACCTGCTCAACCGCATCTTCCAGACGACGGGAGGGCGCAGCCTGCAGGCCAACATCGCGCTGGTCAAGAACAATGCGGCGGTGGCGGGGCGGCTGGCCTGTGCGCTCGCCGCACAGCTCGGCCCGGCGCGTTGATTCTGCCGGAGCCGGGCCTGCGTCTGCGGGAGGCGTGCGTCCTCGTCGTCGGCGACATCATGACCGACGTCATCGTTCGCCCCGAAGGTCCTTTGGTGCGGGGCTCCGACTGCCGAGCCGCGATCCGCTCGCTTCCCGGGGGCTCCGGCGCGAACCAGGCGGCCTGGCTTGCCCATTTCGGCGTGAAAACCCGCTTCGCGGGCCGGGTAGGCGCCGCCGATGCCGGCTGGTTTCGGGACCACCTCGGGTGTCACGGCGTCGATGCCGTCTTGGCAGCGGACAGGATGCGGCAGTCCGGCACACTGATCAGCCTGGTCGATCCCGATGGCGAGCGAAGCTTCCTCACAGATCGCGGTGCGAATGACGGTCTGTCGCTGGAGGATCTGCCCGACCGCCTGCTGGACGGGGTCGGCCTCCTGCATGTCTCGGGCTACGCGCTGTTCACGCCGGGGCCGCGCGCCGCCGTGCTCGACCTGATGCGGCGGGCCCGCGAGAAAGAGCTTGTCGTGACGGTCGATCCGGCTTCGGTTTCTTTTCTCCACGAAGTCGGTCCGAACGCGTTCCTCGATTGGACGCGGGGCGCAGCGATCTGCTTCCCCAACGAGGCGGAGGCTGCGGCGCTGACCGGCGCGCACCAGCCGCGCCATCAGCGCGAGGCGCTGCTCCAGTCCTATGGCGCCGTCGTGATCAAGCGCGGGGCCGGGGGGGCGGAGTATTGCGCGGCTGGCGTCGAGCCGCTGATCGCGCCCGCTCCCTCTGTGGCGTGCATCGACAGCACGGGTGCGGGCGACGCATTCCTGGCGGGGTTCCTGTCGGGCGTCTGCGACGGAGCGGACGCGACGGTCTGTCTGGACCGCGGCAACCGGGCGGGCGCTGCCGCGACCACCCATGTCGGCGGCCAGCCCGCCCGCTAGCGTTCGGCCTCGATCTCGGCGAAGACGCTGGCGGCCTCCTTGAACGCGTGGTTGGCGGCGGGAACGCCGGCATAGACGGAGGTCTGCATCAAGACCTCCTTGATCTCGTCGCGGCTCATACCGTTGTTGAGCGCGCCGCGGACATGAATGCGGAACTCGCCCCAGGCCCCGAGCGCGGCCGCGATCGAGAGCACGATGATTGAGCGCTCGCGGCGCGCGAGGCCCGGCCGGTTCCAGATGTCGTTCCAGGCGTTGCGGGTGATGAACTCCTGCCATTCGCGGTTGAAGTCGGTCAGGCCCGAGCTCGCCTTGTCGACGTAGGTCTCGCCCAGCACGGCGCGGCGGGTCTTCATGCCCTCGGCATAGCGGGTGGCGTCGTCCATGGCAGGCTCCTTGGTCGTCGGCAGTTCAGGCCTTCAGAAAATCGAGCACGGCCTTGGTGAAGGCGTCCGGCTGCTCGAGATTTGAGAGGTGGGCGGCGTCGAACTCGACGCGCTGCGCGCCGTGGATTGCGTCGGCGATGAGATGGCCGGCCGCCGGCGGCGTCGCCGGATCGAGCTTGCCGATGATCACCAGCACCGGATTGACGATGGCGCGGATCGGCTCGCGCTGGTCCATGTCGCGGATGGCGGCGCAGCAATTGGCGTAGCCGAGCGGCGGGGTGGTCTTCAACATCTCGCTGACCTTCGCCACGGTGGCGGCGTCGCGATCGCGGAAAGCCGGGCTGAACCAGCGTTCCAGCGTCGGCTGCACCAGCCCGGCCATGCCGTTCGCGCGTACATTGGCGATGCGGCCGTTCCACAGCTCGGGCGGACCCATGCGCGCGCCGGTGTTGGCGAGCACGACACGGTTGAGGCGCTTGCCGTGATGCGTCGCGAGCCATTGTCCGACCATGCCGCCCTTGGAGAGCCCGCACCAATGCACGCGCTCGATGCCGAGATGGTCGAGGATGGCGAGGGCGTCCTGTCCGAGTTGCGCGATGGAGTACGGTGTGTCTTCGGCGGTCGATTTGCCATGGCCGCGCGAATCGTAGCGCACGACGCGGAAGCTCTTGGCCCATTCCGCCACCTGCGGGTCCCACATCGTCAGATTGGTGCCAAGCGAGTTCGACAGCAGCAGGACGGGCGCGTCGGGCGCTCCGTCGAGCGCGATGTTGAAGGGCTCGCTCCTGATGGTCTCGATCGGCATCGGCGTTTTTCTCCGTAGCGGTTCCGTTGTCTTATTCCGGCGTGATCGTGCCGTCGCCGGTGAGGCGCAGTCTGCGGCCGTCGAGCCCGCGCTGTTTGTCGGCTGGAACCTTGAGCGCCTGCGGCACGGCCCAGCCCATCTCGCGCGCCACGATCAGCCCCAGCAACAATATGGCGTCGGGCTCGTGCATCAGGATCGCGGCCGGGGCTTTTCCCGCGTGGACGAGTTCGAGCAGCACGGCTGAGGCCGAGGAGGAGCCGATCGTGCCCGGCAGCGCCAGCACGAGGCCTGCGATGCTCTGGCCCCGCTGCGGATGGCGGGCGTCGATGATCGCGCCCGAGCGCGGATCGACTCCGCCCCAGAAGCTGATCGGCGCGGTCAGCGCCAGGCATGTCGCCGTGACGGCCGGGCCGGGAATCAGGATTTCCGCATTCAGGACCATGCGCGCGGCTCCCTGACCAGCCGGCCGGCGACCGCGCTCTCGACACATTCCGACAGCGAGCCGTAGCTGACGGCATAGCCGGTGTTTCCCGGCGCGTAATGGGCGAATTTGCCCGAGTTCGTCATCAGCACCGCGCCGTCGATATCGGGCAGGATCGGCGTCGCCACGACGCAGGTATCGACGACGAAGACGACGCCCTGAGCTTCCAGCGCGGCGCGCCGGCCGCGCTCGGCCAGCGGGCCGACGACATGGCGCCCGGTGTTGGCGTAGAGCGGGACGGCGAGCGGGCGCCCCGCCAGCCGCCGCTCGACCTCCTCGATCTCGACCAGCGAGAGGTGCGGCGAGCCGATCGCGACCGCATCGACGCGGTCGGTCCCAGCGCTCGTCGAGAGACGCGCCAGCGTCTCCTGCACGGCGTATTCCGTGAAAACGATCCGCTCCAGCGCGGGCTTTTGGCCGAGTGCGGTGTCGAGATCGGGCGCTTCCGGCGTGACGCCCGCAACATGAAACAGTCCGACGCCGCCGGCCGAGGCAGCGGACGCGCCGAGCGCCTTGAGGCGATCCTCGGTGGTGCAGCCCTGCAATCCGTCGATGACGGCGACGGCGGTTCCGGCGTTGCGGCCGAGAAAGGCTCCGAGCACGGGGTAGAACACGTCCGAGGCGCGCAGCTCCCGCGACAGGCCGGAGGCGTCGATCACCAGCGTCGCGAGCCGATTCTCCGGGCGGTGCAGGCCGTAATCGGGCGCGACGCCTGCAATCGCACAGGCGATGTCGAGAAAGTCGCCATAGCGGTTGGTGCGCGCGCCCAACACGGAATTGCAGAACACGACGGCGTTGGACTCGCCCCAGGCGACGTCGGTTCCCGCCTTCGGCCGGTGGCCGGCCTGATAAGGCGCGCAGGTCCAGGATGGTTCGCAGCCCATCGCCTCATAGGCGCGCATCATGCGGGCGGCCATATCGCGCTCATGCGGCGGCAGCCGGATTTTGGCGCAGCCGGCCGGCGTCAGCGCGCCGACATTCAGCGTCGCACGGATGGCGACCTTTGCGCCGCCCTCGACCAGCTTTTCCGCGAAAAGCGTGCCGGAATCGCCATGGTAGAGCGCGCCATCGATATGGGCGGACGCCACCGGGATCAGCCGGGGAGCCCCCATCAGCCGTGCGGATTCGGCGACGATGCGCATCGCCATGGCTGCGGCTGCGCCGTCGGAGCCGGCGGCGATGGCGCGTTGCTGATCGGTGAGGTCAACCATGGCTGCTCATATGCTCGGATTCGGCCTCGTAGCGGGCGAGGATGCGGTCGATGATGGCGTCGCTCGCGCCGCGATAGGTGGCGGGGTCGAACAGCGCATCCAGAGCTGCGGCATCGAGCGCGCCTGCTATCGCAGGGTCGTCGGCCAGCACCTCGCGGAGATGGCGCGCTTGTGCGACGCAGGTCCGGCTCGCCTGCTCCAGCAGGTGATGCGCCTTGTCGCGGCCAAGGCTTGCGGCGAGCGCAAGCGAGACCCGCTCGGCCATGACGAGACCGTTGGTCAGGTCGAGATTCCGCCGCATTGCATCCGGGAAGACCTGTAGCCCTTCGATCAGCGTCAGCGTCTGGAAGAGCGCCGAGCCGGCGGTGAGGTAAAGCTCGCGCATGGTCGGCCATTCGGCATGCCAGCCGCCGATTGCCCGCTCATGCTCCTGCGGCATCGCCGCCAGCATGGTCGCGACCAAGCCGGGCGTGCGTTTGGAGGCCGCGAGGATCAGGGTGCAGAGCACCGGGTTGCGCTTGTGCGGCATCGCCGAGGAGCCGCCCTTGCCGGGCGCTTCCGGTTCGGCCAGCTCGCCGATCTCGGTCTGCGCCATCAGCGCGACATCGAGCGCGATCTTGCCGAGATGGCCGGTCAGGATGCCGAGTTGGCAGGCAAGCAGGGCGATGTCGCTGCGTTGCGTGTGCCAAGGCGTCTTCGCAGCGCCGATCGATGGCATTGTCCCGATGAACACGGCAAGCGTGGCCGCAGCCTTGTCGCCGAGCGACGCGAGCGTTCCTGCCGCGCCGCCGAACTGATGGGCCGGCTGGCCCCAGATCTGGCAGTGATCGTGAAATGTCACCAGCGGATCGAGCCATTGCGCCGCCTTCACGCCGAACGGGATCGGCACGGCGTGCTGCAGGAAGGTCCGTCCGATCATCGGCGTGTCGCGGTGCGCGCGAGCGAGGCTTGCGAGCGCGGCGGCAAGGCGGGCCATGCGGCCGAGCAGGAGGCTCTGTGCTGCCCGGTATTGCTGGGCATGGCCGGAATCGATCACATCCTGGCTGGTCGTGCCGAAATGCACCCATTTCGCGGCTTCGGGGTCACGCGCCGCGACACGGGCTGTGAGCGCCTTCACCAGCGGGATCGCGGGGTTGCCGGCGAGTGTCGCGGATTTGCCGATCGCCGCGATGTCGTAGAATTCGGCGCGGCATTCGTTGGCGATCGCCGTCGCTACAGGCTCCGTGACGACTCTGGCCGTGGCCTGCGCGCGGGCAAGCGCGGCTTCGAAATCGAGCATGCCCTGAAGCGCGGCCCGATCTTCGAACAGCGTCGCCATCTCGCGATCGACGAAGAGTTCGCCGTGGAGGCCCGTCGCCGTTCCGCTCATGCCGAATGATGTCCGGGGCCGGGCGCGGCGTCGCAAACCATCTTCACGCTTGGTCCCCTTGTGCGCATCAGGGATTTCCGCTCATGGATAGCGCACCCCGCCGTCTTGGATAGACCCGGGGCAGGGCCGGCCGCAACAGGGTCGCGTCCCCGGGGCCGGCTTGCGAGGGAGAGACGCCATGGCGATGACGATGAATGGCGAGGTGACCTTGCCGGCGTCCAGGGACGTGGTCTGGGCCAAGCTCAACGATGCCGAGGTGCTCAAGGCCTGCATTCCCGGCTGCGAGCAACTCGTCAAATCCGACGACACGCATTTCTCGGCGGTGGTTAAGGTGAAGCTCGGCCCGGTCAAGGCGACCTTCAAGGGCAAGGTCGAGCTGGTCGATCTCGATCCGCCCAACGGCTACCGCATCCAGGGCGAGGGCGAGGGCGGCATCGCCGGCTTCGCCAAGGGCGGCGCGAAGGTCACGCTGAGCGAGGCCGAAGCCGGCCAGACGCTGCTGCGCTACGATGTCGAGGCGCAGGTTGGCGGCAAGCTGATGCAGATGGGCTCGCGGCTGATCGATTCGGTCTCGAAGAAGCTCGCCGACGAGTTCTTCGCCAATTTCGCCAAAGCGGTCAGCGAAGGCTGAGCCGCGTCTTCCGCAAGAGTACGCGGTCAGCGGAGGCTGAGCTGCATCAGGACGCGCGCCTCAGCGCCGCCAGCGCCTCGGCGACGGAGGCTTCCGCCGCACCGACCTGGCGGGCGATGTCGGCCGCGGCCTCGTTGGCGCGTTCCAGCGCCTTGGCCGTGGTCGCGAGGCTGTCATTGACGGCGTTGGCGCTGACGATGGCCTCGTCGGAGCTTCCGACGACGGCCGCCGCGTCGCGCGCGATGCCGGCCGTGACCGAGCCCTGCTGAAGCACGGCATCCGAGATCGCGCCCGAGTCCAGCCTGATCTCGCCGATCGTCTCACCGATCGAGGCGGCATGCGCGCTGCAGGCCTGCGCGCTTGCGGCGAGTTCGGCGATCTTGCCGGCGATGTCCTGCGTCGCGCTCGCGGTCTGCGTCGCCAGCGACTTCACCTCGGAGGCGACGACGGCGAAGCCGCGCCCTGCCTCGCCGGCGCGGGCGGCCTCGATCGTGGCGTTGAGCGCCAGCAGGTTCGTCTGCGCCGCGATGTCGGCGATCATGCCGACGACGGCGCCGATCGAATCGGTGACGCCGCGCAGATGGAGGATCGCCTGGTTCATCTGTTCGGCATCGCTGACGGCGCGGTTGGCGATCGAGAGGCTCTGGCGCGCACGCTGGCCGATCTCGGTGATGTTGGCCGACATCTCCTCGGTCGCGGCGGCTGTCTGCAGCGAGCGCTCGCGGACCTGCGCCGAGGCCTGCGCGACCGAGCCGACCCGGTCCCTGATGAAGGCGGTCGCGGTTGTCGTCTCGGAGGCTGTCGCGACAAACTGCTCGACGGCGTGCGCAATCGAGGCGTCGAGACCGCCGATCCGCGACCTCAGCATGAGGGCTGCTTCGTCGAGCGCGGACTGGCGCTTCTTCGCCTCGCCCGCCTCGATCTGCTGGTCGATCGTGATCGCGGTGTTGACGTCATAGGTCAGGATGCGTTCGACGATGTAGAGGTCGCGGGCGCCGCGCCTCGGCTGCGTCAGCACGCTGAGCCGGCTCTCGACCAGAATCTCGCGGAACAGCGTGAAGGCGATCGAGACCCGCGGACGCGGCCCGACGCCCGCGACGCGCTCAAGATTGCAGAGTTGATCGACGGACTCGGTGTAGCGTTCGTCGAAGACGCCCTCGAAGAGCAGGCGGAAATGGTTTGCCTCCATCGCATAGAGCCGCTCGGCCACCGGCCCGACCGTCTCGCGCAGGGCCGGATGGATGGCGAAGGCCCGCTCGAAATCGGCGGCGACGATGCGGTCGATGACACGGTCGACGACCGCGCGATAGGTCAGGAGCCGCGCGCGCTGCGCGTCTCCATAACCGATCGCCCGCAGGCGACGCTGGATCTGGTCCTGGATTGGCGACACGGCTGATCCAATGCGCGACGGCGTTGTGCATAAGTCGCTGTGGCAGCTTGGGCTCGCGCCGATTAACAATCCGCAAATTTCATCCTCACGGCGGCATAGGCCAGTTCACCTACGCCATGGCTCCGGCCGACCGGAGGCCTTCGCTTTCTGCGCAAAAACGTGACCAAACGCGCATTTGTCTCGGCGTGCAATCCGCTTGACCGCGCAAAATCGCGGGTCCACACTCTGTTTCGAGCTGTTCCAAGGAAAAAGCTGCCCTGCGGTGCGCCATCTGCGACACGCATGGATTCCAAGGCGCGACGGCCGACGAGTTTAGTCTCAAAGCCGGGCGGGAGACCCGGATTTCAGGAGGAATGCCCATGGCCACCGTTTCCATGACGGTGAACGGCAAAGCCGTCACCGCCACCGTCGATCCGCGCACGCTCCTGGTGCAATTCCTCCGCGAGAACCTGCGCCTGACGGGCACTCATGTCGGCTGCGATACCAGCCAGTGCGGAGCCTGCGTCGTCCATGTCGACGGCAAGGCCGTGAAATCCTGCACCGCTCTGGCGGTCTCGCTGGATGGCGCTTCGGTGACGACGATCGAGGGGCTGGCGGTCAATGGCGCCCTGCATCCGATGCAGGAGGCTTTTCGCGAGCATCACGGCCTGCAGTGCGGCTATTGCACCCCCGGCATGATCATGGCCGCCGTGGACATGGTAAACCGGCGCGGCAACGACCTCGACGAGAAGACGATCCGCGAGGATCTCGACGGCAACATCTGCCGCTGTACGGGCTACCACAACATCGTCAAGGCGATCGCCGCTGGTGCGGAGGCCATGGGCGGCAAGGTTCAGGTCCGCCAGGCGGCCGAGTAAGGCATTTCCAGCCCGCGCTATCCCGCGCGGGCTTTTTCTCAGGTCATGACGCGCCCGTCAGAGGCGCGCTGCGAGGAGGGAAGAGCATGTCCGCAACGGGTATCGGCGCATCGGTTCGCCGCAAGGAAGATCATCGCTACATCACCGGCCAGGGCCGCTACACCGACGACATCAACCGGCCGGGCCAAGCCCATGCCTGGTTCCTGCGCTCGCCGCATGCGCACGCCACGATCAGGTCGATCGACGCCAAGGCCGCAGCCGCGATGCCGGGCGTGCTCGGCATCTTCACCGGCGACGATCTCGCGGCCGACAAGGTCGGCGGGCTGATCTGCGGCTGGATGATCCATAACAAGGACGGCTCGCCGATGCGCGCCGGGGCGCATCCCGCGCTGGCGCAGGGCAAGGTCCGCTATGTCGGCGACCATGTCGCGGTGATCGTCGCCGAAACGCTGGCGCAGGCGCGCGATGCGTCGGAGGCGATCGTGGTCGATTACGCCGTGCTGCCGGCGGTCGTCGACACCGCCAGCGCCGCCGGAGCGAAGACGGTCGTCCATGCGGAAGCGCCCGACAATACCGTGTTCAACTGGCATCTCGGCAACAAGGCCGAGACAGAGGCCGCCTTCAAGGCGGCCAAGCACGTGACGAAGCTCGACATCGTCAACAACCGGCTGGTGCCCAACCCGATGGAGCCGCGCGCGGCGGTCGGCGACTATGATCAAGGCGAGGGCGCATTCACCCTCTACACCACGAGCCAGAACCCGCATGTCGCCCGCCTCGTGCTCTCGGCCTTCATCGGCATCGCGCCGGAGAACAAGCTGCGCGTCATCGCGCCGGACGTGGGCGGCGGCTTCGGCTCGAAGATCTTCATCTATGCCGAGGAGACGGTCTGCGTCTGGGCGGCGAAGAAGGTCGGCCGGCCG
>FWWL01003401.1_pt1 | contig 29137 bp, 21 predicted proteins | sample 2228331 | NCBI WGS metagenome assembly FWWL01 (sample SAMEA103939775, study PRJEB20133) | metagenome
AACCCGCAACCCCTTTCGGGGCACCACATCTCCAGTGTGGCTGCTCACCAATTCGCATACCCTCCGAACGTCGGGGCGAGCGCTTCCCGACTCGCCATTTAATATTATACGTTTGCCGCATTTCTCCGCGAAGACCACCCGTGAATTACCTGGGTAGAGGGCTGTAACGGGGACCAGGCGGCGGAATCGGTGGAGGGCTGTGCCGAAGGCTTGCGTCCGCAAGGCACTCATGGCCAGCGGAGCTCCACAATCGTCCACAGATCCACCGCCGGTACGTTCAATTCCACATGCTCGGCATTCGCACGAACCTCAACGCTACCGGACTGCTCGGAGAAGCTGCGGACCGTTCCCAACTGAGAGTTCGCCGGCGGGCCCGGCAGAATAGCTCTGTCGAGGGTGATGACGACGTTCTGGACTGGTGTCACCGCATCGCGGGCAGGGTCGTACTGGCGGTTGACCAGATGAACCGCAAGCCGCTTCTCCCGCAAATGGCGGCGAACAGTGACAAAGAGCTGTTTCTCGGGGCTTAGGCGGATCCAGCGATCGGCCAGCGCCACCGCGTCCTGGGGCGATTTCCACCGCACGAGCTTTTTCTGAACAGAAGGGCTTGACAGAACCTGCTCCAGGTCTGCCGACGGGGCCAGATTCTGAGGAATGACAATCGCTGCATACTGGGCCAAGTCGAATTCACGGAGGTTGTAGCCCGGCAACCAGTCGTCGCCCTGAACGACGATCGTAAAAGGCACATTGAGTTCGGCGAGAGCCGTACAGATCGGCTCAATCTGCCCCTTCCCTTGTCGCTGGGAGTGGCTGTCGTAAACAACGGCGACTTTGGCGATGGACTCAAAGTCGTCAAGAATTTCGGCATTGGAACGGGCAAACCGATAGAGGGGGGCATATTCTTCCACCGGTCCAGAATACCAGTGGGTCCCTTTTTCCCGGGTGTAACACCACTGGCGGTGGGGCGCCATAAAGTTGTGGCCGAAGGCATACGAAAGGGCGATCCACGTGCGGACCAACCCGTGAAGGTTGTTGGCGGCCACATCGGCCCAGTCACCGCCGCTGGCCGTGGACGTAACGGGTCGGTCGAGGCCATCGGCAAGTTTGTACACGTAGATCGGATGAAGCGGCACCTGACGCTTCCCCGCCTGGTGGTCCACTTCACAGCAGAAGTAGTCCACGTAGGGGGTAATTGCAAGGTTTATGGGACCCACCAGGCTGGAATTGACGGCAAGGGGCATATGGGAGCCTTTCCATTCGTTAGCCTTCTCGCGGAATTCCGCCACAAACTGCGTGGCGGATTTGACCTGAAAATCCAGAAATTCGGTAGCCAGCGGGAGTTGGGCCCGTTGTGTGTGGTACTTCTCCGGGGTAATGCCCTGCTCGATCAAATACTGGTGGTAGTCGAATTTGCTGAGGTCGCCCAGCTTGAGTTCCTCTAACCGCTCTTGCGAGAGCTTGCGCTTGAGATACTCACGAAAGCCCGACATGCAACTGGGGCAAAAACACGCGTCCAACCAGGTGACGGCACCGGCTGTGCCTGTGTAATCATCGATATGAAGCGCATCCGCCCCGGAAACAATCACTTCCCGCAGTCGGGAATAGAGGTATTCCCGATAAAGGGGACTGTTAGTGCAGAACCACCACGCGGGCTGTCCCTTATGTTTGTGATCCCACAGCCAGGGGACGATGAATGGCTCTCCTGCGAAATTGCGGCAGGTAGCTTCCATGAACTGGGGAGTGAAGTCAATCATCCGGGCAAATTCCGTCCGGAATCCAATGCTTACCGCGAAGAGACGCACCCCACGCTGGTGCGCCAGGCGAATGCGATCGGGAGATTGATGGCCTGCCCAGCCCAGAACGGTACATCCGTAAGGCTCGTACATTTGTGGATTGTCGTACATGAACACAACGTCGGAGTGTTTGATCGCTCGGGTTGGTGCGGCCGTCTTGTCGGTGAGGGGCGACTGGGACAGACTGGTTTCGCCGAGAGCCTGCGAAGCTCCGAGAACGCTCATTGCCACCATGAAACAGGGCAACGCACGCCAGATCTGGTGGTTCATGGTCAAACCTTTCCTCAAGCTTGCGTGGAGGAATGATTCACTTTTTCCCCGGAAGGTTTCACGGATCTCTCGGTGGGGGCATCCGCTGTGGACAGCACACTTCTTGAATTGTGGGTGCCAGTATAGCCCCCTTGCCGCTCCTGCACAATGTGGCAGTGTCGGTTAAGGAAAGTCTAACGATTTTGTGGATTTTGCGGGCAGTGGTGGCCGATTACTACCAAACGGACGCGTGGGCGCCAGGGTCTTCGTCCAACCTACGAAAGTGCCCCATTCAGGAAGCAGAAAAATGGCTTGGACAACTGTCAGATCAGCGAGTGCGGGCGGATTGGTGGCTGTCGCGATTGGCCTCGTTTTCTCGGCCGGGTGTTGCGCCACATGCGCTCATCGGACCGGTCCGCTGCTGGGGATGGCCCGACCAGGAGCGGTTTATCCGGAGAGCGAGCCGGTTGTCTATCATTCCGGACCGCTTGCAGGGTTGTTTCACCTGTTGGGCATCGGGCGGGGATATCCCTGTGACGGGTGCGGACCACGCTATTGGGGCGATTGGGGTGGGGAACGGGCAGGGTGTGAGGCGTGCGATGAATATGGGCACTGGGTCGGGCCACCGGCCGTCCATCCAGTGGTTCGTTCTATGGTCGTCGAACAACCGCCGTGTGAAGAATGTCAGAAAACCGCCACACAGGAGGTGGTCCCGCGGGTACCGACGCGAAAATCCGTTGACGGGGGAGCGGGATGAGGCCGTGCCAAGTGCGTGTGAGGCCCAATCAGGAAATCCGTATCGCGTTACTTGGTTTGGTCGAGCCTGTTGCTGGCTGTCCTCGAAGGGGATTTACCCTACACATCAGACCACTGGCCAGGCCTGACAGACGTATTTGCTGAGAATGACCTCGGCTGTTGCCGATTGACGCATGTCTTGAAGTCACCGCTTAACAGGGAACAGCTTTCTGAGTCAGAGGGACCGTCTCAGTTGGGATTGACCGCCCGGCAACACCTTTAAACTCGGCAAAAGACCGCTCCAGCTTTTCTTCGGGAATCTGCTGCCAGTAGGGTTCGCCCACCGCACAGATGTCTTTCCAGCGACGTTCGAACGCTGCGACCACGTGCGGGTCGAATTGGGCTCCCGCTTCTCGCAAAATGATGCTTTTCGCCACGTCGGGGTCAATCGCCTTTTTATAGACACGGGGCGATGTCAGAGCGTCGAAGACGTCCGCGACTGTGACCACCCGGGCAGCGAGGGGAATCGACTTCCCTGCCAATCCGTCGGGATAACCGGTTCCGTCAAACCGTTCGTGGTGGGATCGGGCAATTTCTGCTGCTCTGGCAAGAAAGGAGCCTGCCGCGTTCTTCCTGGGGGCTTCCTGCAAGGCCTGGTGGCCGATGATTGTGTGCTGTTTCATCACTTCGAACTCCTGCGGAGTAAGACGCCCTGGCTTGAGAAGGATGGAATCGGGGATACCGACTTTTCCGATGTCGTGCAGAGGAGCGGAGCGAAAGATTTCGTCCGCGAATCGAGAAGGGATGTCTTCTTCCGGCGCAGAACCGGCACACAATTCTTCGGCGATGATCCGAGAATACCAGCGCATCCGTTCCAGATGTTCGCCGGTTTCAGGATCGCGGGACTCGGCAAGTTTGGCAAGGGCGAAAATGGTAAGGTCGCGGACCTCGATGATTTCCTGGAAACGAATTTCTGCGAGCATTTCGAGTTCCCGGTTGATCCGCTGAATTTCCGCGTTGAGTTTCCAGACGCGTTCCACGGCTGCCCGGAGATGTTGTTGTATCCGTACCTGGGCCCTGAGTTTCAGTCGCAGGCAATCGCAACTGAGCGGCAGTTTTATGAAGTTGTCCGCTCCGGATGCGCAGAATTGCTCAGGTGATGCAACCGTATCGGGCCTACCGACGATAAGGACCTGGGTGAACGGGCCAATTGGGCCAGCTTTGATTTCACGGGCTAGAGTAAAGCATTCTTCGGTGGCGGGAAACAGGACAACGTCCGGATTGGATTGGAGTATCGTGTGGAGGTGTACCGTCTGAATCGGTTGAACCACAACCTCGAATTCGTCTTCGAGACCCTTAATCTGATCTGAAAGCTCGTCGCCTGCGTCGCTCACCACAAAAATTTTGTACCTGGAAGAAAAAAACCTTCCGTCGACTTCCCAGGGACTGTCGGCCATTGTCGTCACCTCAAAAAGCCAGAGCTTTGAACCTGCGGAATCCAGTCAAAGGGGTGACTGCCCCGGTATCGGCTACCTGTCAGCTTTTGGTAGTAGCGGATGCCAGGAGCTGTGCGCCGCGATTGGTCGGGCGTTCGGACCGATTTGCTCCTTCTTAGAGGGATTCTCAGGTGGGGCACCAGCTTGCTTCGGTCTTTGTTCGGTTGTTAGCTCGATTTCCTTAGGGGACAAACTGGCCAAGCTGTGTGTCCCCCACTCCGTGCGACGCATCGCGGGAACCTGCCGGGTACGCTCTCTTCCCACGACAACCTGCAACACAAAAAAACGTAACATCCTTGCGACTGATGGGGACGTAAGGGTCGCTCGAAAAATTGGCGGAAGGGACACCTCCGCACCGCTACGGGTTGACTAAACGGCAGTTGCCGCATTCCGGTCGGTTGAATAAAAGGAAAATCCGAAACGTAATGAAAAGGCAAGTTCCGTCGATTGGTTCGAATATACCGAAAAAATCGGTGGGTGCTTACACTGTCCAAAAGTTCCCGCCCGCAGAAGGCGCGACACAATACTCGTTTGTCCCGATTTCTGAAGTCTGTTCTATTATTCAACAGGGGATTTGAGTTTTTGTTCACGGCGTTTGCCACACTCATCGGAAGGTGTTGGCACACCACTCCGATAAAGTGCGACGGTGCGAGGATAACACACCATGGCTACGATACGGCGCATCCATCAATACTGGTCAGTGCGAGAGTTATTCTATCGCTTTCTTGACGGAATTGCCGTTCTCGCCGGACTGTGGGGAGCGGTTGCCTTGCATCGTAACTTTGCGCAGTCCGATTTTCTGGCTGCCGTCCTGACTGTCTTGGTTTTCCACTTCGTCGCGGAGATCACGGGGCTTTACCGCAATTGGCGGGGTATCTCGCTGGAACGTGAATTGTGGTGTGCTGTATCGACCTGGTTATTCACGCTCCCTGGCTTTCTCACGCTAGGGTTCGTTCTCGGAGACTGGTGGAATCTTTCCCGGGACACCGTCGCCCTGTGGGCTTTACTGACGGCGGCCGTTCTGGTGGTCAGCCGCGGGTTGGTTCGCGGTGTGCTCAGCGTTCTTCGGGCAAAGGGGTACAACACCCGGTATTATGCGGTGGTGGGCATCAACGAACTGGCCTTTCGCCTCATCGAAGCACTGGAGAATTCGCCGGACCTGGGGCTCAAGCTGCTCGGCTTCTATGACGATCGGCCAGAAGAACGCACGGGTGCAGTTCCCCCGGAAATAGGGCATAAATTGGGAAATATTCAGGAACTGGTTGAACACGCGCGGCAGCATCGCGTGGATATGATTTACATTACTTTCCCGATGCGCGCGGAAGAACGTATCCGCGGCATTTTGTCGCAACTGGCGGATACCACGGCCTCGGTGTATATCGTCCCGGATTTCTTCGTTTTTCAATTGCTTCATTCGCGGTGGACGAATATCGGCGGCCTGCCGGTAGTCAGTGTGTATGAAAATCCCTTTTATGGGATCGATGGTTTTGTAAAACGGGCCATGGATGTTGTGCTCGCTTCCATTTTACTGGTCCTCTTTGCGCCGTTGATGCTCGTGATCGCTATACTCATTAAGGCGACCTCCCCAGGACCTGTCTTCTTCCGGCAGCGCCGATACGGCCTGGATGGACGCGAGATTCGCGTGTGGAAGTTTCGCACCATGACGGTGACCGAAGACGGGGATCAGGTGCAGCAGGCGAAAAAAAATGACCCCCGGGTGACGAAAATCGGGGCGTTTTTACGGCGAACGTCGCTGGATGAATTGCCCCAACTGTTCAATGTTCTCAAGGGCGAGATGTCGCTTGTCGGCCCGCGTCCCCACGCAACTGCCCATAACGAGGAGTATCGACGCATTATCCAGGGATATATGCTCCGACACAAAGTCAAGCCTGGTATGACTGGGCTGGCTCAGGTCCATGGATGCCGCGGTGAAACAGAGACTGTGGAGAAAATGCAGAAGAGGGTGGAATGGGATTTACAGTATATTCGCGAGTGGTCACTGTGGATGGACATCAAAATTCTCCTCCAAACAATATTCGTTGTACTAAAAGGTGAGAACGCGTATTAAACGTCCAAGCATGGACGAGTGTGATTGGCTGGGGACCACGTGATGGAGACCATGTTAGAAGTATTCACTGGCGATGGACTCGGTGCAGCCGGTTGGGGTGAAAGGTATGGGGCGCTTGCGGCACCGGCGCCCGATGGCGAGGGAGAGAATGAACAGCGGTTAGCGAGGGTACTGCATGTCATCAACGGAGAATATTATTCCGGCGCGGAACGCGTGCAGGATAATCTGGCGCTGACACTGACCCAATTTGGCTTTCAGGTGGTTTTTGCGTGTGTCAAGGATGGACGGTTTGAAGGGAGCCGGCGCGCAAAAAATACGCGTTTATACCGCGTCCCGATGCCAGAACTGGGGTGGCGAAGGACGATGGATCGCCTGTCACGGATCTGTATGCAGGAGAGGATTTCGCTGCTCCATGCCCACACGCCACGGACCGCCGTACTTTGCGCGGGAGTCCATCGGCGGACGGGACTTCCCTGGGTGTATCACGCGCACAGCCCGACGCTGTGGGATAGTGCGCGGTATCTGAAAAACATCGTTGTGGGGGTTGCTGATTGGTGGGCGGCTCGACAGGCTGACCGAATCATCGCGGTATCAGAGAGTCTTCGCAGATATTGGGTTCGCCTTGGGATTCCGGCGCAGCGAGTGGTGACAGTCCCCAATGGCGTCGCTGCCTGGGAGTCTCTCACGGTGAGGAAGCCTCCCGAAGGGGCCTGGGTGTTGGGAACCATGGCGCTTTTCCGGCGCAGAAAAGGTGCCGAAGTTCTCCTGAAAGCGGCGCGGGAACTCGTCTCAAAAGGCTATAGGATACGAGTGCTGGCGGTAGGACCGTTTGAAAGCGAGAAGTATGAACGGCATCTCAAGGAGATGACACATCGTCTCGGACTCGACGAAATTGTGACGTGGACCGGTTTCGTCGAGAATACTCAGGAGATGCTGCTGGCCATGGACTTGTTCGTCCTGCCAAGCCTTTTCGGTGAAGGGATGCCGATGGTCTTACTTGAGGCCATGGCCGCAGGCCTTCCCGTGGTGGCGTCCGCGGTTGAGGGAGTTCCCGAGATTATTCGCGACGGTTGTGAAGGTTTGCTCGTTCGTCCAGGAGCTCCTTCGGCCCTTGCGGGTGCCATTAGACGCTTTCTAGACGGTGCTGTGGATTGGGAGGGCATGCGCCGTGCCGCCTACGAGCGCCAGCGGGAACGATTTTCGCTGGAGAGTATGGCAGCGGGCGTGGCGGCGGTTTATCGGGATCTTCCGCTACCTGGCAGAATGCCAGATGGAGAGCGTTTCAGTCGCCATCCATGAGCACCATTTCAGGTTCCACAAGGCTGTCGACTGTGGCTGAACGCACAGCCACCTGAAAGCCTTTCCGCAGAGAGCCAGCACTCCACGCGCCGCCGCAACGGAGCGCGATGAACGCCGCTTGCTGCCGAGGATCGGGCCGACACTGGCGGTTGATTCGTTCCAGGGCCGTTTTGATCGCCTCGAGGGGACTGGCACCTCTTCGCATTTCCTCCACGATCAGAAAGGTGCCGCAGACACGCATGATGAGCTCGCCGTGCCCTGTGCCCACCGCGCCACCAACGTCGGGATCCACGTACAGGCCATGACCGACAAGCGGTGAGTCGCCCACTCGTCCCGGCAACTTGAAAGGCAGGCCACTGGTCGAGCAACCACCGGCAATGTGACCTTCGGCATCAAGGGCAAGGACTCCGATCGTGTCGTGCGCCTCCTGGCCGGGCGAATTGTCGTGCGCCAGTTTGTCACCGGAGCCAGATGTGTGTTCCTGCTTCCAGCGTTCCCAGGCTTCGCGAGCCTCTCGGGTAAGAAGGGAGCGTCTGGGAAAGCCCTCCGCAGCGGCGAATGCCTCAGCACCTGGTCCCACAAGAAGGACATGCGGCGTTTTTTCCATCACCCGCCTGGCGATAGAAATGGCAGGCAAATAATCGCGAAGGCACGCCACAGCACCACATCGATGAGGAGCGGCCATGATCAAGGCGTCGAGGGTCACCTCTCCTGCGGCGTCCGGATAGCCGCCGTAACCGACGCTCGTCACGGAAGGGTCTTCTTCAACGGCCCGACAACCGGCCTCTGCAGCGTCCAAGGCGTTCCCACCCTGGCTGAGAACGGCCCAGCCGGCACGGTTGGCAATTCGGCCAAAGTGCCATGTGCTGAGGATCAGCGGTGGCTGGAGGACGGTGGTTTCCATTTGGTAAAGTTACAGCAGGTGTTTCGGAGTCTATTTGTTCAAGTGAGGGCATCTAGACCTGTGTCGAGCTTTTCCATCGTGAGGAGGAGTGAATGAGATTTCAAGAGGAGCCGTTCAAAGCGACTTCATTTTTTGGACGGGGCTGAGAAACGCACGCTGCCTCTGGCTTGACGCTGTCTCGGTAGGCCGCGACATAGCGGGCGACAGTCTCGACCAGTGTTTTTTTGTCCACCGGCTTGGACAGGTAATCATCGCATCCCGCTGCCAGGCACGCTTCCCGGTCGCCGACCATAGCGTGAGCCGTCAGTGCGATGATCGGGATGCGACACCCCCGACTGCGCAGTTCACGCACCGCGGTGTACCCATCAACGATGGGCATTTGCATATCCATCAAGATACACTCAAACGGTGCGCCCTGATGTTCGGCCAGCTCGACCATGCGGATGGCCTCTTCACCATTACCAGCGACGGCTACCTTGAAGCCCGCCTTGCGAAGGATAAAGCTGATCAATCGCTGATTATCTGGACCGTCTTCCGCTAAGAGAACGTGACCGTGGAACGCCTGTATCGAGGCTTTATTCTGAGATTGAACGTCGGATGGTGTCTGAGGTGTCCAGGCGGTGATCATGGGGATCCCGTCGAGCGGACCGGGATCGATCGCGAGTACAAAGGTGCTTCCTTTGCCGAGGTCGCTGGAAACAGAGATATCCCCGCCCAGAAGCTGTGCGAGTTTGCGGCTAATCGTCAAGCCCAGGCCTGTACCGCCATACCGCCGGGAGAGTGACTCTTCTCCCTGAACAAATGCTTCGAAGATCCGTTCGCGATCGGATTCAGGAATTCCCGGGCCGGTGTCCACCACGGCAAAGCACATCTGACGTTTATTCTGTTCTTCCTGCAAATAAATCTTTAATGTTACTTTGCCCCGATCTGTAAACTTCACTGCATTATTCATCAGATTGACAAGAATCTGTTTCAATCTTACCGGATCACTATGGATTTGTTGGGGAACCGGGCCAACGAGTTCGAGGGCCAGGTCGATGTTTTTGGCGGCCGCTTTGACTTTCATGAGGGAGACCACGTCATGCGCGATCTCGACGGGATGGCACGGCTGACGCGCGACGGAGAACTTCCCCGACTCGATTTTTGACAGGTCCAGAATATCGTTGATCAGGTTGAGGAGATGTTCGCCATTCCGGCGGATAATGGCCAGATAAGTGGCACGCTGTTCGGGGGTGGTATCCGCGTCTGCGAGGAAATCGAGGTATCCCAGGATGGCCGACATGGGCGTGCGGATCTCGTGGCTCATGTTGGCCAGGAAGATGCTTTTGGCACGATTGGCAGCCTCGGCAGCATGACAGGCCTGTTGGAGTTGCTCCGTCCGTTCCCGCACCCGTTCTTCCAGTTTTTCGTTGGTTTCCCGGAGTGCAGCCTCAGCTTGCTCGATGTGTCCCAGCATGGTGTTGAACTGGTGAGCCAATTGACCCAGCTCATCCTGAGAACTCACGTTGACTCGCATGGAATAATCGCCGGTCCGCGTGATCTCTTCCATGGTTTTTTGAAGCCGTGTGACATGCATGAGGAGGGCCTGTTGGAAATACACGGTGACCCAGGCGGAGAATGCCCCTGCAAGGGCAAACACCCCAGCCATCACGGAAAGGTAGAGAGCGATATTCTGCCACGCACTGCGGAGAGAGGCTTCCAAAACCACGTGGCCGGCGAGACGGTTGCGATGCACAATGGGCACAAGAATGGTGAGTTGGCTGAGTGGTGAACTGCTTCGGGTTTTTAGATCAGACAGATTGCCGGGAAGGGGTTGAAGCTTGGTTGTAAGAGTGGGAGAAAGGGAGGCCACGAATAAACGACCGTTGCCGTCGTAAATGGCTGCGCGCATGACATCCCTTTTACAGAAGGTGCTTTGTAAAAGTTCTGCCGCGGTTTCCCGGTCTTCGAACTCCACGGCGGCCGATGCGTTTGCGGCGACCACACCGGCCAGAGCACGGAGTTGGGCCGCCTCATGGTGGAGTGCCAGATGGACCTGAAGCGCGATCACAGCGAGACTGACAATCACGAACGCGCTTCCCAGCGTGGTGGCAAAGATCAGGCGAAGCTTCGTGCGCAGAGGGCGATCGAGAAACCACTGCAGATTCCTCCGATGCAGCGGCAGACCCTTCAGCGACTCGGCGAGCCAGGTGTAAGCGCGGTGGATCCCCGATGTTCGGTAATGGGACAAAGGTCTTATCTGACGAGTCTCGCAATCTGAATGAGTTTCGAACTGATCTTTAGACCCTGAACCTGAGCCTGTGATGCATTGATCTCCAGACGTATCTTGTTTTCCACGATGACGAAATTGATGGTACCACCCCATTCGAGAAATCCCTCTGTTTCACCGACCAAGAGGACACCTTTGACGGGGATGGTCTGCAAAATATTCCGTTGGACTTCCGCGGGGAGACCTCTAGGAAAGTATAGAATATGACAGCGCGGAGCCGGATCATCGGGGTTGAGTATCCGAAGTTGTATCGTGCGAGGGGCCGCGTCACTCTGGATCGCCTGACGGAGGTAGGGGCTGATTGGATCAGGCTGATAAACGCCGATGATGAGCGGAGCGTCGGACTCGTTGGCAAGGTCCGGCCATTCGATGTATCGAGCGAAGTTTACGAGAAATGCCGCCTTTATTAGATATTCACGGTTAATCAATTCTTGTGAATATACTGAACCTGATACACCGAGAATGAGAAATACTGCAGCGCATACGTGATGGCGTAGTGGAAGCTCCTTGCCCCTTTGTAGAATTGCTTGCGGTGTGTCATGCCGCAAATTGGTTTGATCCATCAGGTCTTCACCAGCCAATTCCCGCTCAATAGCGCAATGTAATACCGCCGTATACTTCGCTTTGAACCTCGGTACCGATGATCGCAAGGGAATCCTCTCGGGACCACTCACGATGGGCACCGTCAAACAGGTTGCGTCCCACTACAAAAACTTCCGCATATTTCGAGAACTGCCGTGCCAGGCGAATATCTCCTGCAAGGTAACGAGGTAGGTTTAGACTGTTAACATTGTCCACGTAGCGTAGAATGACGTCCGTCTGCCAATTTTTCCAGGGGTGCCCCGTCAGCCAGATGAAGTAAATGTTCCGTGGCGTTCCTCCTCCCTCCGCTGCCCGGATGACATTTGGTGCTGGCTCAATATTCAGCCTGATAAAACTATACCCCCCGCGCAGTGACCAGGTTTCGCTGAGTTCCCAGGAACCCGACCATTCGAACCCATACGTTTGCGCCCTGACCCCGTTGGTCCAGGTGACGGGAACAATTACGGCAGGCCAGCCGCCGGGGGTGGTCCCAGCCATCGGTGTTAAAGGCAGATAACCGCGCAAGTCGTCGTAATCGTTATAAAAGACGGACAGGTCCCAGTAGAACGTTTTAACCGGCTGCCGGCGCAGGCCAATTTCGTAGCTGAGAAGGCTTTCGCTCTTAAAGTGGGGATTTCCCTGAACAACGGCGAATTGCGGCAGCGGGCCGGGCAAAATGTCGTAGAGAAGGACTAACTCGAGATCAGAGTCAGCGCGCGAGGGACTTCGCACCGCGCGAGAGATGGCCCCCCAAAAAGCCGTTCTAGGGTTTGGTTGCCAGACAACCCGCCCGGTGGGCTGGTATTCAAAACCAGAATAATCGTTATGTTCAAACTTTGACCCGACAAGGAAAAATAATCTCTCTTCGATGACTTCCATTTCATCCTGGATGAAGTAGCTGAAAAGATCATCGGCCCGCTTGGTTGGATTGAATCCCAGATACCAGGGCTGGGGATTCACGAAATCTTCAGTGTACCTGTATCCAAATCCCCATGTGAGAGCGTGACGGTCTGCCAGTCGAAAGTTATGTTGAAAGTCGAGGTCGAATATGTCGCGGTCTTCGGCAAAGAGGTATCCGGTGCTGTGACGCTCGGTCCGGTCGTAATACATCTGGATCGTCCAATTGGAGTCCTCATCCACGTGACGGGACCACCGCCCCAGAATATTACCGCCCTCGACGTGGACATCGTCGCGGAGCGTGACACGAAAGTCTGGCGGAAATGAGCCGGGGAGACGGACCCCCTCTCCAGAGTAGCCGTTGTAATAGTCACCTTGTAACGTGAGCAGATCCTCCTGCGTGGGCGTGTGATCAATTCGGAATCCTGTCCGGGCTTGCCGCCAGTCGTCCGGCTCGTTCTGGGAAAATGGGGAAGTTGGCGGGAGATAACCACCGTCTCTTTCGAACCATTTGCCATAAACGCGGAATGTAGTTTGATCGTTGAGCTTGCTGCCGTAACGAGCTTCGGCAAATCCCTTTTCTTCCGTACCCGCTCCCGCCTGGAAGAACGTGCCCTGCGTGTGGCTTGAGTTTTTCGTGATGATATTGACGACACCGTTGACAGCGTTGGCACCCCACACACTGGCGCCTGGACCACGAATCACTTCGATCCGCTCAATATCTTCCAAAAGAAGATCCTGGACATCCCAATACACCCCAGAGAAAAGTGGGGTGTAAACGGTGCGACCATCAATTTGAACGAGGAGCTTGTCGGCAAAGCGGTCGGTAAAGCCACGGCATGAAATGGCCCATTTGTTGGCGTCCATGCGGGCCACGTGGAAGCCAGGAACAAGTCGGAGAATATCAGGAAGGGTGCGCGCACCCGACCGGCGAATCATTTCGGATGTGATGACGTAGACTGCCGCGGGCGAACGCCCCACGTTGCTTTCCTGCCGGGTGACGGTCGTCACCTCCGTTTGAAAAGACGGTGCAATCACGTCGAGTTGCGTGAGTTGCTCCACATCCAGCTTCAGGATGTCATGAATGTCGTCCTGATTCTGGATCGTGGAAGGGGGGTTACTAAGATCTGGTAAACTCTCCGGGGCTGAAGAAGATGGGGCAGCAGCGCCTTCGAAAGAATCCCAATCGGCAACCGCCGTCTCTTGTGGCCAGCATGGACCCGATGCCAGGCTGCCCAATAAACTCGCCAGAGCGGCGACGGTGCACACGGCCCACGGCGAAAAGCTGCGACGAATCCACGGCGTGCTACTTGTTGAACGACGTCCTGGGATTGAGGACAGAGTTACCATGGTCGCAGTTCCGCCCGCATTATTGGCTGATCCGTGCGCAAAACTCGGGCAATAGGTCCAAGAGAGCAGCGCTCTTGTGTCGCGGAGTCCTCTTCACAGATGCTGCGAGCGTCGCCCAGAGTGTGGCATCGTCAAGAACAGCTGGAAAGGTGAATAACTTTGGCTCAATCGCCAGAACTTGCCCAGATTCAAGTGGCGAAGTGACATCGGATGCTGAGATGTTGCCTCAGTGCCGTACCGGGGAGGTCACCCGTTGGCTGCGGTTCGCGGTATACTGGAGTGTTCTGATGCCATCATGCGAGGTAGTCTGACCAAAGTAGAATTGGCGGGAATCTTACCCCCACGGTGGGGACTCCTTCAATGTGACGATCGATCCAGCGAGGGCACTATGAGCCTGACTCGCCAGGAAATTGAGAAAGTGGCACTTTTGGCGAGATTGATTCTCACCCCCGAGGAGGTCGAGGAGATGACCGGACAGCTGGGGCGGGTGCTGGAATACATGGCTTTGTTAAACGAGGTCGATACGGAAGGTGTAGAACCGCTGGCCCATGCCGTGGAATTCGCCAACGTGTTTCGTGAGGATCGTGTGGAGAAAAGTCTGGATCGCGAAATAGCCCTGGCGAATGCCCCCCATCGAGATGACGAATGTTACCTCGTTCCGGCGGTTTTGGGCGACGTATGAGTTTTCAGGGATCCGTGTCTCGAGCAATTGTTCCGATCGGCGATGACGAGTCTCGACAGATTCCCGTTTGACAGGTGTGCCAGTGAACTCCTGGTGGCTCTCCGTGTGGGGCACGTTACTTCAGAAGATTTGGTTCAGGCGGCGCTGGCCCAGATTGAAAAGTACGATCCACACGTGGGGGCATTCCTTGCGGTGCGGGGCGAGAAGGCGCTGGACCAGGCCAGGGAGATCGATCGGCGGCGAGCCCGAGGGGAGAAACTCGGCCTGCTGGCGGGAATTCCTGTGGCGGTCAAAGATAATCTCTGCATGGAGGGAGAGCCCACCACGTGCGCCTCGCGGATGCTGGCAAATTTTGTACCTCCCTATGATGCCACGGTGGTGGCAAGACTCAAAGCGGCAGATGCAGTCATCATTGGCAAGACCAACCTTGACGAATTTGCGATGGGCGGATCGACGGAAACGTCTGCCTTTCAGAAAACCCGCAATCCCTGGGATCTGGAGCGGATACCCGGTGGCTCGAGTGGGGGAGCGGCAGCCTGCGTGGCCGCCCGAATGGTGCCGCTGTCGGTGGGGAGTGACACGGGCGGTTCGATCCGACAACCAGCGGCCCTCTGCGGAGTAACGGGATTGAAACCCACCTACGGCCGGGTGAGTCGGTACGGTTTGGTAGCATTTGCCAGCAGTCTCGATCAGATCGGGCCCTTGGCTCAATCGGTGGAAGACTGTGCTTTGCTGCTGGAGGTCCTGGCCGGTCACGACCCGCGGGATGCCACGTCAATTAACAGGCCGGTGCCGCCCTATCGTGAACTGGTCTTTCAACGGCCAGATGCCATCAAGATCGGCTATGTTCCGGAAATGCTCAGCGACGGTGTATCGCCTGACGTGGTCCGGACGATGGAAGAAACGCTCAACGTGTTTCGATCACTGGGAGCGGAAATCCGAGAGGTCGCGCTGCCCCACGCCCGATATGCCGTGGCTACCTACTACATCATCGCTTGCAGTGAGGCCTCCAGTAATCTTGCTCGGTATGACGGCGTGCATTACGGATATCGGACCGACGAGAAGGCCATGCTGGCGGAACTGGCCGAGGAACGCCGTCGGTTGCAGCAAGAGGGCAATCTGGCTGCGCTGGATGATCTCGATACGGCCCTGGTTCGGCTGTATCGGAAAACCCGGGCGGAAGGCTTTGGAGCGGAGGTCAAACGGCGGATCATGCTCGGGACATACGCGCTGAGCGCCGGATATTATGACGCCTACTATCTCAAGGCACTCAAGGTCCGAAGGCTTATCCGTCAGGATTACGACCAGGCGTTTGAAAGGGTGGATATGATCCTCGGACCGGTGACACCGGCCCCGGCTTTCCGAATTGGCGAAAAAATCAACGATCCATTAGCGATGTACCTGTTCGACCTGTTCACGGTAAGTGCAAACCTCGCCGGGATTCCAGCCCTGGCCTTCCCAGCGGGGTTGAGCACAGAAGGACTGCCCATCGGAGTGCAGCTGCAGGGACCACCGCTTTCTGAAGAGCGATTACTGCAAATGGGGTATTTGTTTCAGCAGGTGACGGACTGGCATCGGCGTCGTCCACCATTGATCGAAAACGATCGACTCCTGTCCTGAAATCGTTGTCCGGCGACTTTGAATGAGCCGGTGTGCAACGTTGAGGTCAGATGGGATTGAGCAGGACTGAATGGCAAAGATCAGATGAGCATGGGCGAAAGACCCTACAAAATTGTGATCGGCTTGGAAGTCCACGTGCAGTTGCTCACGGAGAGCAAGCTTTTTTGTGGATGTTCCACGAAGTTCGGGGCCCCGCCGAACACACAGACCTGCCCTGTCTGTATCGGGATGCCAGGGGTTCTGCCGGTGATGAATCGTAAGGCGTTTGAACTCGCCGTGAAAACGGGGCTTGCGCTCAATGGCGAGATTGCTCGGTTTAGTAAGTGGGACAGAAAGAATTACTACTATCCCGATTTGCCCAAGGGCTATCAGATCAGTCAGTACGATCTGCCGATCTGCCGAGGCGGTTACCTGGATATTCCCGCTGAGGACGGCGAGGGAACACGGCGGATCGGGATCATCCGCGTCCATCTCGAAGAAGACGCCGGCAAAAGCATGCATGACGAGAAAGCCGGTCGGGCGGACAGCCGAATCGATTTGAATCGGGCGGGTACGCCTCTTTTGGAGATTGTCACCAAACCTGATTTGCGTTCACCGACGGAGGCGAAAACGTTTCTCACGGAGCTGAAGTTGCTCCTTAACTATCTGGAAGTTTCCGACTGCAATATGCAAGAGGGAAGTTTGCGGGTGGATGCGAACATCAATCTCCACATTCCCACCGACGACGGCCAGTACGTTGCTACGCCGATCGTGGAAGTAAAAAACATGAACAGCTTTCGGGCGGTGGAGCGGGCCCTCACCTACGAAGCGCAGCGGCAGTACGAAGCCTTTCTGGAAACTGGGCACAAATTAGGAGATGTGCCCAAGCAGACCCGTGGCTGGGATGAAGACGCCCAAATTACGCGACCTCAGCGATCCAAGGAAGAGTCCAGCGATTATCGATATTTTCCAGAGCCGGATCTGGTGCCGGTCACGATCACGGAGGAAGAATTGGAACGCATTCGTGCGACCCTCGGTGAATTGCCGGCGGAGATCCGACGCCGATTGCAAACAACCTACCAGATCACAGCCTACGACAGTGATGTGATCGTCAATCAGGGGCGGGCATTCGTGGACTACTACTGCCGTTTGGCGCAAGGATGCGGGGATGGGAAAATGGCTGCGAACTGGGTGCAGCAGGATGTGCTCCGCACGCTCAACGAGCGTCAATGGACAATTGCCCAGTTTCCTGTGAGTGCGGACAACCTCGCGGAGCTTCTTCGAAAGGTCCGCGGCGGTGAGTTGGACACCGCCAAGGCTCGAATGGTCTTTGCGGAGATGGTGGAACAATGTTGCTCGGCGGGGGAAGCCATCCAGCGACTGGGAATTGTGCAGGTGGACGAAGGCGAACTGCGACGGCTGTGTGAGGAACTTGTCGCCGCCAATCCCCGGGTGGTCGCGGAAGTAAAAGCGGGAAAAGATAAGGCGATCGGCAGCCTCGTCGGTCAGGCGAAAAAACGCAATCCGAATATCAACCCCGCTCGGGTGAAGGAAATCTGCCTCGAATTGATCCAGCGCCAGTCCTGAATGGCGCTGGTTCTTTCGGTAAATGTGCCGTCGGTCAAGAAACCTCTTCCAGCCGAAACGTTGACATCGGGTTGTTCGATCGGTGCCGTGCAGGACGGTGGTATGGGAGCCCTTGTGACACTCACGACGGATTTTGGTCGGGACAGTATCTACGTCGCCCAGTTGAAGGCAGTCCTGCTTTCGATCAATCGGCGACTCACCATCGTGGACGTTACCCATGAAATCCCGCCTCAAGATGTGGTCAGCGGCGCATGGGTTCTGCGTCACACAGTTCCTTACTTTCCGGAAGGCAGTTTTCATCTGGCGGTGATTGATCCGGGCGTGGGAACCGAGCGACGCTGTTTGGCGGTGGATTGGGAAGGCCGATATATCGTGGCGCCCGACAACGGTTTGCTGACGTTCCTCTACCAGTTATCCGCTCCTCGAAGGGCCGTTTGGATAGAAAATCGCGCGTATTTTCGTGCTGAAGTCAGCAGCACGTTCCATGGTCGCGACCTGATGGGACCCGCGCTGGCATGGTTGACCCACGGCATTCCGCTTGAGGAACTTGGACCGTCCGCGCAAAAGTGGGTGGAACTCTCCGATGATTGGCGGCCTCGTGTTGGCGATCGTGAAATACAAGGCCGGATCGTGTTTGTCGATCGCTTTGGCAATTTAATCACTAATATTGGGAAAGATTGCTGGCCCCAGCAAGTAAGGCCGGTGATTAAAGCGGGAGATTATCAATTGGCAGAGCTCAGCCGGACATACGGTGAGCATCCGCCGGGTAGTCTGATTGCGCTGTTTGGCTCACAGGGCTATTTGGAAATTGCTGTCGTCAACGGAAGTGCAGCCGAGCAGACGAAGCTTACTGTGGGTACGCCTGTTTTGGTGACGTGGTGAAAAAAGCCATGGACGAGAAAGAAAAAGAATTACTCCGCCAGTGGGACCGCACGATTTATTGGCATGCGTTTACTCAAATGGCGGAGTACGAACCATTTATTATCGAGAGTGCGCAGGGATGTCGGCTCATCGATATTGATGGGCGAGAGTATATCGACGGAGTGGCCAGCCTCTGGTGCAATGTGCACGGGCATCGTCATCCGCGGCTGGACCAGGCGATTCGAGAGCAATTAGACAAAGTGGCGCACGTGACGTCCCTGGGCTGTTCCAATCCGACCACCATTCGTCTGGCGAAGCGTCTAACCGAGATTGCTCCGCCGGGACTCAATCATGTGTTCTTTGCGGATAGTGGTGCGGGGGCGGTGGAGGTGGCTCTCAAGGTGGCGTTTCAGTACTGGCGTCAGATTCCTGATCCTCAACCGCAGAAGACGCTCTTCCTGGCACTTGGCGAGGCGTACCACGGAGACACGCTGGGCGCGGTGAGTGTGGGGGGAGTGGACCGGTTCAATGCCGTGTTTCAGCCGCTTATGTTTCCCACAATTCGGCTGCCCTGCCCCGACACGTATCGAACCCCCGAGGGAGTCTCGCCCGAGAAACTGGCTGACTACTATCTTGCGCAGCTCGAAGAGGTGTTGCGCCGCGAACACGCACGGATCGTCGGAATGATCGTGGAGCCCCTGGTGCAATGCGCCGCGGGTATGGTCGTTCATCCACCGGGGTATTTACGGGGGGTTCGGGAGTTGACCAGGAAATATGGGGTGTTGCTCATTGCCGACGAGGTGGCGGTGGGATTCGGCCGAACCGGCCGAATGTTCGCCTGCCAACACGAAGGAGTCACGCCGGATTTGCTCTGTTTGGGAAAAGGGCTCACGGGCGGATATTTGCCCGTCGCTGCTACTCTGGTCACGGATGAGATCTACAACGCCTTTTTGGGTGACTACACTTCACTGCGGACATTCTTTCACGGTCATACATACGGTGGAAATCCGCTGGGAGCGGCCGTGGCACTGGCAAATCTCGATGTGTTCCAGGAAGAACGCACTCTGGAACAACTCCCCCCCAAAATCGAGCGGCTGGCCAGCCATCTGCAAAGGATCGCCGAACGACCGCATGTGGGCCACGTGCGTCAGTGTGGGCTGATTGCCGGCATCGAGTTGGTTCACGATAAGGCCACCAAACGGCCTTATCCCTGGACGGAACGCCGCGGGTGGCAGGTCTGCCAGTATGCCCGGCAGGAGGGAGTTTTTCTTCGACCCCTGGGAGACGTGATCGTCATTTTCCCACCGCTGGCAATCAGCCTCGAGGAAATCGACCACATCTGCCAGGCTGTGGAGCGAGGCATCATTGCCGTGACGGAGTAAACAATGCCCGCGTATGGGGCTCGCCCGCATCCGACAGCTACCGAACCACCGCGCGGGGCTTCACAACGTAACGGTTACCAACTCGATTCCCTCGTCGGCACCGAGATTGCGAGAGTATTTCTTTTCTCGGGGGTTATTCCAGTGCTCGTGAACGCCCAAACTGGTCAGGCGTTCCGTAGGTTCAGGGTGATTGGGGTCGTAGAACGTTCCGGAGGGCGGTTTATCGGCGAGGGCGGCCTCGTGGAGATAGTCGTCCACACCTCCTTTGCGTGGGAACGGCGTGCCTTCTGCATAGAGGAAGTCGAAGGCCACAGAATCGATGGCCACCGGATCCTGAGATGCAAACAAGCTGCACGACCATTGGTCTTCCATTGGGGGAATATGCATTTTCTGCGGGACGGGGTCACGTGGATGAACTCCGGAAAAGAGACCGTCAATCAGGTACAACACCGTCTTACCGCCTAGATGAGCGTGCCCCATCAAATCCACCAGCGGACGATAGATCCGCGGCGTATTCGAGAAGCAATGGGGATGCATGTCGTAGTAATTCTCCTGCACGGGCCAGCGGATCAGCGACCCGTAGTGGTTTTTGGCACACAGTGTGACGCCCGCCCCGCTGTGGGCTTTGAAGTTCGCAAAATTGATGAGATAATCAGCTTCAGCAAAGCACTTAGGGATGACATCCTGGGCCACTCCCCGGGGGCGGGCACTCCAGTAAAGGGGCACATCCGACGCTTCAACTTTAATTCGTCCAAACTTCCCAGCATAGTCCACATATTGAACGTCTTTATAATGGGCATGAAGGATGTCGTAGTACTCGTGGACGAGATAAGCGAGCGTGTCGCAGATAGTGATGTCAGCAGGCTTGACACCCACCTCATCCACCAACTGTCGGAGGAGCGCGAGAATCATCTGCGGTGACGTGTTCATGTAATTTTCGCGTCTGATAAAACGATAAGTTTCCGGATCAACGACGTTTTCTCGAAAGATCATCCCCACCCAGTTCGGCTTGATCGCGATTTTCTGACCTGGCTGGTAACCCTGAGCGACACCGTTGCGGGTGGTGTTGAGGTGGCAGAAAAGTTTGTCCCAGGCTTCTTTGACGGCATTTGCTCCAGTGAGACGGCACACCGCGTGATCCATCATCTGATTGACGCGGTCCTGCTTGACGTGATTTCCTTCCCACCACCGGCCGTCGTCAGGGCCTTTCCACTCCACCACCCCGGGATCGTGCGCCCAGACCACACGGCCAGGGAAAATCCCCTTGCCCCGACCAATGGGTTTGAGAGGAACGGGCTGATCCGAAACAACCTCTTCAGAGCGGCCAAACTTGGTCGCGGTGAAAAGGCCCGCAAGCGCTGCGGAGCTGCCGATGAAGTGACGGCGACTGACGCATGAGAAGTCGGGTGCTTCCGCGGCGTAGGGACGATGGCAACGATCCGACATGACTGGCCCTCCCTTTTCAAAAATAACGGATAACGTGTCTGCTTCTCCCGGTAGCGTTAATATACCGCGATCGATCAGTCGGGAGAATCACTTGTTTCTGATTCGTTTCGCATATGACGGCCCAAATGTGTCGCTGGCAATAAGTATTGCCGACCCACCTCGCGGCTTGGAACTCCACCAAGCGCCGACGTTGCCACAGCTGCGAGTCATCGAAAGGAACGGTGAAACACGACCCCTCTCCCGACGGTCGCACGTTTAACGCAATGGCTCGATGATCGGCATGGGTGGTCAACCACCGTCTTTGATGTCGAATACATCGTCGGGAGAGAGCGCTGGGGCGTGATGGCTCTCCGTGCCGCTTACGTGTTCGGTGTGCCCCTCGCCACCTGATCCCGTCGGTTTGGGGCCCGCGCAGGGACGCTTGAGAAAGGCAATCCAGCCCATGATTCCTTTGGCGTCCTTGTAGTATTCCACCGCCACGAGCTCCCAACCCTGCTGACCGACCGCATTGAGCTCGTCCTGAAGGGCGAGTTCCGAGCGACGCGTGAGAAACATGTACTCCCACCGCTGCTGGGCCTGGATGATCGCCGTCTTCGTCATACGCCACCTCCTTCTGCCAGAAGACAAACCAAATGGGTCAATTGAAACGAGCCGAATGACCCGAGTGTGAGGTTTGTGCTGTCAACGAACGTCACGCAGCGATGACTTTCTGGCCCCCCTTAATCTAATCCGGCCGAGGACAGTTGAAAAGTTGCGGCAGAGCCGCGATGTGTCGGCCCGAATAAGAAAAATGTTTCCTTGGAAGAGGAAATCGCACTGCACTGCGGGCCTGAAAATCCTCTCGTGACGGCGCCGACCCAGGGCTGCCGGTCGCGGCAATCACGGATTCTCCGCTGGCGGGGAATGGCAATGATGGGATTTTATACCTCAGGATGGTGCAGGGAACCAACCTAACGACCTCCTGCGTCATGCCCACTTCTGCAAACACCCGAGAGATGATACACGCGCGACGTGTCACAACGGCGATTCATGGGTCGCCCCAACCGGAATCCAACGGCGTGACTTGTGTTTGACGCCCTGTAGGGACAATTCATGAATTGCCCCTACAACACATTGAGCTTTTGGTCTCTTACAGCTCCAAACGAAAAGTGGGGATGAGGCAAAAGGACCTCCGGCAGTATGCCGGTTCAACCGTTGGAAGAAGGGGTGGGCACGAGAGGATTGCCCGTGTACGGATTGAGATCGATCCCATTTGTGGGCATCACGTCCAGCGGGATCGTCACACGCACCGTGGTGCCCTGCTGTCGCTGGGAGGTAATTTCCGCCCAGCCGCCGAGAAGTTTGGCGCGATCGCGGATGGAGTGAATTCCGTAGTGTCCCGCGGGGATCCGTTCGACGTCAAATCCGCTCCCCCAGTCACGGACCTCAATCTCCAGCGTCGAATCCTCCTGCCGGAGTGACACACCCACGCGGGGACTTCCGCTGTGCCGGACGGCATTCAGCACTGCTTCCTGCACGATGCGGAAAATGTGGGTTTCCACTGGTGCCGCCAGCCGTACGAACTGCGTTTGGTTGTGGAAGTCGATTTCCACATGATGACGGGTGCGAATTTCCTGAAAGAAACTTTCCAAAGCCGGGATTAGTCCACCTTCTTCGAGAAGGTCCGGGCGGAGTCCACGAATCAGCCGCCGGGCTTCGGCAATCGCATTGCGGATGAGATGCATGGCCCGATCGAGAAAACTTTCCGCTTCCTGGGGAGCCGTGTTTCGGAGGTGGCGGTAGGTCTCTAGGCTCATGAGCGCCCCAGTGGCCTGCTGAATGAATCCGTCGTGGATTTCGTAGGCGATCGCTTCGTTCTGTCGCTCCTGGAGTTCCCAGACTTCATTGAGCAGCCGTTTTTCTGTTCGCCTCCACGCTTCCTTTTCCGAATGCCAGTCCTGCCGGGCGTGCTCGAGTTCCTCTTCGATCTGTCGCCATGCTGTCACGTCGCTGATGTATCCGATGAGGAAAGCCACCTCGCCCTCCTCGTCATACACCGCGGATCCTTGTTCCCAAACCCATTTTACGTCGTTGGAAGCCGTGCGTATCCGGTACACCAGCCGATAAGGCCGGCGCTCCCTGACCGCCTTCTGGACTTCCTGCCACACTTTTTCACGGTCCTCTGGAACAATGAGTTCCGCGTAGGCAATCCGTCGGTTTCCAATGAGGTCCTCCGGAGCATAACCTGTTAACTCTCGGCAGCCATTGCTGATGTACTCCATGGTCCACTGCGGATCATTGCGACATTGATACACCACCCCGGGAAGAGCTTGCAGAAGTCCGCTGAGTCGGTGCGTTTCCAGCTCCATGAACGTTTGATAGCGATAGGCGCCTCGAAGAACCGGCTCGATAAGCAAGACGCCGGCAAGAGATGCCAAAGAAATCAGCAACCCCACCGATTCAGAAATGAAATCCTGGGGAAGTCCTAGCGAGATTTCTGCCAAAACGCTGAGACTGCGAACCACCATCAGCACCATGGCCACAGCAAGGAGCAGCCAGCCCCAGCCCGGTCGAAACCGGCTGGCAATCCGCAGGGCAACCCAGGCGGCCGCGGCCTGGCACAGGAGTGCAACGATGACGACAATAATAACCAACATCTAGAACTCGCGCTGAGTAACGGAATAGGATACCGGTTTAAAACAACTCGCTATTTGCAGTACGGCCCGGCAAACGTCAGAGTGCACGGATGGTTTCGCGGTCATTGCGAACGGTTGAGCCAATGGCCGATTTTTACGCCGCTGTTACCACGGTGCGGAAACGGCTCTTTTTCCCCCGTAGCCCTTATGAGCACCTCTTCGGCGGGCTATGTGAACTATAGCCCCCCATTGTTGTGTGTCAATAACCCAATTAAGGGGGCGCGAAAAACTCTCAAAGCGGCACTTCTGACGTGGTTTGTGAGGCCAGAGCATTTATGTGCTAGATTTTTGCAGGCACCCAGCAAAGAGACGAAAGCGTCCCTCGTTAGTGGGGTTCTGAGTGCGTCGGCACCGTTCCGTTGGGAGCGTTCCAGTTCAAGCCGACCATCAGGCTTTAATGAGGAAGGCAAAGCAAAAGGAGGCTAGCGGTGAGAATCGCGATGATAGGCACCGGTTACGTCGGGCTTGTGACCGGCACGTGCTTCGCCGAAACCGGCAATGATGTTATCTGCGTCGATTGTGATGCTGAAAAGATTCGACTTTTGCAAGCGGGCGGATGTCCGATTTACGAGCCTGGCCTGGAGGAACTCCTCCAGCGAAATGTCGCGGCTGGCCGTCTGCGCTTCACCACAGATTTGCCCAGCGCCGTCCGATGGGCAAAACTGATCTTCATTGCCGTGGGGACACCGCCGCGGGATGACGGGTCTGTCGATTTGTCGGCCCTTTGGGCTGTCGTCGAGGAGATGGCCCCCCATCTGGCCGAAGACGCCATCGTGGTGATTAAGAGCACGGCCCCGGTCGGAACGAATGCGGCGGTCACGGCCAGGCTCCGCGAGCTCACCGGCCGCTCCGTGGATGTCGCCACCAATCCCGAGTTTCTCAAGGAGGGCGCCGCGGTGGAAGATTTCATGAAGCCCGACCGTGTGGTAGTGGGAGCACGGCGGGAAGAAGTCCTGGAAATCCTGTGGGATCTGTATCAACCTTATCTGCGCACGGATAAGCCGCTGCTTTTCATGTCACCAGAAAGCGCGGAGATGACCAAGTACGCGGCCAACGCGATGCTCGCCACGAAGATCAGTTTCATCAACGAAATTGCAGCCATCTGCGAGCGGACAGGGGCCGATATCAACGATGTTCGCCGGGGAATTGGGCACGACAGCCGGATCGGTTTCGCATTTCTGTTCCCGGGTGTTGGTTACGGAGGCAGTTGCTTCCCCAAGGACGTTCGCGCCCTGGCGGCCGTTACCCGTGCCCACGATGTGACACCGCGCATTCTGGAAGCTACGCACCAGGTCAACGAGCATCAAAAGGGGATTCTCCTGCGCAAGATCCGCGAGCACTTTGGCGGCGCTCTCTCGGATAAGACGATTGCCATCTGGGGCCTTTCCTTCAAGCCGGGAACGGACGACATTCGGGAGGCGCCATCTTTGGTCTTGATCGATGGCCTGCTCCAGCATGGCGCGGCACTGCGGGTGTACGACCCGGAAGCGATGGACAACGTCCGCAAACGATATGGAAATCGACTCACATACTGCCAGCATCGGGACGAAGCACTGGATGGTGCCGATGCCCTGGTCATCGTGACGGAATGGAAGCAGTTCGTCCACCCCGACTTCGACGAGATGAAACGCCGATTAAAACGGCCCGTCATTTTCGACGGCCGAAATATTTATAACCCTCATCGCATGAAGGATCTTGGCTTCACCTATTACAGCATCGGACGACCACCGGTCAGACCGTAATCTGTTGCCGGGGCCCCCAAGTCGTCCGATAACTGCCAAGGGACTGCCGAGCCAAACCGAGAATGCGTTTGACTGGCCCACGCTTAGACGGTTAAAATGACAGTATCGCTGCCATGGTATTGGCAGTGAGTGTGCTCGGCGAGATCGCGCGCATCTGGTGAGACTTTTCCCCGCCAAGTGAGCGGGCTTTTCTAGTCCAAATAGGGGACGAACCGAGGTAACTTCTCCAGGTCGCTGACGATAACTTGGCAGACGACGGGCCTTTGGCTGGTCGAAAAAACGCTTGAGACGTAACTCCAACGAACTGCCAGCCCGTCCGCTGTCCGGGGTGTGAGAAACTACTGGGATGATCGAGGGTAACGAGAGAACCGGCACGCCTTCGCAACAGCCGCCAGCGGCAAAGCCCGTTCGGCTGGAAGAACAGCCGACGGTGATCACCCCGCCCGAGGCGCTGGTGCCTGTCTCATCGCCGGAAATCGGCGTGGAAATCCTCACGCCCAAGGTCAGCCCGGGAGCGACGCTTGGCCCCTACGAGATCCTGGAATATATCGGTGGCGGGGGGATGGGCCGGGTATTTCGGGCGTTCGACGTCCGTCTTTCCCGGGTCGTGGCGCTGAAGGTCCTTACACCGGAGCAGGCTGCGGACGCTCAAACCCTGGCGAGATTCCAAAACGAAGCCCGATCTGCCGCCCGATTAAACCATCCGGGCATCGTGCAGGTCTATGCGGCGGGCGAGCAGGATGGGGTTCACTACATTGCCTTCGAGTTCATCGAGGGCACCAACCTGCGGAAGCTGGTGGAGGAAAAGGGACCGCTCCCCTGGGTGGATGCCGTGCGTTACATCCTCCAGGTGGCGGAGGCTCTCGATCATGCAAGCAAACGCGGGGTCATTCATCGGGATATCAAACCGTCCAATATCATCGTGACGCATGAGGGCCAGGCCAAATTAATTGACCTGGGCCTGGCACGGGTTTATCAGCCCGGCGGGCGAGCGCAGGATTTAACCAGCAGTGGCACAACTTTGGGAACATTTGATTACATCGCGCCGGAACAAGCGCGAGACCCTCGGCTGGCAGATGTCCGTAGCGATATCTATTCTCTGGGGTGTACTCTTTACTTCCTGCTCACTGGGCAGCCTCCGTTTCCGGGCGGCACGGTGCTCCAGAAGCTCCTCCAGCATCAGACAGAAGACCCCGTGGATATTCGCAAGATCCGCAAGGATGTTCCCGAAAGTCTCACTCGGATTCTGCGGCGGATGATGGCCAAATCGCCGCGGCAGCGATTTCAGTCGGCAGCGGAACTGGCTGCGGCTCTTCGCGAATTGATCGGAGAGAGCGAACAGCCGTTTCGAGCTGGAAACGGCAAGGCTGCCAGGAACGGAAAGGAACTTCGCTGGCGACGGCATCTGCCATGGGTGGTGCCCCTGGTGACTCTGCTCCTCACCACGCTTTTCATTGACTGGTGGTTTTCCCATGGTGCCGAGGAATTAGATCTGACGGGCGATGAGGTGAGTACACCGCTCGAATTATTCTCACCTCCCACGCCGGCCTTCAGGGTTAATGCGGGATCGTCGACGGGAGAAACGTCCAAACGAACTCCGGGTAGCGATTCCGCGACGTTGAGTCCGCCAGGCCAGGGATCGCAAAACCCCACGATCCACACAACTCCTCGTGAGGTATCAGAACCGTCATCCCGTACGGATTCGGCGACCCCCAGGTCTGGTGCGGCAAGCGAGGGGGCATCGGTACCCAGCCTCACGGATCCGCTAAGCCCAGGTTCGGCATCGGGATTATCGAAGCCGTCCCCCGATTTTAACCCAGGTAGCATTAGCCCCGTACCTGGCGTGTTGGGGGGCGACCCTCGTCATTTTCTCGGAGCGTCTTCCCTATCGGAAAGCGGCCTGGCGATTCCCCGGGCCGTTCCGCCTGATATGCCGCTGCTGGTTCCGCAAACAAATCGGTCCGCAGAACTGTCCGACGAAAGCCCGACGCGAGGAGGTCTGCTGCCGTTTTCCGCCGCGGTCAATGCCCAGCGCGAAATTCCAGCGGACCAGAAGTTCACCACGCCGAGCGCGTGGATCAGGTGGGTTGATCCCATGGGCCGCCGGGAAGGCAGTTTCCCGACTTTAGAAGCGGCCTGTCGCGCGGCTTTGCCCGGGGATGAGATCCGTTTGGATTTCGACGGAACACTGCTCGAGCGGTCGCTGGACCTGCGAGGCCGGCGGCTGAAAATTGTCGGTGAACGGGGACGCTGGCCGGAGCTTGTTTTCCGCATGGACGATCGCAATGGGGCGACTTCAGAGAGTTTTGTATTGCTCGCCGCGTCGGATATCGGCTTCGAGAACGTCGGGCTGCGATTCGAAGTCAAGGGACAAAATGCGGCACGGGGATTTGCGTGTTTTCAGATGGTTCGGAATTCTCGTGTCACGTTTACGAACTGTGTTTTGACGCTTATCCTGGACGAGAACCGATCGTCGATGGTGGCCCTTTCAGCAGCCCCCGTTGTGTTCGAGGCCACGGATGATCCGCAAAGCGAAATTCTGGTGAAGGCTCTGACCTCTGACCTGGAGCAGTCAACGGCCGGCAACATGATCGAAGTGAAGCAATCCGTCTTGCGCGGCCAGGGCGGTGTCCTTCGCAGCCTGGGGGTTCGGGGAGGAGAATTGCGCATCGCCGAGTCACTCATTGCCGTTGACGGTAGGCTGTTGGATATTGCGGGAACGGACCGCACACCTGAGGCTGGCGCGCAGTGGAAAGTCACGTTGCAACGGGTAACAGCCTTCTGCCGTCAGGGGCTCTGTCGCCAGAGGGTCACCGCCTTTCAGTGGCATCTGCTTCCGGTTCGGGTAGAAAGCCAGGCCAGCATCTTTGTGGCTGCCCGGGATGCCAGTTTCATCGAGCAGGTCGGGATGTCGCTGGAAAAGGCGCTGCGATCATTTTCGTGGTTCGGGCAGGATAACTTTTACGAAACGTTCACCCGATTCTGGTCCATCACACCCGGCGAACCGGGTTCTAACGTGTTCTATGTGTCATTTGAATCGTGGATGAGCTACTGGCGGTTGGATCATGAACAGAATCCCGCGTACGGGGCGATTCCGTGGCGCAGTCCACTCCCATTGACCAAGCCCGCCTACCTCCATCAGCCTTCTGACTATCGTCTGGCGGATCCCTCTGTCGATGACGTGGCCGCCGAGATTGCGGGAAAGATAGGCTGTCCGGTGGACAACCTGCCTAGCCTTCCGAAGTCTCTTCCTTGATTGCGCGTAGCCTGTTCGGTCACTTGGCCGATAGAAACGGACCCGACGCACACGTCCCAACGAATCCGGACGTGACAAGCGGGTCCCTCCGAAGCAGTCCCGCCGCGAAGGGTTTCAAAGGGTTTTCCGAAAAATCGGAGGGGCACGCTTGTCGTGCCCGGTGAAGCGGGATGGATCATCAATCGGTATCGATCGGACCCGACAAGCGGGTCCCTCCGTATTGGGTAGGGGCAATTCATGAATTGCCCCTACCGTTGAACCCTTG
>FWWL01001905.1_pt1 | contig 29128 bp, 39 predicted proteins | sample 2228331 | NCBI WGS metagenome assembly FWWL01 (sample SAMEA103939775, study PRJEB20133) | metagenome
CTCCTTTAAAAACTATTTTTATTTTCTTAATAACCTTCTCCATCTCTCCTCTCCTTCCTTTTCCTCAACCTTAACTTTTGCCACACATCCACTCATCCACTCCCCAGCACCAATCACTCACTTCCACACCTCCACTTTCATCTTCCTATTTCGTAGAGTGGGGAACCTCGCGGGGAATTTCACTAAACTACCAGAGAACTAACTAAACAATTAATTACTTATTTATCTTACTAAACCTTTTTTAATATTTCAATAAACTCATCCACTGATATTTTTATCTCTCTTAAAATATGAAAGATCAAAGGTTTAGCAATATCTCTTCCTCTATGATGCGGTAAAGTAGTATATCTTCCATCACTATGCCTGTAAAACACGTGACTGCCTTTCTGTCTAACCTTCTCAAAACCAAGGAAAAAAAGAACCTTCTCCATCTTTTTTGCATTTATTGCTGGTATTTTCACCATCTTCCCACCTCTATCTCCTGTATACCTACAAAATGTGGTCTATAATTCTCCTCTTTTTCTTCAATCTCATCAAGACAAAGTTCAATTACTTCCTTTAAGTTTTTCCTTAACTCATCAAGAGTCTTCCCCTGACTGTGAGCCCCAGGAATTTCAGGCACTATCCCAACATACATCTTTGTCTCAGGATCATACTCAATAACAGCAAAAAATCTTCTTATCATAATTCCTCCTTAATTCTATCCCTTCTCTTCTTGTATTAACCCATACAGGAAAACTACCTGTAATATACTCGTTCCCAGCTAACACACTGTTTGAAATTACCACCTCATGTTTGTAGTTAATTTCCCTCACAATATCCATAACTTTCCTAAACTCAACCCATTTATATTTCATCTCCTTCAACACAACAATCATATCTATATCAGACCACTTCCTACTTTCACCTCTTACTTTTGAACCATATAAAACAACCTTAGAAATGTTATTTCCATAAACCAAATTAATCTTCTCCATAAACTCTTCCACTGCTATGCTATCATTCCCATGGAGTTTTTCAATACTCATTCATCCCTCCATTATTCCAAACTTCTATACCTCCTCATTTGATTTTCCACATCATCCTCTTTTTCCAGGTTAATGGCTTTAATTGATAATCTATTTTTTGCAAATCCATAACAATCTTTATCTTTTTTTCAATTGGCAAGCTTGCAAGTTTCTTATGAAAATCTTCTTTAATTTCCCATTTCATATAATCCCCTTGAAAATATCAAGCTTCTCTTCAAGCCCATATTTTTTAGATATCTCTCTTACAAGTTTTTTATCCACTTTCACTTGCTTTAATATCATCTCTGCTCTAATAAAATCTTTTGGTCTTCCAGTTTGAAGCATTATTGAAATAAGATACTCCGGCGAAACCACTCTTGCTCTAACACCTTTTATCTTTTTCTCAAGCGCATTTACCACAGCTTCTTTTATTAAATCATTATAAGCTATAATAAACTGAACTGGCATATTCTCTATAATCAAATGCTCTTTATAACTTTTATAACCTTTTTTCTTAGCCCAGGAATACAACTCTGAGAGAATATTCAATTTTTCACCTTCATCATTTAAAATACAAAAAACATCCATATCATATGTCAGAACAGGTTCAATATAAAACATTGCACCCATACCGCCACCTATTGCATAATCTTTTATAACCTTTTCTTTTTTCATCTCATTTAAAACTTTAACAACCTTCTCCATCTCTCCTCTCCTTCCTTTTCCTCAACCTCTATCTTTACCTTAACCTTTACCTTTTTCTTTGCCTTAATCTTAACCTTTTTTCTACACTCCAATCATCCACTCCCCAGCACCAATCACTCACTTCCATCTCATCAACAAATTTTATTGTTCATTACCAAACGACTCAATTAAAACATGCAATATCTGTCAAACACTCATTTAAAGATAACTCGGCTGCTTTCAAATCATTATCTGCTTTCATTATCCAGTTTTTTACTTTCTCATCCATAAATCCACACCTTCCTTATTTACATAACCTGAGAATAATTTTTTAATACATCCTTTGGTATCTTTTTTGCTGCCTCCCAAATAATCTCAAGTTCTCTTATCACAGCACTTATTCTCATATCATCTTTTTCAAAATCTTTAAAATCAATACTTTTAGTAAATTTTTTTATAGCATTAATCACCTCTACAATATCCTTAAGATAAATCAAAATATTTTTATCACTTCCTCTCATATACATCTTGCCTCTTTTAAAATTTTACCCTTAATCTCGTCTCTGATAACATCTATTGGAACAACATCTACTTTAATTTTCAACTTCTTTTCAATAAAATTAACAATTCCAACAAGGTCAATTAAACTTGCTCCATCATAAAACTTTACAAGAAGAGCTCTATCACTGTTCTTTTTGTTTCTTCCCTTAACAAAAGAACCAAAAACACCCTTAATCTCTGGTTTATGTTTCTCTCTCACCTCACTACTCAACTTATGAAGAATCTCAATTATCTTCTCTATATTTCTTTTTTTCATTCTCTCCTCCACTCATTCAGCCATACATCCACAGCTCAATCCCAACCACCAATCACTCACCTCTATCCCTCCAATCCCTGACAAACTCTCACTCAACACAATATTTATCATAAAGCTCCTCATACATCTCAGTTTTTTCAAAAATCTCAAAATACTTTCTTATTTTTTCCCACTCAAGCTTTTCACCATACCTTTCCATTATAACCTCAATATCATACATCTCCTTTATATATCTTTTAGGTTGATTAACAATTGCCTGAATCTTAAGTCCAATTATATCCTCAAGCCTTGCAAGCTTTATGATAAGTTTACCATTAAATATCTCAAAATTTCTTGCATTTTCTAAAATCTTTTTACCAAGCTCTTTCATCGCATAGATTATATCAAACGACACAAAACTTTTATCTTCTGGTATAAGCTGCAGGACATTTTCAGTTTCATAGAATACACACCAATCCTTAGAAAAAATCCTTTTAATATCCATCTTCTTCTCTCCATCCACAATAAAATCCAGATCTATTGTTGTTCTTGTTATACCATACAAACCAAGTGCAAAACCACCAATCAAAGCATAATCTATCCTGTTTTCTTCAAACCTTCCAACAACATATTTTATACTTCTTTCAAAATCCATAAAACCTCTAAAAAATGGATTTGCCTTTTATCTTCTCCTTCTTTATTTTATTATTCAAAAACTCAGTATACTGACTCATAAACTTTATATACTCCTCAGCCGTAAGCTCAACCCCACACCAATCAATTCTTCCCTTCATAATTTTCTTATTTTCAACCTCTTTTTTCATATACGTCCCCTTTCATCCACACCACAGCACCCACTCCCCAGCATCCAGAACCCAGCACCAATCACTCACTCCCATCAAATTCTCCTTTTGCGCTTATCCCTTCATTACCTCTTTTTCAAAGAACTTTTTTACATCTCTCCATTTCACATTTCTCATCATCAAAGGCATAACCTCTTTATCTGCATCTTCGAAATAAACAAGAGCCTTTCGTATGTTTATTTCATTCATTGCGTGTTCTCCGTATTTCTTCTTATAAAACTCAAACATCTTCTCAATTGAAAAATAATACCTGCATATAAAATAGAGATCTATAAAATCTCGCTTTGTTCCTCTATTAACCACAGCTACCATTTTCATACACCCAATATCTGCAATTGAAGCAATATCAATTCCCATATAATCCTCATATGGAAAAAGATTATCATAATGATACTCAAAAAAACTTACCTTAATCTCATTAATCCAACCACTTAGTGTATTCTCTCTAAAAATATCAACCTCTATATTAAAATTCCTTTTTATCTCATCAAAAAGTTTCTCAAAATTAATCCTGTTTTTCGTAAAAAAATCAAGATCCTTAGATTTTCTATGTCCAATTAAAAGCGCAAGTCCTGTTCCACCAGCCAAATAAAAACCATCTAAGATTCTATTTTTCTTCAACAATTCCATAATACTTTTTGTTTTTTTATTAATGACTTTTTCAAACATAAAACCTCTTTTTTTGATAAACCAAAATAAACCCTCCAGAAATTAGCACTTTTAACTGAAAACCTCCCTTTTTTAAGTATATCAATAACAAATCTTTTTCCATACATCTCAACTGCTTTCTCCATATCCTTCATATCACCATACTCAATTATCCTTCTTACAATAAAAGCCTTATCTCTCATCATATCAAGTTTTTTCTCATCCACATCCCAAAAATATTTTTTTTTCATCTCTTAACCTCCACACATCCATTCCTCCACCATCCACTCCCCAGCACCATCTTTCCATGCTTCATACTTGTTTTCATCCTTTTTTTATCTCCTTTAATCGGTTCCATTTTTATCTCACTTTCCTTTTCAAGCTTCAAAACAGCTTTTTCAATATAATCCCGGTTAATCTTTCTGGTTCTAAATATCAAACTTTTTATATCAGCTTTATCTATATCATCAAACCTTGCAATTTTATATACAATCAAATCCTCAATTCTTGCAACATAAACATTAACACCAAAAATCTTAATCCTTCTTGCCCTTTTTAAAACCTCAAAATCATATTCAAAGCTTGCAGCTCTTAAACCAACCGAAAAACCATTTTTATATTCAAGTTTAACAGGATATCCATTTAAAAACTGCTTGATCTTTTTACTTGAAACCTTATTAAAACCTCTTTTTTCAAATTCTTTTATTATCTCAACATTCCCTCTTTCTACATTTATTACAATATCAACATCAACTGTCATTCTCGGCTTTCCAAAAACTGAACTTGCAACATCACCAATTATAACATACTCAAACCTATATTTATTTGCAACTTCATTGATGATTTTTATTATCTCTTCCATATCCTCTCCGCTTCCTTTAAAAGCACCTCGGTAAGCCTTATTGATTTTTTCAAACTCATATTTTTAAGTTTTTTCAACTCCTCTATATTTATCCTTTCATACCCTTTAAAAACATCCTTCCTCATCCTCTTCTCCTCTACCTTTACCTCAATCTTCATCTCTTCCTATGCATCCACACTTTCACATATCCATACTTCCACGCTTTACACAATTACTCATTCAATATCTCCTCAACATATTCCTTCCTATATTCCTCAATTGCTTTTTTGATTTTCTTATTTTCAACTTTTCTTATCTTTTTAGTTTTCTTCTTCGTTTTAACACAAATACCCATAAATCCTCCCTTCAAAAAAATAAAGTTTTAAGACAAAAAATAACCTTTTCCCAATAAGCAAGTTTTTCAAATTCATTTTATTTATTTTAATAAATTTTTTCAACTTTTCTTTAATTCTCTCCTTAAAAACAAAAATTCCTCCACAATTGTGGAGATAAAACTTCAACATAATATTATAGTATAATTTGGATGTTACAAAAAATTTGAATTTAAATAAAATTCCAAAAATAAAAAAGCCGTTGTGGAAGAGCCCCAATTTGGTGTTCTTCAAATGGTCTTGTTTACCAGACCCCAGAACACGATCTTCGGCATATCCGCCCACTCTACCACAACGGCATAAATTATAAAAATCTTTTTTCATAACCTTCGGCAACCTGACCCCCCGCTTTCTGCAGGGTCTTGGCTTTGCGCCCCCTCTTCCGCTTCAAGCTACAGAGGGTTTGCTATTATCGAGTTATAACTCTTATATTATAGCAGAAAATTTTAATTTGTCAAGTTCCCAAATTTATTTTTTTCAAAACTCTATAAACATTTTATCTTACCCAATCATATATCAAAACTAATTTTAAGGAATTAAACTGCTTCTACAATAAACTAATTAATCATTCAGCTCACATCTAAAGGCGATCGTTTAAAGTTGTGATCCTCAAAAACTAAAGTTTTTAAGAAATTTAATATTAACTGTCTTGATACTTTCATAAATTATAACCTTCTACTAACATATTCTCATTTACCGATGTAACAGGTTAAGATTTATAATGACTTAAATTAACTGTCACAATTAATCTATTATCACTCAATTAATGAAAGCTCAAAATTGCCTCTATTAGTCTTAAGATAAAAGGATGATTTTAAGCCATAAAGATTATGCTTTGACATAAAATCAGAGATAGCGTTTTCTTCTTCTTTTGATGGTAGAGGTATAAGCCGCCAGGGATTATTTATCGCTTTAAATATATACCTGTTTTTTTTAATTTCAGATGTTTCTATCAGTGGTAGTTGATAATTTGGTGGTACTTTTCTTAAAAATTCTTGATATCTTTCATCCTCAAGTGGCATTGCACATAAAAAAGAAACATATTTTCTGGTCTGTTCAAGGTTTTTAGCCTGCTCATAAACCTGATTGAAAGCATATCTAAATGTTTCCGAAAAGCTTGATATTGGTGCTATAACCCTTCTTATCTCACCTGCTATATTGGCTGAGATTTTTATAGTCTCTCCCTTATAAAAAAGAATCTTCGTTACATCAACTTTTTTACCGTAATTCATTAAAGATGAAGTTTTTGTTTCTCTGAAAAAATCCTTCGCATAAACCTTTTTGATTGTTCCTTCTCTAACAATAGCCTTTTTGTTATGTTCAATACTCCTCATTAAAACCTCACCATCAAGATTTATCTCAAGATAATAATTAAGTTTTTTTTCTGGATGGTCAAAATAAAGCCATATGGTATCTTTATTCTCTTCCTTTATATATCCTTTGAGTGTAAAAGCAAGAAAAAATAATAAAAAGACATAAATAATTCTCTTACTCATCCTTGATCCTTTTTTCAATAAAACTGTCAAATGAAAAACTATGAGAGTATTTTAATGCCATTAAAAGAAAAAATATCCATATCAGATTTAAACCGAACTCTACTCCAATTGAATTAGAGTGAGCTGCACCAAAACATCCACAATTCTTTATTTCAAGTCCTCTTATAATAGCCTGTAAAAGTAAAACTTCAAAAAATGAAAAAAGCAAAATAGAAATTTTTATCATAATTTTATTGAAAACACCCCATATAAGAAGAACACCTAAATAAAGCTCAAACCAGGGTAAAAACAAAGCAGCATAATAAGCAATTTTTTCATTTACTACTTTATAAGCCATAATTGCTTGAACAAAAGATTCTACACCTTCCATAATCTTTAAATAACCGGAGTATATCAGAACTCCACCAACCATAATTCTCATTAAAAAAGATACTATTTCTCTTCTTTTCTCAAAACTCATTTTTTTGCTTCCTTTATTGCTTCTATAAACTCCCATCCACCAACAGCTTTTTTTCCATTAACAAAAAATGTTGGAGTTGAATCAATTCTCAGTTTTTCTGCTTTTTCTATATCCTTTTTAACACGCTCAGATGCCTCAATACTGTTATAACATCTTTTTATCTTTTCAAGATCTCCTTTTACCTCAACTGTGTATTTCTCAAAATATTTAAGATAATCCTTTGAGTTTGACCATTCCTTCTGGTTTTTAAAAAGCAGATCCCCAACTTCAAAAAATTTATTACTCTCAATTCCAGCACACTCAACCCATACAGCAGCATCAAAAGAATAAGGATGAATTGAAATAAGAGGATAATGTTTAAAATTAATTTCAAAATCATTAGAAAAATACTTTATTAAATTCTTTAAATACTCATTCATCTTAGCACATGCCGGGCATGCAAAATCAGAATACTCAATTATCAAAATCTTTGCCTGCGGATTTCCCACTCGCCTGTAAGAATATGTTTTTTCTGTATCCTGAAACATTTCAATCTGCTTAATTTCAATAAACAAAACAACAACTGTGGATATAAAAATAAGAATGAAAGCAAACAGAAATTTAAACAGATAAATCTTTTTTGTTCTTTTATCCATTTTAATTATATTTTACAACATTATTTCAATTATCTTTGATGGTGAAGTATATCCTTTAATTATTCTTACTTTATTCTGTGGGATTTTAAAATACTCACAAATAATTTTTATAACACTTTCATTAGCCATACCTTCCTCAGCCTTAGACTTAGTTTTTATAAGAAACTCATCATCCTTAAGTTTCTCTATTGAATTAAATTTTTCCTCAGTTTTAACCTTAACTTTTATATACATCTTATTTTTCAATAAGTGATTTTGATGTCATATCAGATGGTGGTTTTATTTCAAGAAAATCAAGAATGGTTAAAGCAATATCACTTAAAATTCCTTCTTTTCTAAGCTTTATGTCTTTAACATCATTTCCAATTAAAATAAACTCAACAGGATTTGTTGTATGCGATGTCTTTGGCATATTTATCTTATAATCCCACATCTCTTCACTATTACCATGATCAGCTGTAATCATAATAATATAATCTTTCTTCAAAGCAGCCTGAACAACTTTACCAACACACTCATCAACAACTTCAACTGCTTTTTTTGCTGCATTAAAATCACCAGTATGACCAACCATATCACAGTTAGCAAAGTTAAGAAGAATGAAATGATAGTAATCTTTTTCTATTTCACTTATACATCTATCAGCAACTATATAGGCTTCCATCTCAGGATGCTGTGCAAAACTTGAAGGGTCAAATCTTCCTTTTATTTCTATTCTGTCTTCGTTTTTATAAGGTTCTATTCTTTTACCGTTAAAAAAAGATGTTACATGCCTGAATTTCTGTGTTTCTGATATTCTAAGCTGTCTTAAACCATTTTCAGATATAACCTCACCTAAAAGATTTTCCATCCCACCACCTTCATCCATTGGTAAAAGAGCTGAGTATTTAAATTCATCATAATATCTTGTAAGTCCACAATAAGCAATATTAAATCTTTTCCATCTATTACCAGGATAATTTTCCTCAACAAATGCCTTAGTAAGTTGAATTGCTCTATCCTGCCTGAAATTAAAATGTATTACACTATCCCCATCTTTAACCCCATCATATCCTTCAATTATAGAAGGCGGGATATACTCATCTATCATATCCGATCCATCAGGTTGTTTCATATTATTGTAAGCATCCTCAAAAACTTCAACTGGATCTTTGTATTTCTTACCTTCTGCTTTTGTTATTGCATTATAAGCCATATCTGTTAAATTCCAGCTCTCATTTCTATCCATAGCATAATATCTTCCCATAATTGTTGCAATTTTGACTTGAGGTTTATCCTTTATAAAATCTAAAAGTTTTTTCAGATAACCAATTCCACTTCTTGGCGGGGTATCCCTGCCATCAGCAAAAAAATGTATCCATATTTTCTCAATACCTATCTCACAGGCTTTTTTTATTATCTCATACATATGGTCCTGGTGAGCATGAACTCCTTCATCCTGAACAAGCCCCATAAGATGCAAAGATGAATTATTATTTTTAGCATTGAGTAAAGCTCTTTTCAAATTCTCTGCCTCAAAAAAACTACCATCCTCAATCATATCCTTTATTCTTTTAAGCTCCTGAATAACAACTCTTCCTGCTCCCATATTAAGATGTCCCACCTCACTTGATCCCTGATATCCTTTTGGAAGCCCGACAGCTTCACCTGAAGCATGAATAACTGTATTTGGATAATTTTTAAGATAATTCTCAATATTCGGCTTTCTTGCTGCTTTTACAGCATTATATTTATCATCATCTCTTCCTATCCCCCACCCATCTCTAACAATCAATAAGACTTTTTTCATAAACTCTCCTTAAATTATATTTTAGCATTTGTAGAAAAGATTAGAATTAAGTAAATTGAACAGTTAATTCTGTAAAAAAGATTTTATTCCGTTTAAAATCATCTGAACTGATATTGTTATAAGTATCATCCCCATAAGTTTCTCAATAGCACTCATTCCTTTTTCACCAAGAAAATTCGCTATCTTTGTTGAAAAGGAAAGTATAATCACATTTATAAGCCATGATATAAGAATTATTAAAAACCACAGCGGAATATTACCAGGATCTTTCATATTATAAATTAAAATCATACTTAAAACCGAAGGACCTGAAACAAGAGGTATTGCAAGTGGAACTATAAATGGTTCTTCTTTTGTATCAATAATTGAGTTTTCTTTTGAAGGAAATATCATTGAAAGAGCAATTAAAAATAAAACTATTCCACCTGAAATGGAAAGTGAGATCATATCCATTGAAAACAATCTCACAATCCATTTACCAAAGAAAAGAAAGAAAAGCATAAAACCAAGAGCAATAAAAAGCTCTCGAATTATTATCTTTTTTCTTTTCTCTTCCTTTACACCTTTAAGAACCGATATGAAAAGTGGAATATTACCCAGCGGATCCATTACGAGGGTAAGTGTAATAACAGCAGATATAAATTCAGAAACACTCATTCATCACTCTCTTCTTTTACAACAGGCTCAACACTTGAAACCTTATCCCCTTCCTCAAGCCTTACAAGTCTGACCCCCTGAGTGTTTCTGCTTGCCACTCTTATATCCTTACAGTGTATCCTTATTATCTTACCTTTTTCAGTTATTATCATCAAATCATCGTTATCATCAACAAGATGAATTCCAACAACATCACCGTTTCTCTCGCTTGCCTTTATTGTAATTATTCCACTTCCACCTCTATGCTGATTTCTGTATTCTTCAATAGATGTCCTTTTTCCAAACCCGTTTTCACATACAGTTAGAAGATCCTTTTTTGATTTTGGTTCTGCTACCTCCATTCCAACAACAATATCATCCTTAGACAATTTTATCCCTCTTACACCTTTTGCATTCCTTCCCATATCTCTTACTTCTTTTTCATTAAACCTTATTGACATACCATTTTTTGTTCCAAGAATAACATCATAATTACCATCAGTAAGAGCAACCGCTGTTAAAACATCGCCATCTTCAAGTGTTATGGCATTTATACCTGTTCTTCTTATATTAGCAAAATCAGAAACCGGAGTCTTTTTCACATAACCTTTTCTTGTTGCCATAAAAAGATAAAGGTTTGGTCCTTTCTTCTTCTCTTCAAATGAATCTATGGAAACTATGGAAGTAATCTTCTCATCTTTTATTGGAAGAAGATTGACTATTGCTTTACCTCTTGCAGATCTCGGCGCTTGCGGTATCTCATAACCTTTAAGTGCATAAACCTTGCCCCGTGATGTGAAAAGAAGTATTGTTGAGTGTGTTGAAGCAATAAAAAGATGATCAACAAAATCTTCTTCCTTCAAATCTGAACCTATAACACCTTTTCCACCACGCCCCTGAGCTCTATATGTATCGCAGGGTATTCTTTTAATATAACCGCTATGTGTTATTGTTATTACAACATCTTCTTTATCTATAAGATCCTCTATATCAAGCTCTGTTGCCTCACCCTGAATATCAGTTTTTCTTTTATCTGCAAAGTTTTCTTTAAGTTCTTTCAATTCATCAACTATTATCTTAAGTATCTTGGCAGGATTTTTAAGTATTGATCTTAGTTCATCAATAAGTTTCAAAAGACCTTTATACTCCTGCTCTATTGCACCAACCTCAAGCCTTGTTAATTGATGAAGTCTCATATCAAGTATAGCTTGAGCTTGAATTTCTGTCAGAGCAAATCTTTTCATTAACTTTTCTTTTGCCTCTGTTGCATCCTTCGATTTTTTGATTATTTCAACAACTTCATCAATATTTTTTAATGCTATAAGATATCCTTCAAGTATATGAGCTCTGTGAAGTGCTTTATTTAAATCATATTTAGTTCTATTGTAAATTATTTGCTTTCTATGTCTTATATACTGCTCTATAACTTCCTTTATATTTAAAACCTTCGGTTTTCCATCAACAAGAGCAAGCATTATAACACCAAAGCTTGTTTCAAGCTGAGTATGTTTAAAAAGCTGGTTCAAAACTACCTGAGCATTACCATCTCTCTTTATCTCAATAACAATCCTCATTCCTCTTCTATCTGACTCATCCCTTATATCAGATATATCAGTTATTTTCTTATCTCTAACAAGATTTGCTATTGATTCTATAAGTGCTGTTTTGTTAACCTGATAAGGAATTTCTGTTATTATTATAGCTTCTCTATTACCTTTTATTTCTTCTATTTCTGTCTTTGCCTGAATCTTTATACTTCCTCTACCACTCTCAAAATAACTTTTTATCCCACTTTTTCCCCTTATTATTCCACCGGTTGGAAAATCCGGACCTTTTATATATTTCATCAAATCTTTTATTGTTATATCCGGATTTTCTATGGTGGCAATAATAGCATCGCATACCTCACCAAGATTATGAGTCGGTATATTTGTTGCCATTCCAACAGCAATCCCATTTGCTCCGTTAACAAGAAGATTTGGAAGTTTGGCAGGAAGAACTGATGGCTCTGTCAAAGACCCATCATAGTTTGGAATAAATTTAACCGTTTCTTTCTCTATATCACCGAGCATCTCTTCCGAGATCTTTGAAAGCCTTGCCTCAGTGTAACGCATTGCTGCTGGCGGATCTCCATCAATTGAACCAAAGTTTCCCTGACCGTCTATTAAAGGAACCCTCAATGAAAAATCCTGAGCCATTCTAACAAGTGTATCATATATAGCAGCATCTCCATGTGGATGGTATTTACCCATTACATCACCAACTATACGAGCTGATTTTTTATAAGGCTTGTTATATCTCAAGCCCATATCATACATCGTATAAAGTATTCTTCTTTGAACCGGTTTCAAACCATCCCTCACATCAGGAAGTGCTCTTCCAACTATAACACTCATTGAATAATCAATATATGAAGATTTCATCTCCTCAGAAATATCTCTTTCAATAACATCAAGATTACCAGTATTTAATTCTTCTTTTTTACTCATACCAATTCTCCTTTATTAAACATCAAGATTTTTAACTTCAAGAGCATTCTCTTCTATAAACTTTCTTCTCGGCTCAACATTATCTCCCATAAGTGTTGAAAAAACAGCCTCAGCCTCAGCACTATCTTCAAGTGTCACTCTTAAAAGTTTTCTTCTTTTTGGATCCATGGTAGTTTCCCACAGTTGCTCAGGATTCATTTCACCAAGACCTTTATATCTCTGGATTGTTGCACCCTGGGTTCCTTCTTTATTTACAAATTCAGCAAAGGATTTAAGATCATAAACTTTACTTTCCCCTTTCTCTGTTTTTACTGTAAAAATTGGCTTTCTATTATCATCCTTAACAGTATCATCCTTTTCAACAATATACTCCTCAATTGAGTAACCATATTCCTTAAGTTTTTTATTAATATTTGCAAGTTTTGTAAACTCAATTAATGATTGGAAAGATGGACCAAGATCTTCCTCTCTTTCAAGATCTTCCTCTTTAAGATCTTTTTTTAACTCTTCCTTTCTTTTCCTTATAAACTCCTCCTCATAATCAAGCCACTCTTTTTCGCTATAAAAATATCTGTAATTTCCTGGTTCAATCTCAGCTCTAAAAACTGGTATCTTCCCGCTTCTTTCAAAACCAAGATAATCATTGAGTGAAAGTGATTTAATTTCAAGTTTTCTTAAAACTGATTCTATCTGATAAACTAAGGATAATATATCTTTAATTTTTTTCTTTTCCATCTCTTTATTTGATTTATCTTTTACAGAAATACTTTCTATTGCCTCATTTATTATCCATTGATTTAATTCATCATCCGTCTGGAAATAAGACTCAAACTTTCCTTTTTTAACTTTATAAAGAGGAGGTTGTGCTATATATATATATCCATTCTCTATCAAAGGTTTCATATACCTGTAAAAGAAAGTTAAAAGGAGTGTTCTTATATGCTGTCCATCAACATCAGCATCAGCCATTATTATAATTTTTCCATATCTTAACTTCTCTATATTAAAACCATCCTCTCCCTCTCCAACTCCGGTCCCTATAGCACTTATTAGAGTTCTAATCTGTTCGTTTGAAATTATCTTAACAAGCTGAGATTTCTCAACATTCAAAATCTTTCCTCTTAATGGTAAAACTGCCTGAAAAACTCTATCTCTTGCTTGTTTAGCACTTCCACCTGCAGAGTCTCCCTCAACAATATAAAGTTCAGTTTTTGAAACATCTCTTTCCTGACAATCTGCAAGTTTTCCTGGAAGACTTGAATCTATAAGAGCTCCTTTTCTTCTGGCAAGTTCCTTTGCTTTTCTTGCTGCTTCTCTGGCTCTTTGCGCTTCAATTGCTTTATTACATATAGCTTTTGCAACCGTAGGATTTTCTTCAAAGAATATATTCAAAGCATCATAGGTCAAAGATTTAACGATACCTTCAACTTCAGAGTTTCCCAGTTTTGTTTTAGTCTGACCTTCAAACTGAGGATGTGGAATCTTAACCGAAACCACAGCACATAAACCTTCCCTTACATCATCTCCGCTGACTGAATAATCTTCTTCTTTTACAAGGTTATATTTTTTTATATAGTCATTAATAACCCTTGTAAGAGCTGACCTGAAACCACTTAAATGAGTTCCTCCCTCAATTGTTTTTATGTTATTAACAAAAGAATAAACATTCTCTGAATATTCATTATTATACTGTATCGCCACATCAAGATAAAAATCATTCTGCTGTTTTGATATGTATATTGGTTCTGTATGAAGAACTGTTTTATTTGTATTTAAAAACTTAACAAACTGTTTTATACCACCTTCATAAAGGAAAACATACTTTTTATCTTCCCTTTCATCGATAAGAGTTATTCTAACACCTGGATTTAAAAAAGCAAGTTCTCTTAATCTGTTAGCAAGAGTATCAAAAGAAAACTTATTTTTCCCGAAAATCTCTTCATCCGGTTTAAAAGTAACAGATGTTCCATGCTCATTTGTTTCTCCAACCACCCTAACATCATATTTTGGTTTTCCTCTTTCATACTCCTGTCTCCATATCTTTCCCTCTCTTTTAACCTCAACCATAAGCCATTCAGAAAGAGCATTTACCACAGAAACACCAACACCATGTAAACCACCAGAAATTTTATAACCACCCTTTTCTTTATCAAACTTACCACCAGCATGAAGAACAGTCATAACAACTTCAAGTGCTGACTTACCTTTAAGTTTCGGATCCTTAACATCCTTCATTGGGTCTGTTGGTATACCTCTACCATTATCAATAACAGTACAAACATTATCTTCTTTCAAAATAACATCAATTTTATTACATCCACCTGCAAGAACTTCATCTATTGAGTTATCAACCACCTCCCACACAAGATGATGTAATCCTTGAGGACCGGTTGAACCAATATACATAGCAGGCCTTTTTCTAACAGCTTCAAGACCTTCAAGAACTTGAATCTTTGAAGAATCATACTTTTCTACCATAACTTCTCCTTTTATACAAACTTAATATCTTTTATAAACTTTGATTTAAAATACTTATTCAATCTTTTTAAAATATCATCCTTCCTTAAAAAAATTTCATTCTTAATAACTGGATTTTTTACCTTCACAAAAAGATTTTTTTTCTCATAAGAATATAACTCACACATGTTTAAAAAAGGTTTCATCTCCTCTTCCCAGGCTTTTTTTAGTATCATAAGGTTCTCTATTTTTATTCCGTTAAAAACAGTATATGATAATAAAATCTCCTTCACACTTTTCATTTTATTTCTATACCAATCAATAAGATTTAAGTGGCATCACCATATAAAGAAGGTTTTCATCTTCTTTTATTTTAATCATAGTTGGTGTCACCGAACCTGTAAAATATAAATCTACCTTTTCACACTCTACGTTTTTAAGTATATCCATTATAAATCTTGGATTATAAACTATTACAAAATCACTCACCTTACCTGAAAATTCACAATCAATTTCATCCTCAAAATCTACAACCTGAGATGTTGAGGAAATAATAAGCACATTCTTTTTGAACTGATACTTAACAAAAGCTGTTTTAAGATCCCCACAACATATCATAGCTCTTTTTGTTGAAGTAAGAAGCGAATCTTTTTTAACAGATGCTGTTGCTTCAAAATTTTTAGGTATTATTGTTTCATAAGCAGGAAAATTACCATCTATTGATTTAGAAACAAAATCAGTATCTTTTATTCTGAAACCAATCTGATTTGTTGTCATATCAACAAGAACATCATCTTTTTCATTACAGTTGGATTTTATAAAGGATGTAATTTCATCAAGTATTCTTGAAGGTATTATAATCTTAAAATCTTTCTTTGTACCTTCTTTTATACTTCTGGATATAACAGCAAGCCTTCTTCCATCAGTGGCAGCCATAGTAAAAACATTTTTCTCTTTTTTCCATAAAAGACCATTTAAAACTGTATTTTTTTCTTCAGTTGAAGCTGAAAAAATTGTTTTTTCAAGCATATAAAGAAGATCGTAAGCATTTATTTTAAAACCTTCCTTTTCATTAATTGTCGGAATTGCTGGATACTCCGAAGAACTCATTCCTGTAAATTTAACCTTTGTTTTTCCTGCAATAACATTTATTTTTTCATCTTCTACATTAATGGTAATTTCACTGTTAGCATCAATACTTTGAAGCATATCATAGAATTTTTTAAAAGGAATTGTTATGCTTCCTTCATTTATAATTTTAAAATCATCTTTGGTTATGTGTTTTATCCCTATTTCAAGATCAGTTGATAGAAACTTAAGTGTATCATCTTTTGCTACGAGTAAAAAATTTTGAAGTATTGGTAATGAACCAGCTTTTGTTTGAACTGCTGATTGTATTTTTGTAAGACATTCAACAAGTCTTTTTTGGGATATTGATATTTTTAACATTAATCCCTCCTATTAATTATAAGTTACTGTTGATAATTATTAATTATTTACTTTCTTACTATGTAATTTTGCTAACAATTTTATCAACAGTTATTAACAGTTTCTACAGAAAAGAGAACTATCAACATCAATTAACATTTTTGTTTTTTATCCTGTTAATTAAATTATTAATCTTTTCCGAAAAAAATGGGTCTGAGTTTAAAAGATGTTTTATCTTATCTCTTGCATGTATTATTGTTGAATGATCTTTATTAAACTTCTTCCCTATTTCCGGAAGAGATAGTGTTGTTATTTCACAGGCTATATATATCGCTATCTGTCTTGGAAATGCCAGTCTTTCACTTCTTTGTTTTGATTTTATTTCATCAACAGTTACACCATATTCATGTGCTACAATGTTTTGAATATCTTCAACTGTTATTTGGGGTGTATAATTCGTGTTTAATGTAATAAAATCTTTTATCCATTCTTTTGCTCTGTCTATTGTTGGATATTCGCCTGCATATTGGGAATAACTGTGTATTGTAGAAAGACAGGCTTTAAGACTTCTTATACTGTCCTTTACATTTTCTGCCACAAATTTTATAACATCTTCTGGAATGTTATATTTATACTTATCGTTTTCTTTTGCTAAAATAGCTACCCTTGCTTCATATTCCGGGTGTTTTATATCCGCTATAAGTCCACTTTTAAATCTTGAAATAAGCCTTTCATTAACATTTATATCACCAGGTGGTCTGTCTGAAGTTATAACTATTTTTTTTCCATAATCAGTTAATGCATTGAATGTATGAAAAAACTCCTCTTCACTTCTTTCTTTTGCTACTATAAACTGAACATCATCTATTAAAAGACAATCAAGATTTCTATATTTATTTCTAAAGGAATCAACTTTATTTTGTTTTATTGAATCTATGTATTCATTTACAAAATCTTCAGCTGTTATATATAACACTTTTGCAGCTGGATTTACTCTTTCTATTTCATTTCCAATAGCATGTAACATATGTGTTTTACCAAGCCCGGGGTTTGAATATATAAAGAGTATCTTATCCTTTGAATTTTTATCCGCTATTCTTTTAGAATTAAGAGCTGCAAACTGATTAAATTGTGATATTACCATATCATCAAAGGTGTATTCTTTGTTTAACTTACTATCAAAATCCTTTTTAATTTCTCTGTCAAAAGATATATATTCTGATTCTTTATTTTGTATTTTTTCTTCTTCAACAATATAAGTTATAACAATATCCTTTCCAGTAATACTTTTGATTTTATTCTTTATGATTTCCTCTTTTTCCGCAATTTTAGATATATATAAATTATTTGGAACTTTTATCTCAAGTTTATTTTCATAAAGTTTTACATTTTCATCTTTAATTGTTAAAAACCATATATCAAGATTCTCTTTTTTTAAATCATCAATCAATTCGTCTAATATAATTTCCCACACTTTTTCCATAAGTTATCCACAAATTATCAACATCTGTTGATAAGTTATAAATTTTTATAAAAAATCTTTAAAAAATAAATATTTTTCTTGTTGATAACTCATTTATTTTTTGTTACAAATTTTTTAACTAACAATTTATCAACAGAAAAATATCCTAATTAAAAAGAACAAAATTATAAAGCTTTATATAAAAAATATGATACAATAATTAAAACTTTTCAGTCAATAGGTTAAATTAGATTTAAGTGAAACAACTACAAATTCAGAAATATTTGTTTTGTAGAAAAAATCTCTGTTGATAGTTTTTTATTTAGTAAAATATAAAGATGATAAAACTTCCTTCTTTTCCAGCTAAATTCTGGATCATAGTAATCTCTGAAGGATTGATGGTATGGGGATATTCACTTGCTTTTCCGTTCCTTGCTATTTACTTAACACAATATGGAAATATAAATACAACAGTTGTTGGTTTTTACTTTTTTGTTGTTATGTTGATTGCTTCTTTTTCTTCAGTAATAGGAGGTGGGCTTTCAGATAATATCGGAAGAAAATCTGTTATGTTTTATTCACTTTTCATAAGAGGAATCTTTGTTTTTTTTATATCACTTGCAATTAAATTGAATCTTCATCCTTATATTATAATGTTTTTGAATTTTCTTGCATCAGTTGGTGGACTTGGATTTCATTCTGTAGCTCAAGCTTATATATCGGATATTGTTGATGAAAGAGATAGGGTGGGTGCTTATAGTATTTTACGAGTTGCCACAAATGCAGGTTGGGCCATGGGACCCATGATTGGAGGATATCTTACAAGCTTTTCTTATTCTCTTGCTTTTGGTGTTTCATCTTTTGTTTTTTTGATAGCATCTTTTGTTGTATTTTTCAAAATAGATGATATTAAAACTGGTAAGATTTCTGAAAAAATAAATTTTTTCCCTGGAAAGATGAGTATAGATTTTAAAAAGGTTCTTTTATACAGTTTTCTTATGACAGCTGTTATGTCTCAGCTGGTTGTTCCTCTTTCAGTTTATTCAAAGAAATATCTTCAGTTTTCTGAAAAACAGATAGGTTTTCTTTTTACACTTAATGGTTCGATAGTGGTTTTTACGCAGTATTTTGTTGGTAAAAGAATAAAGGAGAATAAACTTGTAACTGCTTTAACTATATCATCCGGTTTATATGCTTTTGGTTATTTAATTTTTGGATATTCTCATAGTTATTTTTTAGCTCTTTTTGCAATGATTGTTATAACTACAGGGGAGATAATTTATTCACCATCAGTATCAACGCTTGTTGCAAATCTCTCACCTTCTTCAAAACGAGGTATTTATATTGGATTCCATTCAATGATCAGTGATTTTGGAAGAGCTTTTGGTGTTTTTATTGGAAGCTTTCTTATAGATAAATTTTCAGAATATTTTCAGCAAATATCCTGGTATTTTGTTTTTTTAATTGCGGTGGTTTCTTCTTTCGGTTTTGCTTCTGTGAAGTATAAAAAAGTAGGTGAAATTTATAACAAAAAAGAGCTAAGAATAAAAGAAGGGAATGTTTTCTAAACTTTAAAATGGTTTTGGAAGTTTTGGTAATTTCTGGCTGTATATTTCAAAAACCCTTTCAACAAAATAATTTTCGTTTGAGTGCTTTTTTATTTAAAAATAAAAATAAATATTGAAGAAAATCATGTAAATCACAGTTAACTAATTTTATGTCAACCGATGAGTGGTTCATTCCTCCAGTTAGTTTACCTGATATTTTATCAAATTTTAACTCAACTATCGAGTGGTTGTCATATCCTTTTATTTCTACAATGTTTTCCCCCGCTACATTTTTTTTTCATATCAAATTCAAGTTTTAACGGGCTGTGTTGAAATATCCTATTAAGATACCTTAATTTAACAGGGTTTAAATTAGCGCGTTCGTTAAGTGTTAGTTTTCTGACCAGTCAGATGTTAAATCTACGGGATTTCGGTTTGCTCAACCTTTTATTTTGATGAACTATTATGATATCTATTGGACTTAAATTTATGCCACCTTTTATTGTCCAGACTATTTTATTTATTGTTATATCAACTGGTAAGTGATTCATCCAGCCAGTGATGGTTTCTATTTTTGGATTGTATGATTTTTAAAAATTTGTCTTATTTTTTAATGTGAAAATTTTATTATAGATTTTCTGGCTGACTGAAACTTCTTTTACATAATAATATTTTCCAAGTCTAAAAGCTGCTTCTGCGATATAGTAATTATCTTTGCCTGTAAAATTAACCGCTATAAAATAAAAACCGAGATTGTCAATATAAGCCTTTGCGTTAAAACCGTCTTTATTTAAGTCTTTTACCATAAAATCTATATTTCCATTTTCAACTTTCAGTATTATTGTATTATCCATATCAGGTTGTATTGAATTAATTTTATTTTTCTTAAAGCTATATTTTGCTGATTGTATTTATCGTTTACAATTTTTGGTTGAGGCAATTGATATCCTGGTAAGGTATTTATATTTGAATTTCTTAATTCTTCAAAAGAAAAGAGATTTAATCCAAAAACTAATGATAATATTAACCACGTTTTTCCTCCTTAAAAATTTTTTTATTTACTATTTAAAAATAGGTCAATGGTCCTAATATTGAAAAATTAAAATTAGTTAAAATATATAAGTGGAGGTTTTATGAAGATATTGTTAATAAGTTTATTATATTCAATTTCAGGTTTTAGCTTTGAAGCCCTGGATATGAATAAAAAAGAATTAAAGAATATTGAGACCATAAAGCCGCATGCTCAGGTAGAATTGTCAGAACCACAACCTTCAAAATTTTTGATTTATACAACGAATGAAAAGTTCAGTTTCGAATCTGAGGCTAAAAAGGAGTGCAATAACAGAATTAATATATTTAAAAACTATGGGATATCTGTAATAGGTTGTAATATATTTGAAAAAAATAATAATTATACTTTTACAATTGAATACCTTCCAGAGCTAAAAAATTCAGATCTTATACGCTCAATTTTAGTGAAAAAATATCAGCCTCAAAAACTTTACTGGAATGAAAATTTGGCAAAAAAGGAGCTTTCAAATTCTATTTCAAAGTTTAAAAACTCACCACTTAAAGTAATTGACTCAAAAATAATTGAGACTGACAATAATTATTCTTTTGAGGTTGTTTATGTAGTTAATAATATTTTGAAAAAATCAAAAACTTATTATGCTGTTTTTGAAAGATTTAAATACGGTAGATATACATTTGAGTCTGAGGCAAAGAAAAATATACCTTCTGTATTAAATTTGCTTAAACAAAATAATATTGCGGTTGTTAGAGGGGAGGTTGTTGAGGATGGTAATGATTATGCTATTGATGTTGAGTATATTAATAAATCTGATGATATTAAAATTTTAAAACAAAATCCTGAGTATTCAATTGAAAATTATAAATCAACTGAAAAATTCCCATTTGAAGACAATGCCTTAAAAGAGGGAATAAAAAGAAATGAAGGTTTTTTAAAAGCAGGTTTGTTTTTAGTTCATAATTATGCATATGAGATTGATAATGACTGGACTTTCAGTATTGATTATGCAGTTAAAAATATATACAGGTGGGGGAGTTTTGCGGGAAAAGAGTACTTAATAAAAAGATATAATAATCCGGAGATTTTTGATTTTGAAAATGAAGCTAAAAAAGCAATGAAAGAAAAGGTAGATAATTTTAATTCAGCAGGATTATATGCAGTAAGCTTTGATGTTTATGAAACTATCAGCGGTTATTCTTTTTATATAGATTATCTTGAAAAACAGAATATACAGGGAAAAATAGATAATGATTTATAATATCAGTAAGATAAATGATATAGAAATAATAAGAGAAATAGGTCAGGGTGGAATGGGGGTTGTTTATGAGGGGTATGATAAAACCCTTGATAGAAAAGTTGCTGTAAAATTAATGCTTCCGAATCTTATTACTTCTTCAGGAAAAAAAAGATTTTTAAAAGAAGCAGCTTTGATGGCAAAAATCTCGCATCCTGGCACAATAAATGTTTATTCATTTGGAGAGGTTGAAATTGGTGATAAAAAGATACCATATTTTGTTATGGAATATATTGAAGGAAAATCTCTTGCAGATATAATATCAAGACTGAAGATTATTAAGGAAAATAAAATTGAAGACCTGAAGGAATACGGTTATATTGCTTCAGCTAAAAAAACCGGTGATAATTATTTTTTAAATAATTTTACGGAAATTCCAATTTATTCAACCGAATGGATTGAAAACTCATCCACGCTAATTGCACAGGTGGCGGATGCTTTATATGAGGTACATAAAGAGGGAATAATCCACAGGGATATAAAACCGTCAAATATTCTTATTTCAAAAAGAGGTGTTAAGATAGCTGATTTTGGACTTGCTAAAAATTTTGATTCAAGTCTTTCAACAAAAACTGATTTTGTAGGAACAATAAAATACTCTGCACCTGAAATTTTCTCTAAAGGAAAACATACTGTTCAATCTGATATCTTTTCACTTGGAGTTGTTTTTTATGAGCTTTTAACACTAACCCATCCTTTTGAGGCAGGTGATATTGAAACCCCGGCATATCTTATGAATAAAATAATGGAATGTAAAATAAAGCCACCTGAAGAAATAAATCCAGAGATTGAAAAATCTCTTTCAAAAGTGATTATGAAGATGCTTGAAAAAGATTCAAAAAATAGATACAAAACCATGCAGGATGTTTCAGAAGCAATAAGGTCTTCAAAAAAAAGCGCAATAGATAAAATAATAACTGATATAACATCAATATTTAAAAAAGAAGAGAAAAAACATAGTATTTCTCAGGCTGAAATAGATCTTTCAAACGAAAAACTTATTAAGGCTATAGATGAATATATAAATCTTGAGTTTTTTGATTCACTTGCTTTGATAGATGAAGCTACATCATTTAATCCACTTAACCTTGATGCTTATCTTCTTTCAATCCTCATAAGCACCTATGGCACAACTGTATTTTCAAGTATAAAGAAGAAAGCTTTTGAACTGAAGAATTATGAGGTTTTTTTGAAAAATGAAAAGGATATTGAAAAGTTTAAGATAATAACATATTTTTTTAATGATAACAAAAAATGGGTTGATTATCTTTTAAACTATGCCAAAAAATACGATGATTTTATTCCATCTTTAATTGCTTCAAGATTAAAAAAAGAGTATAGATTTGCATATCTTGAAAAAATAATTGATAAGTTTCCTTCTTATAAAAATTTTATTTCTTATACCTATGATTTATATAAAATCTATAACGAAGAAAAAGAACCGGTTGAATTACTTAAAAAACTTGAAGAACTTAAGAAAAAATATCCTCAGTATATTTTAGATACAAATATTTCTATTTTTGAAATTGCTATAAAGGATTTGTTTTCTCTTGATAAGGCAGAAAAAGTAATTGATGAGATGGAGAAAATTAATCCTTATAATTTTATTGTTCTTGTTGCAAAATTTTATTTTTTTGCTATAACAGGAAATTATGCCCAGCTTATAATAATAATTCAAAGGATAATAAGTGTGGTTTCTGATAATGATATGAAATCAAGGTTTTATTATATGCTTTATCAGCTTTACATAAAACTTGGTGACGGTGAAAAAGCGGAAAGATATTATAAGATTGCTCTTAATCTTTCATCTGATAGATCTAAAATAAAGACAAATGATGAAATAAAAAACGAAACTATTCCTGAAAGATATGATATCTTTGATTTTATAAATCCTGAGCTTTTAAAATTTTCTTATATTCTTTTTCATAAAGATTTTATGAATTATTTTCTTGAGCGTAATATGTATTTATTTAAAGTCAATCTTAAGCTTGTAAGTCTTGAGGATAATGGTGAGAGTTATTTTTCATATATCTCATCAAAACCTCAGGGTCAGATTGACTTTATTCCACTTGGAAATTTTTATGATTTAAAAGGAAATATTTTAAAAGCAAAATACACTCAGATTTCTGATACGAGCTATAATGTAGTTCTTGAGAAAAATGATGATAATCCTGTCATATTTATAGGAACACAAAATAGATTTATACAGAAAAATGATTCAGGATATATATTAAATTACGTTGAAAAAATTCTCGCTCCAAGAATAGCTAAAAGGGTTTTCGCTATATCTTCAAAGTATAAAATAGAAAATATAAATTCTGATATTAATTTTGAAAGATATAAAACTGATTTTTATGAGATAATAATATTTAATATTGACACACTTAAAAATTATTCTCCTTTTGAATTTAGATTGAAAATCGAGATAAAGGAAAAAGGGGTAGGATTTGAGTGATGGAAATAAATATAATGAAAATAAAAAAGTGGATTAAAGAAGAAAGACCAAGGGAGATGCTTTTTGAAAATGGAGCGGAGAACCTTCCACTTTGAAAGTTTGTTGCAGTAATTTTAAGAAGAGGTACTAAAAAAAAAGTGTTGAGGAATTAATGCTTGAATTTTTAAATAAGTTTGGTTCGATAAGAAGTATTGATAAACTCTTTGCTTGTGAGCGTTAAAAGATAAAAAGTATTGTTTTTCCAAAGCAGCCCGGTTAAAAGCAGTGTTTGAAATTGGTAGAAGGTTTGTTCCTGAAAATAAAAAACTTCTTTCTGTTAAAACTAGATCTTTTGGTAAAGCAATTAGTTATATATTTGAAACGGTTGGAGTTTATTCAAGAGACTTATGAAAAAGGAGAGTTTTATATACTTCTTTTAAACAATAAGCATATGCCGCTTGGATATCAAAGAATAAGTATTGGTAGTTCCAATACTGCTTTTGTTGATAAATAGTTAAAATTATCTCTTCTAAATCAGCTTCTGATATAATACTTATTCATAATCATCTATCAGGAAAACAACTTCATCAAAAAATGATATTGAACTTACTAAAAAGATAAAAAATGCATGTGAGCTTATAAATGTCAGGGTTTTTGGATCATGTAATTATTGGGTAAGAACAAAAAGATTGTTTTAGCTTTTCAAAATATTGGATAATATAGTTATAGGAGGTAATATGAACATAGAAAAAATAGACAGATATTTCAGAGCATCAAATTATATAGCAGCTGGAATGATATATTTAAAAGATAACCCGCTTTTGAAAGAATCTTTAAAAAAAGAACATATTAAAGACAGGCTTTTAGGTCACTGGGGAGCAAGCCCCTCAATTTCTTTTACATACATTCATACAAACCTGATGATTAAAAAATACAACTCAAAATGTTTATTTGTTGTTGGGCCTGGACATGGAGCGCCTGGTTATATTGCACCAGTTTATCTTGAAGGAACATTAACTGAATATTATCCTCAGTTTTCACAGGATGAGGAAGGAATGAAGCTTTTATTTAAATCATTTTCATTTCCTGGTGGACTTGGAAGCCATTGTACTCCTGAACTTCCTGGAACAATTCAGGAAGGTGGTGAGCTTGGATATACGCTTTCTCATGCTTTTGGCGCTGCTTTTGATAACCCGGAGCTTATAGTGGTCGCTATTGTTGGAGACGGTGAAGCTGAAACAGGTCCTCTTTCAACTTCCTGGCATGGGAATAAGTTTTTAAATCCAAAGAGAGACGGAGCAGTTTTACCTGTTCTTTCTTTAAATGGATATAAGATAAATAATCCAACGATATTTGCAAGAATGCCTGAGGATGAGCTTTTGAAACTTTTTGAAGGATATGGTTATAAACCTATTATTGTGAAAGGTGAAAATATATATGATTACCACAGAAATATGATTGAAGCTATGGATGAGGCGTTCAGTTCGATAAATGAAATATGGGAAAAAGCAAGAAAAAATGAAAAAATTTCAAGACCTAAATGGCCAATGATAATACTCACTCTTCCCAAAGGATTTTCAGCTCCAAAGTATTTTAATGGTCATTTTATAGAGGATTATTGGAGATCTCATCAGGTTCCTTTATCAAATGTAAAAGAAAATGAAGAAGCTTTAAAGGTGCTTGAAGGGTGGCTTAGAAGTTATAAAATTGATGAACTTTTCAATGAAGATGGTAGTCTTAAAGAAGATTTAAAGGAACTTATTCCACCAGATGAACTTAAGATGAGTAAAATAAAATACTCAAATGGTGGTTTGATAAGAAAGCCTCTTATTATAAAAAATATAGATGATTTTGTTTTAAAGTTTGAAAAACCTCTTTCAACTATTTTTGAAAACACAAGACCACTTGGTAGCATGCTTAAAGAGATAATCAGAAACAACCCAAAAAACTTCAGAGTTTTTGGACCTGATGAAACCCAATCCAACAGACTTGGTGATGTTTTTGAGTTTGGAAAAGTTTGGATGGAAGAAAGAATTGAAAAAGATCTTGATGAAGGATGGTTAGATCCAGATGGAAGAACTATAGAGATGCTTTCCGAACATACAGTTGAAGGTATGCTTGAAGGTTATCTTCTTACAGGAAGACATGGAATACTTTCCACATATGAAGGCTTTGCTCCAATAATATCATCAATGGTAAATCAGTTTGGAAAATGGATTGATATATCTTCAGATCTTCACTGGCGAGAGCCAGTATCTTCCCTTAATATTCTTTTAACTTCTGTTGTATGGAGACAAGATCATAATGGTTTTACACATCAAGATCCTGGTTTTATAAACGCAATAGTTGATAAATGGCCTGATGTGGTAAGAGTATATTTTCCACCTGATGTAAACTCGCTCATATATACTATGTCAATGTGTTTTAATTCAACAAACAGAATAAATATAATAATTATAGATAAACAGAAGCATATACAGTACCTTGATCCAAAAAAAGCATTTGAGCATACAATAAAAGGAATTTCAATATGGGACTTTGCTTCTTCAAATACTGACAAAGAACCTGATGTGGTAATTGCATCATGCGGTGATATTCCAACAAAAGAAGCAGTGGCAGCTTCTTTGATGCTCGGAAAATTTTTTCCTGAGCTTTCGATAAGATTTATAAATATTTCAAATCTTTTTAAACTTGCTCCTGATACAGAACATCCTGATGGTTTAAATGATAAATATTTTGACTCGTATTTTACAACTGACAAACCTGTAATATTTAACTTCCATGGCTATCCATGGCTTATTCACAGATTAACATACAGAAGAACAAACCATAAAAACTTTCATGTAAGAGGTTATAGAGAAAACCGAAAAACTGGAATAGATGCCTCTCATATAACTCCATTTCTTAAAGGAAGGGGTGGTATAACCACACCGATGCAGCTTTCAATATTAAACCAGATCGATAGATTCAGCATAGCAATGGATGTTATAGACAGGGTTGAAAAAATAAGAAACAAAGGTGGAATTATTAGAGATAAACTTAAGGATATGCAGATAGAGGTTTTAAAATACTCTTTTGATAATGGTATTGATCCAAAGGAATATAGTGATGAAGAGTTTTTTAAAAAATTTAAATGAACACGAACAAAGAGGATAAGAATAAGGTTAATGGAATAAAAAATGAGTTATGGAACACGGGGTTAAAAGAAGCTCCTTTAAAATAAAATTTTTCTATACAATTTATCCAACAGGCTGGGTGGCACTGGCTGCTTTTATTTTTGCTTTTGGATTTATGATTATTGGTTGGGAAGCAGGTATAAGTAGTGATTCATTTTATAGTTGATAATGCTAGTTTAATAGATGTAATTAAAAAAACAAATGTTATTAAAGATCTATTTGTTGGCTTTATAGGTGAATCTGAAAGAAGAGATATTATGTTAATTGAGGATTTGAGATTAGAAAATAATATGCTTATATTTAAAACAGGATGGCATTATGATGTCAGAGACAATTTTTCAGATTATAGGATAAATTCAATATTTCTTTATGAAGAAATTAAAAAGGTAAAATAGTTTATTCAAAAAAATAAAATAAATTTTTTGATTATAGGGGGGATGATATGGAAAGGAAAGATAATAATAAACTGAGAGAGATAGAAAGTGAACTGGATAAATACCTTGAAGAAACTAAATGGGAGAGATTTTTTTTGATCGGAATTATACTTCTGGGAGTATTCATAATGCTTTTGACAGTTGATTTTTTTAGAGACAACTTTATCTTTCTTGTTTATCCTCTGATTTTAGTGGTTTTAATAGCTCTTTTTAAGGTTATTTATTCTCATTTTAAAATTACTTTTTCATCAGGTATTCCGTTTAAAATCAAATTTTTTTATTATATTTCACATACTGGTTTTTTTGCTGCTATATTTCTCGGATACCTTATCCTTGGAATTGCTCTTTATTATGTTACGGGTAGTAATGAATTGTTTCCTGATAGTTTATTTAACTATATATTCAGATTTAAATTTTCCATAGCAATTTTTTTAATTGGATGGATTTATCTGGCACTTTATTATAATCCATCAGTTCTAAAATTCGTTATAGAGAATATGAATGAAAACAATCCATATATTCTGGAAATTCCCCCTCTCGGAGTAAATATTTTTGAAGGTTATATTCTTAAGATTAAAAAAGGTTTTAATGAAGTTTATGTTTTTGCTAATAACCTTAGAATGAAACTACCACCTGATGTAAATCCTGAAGAAATTAAACAGAAAATAAATGAAAATCAAAAAGAGATTTTTTACGGTTATGGATTTGATGTTGAAGTTAAAAATAAATGGATTATTTTTAATAAAAATAACTTCAATTATTTGTCAACAGGAAGATATTCATCATATATCTTCAATAAAACTAATCTTTATAAAGAGGTTGACAGAGCAATAAAAGTCTATGAATTACTTATTGAATGATTTGATTTCAGATAGAAATAATCACTTTTTGAATTCCCCCCAGAAAACTTATCAAATTACATGAATAAAAAAGCATTAAAAAATAATTATTTTTGTTAAATATAGGTAACCTATAAGCTTGAATTACCTTTACCTATTATTGCTTTAAATCCACACCTCCACACTTCCACGCATCTATTAGGTGAAGTCAAGAAAATTGCGTAATTTTTTCATAGCTATCCTTCCATTTATCATTTAATCTTCTAAATACTCCATATACTATTCCTTTCA
>FWWL01003406.1_pt1 | contig 29054 bp, 48 predicted proteins | sample 2228331 | NCBI WGS metagenome assembly FWWL01 (sample SAMEA103939775, study PRJEB20133) | metagenome
TCTCCGACCCATTAGCAACTCGGTAATAAACCCCTAGATTGATATCTTGGGTGTCATTAGAAAACAGGTCGGCAACCTCTGTATACCCGGCAGTAACGGTGGCCATGTTGAAGTCGACGTTATCGTTGTCGCCGATGGCGTAAGCCACAACGATAAGATCGCCAGCTTGTAAGGCAGGTAAAGAGATAGTTACATCGCCGCCATTTTGGGCTCCATTACTGTTGCTCCCAACGAAAGATATGGCCACCGCCTATCACCTCGCCACACGGCGGCAGCCAGACGTATTTGAAAGACCGTATGTTATTGACACTATTGTATTAATGCATGCCGGTCCGACATGTTCTTTGATTTCCCATTGTATTGGGTTCATTTGTTACAAATGTAATACCAATTATTTAAGTTTGCAAATCGTTTAACTCAGCTTCTTCAACCTCGACCTCTTCGCCGTCGATGAATTGGATGCTGTAGAACAAAGGATGATTTTCTCTGAACCTTGGTAGATTTATAATGCTGCCGTCGGGGAAGATGAAGCTAACATTCTGAATGTTCTTGCCATTTATCGTCTGCTGCCATCCAACGATATAGATGACCCAGTTCTTCTCCCCGGTGATGCCGGACATAGAGTAGCGCTTCCTGTATATCAGCCTTTGACCGGGTTCAAGAGCGTAAGCTAGTACGATCCGATCTTCATCTCTTGCCACCAGATGAAACTCAGAAAGTCTCTTCCTGTCTATGTCGCCATACCGATTTTCGGTCCCATCGTCGTTGAACTGCCTCAATATGCTGCCATCGTTATAAACAGCCACCCACTCAAGCCAATCTCTGGCCAAATCGGACATGAACCCCTCCTATGTTATATCTTCTTTCCGGCCTTCTTAATCATCCTCTCTGTTTCTACAACCAATCTTTCTATCGCCGCCACATGGCCAGACATATGATTATTCAAGAACTTTATGAAATACATTGTTATCCCGGCCATGATAACCATCATCGCCGTGGCTACAACTATCAACGTTGTCATTTTTAAGACTCATCGTATTGCCACGTTATGGTCTCAGCAGCGGTAACGCCGGGGCTAGCGTTGTTCGCAACGGCGACCTGGTAAATGACGAAGTCACCGAAATCACCGGTGGTGCTGCCGATGGAACCAGCAACCGTCAGCGGCGAAGCACTCGTGTACTGGAACGCGTTAACGGCAACAGACGGGGTAAGCGCAGACGAGTAATTGGCCGAAGTAAGCTGGTTGCCAGTGGTACCCTGCGTCCCGGTCGCCTGCACATAGGCACTGCATTTGGCCACGTTCAGAGACACACCCGTGCCGAGCGAGTTCGTCCCGTCGGTGTACCATTTGATGTTCGTGATGCTCGTTGACGGGGCGCTCTGCGCCTGAAGCCGGGTGACGACCCAATACGAGTAGTTCGTCCCAGAAGAGGGGACAGGTATCGGATAGTTACTGCCGTTCGTCGGATCGTCAGCAGTGCCAGCGTAGTTGGATGCCCCGGTGATATCAGTCTTCGTCGGAGAACCAGAGGAACCGGTCCATCTCATGATCTTAACAGTAGCAGCCAAGTTGCCTCACACTCCTTTCTGCGATTGATTTTGCAAATAAAGAAATCATCTTTCCACGTTTGAATGATATAAGGATTCTTTTGTGTGTCAAATCAGACATCATTCCATCATCCCTGTCACATCTTCAGGTTTCAACTCCTCGGCCGGCTTGACATAAACCCCATCCGAGATCCTGCCGGCTCGAGCCGAAAGTGTGTTCTTGTGTTCTCGCCTGTACATAGCTGGTATATTTATCTTAACATATCCTACATGTTTTTCAAGTAGGGCGTCTATATATTGGACATCCCAAGAGTGGGGATGCCCCTTGTATCCATGACGCCACCTGATGCCCTCATCGTGGAAACACTCTGTTCTGTGCGAGAACGATCCAAGGTTCCACCAAATGACGAAACCATTATCGTCACTTTGTTTCTCAACCTTCGCCGGAAACCCCCATCTACCATCTTTGAATGGGTCTTCACCATCGTAGAAGTAATACATGTCTCCAATAACAAGGTGAGGGGTCGTTGTTTGGCTGAATAACTCATCAACAGCTGCCAACCAATCCGGGGAAAGAATGTCATCATCACATAGATATGTGATACTCTCCCCTCTATTCGTTTTGGCAACGATCCAGTTCATATTCGTTGACCAACGAGTGTTTCCGCGCCGCACCCGCTCCTCTGGGGTTATGCGAGGTGCACACGCAAGGATGATCCTGTCATCACCGATGGATTCAACAACCTTGGTCACATCGAAGTCGCTTCCGTCGTCATAAACCCAACAACGGACATGAACACCGCGAGAATTTAAAACACTTTCTATAGCCTCTTTAAGCATCCTTGGTCTATTGTATGACATAACAATCACGTTGTGGATCAAACCAATTCACCTCTTGAATCATTTATTCGCTTCTGCAATCGCGATGTCAAGGATCTTCCTGAGGGCTGGTCCGATATCCCAATGGGTACCAGCAGCGAATACCTGCCTGTAGCGGCGAGGCGGAGCTACTGGGATACTCCCACTCTTCCTCCAAACATCAACCACCCTTACTCCTCCGCGCATCGGAGGAACAGAGGTCTTAACGAAATAAACATATCCATCATCCATCTCTGCCGCCCAAACAACCCTATACGGCAGGATTGGATTCAATCTCCCCTCATTCGAAAACTCGTAGGCGATGCCCTCGGAAAGCGTATTTATAACATTTTGATATCCCGGGTCATCGTTCAATATCGGGTAATTATCATAGATGAAATCTCCATTCTCATCAAACAGGTCGATATCATCCGCAATTATGCCGCGCTCAATCATCCGCTTCACGACATAAGGCGGGACGAATGGATAGCTATGAGAAACTATGACCTGCAGTTCATCGAGGAGGTCGGCTTCCTTCTCGGTGAAATCCCTATAGAACTTCTTCTTGATCACGTCATTGTTGTCCCACATAATCTCTCACCTCACTCAAAATAGCTAGCAACCACCCGGAGGCACTCCTCCTTGCTCATATTCATATGGCGGATGATAACAACGTTGTAATTCACAAGTTCGTCCCCAGAGGTAAGGTTTATACGATCCTCCTCCTCGAAACCATACCACAATCCAAGGTTGGCGTGTGTTTCTACCGGGTGCCATCCTCCTTTCGTTTGGGCAAGACCGACCACGAAAGAGCGATCGATGGGTCTGGCCGGAACCCAACGGTCAACACGGAAAAGAGATACATCGGATGCACAACGTATCCCTTCTGGCCATTCCCGTAACGCATATGTACCAGAATGAAGGAACCTTACTTTTTTGACCCCTATAATCTTTGGTTTATGTGGTAACAGCGGCTTTTGCTGGGAAATATCTGACATTATTCGTACGCCCTTTCTTTACAATAACACCGCGCTTACAGAGATGTCTTGACACACGGCTCAACACACCACTCGAAACATTGAGCATTTTTGCATAGTCTCTCGGCCTTAGTCCTGGATTCTTCGCGACCGCATCCGCCAACTTCTGATCGATATCGTCAACCCTAACAACCTTGATCGTACCTAGTACTGTGTCAACTGGGTAATAATGTGTAACACCATCAACGACCTTAAAGGTAAGGCATCCCTTCGAGTGAAGAACCTTGGCCATCTCATGGACGGCCTTAGGGGTAGTACTCTGCGAAGACGCATATTCTCTCGAAGTGCCACCAGGAGATGCCATCACGGCATCAAGCAGCGCCTTCTGCTTGGGTGTAAGGGAGTCGTCCGTTGCATCTCCAGTCTCAGAGCGGAGCTGCTTAATGTGTGCGTCGCACCGATAGATGACGAATGCGTCATCAGATGACATCATCGGCGACACTCTATATGGCACCCCATCACGGTCGCACTTGTCGCAAAGCGGGATTTCAACGATCCTGGTCTTCATCCTTGTCACCCCTCAAGCACTCGATAGATCTGATGCTCTTGATTGTTGAGGCGCTTGATCAATTCGATACGCCCCTTGATCTTTACTGCGCTGATGCCATCACGGCCAAGCCCCTTGATCCTATACCCATTGTCATATCTGTAATACCTATTTTGAACCACCCCGCTCGTCAAAACGGCGTCTCTCCTTGTCGAACCACACCGATCGCACTGAAGGTGCTCAACGTATATCTTTCTATTATGATTATTCTTCGTCACTTCGATCTCAGTTATCTGCCACGAATGGCCTATAACCCTACACGTAAGGTGTGGTGTTTCGATATTTGAAACCTTCATTGTGATTTACCTCTTCTTCTTGCGTCCAGGAGCACGCATATAACCAAAGCGCCTAGACGCACTCGACACAATGGTTCCGCTTACACCAAAGATCTTGCCGATTTCAGAGTAAGACTGCTCTGGGTGTTCCTTGGCGTATTCTGCGATCTCCCGGTAACGTTCTAGTGTCTCGATCCGACGATTATTCGGATATCTCGCCGGCTGCACATCATAGAACCTCGCCACCTCTTCCACGAAATAAACACTTACCCCAACATCCTTGGCGATCTCGCGGACAGTCATGTTCTTTTCGAGGAGTCGCTGAAGAACCGGATCGACAAGGTCCTCTCGCCCCTCGAAAGGAGAAGTTACCCGTTGGTGCCTCTCGTGGGTATTGATCTTATTCCTTCGGAGCACAGAAAACACGTATTGCCGACTAACACCGTGACGCCTAGCGACCTCGGCCATGGTGATATTTGGGTCGCTGAGGTAGGTGTCGATGATGCTTTGAGCCGTCCTTCTGCCGGCTGTCGGCCTGTCGACTCGAACCCTCTCGGTGGTCTGCACTACGCCCTCCTTCTCTTCGTCAAGGCATACTGTACTTGATTTTCAGGAGGGCGTCAACGATCGCGGGTCCATGCGCCTCACTGGGCGCAAGGTGGGGTCCCGTATTGCTTCGGAAGCCCTTCGGCGTGGATATGGTTGTAGTGGCCTTCAACCCGCCAAAGAAGTGTCCCAAGCGGGATATAACCCTTATCCTTTAATCTCTTCATATAAGCTGCGGCTTTGTCGAGTAACTCGGTCGGACCACCGAAATCGACGGCGTTGCACCAGGCATGCTGTGACCACGTAGTCGTCCCAGCTATATAACGGCAGTTGCATATACCGAGGTTCTTGATGTCGGGGAACTTCTTTACAACCGTCCCGACGATGATGTCGACCGCCCTAGTCCCTGGGGTGTCCAGAACAACCGCCGGATTCAGGTCCTTCTTTTTCGTGGTCAGGACAAGGCCACTTTTCTCGGACCTGATACTCCAAGCTGCCCCAACCGAAGCGTTTTGCAGTTTGTCCTTGTACCTAGAAAGCGCCTCCTTGAGCTCGAACGGCCTAGACCATTCGTCAGTACCAACCTTTTTTATGCTAAATCCAGTGCCCTTGTTTTCGTCGTTATTCATAACATCTCTAACCAACTCGATAACCTCATCCAAGGGGCGAGGTTTTCTTTTCTCAAGGACATATTTGATATCTTGTGTCTCTGGTATTTCATAAAACTGACCGCCGCCCCATTCATCTGGCGCGCGAGTTGCCATATACACCACCCCCGTGAATAAACCAGCCGCTGTCAGTAACGCGGTGGCAATTGTAAATCGTTTCTTCAGGTCGGATCACCGTTAAAATAGTATCGCCAGAAATTTTAAATTCAATTCCCTTTTGCGCGATACATCTTCATCGCATCAAGTCTAGAGATATTGTTTTTCTCCAACAACTCCTTCAATGTCTCCTCACATGCCAACCACTTCTTATAAGCGGCGCGGATCCGTTTCACGCTCCTATATTTCTTCTCATACCTCTCGCGGATATAATCATTATACGTAGCCAACGCATCCGCGATAGCCTGAGCGATGTCCGGATCAAGCTTCTCCATAGTGCTTCCTCATTATCACCGAGATGGTACTACGAAGTCGATGCGGAAAATTGATGAATTCCACCTTCGTGTTCCTTACTGAAGAAAGCCTCACCACTTCATCGAGGAATGAAGGTGTTATCGCCTGGACACCGGTGCAGTCTAAAAGGAGCTTGTCCTCTTTCGGCAACCTGGAAACGACGAGCCTACCAGTGTCTCTGGTTAATAATATGTCCCCAAACTCAAGAAGCCTTACAACCTCGGCCACAATCTACCCCCTTCCGTTCATGTAATGAAAGTGTGCTCTCTCGTCGGCATTTGGTTCATAGCCGTAAACCGCCCATTCACAATACAAACAATACCATTTTTCGCCATCCCATATCACCACATGCACGTCGTATTTCATTTATTGCTCATCCCGCATCTTTATCGCCGAACGCGAGATGACATGATAGCCAAAGCGTATAAAGGGGTCAAGTGATGCCGCGACGGTCACGCGACCTCTTCGTACAGGTGCCAAGTCACGTCGGGGTACAGGGCCAGATCTAGCGTCTCATAGAGTCTGCGCTCCGTCCAGACCTCGCGGATGATGGCACGCTCGGCACGCCACCCGTGCTCGCCGACAACCACTCTGCCGCGGGGCTCTACGACGCCGATGGCGGCTCTGCCGACGCCGACCAAATCCAGCAGGGAGTTCGCCGCCTCCGGCGTCACGGCGTAGTAGCCGCAAGCGCAATCGGGGTCTGGAGCGCGATGACCAATTGCGCATTCGGCGTTGCCCATCTGCGCGCGCCACGCCCCGGTGTAGACCAGCGACCTCAGCGTGCCATACAGGATGTCCCACGCCCTAACCCCCGTGAGCCCACCGCGAGCATGCGCGGCCTTGGCGGCCTCGGCAAGAGCCGTCGAACACAGGGTCATCGTTACTTCGGCAACGTCGCAGATGCACCTATAAGCGCCCCAGGTCAAACTCGCGACGGCGTAACCATCGCGCAGCGCCTCGGCGATGGCACCCGAGTCCGACCAGGGCTCGGCCTGCACCACACGGGGATGGTGCAGGCAGGGCTCAAGTTGGGTCCATGCGTCCACGCTCACGCCGGGACCCCCACGGGCTCCCCCTCCGCTTCCCGCTCCCACTCGGCTGGGATGGTCAACTCGTCTTCGTCGGGGACCTCGATGACCCCGATCGTCTCGCCGATGTTCATGCCTCAACCTCCTTACAGCACCAGGCTAAAGACTCGGCGATGGTCTTCGCCATCAAGACGGGGGTGCATCCTTCTTCATGCCCAGTCATCCATTTCAACAGTTTGCGCGTCTTCGAATTCGACTTCCACCTCTACCCCAAATTCTAACCATTTTCCTCCCCATACCCCCATCGACTTAGTTTTTTTCCCATATCGCAAACAGATCTGTCTTACTGCGCATCTTGCGCATAGATCATTGACAAAATCGAAAACATCTCGATACCGTAAATAGTCATCGAAAAACCACTCTGTATCAACAGATTGAATACTACAAAGCCCCTTGCTCATCCAATCTTTTGCCATTAAATCATCCCCATACCATCCAGGAAAGACTTAAGGTCATCTGGCATTTCTTTTCGCTGAACGATGTCCTGTGGTTTGTCAACCTCGGTTTTTTCTTGATCGACCGTGTCATTACGCCAATTCTCGTCTATAACTTCGATATCTATCACCTCTTCGACATAACTATTGCTTGTGCATGTAAATACCGCACCAGCAAGTGCGTCTGCGCCGTCCTTGAAGCCTGTCTTTGGGTGATCAACCTTGACGCCTCGTATCAGTTGCAACCGGGCCAACTCCTCATCAACAAGGATAGGGTCGTAATAGGCTTTCAACCGGCCATCATAGATGGTCGTCGACAGCGTATCGTAGTGAGTTTTCTTGACACTCATAAACTCGACGGGCAATCCTTTTGCCTCGAAGATATTCTTTGTGTCGATCGATTGCCACCTGTCTATCGTGATCATGGCCACCGGGAACCTAGATGCCAACGCAAAGACGAATCTACGAACATCGTTGAAGTCCACCTCGCCACCTGGCGGAGCCTCCCAATATTTGATAAGGTCCATTTTTATGATTGGCATCACTTGCTCGTCGTGATCGCTTTTAACGAACCCGCTGCAATGCACCATGCACAGGGCGGATCGGTCGCGCTTCAGACCAAGGTCTATATGGATATACCGCAAAGGCCCATCGGGGTCACGGAACGTCGGTGGCATCAACCCATTTTCATCCCACGGCGGTTTTACGCAATATTTCTCGTTGCAAGGTTCCTTGTGCACGTGGAAACACGCCCGCAACCTTGCAGTGTCCCTGAAGAACGCCTCTACGGCCTCTGGGGGGTTGCACAATATCCGCGCCTCTGTTTTCACGGGGTCACGTATGAAGTCTGAAACGAAGTCTTCTGCTTTCTTCGTGGGATTCGCAACGAAGGTTGGGCATTTAATGGCCCACACTTTTGGCTCGCTATATGAGATTATTTCATCTTCTTCCCAAGAAATATCGATCGGGCCTATATTTTTCTTGACCTTTCTTGTTCTTTTTTCTTTGATGACACTGTTATAGCGCAACTGGATGAAGTCATCCCTGTGGCGGGGGAAAGAAAGTAATGCTATCTTACCTACATCGGGGAAACGACTGACCACCGAAAGACGGGCCATGTCGTAGATCGCTTTGGCCGACCCTGCCTCAGTAGCACCAGATTCATCCTGCATCTTGAAAGCAGAGATCTCGTCCAGCGTTACAGCGATGAGGTTGAACCCCTCCCAGCCTTCCGCTTCCGAGTGTCCCGAGAAACACCGTATCGGTCGCTCCAAGAACTCTATCTTCTTGGACATCGGCATGAACCCTTTGCGCTGGAAATAAGGGCTATTGATGAGCATGTTTTTCAGGGGGTCGAAAAAGACTCGTTGAGCTTGTTCGGAGTTCAAGGCGATATTAAGAAGATCTATATATTCTCCTGGGTTCAACCCATAATAGCTGAGCGGATTCTTTAGACAGTGAAGTAGATATATGATCCTAGCAAAAGCGATCCTTAGCGTGAAATCTTTTCCGCCGCCTTTGCCTATCTGGCATATAACCTCATTCACCGTTTCTTCCCACATCTTCCTCCCTTTTTCTTCCCCATAAAGCTTTATGAGGGTATCTTCATGAAATATCTGCGTCATCTTTTCGCAGATGGCGGTTTGCACGGGAGAAAGCGGGGAAAGACCAAGGTAGTACGGGTCGGTCACAAACCTATCGAGAGGAACCGGCTCCTCCTCTAGGTCTTCGCGTGAAAGGAGCGCTTTGATATCTTCCAGTGAGAAATTCGGCCTATTGTACATCAGGACTCACCAGCAAGCTCAGGATTGCTCTTCCAAATCTCTTCGAGCCGGTTCCAGGCCAGAGAAGAGCACCTTTCACAAGTGCTTATCGTAGTGCTTATGATCTCGGATAGCACTGCGTTTACACGCTCAACCTTCTTGATGCGCTCAACATATCCTGACTCCATCCTCGGTGAAAGAAGTTGAAATATCCGTGCTTTTGCCTCCATCAGGTCTTTGGCCAACCTCAAGGCCTGAAGTTTGGTGGACATAGCACCATTCTCATCCGCCACATTGACAACATCCCATGCATGATCGCTCAACATTCTTATCTCTTCGTCAAATTTGAATATATGTTCAAGGTAGCGCTCAAGGAACCCCGGGTCGTTTTCCGCCTTGGCTGCGATATAATCGTCCCAGTCAGCAAGGGATTTCTCGATGAAACTCATCGAGACCCCAAGTTCATTCGCTATCTTTGTCTTGGGGCGGCCTTGCATATATAGGCGAACCACTTCGTTCGCCTTCTCGGCAAGTTCGAACTGGTTCTTCGATCTCTTTTCTATATTGGGCATGTCATTATGTTAACATTAAAATTCTCTCTTGACAACACGCCGACCAAGCTGGCGCCCCTTGCCCTTGTACTTAAGAAGATCAAACTTCTTAAGCCAGTTATACACCGTCATCTCAGTTTTGCCGACTTCGTCGGCGATGTCCTTGGCGGTTCTGCCACGGACAACGTACTGTTCATACAACCAATCACGATCCTCGTATAACTTCATATCATCACCCCAGATATTGTCTATTCATTATCTTGTAGATGATATCGGGATTCCTGCGGATAAAATCAAGGAGAAAGGGCGTTATATGCCCGATGACAAGTTCTTCTTGTTTCTCTGTGAACTTGGCGTGCTGGCAAACACCAATGGCGATGTACCATATGGCATGAAGAACTTCGTGCAAGATACATTCGTTTTCTATATCAACGCTTACTTTATCTGATATCGATATCTTTTGCGCCATAAGATCAGTTTCTGCGTTCGTCCCCTTCAGGTTGTCAACTTTTTCGATCGTAAATATATACGAGCCTATCTCGACCTTAATCCCTTTGTCCATATACACTCCATGTATATAGCGCTATAGCGAGGGCATCAGCCAGATTGTCATCATCAAGCTGTTTCGAGAGGTGTGGGTATCTTTTCTTCAAGGTATCTTGTATCTTGCCCTTACGCATCTTTTTTAGGACCTTTCTGCCTTCTGTGGCCCCGTAGATGTCCATGATCTCATCCTTTTGCTGCTTAGTTATACTGCTATAACCAAAGAAGCTCTTCCATGTCATCGGCGGGATATCTTCTACCCTCACCCCACGCGCCAAGCACTCTCCAAATATGATACCAACCGCATATGCCATGTGCTTCGTCGAAAGTGGGTTTTGAACCATGATCGGCGATTCAATGATCACCAACTCTGGAGAATAAGCATCCATGATCGCACCGAACCTAGACCGTAAACTTTTAAGTCTCGTATATATATCACCATGTTTCAATTCGAGCGAGATGAGCGCTTGTGGGGTGCCGTTAACGACCATGGCCATAGAAATCGTCTTCGTGGACGGATCTATGCCCATAACACGTTTATAACGCCTATCACTCAATAGATCCATTGTTTTTTTCATCAACAATCACCAGACAATATGAGCAATGAGATATGTTCAGGATGTTTCTTGAAGTAATGTCTTAAGACAACATCATAGGCGCCAGTGTATGCTGCGCTGTATATCTTGTTAAACTTATAATTGCACAACCTGCACAACCAAGTATATGCAAACACAGTGTGAAAATTTTCATACGCCGTTGCGACACCAATGAACTGCGTGCCAAGTCCTGCTAACTCTATCGATCTTATAAGGTTATGCTTTGTCCCAACCTCTTTTTCGCGCAGATCGACATATGTCAAAGATTGCGTGACGTTCGTGGAAGATGAGTAACTGGTGTAACCTCCCGCATCTGTGACGAGTGAGTAATGAGTGCAACCGCCACCGTGATCTTTCGTCGAACTAGTAGTATACATCATCACCAAGCAACCCCATAACGAATTTGTCTGGATGTACATAACGATAGTGCTGCACTATTCTTTTAAAGAACCTCTCCCGATCTTCTCCGTCAAACAGTTCCTCTTCGATGCAACATCTACAATCCAAACAGAACCACCTGTTCACAACGGTGCGCTCGACATAATCGGACTTCATGAATCCGAAACTCTTGAATAAGTAAATTATCTTCCGATACTTCCGCCAATCCCCTTTGTCAGCGGTCATGGGATCCCAAGTTTTTCCCTACATGGCCCACAATAACGACTACGATTATACGTGGACAGGATCGTTCCGCAACCGTCTGCGGCGCAAACCCTGCCAGATGGTGGCCGCTGCTTCAGCTCGTAGTACCTCTGTAAGACCCTCCTGTTGGTCGCTATGCGCATGTGCTCGTGACAGCAATATTTACTATTATGACTGCGCTTCACGAACTCCTTACCACACTCTGGCAGGGCGCATTTGATGATGTTGTTATGTGCTGTTATCTTTTGCTTCTTTTTCATCGCTCTAGTTTGTCCCAGCAATAAGTCTCTAATTCGCATTCGGAGCAAGCCTTAGATGTCCTCGTATACGGCCTTGGGGGAAGTTTCCCTTCCTGTATGTTCTTATAATACTTCTGCCAAGTTTTTATACGTTTTGTATAAATGCTCTCATCCCTGTCAACCCTGAAGATCTTGAAATCTTGTGTGTTTTTCGATTCATAAATTATCAGGCCGATATCTATTTCGAGAACACTTAAGTAAACCTGCAACTGCTCAACATGATCTTTCTTTGGCTTCTTATAAAATTTCCTTAGATCGAACCCCTCTTGTGAGATACTTTTAACCTCGACAACCTTCTTGCCACCCCAATCGATGATGGCGTCTACTGTCCCGGATATGGGCACAGGATCCTCGACGCGGATCTTTTTTTCTTTTTCAACGAGCACTCCCATACCATCGAAGTACGAATACCAACGTTCATGGACTTCATGACCGTTGTCGAAAACACGGTATAAACGAGCGTCTATCTTGGGCTCGACCTCTGCACCTTGAAATAATAAGAACCAGTACCTTGGGCACGTCGAGTGATTCGATGGATGGAAGCCATCCAACTTCTTTTCCCGCCTGGCGTTGCGAGAGGTCAAATATTTGTCAATTGCCTTTGCAAGCGTGATCTCGCAATCATCATCTGACTCAACACTCATCGGTTTTTCTAATCGCGGCGGGACGAACTCTCGATTATGCCGCTTCAAAATGCGCTCTATAGACAATCAAACCTCCACGTGGATCATTCTCATTATGGCAATTACATTGATCTGTTCATGACCATCGTCGATATATAGATTCCACTCGTCATCATCACCATCTACAAAGGTCTGTACGCCAGACTTACGACCAAGGTCCTGCAAATACTCAAACGCATCATCGAACCTGATGAATGCCCGGATATCAAGATCGTCGGAACTCACAAGATTTGCAACGACCCATATATTAATCATCTTCACCACCAAGTTGTGGTCGAAAATCAACGTAAGATTTATATTGATACTTAAGCACAGAAACTAAGTTTTCGAGCCCCTTTATGAGGTCCCTGTACTTGCGTTTCTCATCGGCGGTCTTCGATTGGTTCGCGGCGAGATAAAGATGCCCTATGATGGCAGATACGTAATTCATCAATGGGATCAATTCGTTCTTCGGGACAACTGGATGTTCTAATACATAGTTCAATTTTTCTATGGCTTTTTCAACTAGGTATTCTGGATTCATCCCATCCATCCCTCCAGTCGAAGAAGTTCATCACCACCAACGACGGGCCATCCTTGAACGTGACAAGTAAAGCTGGTATGTAGCCCCATCCATATGTCGCAGCATCATTCGAGATTTTGTCCCAAACCGACCTCGTGAGTTGAAACGAGCGAGAGACTTCTTTCAGATCGAAGACGACACGGCCCAGGATGAAATCTCCCTTATTAGTCCCCCTTCCAGAATTCTTGACCAATTTCGCACCGATAGCCTTTGCGACCTTCTCTTCACTCATTTCCAGGCCTCCCGATCTCTGCCATGTACAATGCGACGATCCTCGCGGCATCTTCATTAGAGATCCCAGCTTCTATGAGCTCCCTGAAAAATTCCGAAACAACGATGGCGACGTTTTTCAGCGGAGTAAATTCGTAATCTTCGTATTCCTCGTGCTTTTCGCTCATATCGACCACTTCACCTTGTTATTGCGACCACATTTTGGACACTCAAAAACGGCAACATCTGGATTATCCCTTAAGACACCTCCAATCATCATCCCCCAGTAGTCGCAATGATCACATTGTACGACTATAGAGAATTTGTCCACTATGTAGAGGACGTCCTCGTCTTCCTCTTCAATCTTCTTGCCGGTCTTGCGTAAAAATTTCAAATGACATCACCTTGTCCCTGACCGTGGTAGCCAACGCATGATCATTTCTCAACGCGTTCCTTACATTTTCCTCTCCTTGCCACTTATATTCATTGAATCTATACCAAGCTCCGGTTTTCTGGATGATACCAAACGAAATGGCCAAAGACGCCAGCTCGTAAGAATCATCACGTCGACCATCGCTGAACAACGGAAATTGGCCAGATAGAAACGGCGGGGAAACTTTTGATTTCGTCACCTCCCACTTTATCATCTGCCCAACTTGAACATTTGTAGTTGATCCATCAGCCCTTTTGATGGTGTCATATAGGAAACTTGTTTTATCGCGGCTGGAAAGAAGCTTCACTATAACTGACGGATAGTGCTCAGCGGCAAGACCACCGCCATGATCGGCATAAACCATCGTGCCAGCGAACTTGTTGCGGGCCTGAGAGATAAGGATGATGAGTGCAGAGACATTCCACGCATTCCATTTGCTCAATAAACCACCCAAGGCCCTGGCATTCTGTCCTATAGAGCTGTTCCCTTCGTCGAAAAACGCGACGGAGTTGATATTGTTTATAGAGTCAAGGACCACAACATCAACGATCTCATCTTTCAACAACGACTTCGTGGCGTCAAGTATGTCTTCAACATTATTCCTCCGCATAACCAATAACCTGTCTGTGTCAACGCCGAGCTTTTGTGCCCAAGTGGGGTCGAATGCTTTCTCGGCATCGATGAACAAACATTTCCTCCCTTCCTTCTGCGCCTCGGCGATCGCGCGAAGAGAAAGGGTTGTCTTGCCGCAAGATCTATTGCCCCACAGGAGAACGATCCTTCCCAGCGGCCAACCGCCACGCAGAGCGTGGTCTAACGACACAGACCCGGTTGGGATCTTCCCAAGGATTTGGAATTCGTTGGCATACCCTATAGTTTTTTGCCCTAATTTTCTATTTATCTCTTCGATCTTGCCAATAAGTACGTCTAATGACTGTTCAGACACTGCTGAACTCCTTCAACTCTATATATCGCGATACCGGGATGATCCCCCCATCTTCTATCGTGATGGTCTGATCTTTTGTTGTAATAAGTTTAGCACAGACGGGGAAAAAGGGCTGCAACCACATGGCAACTGCCCGATATTGCCTAGGAAAGATAACAACCGGGAAGACGACCTCACCATCTGTGACGACGAGTCTCGCCATCATGTCGCCCTTCTTCGTGCGGAGCGTCCTCACCGATAACGGCATCAAGAGCACAGTACCGGAGTTCGAACTGATCGTGCCGGCACCAAGATCCCGCGCTTTCTCCCATGTATCGTTGAATACATCTCCTTCGAGGAATTTCTCAAATTTCGTCATGGGCAGATTATTCTTCTTCTTGTACAGGTATTCGTCAAGAACGGTGTATCCTATCAGTCTTCTTCCGTATATCGCGGCTATGACTATATCATCCTTGTCAGGGACACCAGCATCAGAATAAAAGTTGATCGACGCGCTGTCGTCTTCAAGCAAAACACGCACGGCACCATCAGGAAATACCCTTGTTGCCTTCACAACTGCCCTAACTATTGATACAGAATCTTCTTGTATATCGGCCAACTTCGTTGTTTCTATTTCAATATCATCTGCATCAAGGTTTATGATGCCGAGAAGATCATATATCTTTGTTTCGTCATAACTGACACCAAGCGACCGGAATGCGCCGGCGTCAGCGAGCGCCGCAACAACCTTTTGGTTACATCTCCGCTTCGATACCTTCTCTAAAAACTCGTCGAACGATGAGTACGGCCTCTTGGAGAGTATCTCTTCGACCGCTACGTCCCCAACCCCTTTGACGTTAGACAATCCATACATTATCGCATCACCAACGATGCTGAATGATGCGTCAGACAAGTTGATATCTGGCATCTCGACCGCCACACCAAGCCGCTTCGCTTCCATGTAGAACGTGCTCATCTTAGATGTTTCGCGTTCATTCTTAAAGAGTGCATACATATATTCGACAGGATAATGGATCTTTAGCCACATACACCGGTATGTTATCAATCCGTATGCGGTGGCATGTGCCTTGTTGAAGGCGTAACCAGAGAATTTCTCAAAGTCTTTCCAAAGTTTATTCGCCAACCTATAACCAAGCTCTTCCCTCGTGTTGTCGACCCACTTCTGTTGGAAAGCTTCAAATTCAGCCTGATCGCGTTTCTTACCGATGATCTTTCTCACGTAATCAGCTTCAGCCCAAGTAAACCGCCCAACATCAACCAAGGCCTCCATGATCTGTTCCTGATATATGAACACACCATACGTATCCTTCGTTATCTTGTCTATCCTTGGATGGATGACTGGGATCGGTTCGATACCAAGCTTCCTACGAACACACTCCTCACCAACCGTGAGCAAGGCGCCCGGGCGAATAAGGGCGTTGGCGAGGACGATATCATCGAAACTGTCGACACGAAGCCTGCGTAGAAGATTGGTAAGCGGAGCGGCTTCGGCTTGGAAGACACCCACATTGTGGCCGGAGCGTAACTCCGCGAATACCGCATCATCATCGAGGGGGATGGTATTGAGATCTATCTTTATCCCATGTCGTTTCTCGATGGCGTCAAGGCAATCTTTTATAACTGAAAGCGCCTCAAGGCTCAGAAGGTCCATCTTGATCAAGCCGACACGAGCACAATCTTCCATGTCGTATGCGGTGCAAACCGTCCTCTCCTCGTTCCCCCCAACCGCCCTCGATTCAAGAGGCAAAACGTCGTGGAGCTTCTTCTTCGAGATAACCACGCCAGCAGCGTGAAGGCCGGCCTGTCTCCACCTTCCATCAAAAACCTCAACGAACTTCGCCACATCAGGGTATTTTTTAATGAACCATTTAGTGTCCTCAGAGTGAAGGAACATATGAACGTCTTCGAATTGCTTGCACACATCATTCACATCCGCCATCGGGACGGCGAAAACACGCGAAATATCACGCACGATGTTGCGCGATGAAAATTTCGCATACGTAGTTATGCTCGCAACGTTTTTCCAGCGCTTCTTTAACAGCTCCTTCACCTCGTCACGCCGACCATGCTCAAAGTCTATATCGATATCTGGAGGGTCTACGCGCGCAGACTCGATACGTACGGCCGGCCCTGTTGGAGCGTAATCAGTTATACCGATGAGGTATGCAACAGAAGATTGATCATTGTTGGTGTACTTCTTGCCGCTCTCATATAGACGTAACATCCCTTCTGCGCAGTTCAGCAGCCTTATCGCCAATAGTTCATCACGAACCCATTGTTCGTCTAAAACCTGTCGGTTACTTTTCTTAACGAGATCAACCAGTTTCTTGTATGCCTCTTCGCTCATCGCGCCACACCAAGCTCAACGAATTTCGGGTCGTAATTCGAAACATCGATGTTGAGGAACCGCCAGAAGATGAGACCGAATTTGATGGGGTCCACCTCCGTTATCCCCAAGACGTACGCCACAAGAGACCCCCCCACCGACCCTCGGCCAGGCCCGACAAGGATGCCCATACCCTTGGCAGAGTGAATCATATCCCAAACGACCAGTATGTAGTCGGCAAAACCTAGGCGACAGATTATGTCGAGTTCAAGCTCAAGTCGCGATATATATTCTTCAGTCGTCAATCCAAGTTGTTCGAGCTTCTCGAATGCCAGTTCGCGGAGGAAACCCTCGGAATTCTCGCGCTTCATGAACGATGGGAACTTGTTCGAATCATCGATCGGGTCGATATGTTCCACCATCTCGCCTATAGCGACTGTATTCTCGAATATATCAGTCCTGTATATCTCTTGTTTCTTCATCCATCCACGGATCTCGTCCAATGACGAGATGTGGTTCTCATATAGATCGAAACGGAGCTTCCGGTTGGGCCACAAGAAATTTATCTTATCAAGATAGTTGGAGAATCTCTTAGACTCAGCATAACGGAGTCTGGCAAACTCTTTATCGCTGTCGCGCATACTTGGCAGCTGCGAAAGAAGAAGGCCTATCTCCGCAGCGGCCTTGTCTTCCGGAGCGGCATAATGTGCGTCTACGGTAACAACCGGCGGCAACGAATGCGCGTCCGCGACATCGAGGAGTTTATGGTTAAGCTTGGGCTCGTTCCACGGCTGAACCTCAACGAAGAGGTTGCGGAATACAGAGAGACGTTCGACCGCTCTTTCTACGTCTCCGCCCTCGTTGATCGTCCGCGAAAGATACCCGTCGAGGCAGCCGGATATGGCGATGATGTCTCCCTCGGGGTCGAGCGACTCCACGAAATCAAAATCAACACGAGGCCTCTTATAGAATCCCCTCGTCCAAGCAACATGAGACAAACGAAATAATTTCTTCAGGCCGTTCATGTTCTTGGCCAACAAACCAACATGGTATGTTTGCGATTCTTTATCCTTTTGGTCCATATCTTCTGCAAGATATGCCTCAACGCCAAATATCGGTTTTATCCCAAACTCCTTACATGCGCTCGTGAACATGGGGATACCAGACATCGTTCCGTGGTCAGTGAGCGCGATCGCATCGTGGCCAAGCTCCGCAGCCCTTCGCGCGATCTCATGCGGGGTGCCGAACCCATCGAGAAGTGAGCACATACTATGTACGTGTAGATGAACGAAATCACTCATAAAACCACCAATGCTCCTCACAAAGAGATTTATTCGGTGTTTTTGTGAATCTCCCACATATGGTGCATGAGCGCCAAACCGTATCTAATTCAAAATCGTATCGCTTTATCTCGTGCACCTCGGCGTAATTCGCAACCGGAACATCACCCAATAATCTGTTTTTCAACTTATTTCTTCCGATAATGCCTCTACTGACATAACCGATGGGATTATCATCTTGGGGAAGGTGACTCCCTTCAGGACCATCACCTCCACCCCCGCTTCCTTCAAGATGGTCAATGCCTTTTCGTATGGTGAAAACGACGAGGCCACCATCCTGGTGATGCCACTTTGTATCATCACCCTCGCGCAATTGAGGCAAGGCGAGATCGTGACATACATCCATTTCCCGGATACTGAATGCCCCATCTTCATGGCGTTCAATATCGCATTCATCTCCGCGTGCACAGCCTGACATGCCTTGTTGTTTTCTCCTATCTGCCGATTTGCGCATTCTCCTCCACATTTCTGGATCCCGATTGGTGCGTCATTGTAGCCGACAGATATCACCGTATCAAGATCATGATCAACTATAACAGCTCCAACCTTCTTGGCCGGACACGTCCCCCTGTTCGCCATATACCTGGCCAAACCAAGGTAGAAAAGATCAACCTGGATATCGCTCACAACTCCACCTCTTCTAACGAATTCACGTACTTACAAAGCGGATTTATGATGCGTTGCTCGTGATGAGCATTATAAGGGGTTCTTATAACATAAGATCTAAAACCAAAAGCGGCACACTTATACGCTTCGTAAAATAAGTCTTCAACTATGATATCGGCACCAACTTCTTGAAGATATTCATGTTTCTTCATCACACGTGTCAAGGCCACAACGTCATATGGGACTCCATGTTTTTTCAACCATGCTTTCGTCGGTATAAGTGCCTTCTGTTTACGAGACGTTACGACGTGTATCTCATGACCAGCGTCTTTCCAGCGCCTAACTACCTTGATGTTTTCTGTCTTAGGGACCACCCTACTCCAGAACCATTCGTTGCTGAACAGTTTATAGGCCCAATCACCATGGATCCCGTTGTCGCGGAGAAAATCATCCCAAGTATCCGGCCCGACCTCGGATGGCAGTCCTATGGAGAAATCCTTCCGCAACTCCTCATCGAGGGGAGGATGGATATCCCCAAGGACGCCATCGAGGTCGAGACACAATATCACCGACTATACCCCTTCGCCCTCAGAGTGCTTCATGGGCTAATCTTCCTCGCCAGAGTCGCTCCCGCTACGAGCGTTCTCGATCATCTTGACGACATCATCGTAGGGCATATACGTGGCAAACTGAGTAAGGTCGATAAGACTGACCTTGCTGAAGTCGAACGGAGTGACTTCACGCGGAAGGAGTCTGTATGAGGTCTGGATGCCCTCTCCCGACCTGCGCAGTTTGTAGTTGCGGTCACAAAGAGTTTCGAAGTCCTCCGCGTACTCAACGAGGAGCCCCCCGATGGACTTGCTCGAAAAACCGGTGGTGACCACCTTCACAGCCTTGAGCTCCTCAACCCAAGCGTTGATGAAGAGACGCGAACGCCTACGCCAGCGCTTATTGATGGCAACACGCTCGCACCCGGGGCATCGCCCCTCCTCATCGAGCGTACAGAGGAACCTGACGGAGTAATTATCCGGGTCGATGTGGTCGAATATCGTGATCGCCAAGCCACGATCTGGGCTGTAGTACTTCCCAGATTCATCGAGTTCCTGTAAGAATCTCACAGTGACAGACTGACCATCACGGAGCTTAAGGAAACTACTTTCGCCGCGTCCCTGTTCGTCTGCGAGCCTCTTAAGATTCTGTAATCCTGTAAGAAACGACATGTCTTCATTACCTCCTTGGTGTTTGTCCTTGATGTTATTAGACTTGATCGATGATAAAACCTTCAACATATCATTATTATCTCCATGATCTGACCATATCTCTAATTCCGTTTTTTTAGATTCTAGACACCTCCTTATCTCGTCGAATGAGAGTTCCCCTGGGTCCTTGGCGTCACTGAGATACGGCACGAAATAAACCTGCATCCCTTGGCACGCTTGAGCGATCTGTTGGCCCAGTTTCCTCCCTGCTTGGTCATTATCGGTGAAGACGATAACAGACTCAAAATTTCTACGCAACAACGACACCTGGTGTGGTGAGAGATGCCCCATCATGGTGGCAACCACGTTCGGGTAACCCGCTGCGTGGACCTTGATGGCATCGAACGGTCCCTCAACGACAATAACAGAGCGATGCCCTTTGGCGTTCTGGATATTGAACAACGTCCTGCTCTTTTGACCAGAATCTTTATACTTCGGCTTCCCATACAACATCCTCCTTGTGATGGCTATCATCCTGCCCTTTATGTCGTATATCGGCATGACAACGGCGGCGCCATCGTAGCCGATCTCGAAATGGTCGGCAAATTCCTCGGATATATCCCTAGATCTAAGATATTCGATGGCCTTATCACGCTCTTCCTCGATGAGACATAGATCTTCTTTCGTGAAGTATTCGATCTCATCATCTTGAGCGTTGACATTGATATTTACCTCGATTGGCTTATCGATAACGAAACGCGAAATGGTGCGTATGGAAGAAATGATATCTATGCCGAGTATCTCAGAGACGAGTTGAGGGAGATTCCCGGACTTCCCATCAGCTGGGTTCCAACATCGCCAAACACCCTCAGACTTCTGGATATTGAATGACGGTGTATATGTATTGCGATGGAATGGGCAGTATGTGATGTAATCGGTTGAAGTCTCACTTACAACCTTTATCCCAAGTGAATCTATTACCTTCTTGACGATATCTTCGTTTATACCTAAAACGCTTAATTTTCCCATGCGCTCCGGCGAACCTCCGGGGGGGAAGATACCACACGCGGCATTAACGTGCACGAGGATCTTACCACGCGGCAAAATGGGGTTGACACCGGTATATATATGGCCCCTTAAAGGAGGCAGGCTAGCTCCCGAATTTATGGGCCCGATTTAAATGGTGAGAAACGCAGCGTAATTTTTAAAACTAGATTTCTCTTTTGATAGGCCCTATGGGTTTATATTTTTTAAACTATGTTATCTGGTGAGAAGCGCTAGAGTGCACGGTGCCCAAGGGCGCGAAGCCCGGGGTCATTGTCCCCGGTGCGCGGAGCTCGGGGTCATCGTCCCCGATGCTCGGGGCGCGCGGCCCAAGGTCATTGTCCCCGGTGCCCGGGCCGCGCGCCCATAGGGCATTGTATGGGGATGCGTTTCTAAATCAAGTCCCGACATTTGCGCGCATCGGGATATGGTGCTATCATGCTCATGATGATTGAGGAAAGTGATTCTCCAATCCCCCGCGTGATCTGGGAAAACAGGGAATGGCGCATCAACAAAAATGGCTACATCGAGCGATACGTCCCTGAACACCCCAACGCGCGTCGCGGTTGGTTCATGGAGCATCGCCTCGTGATGGAAGAATATCTTGGACATTTCATCAGTCGACATGATGTCGTTCATCACATGAACGAGATAAAAACAGATAACAGGATAGAAAACTTGCTTCTTTGCTCGGCGAACGAACATTCGAAGATACATAAACTTGGTTCCTTCAACGATCAGGAGATGAAGAAGAAGCTTCGCAAGAAGCAGATTGCGTTTTTGAAAAAAACTGGTATAAAACGCGATCCTGTAACCGGGAGATTCGCGAGAAAGGAGAAGAAATAATACATGGATATAAGATATTTACATCCGATCGCACCCAACGAGGTCTGTAAAACCCACAAAGGCGGACAGGTGCCGCATGTTGTACTTGAACCAAACAATAGATCTAACGCTTATGTATTCATGTTTTCCGACGTTCACATAGGCTCGAATGCCTTTAGGGCCGATCTATTCGATAAACATCTAAGATTGGCCAAGAAGCTTAATGCCTATATCCTATTGCTTGGCGATCTCATGGAAGTTGCTCTTCCATCGCACATCGAATCTAGTGTCTGGGAACAAACCCTAACGCCTGAAGAACAGATGCACGAAGTCATAAATAAGCTATACCCGCTGAGAGATAGAGTTATCATGTCGATAGCTGGCAATCATGACTTGAGGGTATGGAAGAAAACATCTGTTGACGTATCGGCCATCATCGCTGAGTCATTGGGTTGCTTCTACAACCGCCACGGCGGATATGTCATGATGGATGTTGGGGAGCAAACTTATAAGTTCGCGATATTCCACGGGCATTCATCCGCGCAAAATCCGTACCACGAACTTGAGAAACGGCTTGTCGTTTATGATGACGTTGATGTGATCGCCATGGGGAATAACCACTTCCTGGGTGAAAAACTGGTTGTCAAGAAAAGGGTTATCAATGGCCAAGAGGAGAGGAAGCTTATCCACCTGGTCCGAACTGGGTCGTTCATCAGTGAGCCGGATTACAGCAGGGCCGCTCTCTATTCGCCAACGCCCGACGGGGCGCCGTTTGCGGTATTAAGCGCAAAGAGGCATAATGTTCTCATAGACGCGCACGGGGAGTTGAGATTCTGATGACAACTGTTTTCGCGTTATTGGTCGGCTTCATCGTAACATCTGTTCTCGCCGGATTGATCGTGATGGTAGCGGCTATGTTGATCCATCAGGTCGTAAGCGATGTTCCTGCGATAGGTTATATCGATTCTCTCAAGATCGGGTTGGCTCTGATCCTTATCAACATATTATGGAGACTTCTCAACTATGACAAATATCAACCTTAAAAGACAGATCAACGAAACAGAACTACTGCGTATAGGCGCATATGCACAGATGGAAGGAACCGTTTCCGTTTGTAGAGGAGGGAACGGTGGAACTGGGTATCGTTTCTTGTTCTGCACGAATCAAATAAGCGACATCGAGGATCTCGTCACTAAGATTGCTAGTTCTTATGGTAATAGGTTGGCAAGGAACGGACATAGGATATCTTTTTATTCGAAAAAATTATACGACGTATTACAGAACATGGGATTTCATAACTTTAATACATTCAACTGGAACATACCATCATGCATACACTCTTCACCGTCACTGAAGAAAGAATATCTAAGATGTGCCATAGACTCCCTTGGTGATATCGACATACAAGGAACGACGCCGTACGTTGCGATATCGTCGGTTAATACTGATTCGATGAAGAAATTATCTCGTTTGTATGGCGGCAGGTATTATGAGTATGATAATTCATCACAGAATCGAGTTGGGCGCGTACAGTGGAAGGGGCGAGATGCCTTGGGTGTTTGTGAGTACATCGACTGGAAGGCATATTGCCACAGGAACATCAGGGGGTTAGAATTGGTTCGTCACGTTCGTTGGGACATGGTCCTTGGGGTGTAACGGTGATGTTGCGCAGAAACGATATCGACGATATCATCGGCAGATCGCTCGATGTGAAGTGGTCCCTCGAGGCGAGGCAGGATCTGCCAAGCGACCTGAAAGAATCATTGATAGAACTTTCCGACGTTGTTTATAGGATATGCACATATATAGCATTTTCTATGGTGAAGAGATGACACGTATACTTACCGTTCTCCTTGTGATATCGGTTTCAATGAATGTTTTTCTTGGCGTCCTCGCTTACAAGATCAAGAATATCGCCTCCGAGAGGTGGAAGTCGATAGGGAGACTGGAGGCTTATCTCGATGCCCTTACCATCCTTAACGATGTGATAGAAAATCATCTTGAATCTGGCAAAAGAAAGGAAGCGTGATAGATGGAAGAGGCATTATCATTCGATGACATCTTGTGTATTCCGCAATATTCTGAACTTAATAGTAGGGATGAAGTTAGATTAGATACATATATCGGGACGCTCCAGCTTAGTGTCCCTATCGTCTCGGCGCCCATGGACACGGTCACCGGTGTTGACATGGCCGCATTCATGGCGCGCGTGGGTGGTATGGGGTTCATCCATAGGTATTGTTCGATAGATAAGCAATGTGAGATGGTCAAGACCGTGTTGTCCGAGAATCCTGCCTGGCCCGTTGGGGCGGCGGTCTCCGTGAACGGCGATGCCAAGGAGCGTGCAACGGCAGTTGTTGACGCAGGTGCGAAAGCGCTGTGCATCGATGTCGCTCACGGCCATACACGCGCAGCCTTGGATATGTGTCAGTGGCTTGCCGAACAGTATGGGCATATGGCCGTTATCGTCTCTGGGAATATATGCACCTATCAAGCGGCCCTGGACTATGTTGCCGCCGGAGCAACCGCGTTGCGGGTTGGCATCGGCTCGGGTAGTTCATGTTCGACCCGTGATGTCGCCGGTGTTGGTGTCCCGCAGTTCACAGCCATCAAACTTGTACGCGATGCTCTCATAAAGTCGAGGTCGGTTAATGACATCAGTATAATCTCCGATGGCGGCGTGAGGAAAAGTGGAGATATCGTTAAGGCCATAGCAGCTGGCGCCGATGCGGTTATGCTTGGTGGTTTGTTAGCTCCATACCTTGTTTCTGCCGCGCCGACCGTTCTCATCAACACAAATGAAGGATCTGGTTTGAACAAGATCGTTCGACACTGGTTAGAGGGGCGCGAAGTAGACGCGAAAGATGTCTTTTCTAAAAACAACGATGTCGATTTCGGTCCCGCCATCGTCAAGAAGAAACTTTTCAGAGGGATGGCATCGCGCACAGCCCTCCTTGATAAGGGCGAAAAGTCACCGATAGTCGAAGGAGTGGAATATCTCTTGGACATCGATTATGATTTCGAAAGAACCTTCGCGTCTCTGGTTGATGGCGTGCGTGCTGGCCTGGCATATCTGGGGGCAAATGCCATCTGGAAGATCAAGGGTAACGCGCCGTTCGTTAGAGTGACTAGCAATAGTCTTGTAGAATCTTCTCCCCACGCGAGTGGTGAGATATTCGATACTAGTAGCATATATTGGAGTGGTTCAGGAGGAGATGATGCCTAGGACAACCAAGAAGGAAGTTGTTGAGCTGACCGATCCTGGCGATAAGGTTTCTGTTCATATAGAATTTAAGAAGGGGTTGCCAAATTACTCTTCTCTAAGCCTCGGTGCTTCTGTTACGATCACGCGCCGCCCCGAAGAGTCTGATGAGGACGTTTGGAGAAGGGCTTGGAGGGTTGTTGAGCGCGAAGTTGATAACGCGGTTGAGCGTGCGGAGGCCGCCCTTGCAGGATGACAGACCGGTTGATCCTGAGCTTGAGGCTCAGGACACGATGCGGACGCTCTCGTCTTTGATGATGCCCGTTGTAATGGATGGTGCGCGTAAGCGTTTCGCGGGAACCAAGGTCCATTGGCTGCGTGACTATACCCATGTGTCGGCGCTTTATCGACATCTGCGCCGGTGGGAGAATGGTGAATTAGTTGATAAAGACTCTGGTGCGCATCCGCTTATCCATGTTGCGGTTCGCGCGCTTATGCAGGCAGGCAGGGAGATAATGTCGCACGATGGGCGAGACAAAGAAGTTGATTAAGGCGTATGTTGAAGTAACAGTTGAAGATCTTTATCCCTCTTTCCTGACAGATGAGCAGCTGCTAAAGGATTTTATCGAAAAAGTTCGTTACAACCGAGAATTAGACGGATATAGACTTGAGTATAAAGAAGAACATGAGAGCGTTTGCTCGTTTTGCGGGATGAGATGGACCGTTTGGGATGGAGTTGATGAGGGCGAAGGGGGATTCAGTCCTGGTATGCCGTTATGTTGTGACGAAGCTCTTGAAGAGTGGCAGTCTGCTCGTACATGAATGGATGTGCTTCCCTGTTGGCCCCGTTGTGTTATAATCATCGTGGCGCTGGGCGCAGGCTAGCTGGTAGCTGGCGGATGTCTTATAAACATCTGGAGCAGGGTTCAATTCCCTGGCGCCCAACGAGGACAACCAGATGACGAAAAAAAAGAATCTTGCGGAAAAAAACATCGTCGCTCTATTTCTAGAGTACTACCGGGAATATCATGGTGAAGAGTATCACGTGAACTGGCCCATCATAAAGGCCGCTGAAAAAGTCGCCGCGTTTTACAAGGTCGACGAAGTAGTGAAGGCGATGTCCTATTATTTCAAAACATTCGATAAGCATGATTTTTGGCAGTTTATAGAGAATATAGATAAGTATTTGAAACGTGCCATCATCGAGGATGAAGCCGCCTCTAGGCTCGAACGGTTGATTAAAATTACAAAAGAAAGGATGAATCAGATTGAACATCGAGATAGCACTGATAACGAAGATCCTAGAGACTAAAGACATAAACAAAGCTATAAACTCAAAAGTAGGCAAAAGTATCACGCTAAACACTGATATCTGGGAGTTTATTCAAGATCATTATCTCAAATACCGCACTGTCCCAAGCATAAGTCTCGTTGAAGAGAAATTCACAGATTTCGTTCCTGAGCATGTTGATGAGTCCCTCGAGTTTCTTATCGATGAGTTACATAAGAATTATATAAAGTATAAGCTTGCCGACATCTTAACCGAAAGCGCCAGGAGCCTGAACGACGATCCCCGTGAGACGTTGTATTTCCTGTTCTCAAAGATTGCAACACTCAGTCATCAGACTGACACGGTGAAAGATGTGGATCTTTCATCTGATTATTATCGTAGGGTCGAGTCATTACGGACACGTCTAGGTCTATCCGAGCAGGGCAATCAGATACTTGGTATTCCATCTGGCATCCCCCAGATCGACGTGTTGTACGGCGGATGGCAGAAGGGTGATTTCGTCGTACTCATGGGTTGGACCGCAAGCTCGAAGACCTGGTTGGCTACGTATTTCGCGGTCAACGCGTGGAAGCAGGGCTATCGCCCCTTGTATTTCTCTCTTGAGATGGACGACTTGCAGCTTGGCTATAGGGTTGATACGATCATCGGGGAGGGTCTTCTTTCCAATACCTCTCTCATCAACGCGAGGAACATCGATGCCGACACGTACGAATTATGGTCAAAGTCGATGTACGAGGGGAAGCATCCGTTCTTCGTGGTTACGAATGAAGGACTTGACGAGGTTACCCAGTTAACCGTCCAGGCTAAGATAGAGCAATATAAGCCTGACATGGTGATATGTGACTACCACAGCTTATTCGATGACGCGAAAAGAGGGAGGAGTGAAACTGAAAGACACCGGAACCTCTCGAAAGACTTCAAGCGGCTAGCGGTACGTTATGGGATCCCAATAATAGATATAGTTGCAGTTACGATGGAAGAAGGGCATGAAACAAGGCCACCAGAGCTGAACGAGGTAGCTTGGAGTAGACAGTTGTCTTATGATGCAGATCTGGTATTATCCCTATTGAAGAATGGACAAACAGTTACAGTGGAAGCCAAAAAATCAAGAAGATCGGATCTTTTCGCTTTCAAGGCTGTTTGGGATTTCGATAGGGGTAAACTTATGGTACAAGATTGGTGAATTATGGGGAATACTTATGCAACGAAAAATAAGGGAATTCATCATTGATGGTGTCGCCATCGATGGAGAAACTATAATCCGATTACGCCCGTTGGTCGAGGAGGCGGCCATCCAAGAGTTGCGTCAACGAGGGTATGTCCCCGTTATCGACAAAGAAACCGAGTTGACGTGGGAATATGATAAAGAAAACAATAGATTCAATTATTGGGTCAAGTTATATATGGTATATATAGGAAAGAAGAAGGCATATGAGATCTTAGGTATGATCGGTTCACGCCCTATCTTCATCGAGAAATGATGCCGCCTCATATGTCGAAGTAGTCATCTTCTCCGACGCCGATGGCTGTCAGCGAGTATTCGTAGTTTTCCTGCCTTGAGGCATCGTTGTCCAAGAAATACGTCCTGAATCCAACCTTGGTTGGTGTTATCGAGAGTATCACGACTGTTCGCTTCACTGTTATATCCCCCACCGGGGAGATAACCACTATCGGCATATAGTTGTTGTTCCACGCTCCGTCGGGAAAGGCAAATTCAGAATCGAAATATTGTATGCCATCTTGATCTTTTTTAAGGTCGTTGCCTGGTGTTGAAGAAAAAGTTGTTGATAATAATGAAAGTTTATTCGTTATCCATCTACGATTACGTCTTTCTTTGTTTTCTGGGTTTATGTTTGCCATCTTTCCCGATATCGTCGCCTCTTCGATGGCGATGTCGTTCATCGTCATCTTCATCATCTTCCCGACGGTTATGGGTTCAGACGCCACGAATTTCATGGCTCCTCCTCGGGAGGGATGAAATAGAGTTCGTCATATCTTTCGATGGATTGGGATAGGTAGCGGTCCAGGTTGGCGACCTCGGTGCCTGAGAGTGCTCGGTCGTAAACGAGAACTTCGGCAAGGTCATGTTTGTTCGTTCCCACGACCCCCATTCGCCACGTATCTGCGAGAGCCGTGGGGTCCGAGGTCGCGATGGTTCCAACGAGTGAGCCATCCAGCCAGAGACTCAGCGTCGTCCCGGTCCAGGTGGCGACGGCTGTGAACGCCTGGAAATCTGTGAACACGTCGGCGCTGTCCACCGTCCCATCGGCAGCCCCGCTCGCGTCCACGTGCCGTAGCCTGACGCCGTGAGGCGCGGTGGAGTCGTTCCCGTCGAACTGCACGGCCACTCTCGGGGCGTTTGTGCCGCCGACAAAGGACAGACCGCTGATCGTGAATCCGCCGCTAGTATATCGACCCCTGAACGCGATTGTTATCGCTGTCGTCAATGGTAACGTCATAGTGAGCCTCTTAGAATCCCCGTCGAATTTTACATACGGCCGGAACAAGCTTGGCGTCCATGCCGATGGCTCCCACGGTG
>FWWL01003407.1_pt1 | contig 29049 bp, 29 predicted proteins | sample 2228331 | NCBI WGS metagenome assembly FWWL01 (sample SAMEA103939775, study PRJEB20133) | metagenome
TCTTAAATTCATCCCAGTGCAAATCACCTGTTATCCACTTACCTGTTCTTTCATCATAATGAAGATCTGGAGTGGTCCAAAAAAGTGCATTATTGGAAACCACCATCTATTTAATGCATCTTGAAGCATTTCTTTTTGCTTTTTTGTCCCACTTGCAAGCTCTAAGACAATTTCCTCCCCATATTTTAAATGAACTGCTTCCTCCCAACATATCCTTTTCATAATTCTTGCATATGGAGCATATGAACATTGTGTTAATGCACCCTGTGTAACAAGTGCAGCACCATCCACAAGCCATGCAATAATTGCAACATCCGCCCAGTTTTCAGTAGGATAATGAAATACATTATGAAACTTGGCTTTTCCAGATATTAACTCTTCAAGCATTTGTTCTCTGGTCATCCTACTTAGATCTTCAACTACTCTATATATCATATGGGCATGACCTACTTCATCTTGAACCTTTGAAACAAGTTGTAGTTTTCTTTTGATGCTCGGTGCCTTTGGTATCCATTCCCCCTCAGGTAATGCTCCCATTAACTCACTATTTGCATGCATCTTTATAAGTCTTATAAGCTGCTTCCTATACTCATCAGGCATCCAGTCATCTGCCTCTATGAATTTACCTTCCTCTATATTCTTTTCAAACTCCAAAAGTTTATCTTCCATAGTTTGAAAATTATAAAGCTTGTTGCTGATTAGGTTCAATGAACCTAAGCTTAATTTATTGGTAGAAACCAGAAAAAGACTTTTTGATAAAAAAATAGCATAAAAGTTAGATTTATTAAGGATTTTTAGTTGGAAAAACTCACTTAAAGCATTTCATCTCTTTGAGGACAATCTATTATAATGGTGTCCTTTAAAATTTTCGTATGGCACTAACAAAGGAAAAGAAAAAAGAAATTATAGAACAATTTAGAATAAATGAAAAAGACACAGGTTCTATTGAAGTTCAAATAGCCTTACTCACTGAAAGAATCTCCTACCTTACTGAACATTTGAAAATCCATAGAAAAGATATACATACAAGATATGGACTTCAAAAACTTGTAAGTAAAAGGAAGAAATTATTGAAGTATTTAAAAAGAAAAAAGCCAGAAAAATATAACGAAATTATTGAAAAGCTTGGAATAAGAGGTATATGATTGAGATAGGTAATAGAATCCTAAAATTAGAGTATGGTAAGATAGGTAATTTAGCAAGTTCAACAATCATCTCAAGTTATGGTGATACAGTTGTTTTGGTAAGTGCAATATGGAAAAAAGCAGAAGAGAAAAAGGATTTCTTACCATTACTTGTTGAATATAGGGAAGGAGCATATGCAGCTGGTAAAATTCCTGCTGGCTTTATAAAACGAGAGGGAAGAGCAACTGAGAGAGAAATTATAATTGGAAGGGCAATTGATAGATCTATTAGACCCCTATTCCCCAAGGGAATGGTAGATGATGTTGAAATAATAGCACTGCTCTTATCGTATGATAATGAAAATCCTCCTTATATTCCTGCGATAATTGGCGCAAGCTTCTCACTATGCTCATCTGAAATACCATTTGATGGACCAGTTGGTGCAGTAAGAATTGGTTATATAGATGGCAATTTTGTAGTAAATCCTACCATTTCTCAAAAGAGTGAATTTGACCTACTACTTGTTGGAACAAAGGGTGGTTATATTCACATGATTGAATTTGGAGGAAGGGAAATTGAAGAGAATTTACTATTTTCTGCAATAGAGTTTGCAATTCCTTACATTGAAAAGACAATAGAATATCAAGAAGCATTATTACAAAATTATTCAAAACCCAAAGAAGAACCTACTATTATAAAAGCAAGTGATGAGATATTTAATGAAGTTTTGTTGTTTAGTGAACAAATCAAAAATGCTCTATATGTCCCTTCAAAAGGTGAGCGCAATTTGGCTCTTGAGAATTTATATAAAGAAGTTAAGCAAAAATTATTAGAAAAATTCCCTAATAGTGAAACTGAAATTACTGAAGCCCTTAATAGATTGTCTGCACAAATAATGCGAAGTGAAGTTTTGAATAGTAAGATAAGGGTTGATGGCAGAGGTCTTAAAGATATTAGACCAATAAGTTGTGAAGTAGGAATTTTGCCAAGAACACATGGCTCTGCACTATTTACAAGAGGTGAAACACAGGCATTGGTTATTACAACACTTGGCACAAAGAGAGATGCACAAATTTTATCTGAGCTTGAAGAAGAGGAATTTAAGCGATTTATGGTTCATTACAATTTCCATCCATTTTCTACAAATGAAGTAAGGGCATTAAGGGGACCAAGTAGAAGAGAAATTGGACATGGTGCCTTAGCGGAAAAGGCATTGAGTTATGTAATACCTGATGAAGATATATTCCCATATACAATAAGACTTGTATCCGAAATTACGCAATCAAATGGTTCAACATCTATGGCAACTGTATGTAGTGGCACATTAGCACTTATGGATGCAGGTGTTCCAATTAGCTCAATGGTTGGAGGTGTTTCAATAGGTTTAATACTCCAAAATTATGATAGCTATGCTCTATTGACAGATATCGTTGGAATGGAAGATCACTTTGGAGATATGGATTTTAAAATTGCAGGAACAAGAAAGGGCATTACTGCAATCCAGCTTGATATCAAAATCAAAGGATTAAATTTAAAAATTATAAATGAAACATTTCAAAGGGCAAAGGAGGCAAGGGAATACATTCTAGATGCAATGTCAAAAACTATTAGTAAGCCGAAGAAAGAAGTATCCAAATATGCTCCCAAAATCATATCTATTACTGTTCCACTTGAAAAGATCGGAGATCTTATAGGTCCTGGTGGTAAGATAATTAGAAAAATTATAAATGCTACAAATACCAAAATTGATATAGATTTTGATACAGGCAAAACCCTCATAGTAGGTCCAGATTACGAAAATGTTAGCAAAGCTAAAGAAATGATAGATGAAATTATGGGAGAGGTTGAGGTTGGGAAGTTATACTTAGGAAAAATTACAAGGGTTGAGAATTATGGATTATTCGTAGAAATTATGCCAGGAAAAATTGGACTTGTGCGTTCTTCAGAAGTTGATAACCAACCTATTAAAGATCTAAAAAGTGCATTTAAAGTTGGAGATGAAATACTTGTTAAGGTTATTGGACTTGATGAGCTTGGAAGACCAAAACTTTCAAGGAAACAGGCCTTATCTGAAAACTCGCTAGATGAATAGGATATTGCCAAGGGAAAAGCTTATAAAACTTGGGGTTAAAAATCTTAAAGATGAAGAAATTTTAGCAATTCTCATTGGAACAGGCAACAGGAATGAAGATGTTTTTAAACTTTCTAAAAAAATTATAAATACTATTGGCTTAAAGAATTTAAGAAGTATAACTATGGATACATTACTACAAATTGATGGACTTGGTATTGCAAAGGCTGGAAGAATTTTGTGTGCTATTGAGCTTGGAAGGAGGCTATTTTCAAGTTTCGATGAAATGATCACAAGCTTAGATGATATTTATAGAATTTTAACACCTTATACTAGCACTAGTAGTGAAATTTTAATAGCCCTACTGCTTGATGGATATAGAAGGCTCATTAAGGTCGAGCTAGTTGCAAAAGGTAGGAAGAATATAGTAAATGTTCATTATAGGGACATTGTAGAGATTTGTATTTTGAATGGTGCAAACTACCTAATTTTGGCACACAATCATCCATCAAATAATTTAACACCAAGCGCAGAAGATTTAGAATTTACTAAAAATCTAAAACAATTCTTAAGGCATTTAGAAATTGAACTATTAGACCATGTTGTATTTTCAAAGAATGGTTATATAAGTCTTTTGGGTAGGCTATGATATTTCTATTTACCTTAATTGGAAAATTTGATGTCCTTAAAGCTTCCGATAATATAGTATCTTCTATTCAAAAGGGTGATTTTAGATCTATAATGAAATATGCAGACAAAAGAGGTGTTATCTTTTCAATAGATCCAATAATTGATAGTGCTGATCCTAAAATTCCATCTGAGATTTTAAGAAATATAATAAACGATACAACAAAGAGATTCTGGGGATATGCAAGTGGTTCAGGAATGGAAATTTATATGACATTTAGAGAATTCTATTTTAAATACTTAAACAAAAATTATTTAAAAGGAAAGAAATTGGTAAATAAACGCATTGCAAATAGTAAAATTAAGGACAATATAAAGGATGTTTTCAAAAATGCAACTTTTGTTGAATACCATCTGAAAGGCAAAGAGGAATACGATTGGCATAGTCTTATAATAGTCTTTAATAACAATAATTTGGTTGCAGTTTTGCACGATAGCTATTCACCCTAAAATTTACCTTCATTTAATCTTTTAAAATGTATTGCTCTTTGCTTTCCTAAAAATTCTAAATTAAAATCAAATACAATCTCACTATTTACTATTTTTGAAAGGATAAAATTTACAATCTCAGGATTTTTTGAAAGAAATGGTCCGTGCATGTAAGTTCCAATAGCATTTTTGTAAATATAACCTTCCGTTCCATCTTCACCATTATTTCCACCACCCATTATGACTTTTCCAAGTGGCTTACCATTTATATAAGTCTTACCTGAGTGATTTTCAAACCCAACAAGCTTTCCAAATTCACTTTCAACAATTACATTTCCTACTATTCTCTTATTCCCTGCAATTGTATAAATATCAAATATATTAAGACCCTCTATAATTCTACCATTTTGAGCCTTGTAATACTTTCCAAGCAATTGATATCCTCCACATATTGCAATCAATGGTTTTCCCTCTTCAATATGTTCAAAAATATAATTTCTTAAATTTAAAAAGTCCTCATAAATTGCTTCTTGCTGCCAATCTTCCCCACCTCCAATAAATATAAAATCAACCTTTTCCCTGATTTTATCACCAATTCTATATCTTATAATATGTGGATTTAGGTTCAGTTTTTTTGCAATATTATACAAAATCAAAACATTACCTCTATCTCCATATGTATTCATAAGATCATAATATAAATGAAGGATTTTCAAAATTGTTTTAAAAATTTTAAAGCACATTTTTATTTACCTTTAAACTTTTAGTGCTTATGGATGTTAAAAATATATTAGATTGGTTAAGGACAAAAAAGGATCAGATTATTTTTGTTGTTGCAATTATAGTGATTGCTATTGTAATAATAGTTTATAATTTGCTTTCTAATAAAAGAAGTTCTGCTGATAGTCAAGTTAGTTTTATTCAAGGTTTTTATGCACTTCAATTTGGTGATACATTAAATGCTCCAAAATTACTTATGGATACCTATTCAAGAAATAAATCTAACTTTGTAGGATTTTGGGCAGGATTGACACTTGCTGACTACTATTATAAACTTGGAAAGAAAGAGAATGTTAGCAGTATTATAAAAAATATAAAGCCATCGGATAGAATTGGCGAAAGTGCCAAAATGCTATTAGATGCAAACCTAAAAGCGGACATAGGCAATGTTAAAGGTGCCATATCAGAGCTAAATAGCAAGACAGGTTTTAGTTCAATAGATAATTATATTCTTTATAGGAAAGCTAAATTACTTATAGCAAGTGGAAAGCTAAATGAAGCTATTAAAATTCTTAAAGAACTTTCAAGTAAGGAGGGTCTTTTCTCAAACCTTGCAAAACAAGAACTTAAAAACTTAGGGCAGAAAATATGATATTTGATACTACAAAAATTAAGTTGAATTCGCTTCTCTCTTATATTTTTCCCTTTGGATTCATAAATATTCTGCTGTTTCAAGAGCTTGAAAATGATTATCTTAGATTCAATTTAATTCAGGGCTTTATAGTAAATGTTTTATATTCATCCTTTATAATTTTCTATCTTATGATTAAGCTTTTAATAGGACCTATTCCTTATCTTGGTTATCTATCTAATTTAGTAGGCTTTATATTTTTGGGTATTGCACTTTTCATTACAACCAAAGTTTTCTTTGCTGTTCTTGAAGGTAAAGTTTATAGAGTACCATTCCTGGGTTTTTTAGTTGAAAGCTTTGAAAAGTGAGGTAGGCTTATGTTTTTAAACAATGAACGATTTACAGAAAGGGCTAAAAGAGCCCTACTTTCTGCAAGGGAAGAAGCTTTTAGATTTGGGAACGAATACATAGGAACAGAACATCTTTTACTTGGTATTCTTAACTTAAATGAGGGTATTGCAATTTCTGCACTCACAAATTTGGGGGTTGATATAGAGGAGCTTAGAATGGCAGTAGAACATTCAATACATAGGGGTGAAGCGACAAGAAGGGATTTCTCAGCTGAAATTCCTCTAAATACATCATCAAAAAGGGCTATAAACAATGCTATTGAAGAAGCTAGAAGAATGGGGCAATCCTTTGTAGGACCAGAACATCTACTGCTTGGACTATTAAGGGATAGAAGATCATTAGCTGCACAGATTTTGGAGAGTATGGGTATAAACTATGATATAGTGAGACAAGAGATATTAAAGCTTATAAATCAAGGTAAAAGTGATGAACCTACGGAATACTCAGGGTATGGCTACTTTTCAAGCTATGAGCCAAGAAGGATGTCATCTGGGCAAACGCCAAGACAATCGAATACCAAAGTTCTTGACAGTTTCTCAATAGATTTAACTCAACTTGCAAGGGAAGAAAAGTTGGATCCAGTGATAGGAAGGGAAGAAGAAATAGAGAGAGTTATACAGGTTCTTTGTAGGAGAAAGAAAAATAATCCTGTTCTAATAGGTGAACCTGGTGTTGGTAAGACTGCTATTGTTGAGGGACTTGCTCAAAGAATTGCTAATAATGATGTTCCTCAACCATTAAGAAATAAAAGAATTGTTGCACTTGATTTGGCAGCAATTGTTGCAGGGACTAAATATAGAGGGCAATTTGAAGAAAGGATAAAAGCAATAATCAATGAAGTTATAAATGCCCCTGATGTTATATTATTTATAGATGAACTTCATACTATGATCGGGGCAGGTGCAGCAGAAGGAGCCTTAGATGCTGCTAATATACTAAAACCCGCATTAGCAAGAGGACAAATTAGACTAATAGGTGCTACTACGCTTGAAGAGTATAAGAAATACATTGAAAGGGATGGTGCATTGGAAAGGAGATTTCAACCAATTTTAGTAGAGCCTCCAACTATTGAAGAAAGTATAAGGATATTAGAAGGTCTTAAAAGAGAATATGAAGAGTTTCATGGTGTAATCTATACTAATGCCGCTATTGAAGCAGCAGTTAAGCTTTCAGATAGATATATTCAGGATAGGTATTTACCTGATAAAGCAATTGATGTCCTTGATGAAGCTGGTGCAATGGTTAAGCTAACAAGACAAATAGATGATCCAGAGCTTAACAGACTTCAAAGAGAACTTGAACAAATTAGAAAAAGAAAAGCGTTTGCTGTGCGTAAAGAAGAATATTCCTTGGCTGAAAAGTTAAAGGAAAAAGAAGAAGAAATTCTTGAAAAGATCAAGAAGAGGAGAATAGAAATTAAAAAGGAAGTTGCGGAGGTTACATATGAAGATATAGCAAAAGTGATATCAAGATGGACAGGAATTCCACTTACTCAGATTAGCACTGATGAAGAGACAAAATTACTACATCTTGAAGATGAATTGAAAAAATATCTAATTGGTCAGGATTATGCTATTAGTTTGCTTGCAAAAGCTATAAGAAGGAGCAGAGCTGGTATTAAAGACCCTAAACGACCAATCGGCTCATTTATATTCTTAGGACCTACAGGTGTTGGTAAGACTGAGCTTGCAAAAAGTTTAGCAAGAATTCTCTTTGGAAGCGAAGATGCATTAATAAGAATTGACATGAGTGAATATATGGAAAAGCATAATGTTTCAAGACTTATTGGCTCTCCTCCTGGCTATGTTGGATATGAAGAAGGTGGGCAACTTACGGAAAAGGTTAGAAGAAAACCATATAGTGTGATTTTGTTTGATGAAATTGAAAAGGCTCATATAGATGTTTTTAATATACTACTTCAGATTCTTGAAGATGGCATTTTAACTGATGGACTTGGAAGAACTGTAAGTTTCAGAAATACAATCATTATTATGACATCAAATATAGGAACAAAGCATATTAGGGAAGCGAAGCATCTTGGATTTCTAACAAAAGAAAAGAAAGAATTAGATTATAATGAAATTGAAAAATTATTAAAGGATGAATTTAAGAAACTTGTTGCGCCTGAGTTTCTAAATAGGATTGATGAAATAATTGTATTTAGGCCCTTGAATAAAGAGGACTTGAAGGATATTGTAGAAATTATGCTAAGGGATTTGAGAACAAGATTATCTGAAAAGCACACAACACTAAGAATTTCTAACAGGTTAAAGGAATTTCTTGTAGAAGAAAGTTATGACCCTGAATTCGGTGCAAGACCTCTAAGAAGAACAATTAGGAAATACATAGAAGAACCTATAAGTGAAGCAATTATAAAAGGTGAAATTAAGGATGGTGATAATATTTTAGCGGACTTAAATGAAAACAATGAAGTAGTATTTAGAACTGATGTTCTGACTGAGGTTTGATGCTAATTGATGTAATAACTAGTGTTGTAGGAATTTTTGATAGTTTTTTGAGATATGGACCTGTTAAGAAAGCAATAGGTAGTGGAAGTTTAAAAGTTAGATTCTTTAATCTTGCAAATTTTGCAAAACATCCAAAAGATGTAGATGATTATCCATATGGTGGTGGTAGTGGGATGGTTATAAAAATTGAGCCTGTATACAAAGCAATAATGGAAGCAAGAAAAAATTTTGATGAAAATTATGTAATTTTATTATCACCACAAGGCAGATTATTAAATCAGAAAATTGTTAGAGAACTTACAAAGAAGAAGCATTTAATTTTAGTATGTGGTAGATATAAAGGTATAGATGCAAGGGTTGAATACTTTGTAGATGATGAAATTTCAATTGGAGATTATATCCTATCGGGTGGTGAGATAGCAGCAATAGTTCTTATAGATGCAATTTCAAGGCTCTTACCTTCCGCTGTAAGCAATCCTTCATCCGTTGAAAGTGATTCATTTGAAGATGGTTTATTGGACGCTCCTTATTACACAAGACCTCCTGATTTTATGGGTTATAAAGTGCCAGATGTTCTATTAAGTGGTGATCATAAAAAAATTGAAGAATGGAGAAAGCAAGAACGGATTAGAAGAACAAAATTGAAAAGACCTGACTTGCTAAAGTTTTAATATGAAGAAATTATACTTTGGAAAGGTTAATATAATAGGATTTGGACTTTCAGGAAAAGCAGTTTATAGATTACTAAAAGAAAATGGAAATCATATTAGGATTTTTGACCATTTTAGAGCAAATGCAAAAGAGGATGTAAAAATTTACTATGATGCATTTAATTCTGATATCCTTAGTGCGGACTTAATAGTTCCAAGTCCTGGCATTGGTTATAAAATTTTAAAAAAATTTTTAGATAAAAATTTATTAGTTTTACCTGAAATTGAAATTGGATATTATAATGTTGATGAGAGAAATAGCTTTTTAATTGGCATTACAGGAACAAATGGAAAAACCACTACAAGCCTTCTAATAGATCACCTCCTAAAACCATATAATAGTCTTCTTTATGGTAATGTTGGTTATGCATTTTGTAATAATAGGAAAAGGAATGGACTTTTCGTATTGGAACTTTCAAGTTTTCAACTTTCTATTATTAGAAAATTTAGAGTGAATTGTGGTGTGTTTTTGAATATAGATGATGATCATATCGATTGGCACTTATCATTTAAAAATTATTTAAATGCTAAACTAAATATCTTCAAAAATCAGAACGAAAATGATTACAGAGTTGTAAATTTAGATGATAAAAGAATTGTAAATAGCCTAAATGAAAGTCCCTCAAAAACACTATTCTTCTCAGTTAGTGAAAAAGCTGATTGCTATTATAAGAATGGCAAGGTTTTCTTGTTCTCAAATGAAATACTTGATTTGAGTAATTTTAACAATTTATTTGGAATTCACAATGTTTATAATGTGCTTGCAAGCACATTAGCAATTTGGACCTATTTAAGAGACATTGAAATTGTTAAAAAATTATTCAGTGAAAAATTACACAGCTTTAAAGTTCCTGAGCATAGACTTGAATTTGTAAGGGAGATAAATGGTATTAAATTTTATAATGATAGTAAGGCTACAAATCCACATGCAGTTAAATATGCACTTTTGAATTTTGATAAATGTATATTAATAATGAGTGGAATTACAAAGGATGCAAATTTTGATATTTTAAAGGATATTGTAAAGGAAAGAGTAAGTCTTATTGTAGCATTTGGAAAAAATAAGGAATTTTTCTATAATGAATTTAAGGATATTGTAGATGTTTATAAATTTGATGATTTAGAAAGTGCTGTTAAATTTGTATTTAATAGTTCAAAGGGAGAGCCAATTTTATTTTCGCCAGGTGGTTCAAGCTTTGACTTGTTCAAAGATTATAAACATAGAGGTAAGGCGTTTAAGGAAATTGTAAATAGACTATGAGAATTCTGGCAATTGATTATGGGAGGAAAAAATGTGGTATCGCAATAAGTGATAAGGAAAATAAAATTTCAATCCCTTATGCTATCATTAAAACAAATGAGCTTTTTGAATTTTTAAGGAAAACGATAGAAGAAAAGAATATTAAAAAAATTGTAATAGGACTTCCACTATCGTTAAGTGGAAAGGAAATTGAAATTACAAAAGAAGTTTATAATTTAAAAAATAAAATTGAAAATGAATTTAAAGTTGAGGTTGAACTATTAGATGAAAGGATGACTAGTAAAATGTTTAACAATGAAAATGCAGATGACTTATCTGCAAGTGTTTTGCTTGAAAATTATTTAAAATTGAAGGGGGAAAATCCCCCTATTAGTTTATAATAACTTTGCCTTTCTCCTTATTTGATATATTATAGAAGTAGATACCTTTCTTTAAGTTTATTTCCCTTGTTCCATTTATGATCATATCCTTTGCACTATATACAACACTTCCAGATGAGCTATAAATCTCAATTGAAATTTTTGTTGGATTTTGAGCAGTTAGAACTAATTTACCATTCTTTACATAAACCTTAATATCTTTAATATCTTCACTAATTTGAACAGGTGTTACACCTGTGCAATATGCACTTAATTGATATGTTGAGCTTGTTCCAATTGTAGAACCTTCTCCTCTGTAAACTACAAGTCCATATTGAGCAATATATCCATCTGCTGGTGGGTTTGGAACGATTATACTATCAACAGGATTTGCATATGTTGGAATAGCATTTAAGTATGCATTTGCTCTTGTCTGATATACACCATTTCCAGGTCTATAAAGTGACATCCTAACATTTGTTAGTGTTCCACTTGTTCTTGTTAGTTTAATTATCCATCCATTAGAGCATGAATAATTGAATACAATATCCCATACCTTAATCAAATCATTGGCATTAAATGTAAATGTAATAGGGCTATTTTGACAAGGGGGTATTGGAGATGTGCATATTTGACTTATTGTAATTGAATCACCATCCCATGCCTGAGCAATACCTGTCGTAGTAGGTGATTGAGAACCATATCTTGGAACTTTTGCCCACCATTGACCATTTATGTAGTTTGTTGCAGGACTTCTATTAAAGTCAATGAGAACAAAGTCCGTTGTCCATGTTGTTTGCTCAGAAGAAGCGAGCCTTTGATTTACGCATAAGTTAGCACTTGAATGAATATCTGTTAGATGAACATTTAAATCTACATTACTGTTATTGTGAACTGCTGCAAATCCCGTCCATCTATAATTGCCATTATGTGTCCATCTAAAAAGACCTCCAAAATTAGCACTATTAGCATTTCTATATGCAATATCCCATATTCTATACCATCCAAAGTATGAAACATAATCACCTGCTCCAACATCAAGACCCATCCAAGCAACACCCCATCTATTCCCATTTCCTGTCTGGATAGTTGCTTCACAAGCACTAAGGCCCGTTCCTATCCCATTATTATTTACAAAAGCCGCCTGTTCTCCTCTTTGTTGTGTATCGAATGGATTTCTATGTATAGCAATTGCAAGATTGTTATTATTACTAGCAGAGTTATACATTATAAATAAGTATGAGGCACCATTTGTAGTTGGAATATCTGAACCCCAAAGTCCCCATCCTGCATAACTTGTAAATCCTCCTGTATATTCATGACCACCATTTGCATAACCCGCTACATAGTAATCACCCCACCACTGAGTGCATTGTTGATTTAAACATTCAGCTGTTCCATAAAGACCTCCATATATGTTATTATTGCAATTATTACCACTATGAGTAATCAATAAATCATAACATTTACCATTCTGATTATTTGTATGATAAAAGCTTGCACTAGCCCACCACATGTAATTTTGAATATTTCCTGTCCATGTTTCAGGAGAACTTATATAACTGCATGTTGAACCATTATAATTATACCTTCCAAGATCCGTAGATTGTAAAAATAGATTTCCTGTTGTCTTACCCCATGCAAAAAGAAATGCGCTATTATTCCATGCACTACCATAAGCTTTTGGACCTATCCCACATATTGCCATTATCGTAGGATTTTGACTTTTCCTCGAATATAGAATATTCCAATCCCAGCTCCATCTATCTACTTTTATGATTGTTTTTTCTTTTGTAAGTTCGGGGATATTTTGTGCCCTTTGGGCACTCTCAACTTCCAAGCTTATTATTAAATATATCATATCACCCCTCCGCCAGGTTAAAATTTTAAAGCATAGTAAAAAAATTTTCTCAAATTGACAAATTAAGTCATTTTAATGTAATTTAAAATCCTCCTTGCTAACTTATCACCTATACCTGGAACCCTCTTTAATTCCTCAATACTAGCTCGCTTAATTCTCTCAACACTCCCAAAGTATCTTAATAATTCCAATTTTTTCTTCTCTGAAAGCCCTCTAATAGCATCCAATATAGAATTTTTAATTTTAGGTTCTCTTAACTTTCTTTGGTATTTTAGGGCAAATCTATGAGCTTCATTTCTAATGTGCTCTAACAACCTTAGAGCAAATGAATGGATAGGAAGTGATAGAACTTTCCCATCTTCAAATACAATTTCTTCATTACGCTTTGCAAGTCCTATAACCTTGACATTTAAACCAAACTCCTTTATAACCTTCATTGCACTCCTAACTTGTCCAATTCCACCATCTATCAATATCAGATCCGCAATCTGTTTATCTTCTGCAATAAGTCTTCTAATTCTCCTTCTTACAACCTCTTCAATAGCTTTATAATCATCAATTACTCCCTCCCTTAAAAATTTAATTTTATATCTTCTATACTCCCTCTTGTTTGGTCTTCCATTTGTAAATACTACAACAGAACCAACCTTACCCTCTCCATAATAGTGTGAAATATCAACTGCTTCAATTCTTTCAATTTTATCCATCCTTAGCAATGTTTTTAACTCTTCAATACCCGGATGTTCCTTCTTCTTTGAAACCTCATTTACGAATTTCCTCAAATTTTCTTCTGCATTTTCCAAAGCAATCTTGTAAATTTCCTTTTCATCAGCATTAGGCTTTCTAATCTCAATTTCTTTCCCTATCCTAAAATTCATCAAATTCCTAAAATCTTTTAAAAATTCATCACTTAAATTCCAATCAACGACGATGGCTTTAATGTTCAAAAATGCACTTTCATAGTGCCTTAATAAAAACTCTTCCATTGGGTCATTTATTGAAATATCCAAAATATAGTCTTCCTTACCTACAACCCTACCACTTCTAAATATAATTTTTGAGATACTTAAATAATTATTAGCTCTAGCATATCCAATAAAATCCCTATCTTCACTACCATCTATCCAAACACCATTTGAACTTCCAAGCCCCAAAATCACTCTTAGAGCATCTCTTAGCTTAATAGCCTTCTCAAATTTAAGCTCATTTACAGCCTTATCAATTTCACTTCTTAAAAATTTTTCAACTTTATTAGTATTACCCTTCAATAACTCTATTGCAAAATTAACATTCTCATCATAAATCTCATTACTTATTAAATTTGCACAAGGTCCAGAGCATCTTCCAATGTGGTATTCAATGCAAACTTTATATGGTTTCTTTGAAGGTAGTTTTAAGTGGCAATTTCTAATTTTAAAGAGTTCTCTTATTATGGAAATAAGTTTTCTAGCAAATGATGGATTTACAAATGGTCCAAAGTAAATTTTATTAGGGTCTCTATTGTTTCTTGATATTTCAATCCTTGGAAATTCTTCTTTTGTAATGGCAATATAAGGATAAGGCTCTCCTTTAAGTCTTACATTATAAGGTGGGTCATACTTCCGGATGAGTGAAAGTTCCAAAAGTAGGGCAGAACTTTCATTCTCAGTTATAATGTAGTCTAAATTATTTGCTCTTTGTAGCATTTCAAGAACCTTTAAATTGTGCTTTTCACTAAGATAAGAAGCTAATCTATTTTTTAGATTTATAGCTTTACCTACATATAGAACCTCTTCATTTCTCTTAAATAAATATACACCAGGTTTTTGTGGTGCTTGATTAATAAACTCCCTTAGGCTATTCACCTGCTATGTATTTGGCAACAAAACCATACACAACTGGTATCTTGAACATATCCCCTCTACTAGCTTTTATAGCATAGATTATTGATAGAATGAACCAGAAGAGCAGCAATAATGGTCCTCCTAGGAAACCTATTATCCAACCGATAATAGGTATAGAACTTATGATAGAAAAACCTATCCAAATCACAAGCCATGTAAGTCCCCAAGCGAGTGCTTGCCATCCATGATGACGCATAAATTCATTATTCTTCATATCCGTTAGGATTATTACCAGTGAAACAATCCATATGATGTAACTTATAGCTGCAAGGAGCTTGTTCTCAGAGGATACATTTTGTTGGTTTTTATCTTCCATAGCTCCTAAATTTTAAAGCATGGAACTTGAATACTTTCTAAAAAATTCCTCTTTAAACTCAATGAAATATCCACCCTTAATAGCATCCCTAATGCTTTTTAAAAAGTTTATGAAAAAATAAACTGAATGATAACTTGATAAAATACCAGCGCTCAGTTCATCTATTGAAAATAAATGTCTAATATAAGCTCTTGAATAGTTCTTGCAAACCTTACAATTGCAATTTAAATCCAATGGCCTTTCATCATATTTATATTTTGTATTTTCAATTCTTATAATCCCTCCGCTTGTAAATACAGTTCCCCTTCTTGCATTTCTTGTAGGTATTACACAATCAAAGAGATCTACACCATAACTTACATATTCAAGAATCTCAATAGGTGTTCCAATACCCATTAAATATCTAACTTTATTATATGGAAGTTTTGGAACAAATTCTTTAACTATCCAATCCCTCTCTTCCTTTGGCTCTCCAAGTGCAAGCCCTCCAATCGCATATCCATCAAAATCTAATTCTAATAATTCGCTAAAACTCTTTTCTCTTAGATCCTTATAAAATCCACCTTGAACTATACCAAATAGTGCACCTTTTGGTCTCTTACTTTCATAATATGCCTTCGAAATTTTTGCCCACTTTGTAGTTAATTTCACGCTTAACAAATTTTCTTCATAGCTTGAAGGATAACTTGTAGGATAATCCAATACCATCATAATATCTGAATTTAGTTTCATTTGAATTTCTAATACTTTTTCAGGTGTAAGCTCAATTTTAGAACCATCTATATGTGATTGGAAAATAAAGCCATGTTCATTTACTTTTCTTAATTTTGAGAGTGAAAATACTTGAAATCCACCCGAATCAGTCAAAATTGAACCATTAAAATTTATAAATTTGTGAAGCCCTCCCAATTTTTCAATAATTTCTTCACCAGGTCTAACATGTAAATGATATGCATTGCAAACAATTATTTGAGCTCCCATTTCCATCAGATCTAATGTCGTTAATGATTTTGGTGTTCCTGTTGTTGCAACAATCATAAAATTTGGAAGTTCTACAATAGAGCTTTTAGTTTTTAATAGTGAATATCTTGCAAGTGTTCTTCCATCTTGCCTTATTACCTTAAATTCTAAATTCAAAGCGTGAAAATTTTATTGGATAATTTCACAGAAGCTTTAAAATTATCAAATATGCAAAAAAATTCAAATAATGCTCTTCAAACATTATTTGTATGGCTATTGATAATAGGTGCATTCTTAATTGTTTTTACATTCTTCAACCCAAATAACATGCAAAAAATTGAAGTTTCATACAACCAATTTGTAGAACTTGTAAATGAAAACAAAATCGTATCCATTACAATAGTTGAAAATGAAGTTGAAGGAGAATTAAGAGAACCTATAAACTTTCAAAACAAAAGTTATAAATTTTTTAAAACAGTTTTGCCTTTTAAAGATGAAAAACTAATGAGACAGATGCTTGAAAATGGTATTATTATTAAAACGAAAAATAAAAATGTATTTTGGGATGTATTTATAAGCTATATCCCATGGTTATTGATATTCATTGTATTTTGGTTTCTATTTTTTAGAGGCATTTCAAATGGAACAAATCGAGCATTTGAATTCTCACAAAGTAGAGCTAAAATCTATATAGACAATAAGCCTAATGTTAAATTCGATGATGTTGCAAATGCAGAAGAAGCAAAAGAGGATTTAAAGGAAGTTGTAGAATTTCTAAAAAATAGAGAAAAATATACAAAACTTGGAGCTAAAATACCAAAAGGAATACTATTAGTAGGGCCACCAGGTGTTGGAAAAACCCTCTTAGCAAAGGCGGTAGCTGGTGAAGCAGGAGTTCCATTTCTATCAATATCGGGTTCTGATTTTGTAGAATTATTTGTAGGAGTTGGTGCTGCAAGGGTTAGAGATTTATTTCAAAAAGCAAAACAATTAGCACCTGCAATTATATTTATAGATGAAATAGATGCTGTTGGAAGAATGAGGGGAAGTGGCATTGGTGGAGGGCATGATGAAAGAGAGCAAACACTAAACCAATTACTTGTAGAGATGGATGGATTTGAAGGTAAGGAAGGAATTGTAGTTTTAGCTGCTACAAATAGACCTGATATTTTAGATCCTGCATTGCTTAGACCTGGTAGATTTGATAGAAAGGTTTATATAGGACTTCCCGATGTTAGCGGAAGACTTGAAATTCTAAAAATACATGCAAGGAACAAACCACTTGCAGAAGATGTAGATTTAGAAAAAGTTGCACAAACAACACCAGGATTTTCAGGTGCAGACTTAGCAAATCTAATAAATGAAGCGGCACTTCTTGCTGTTAGAAGTGGGAGGGATAAAATTACTATGAAAGATTTAGAAGAAGCAAAGGATAAAATCATAATGGGGGCTGCAAAGAGAAATATGGTTTTATCACAAGAGGAAAAGAGAAGGGTAGCATATCATGAAGCAGGACATGCAATTGTTTCAAGAATGCTTCCAAATACTGATAAAATTGACAAAGTTAGTATAATACCAAGAGGTATGGCATTGGGTGTAACAGTTCCTCTACCTGAAAAAGATAAATATTTATATGAAGAAAGTTATTTAAAGAATCAACTTGCAATTTTAATGGGTGGTAGAGTTGCTGAGAAAATTGTATTTGGTGAAGTTAGCTCTGGTGCTGCAAATGACTTAGAAAAAGCTACTGAAATTGCAAGGAAGATGATTATGGAGTGGGGTATGAGCAAACTACTTGGTCCAATTCACATATCAAGAAGTGAAGAAGTTTTTCTTGGCAAAGAATTATCTAAAAGGAATGGACTTTCAGAAGATTTATTAAAACTTGCGGATAAAGAGGTTAAGAGATTACTTGAAGAGGCGGAAAGTAAGGCATATCAGATTTTGACCCAAAATATAGATAAATTGCATAAAATAGCAGATTTGTTATTGGAAAAAGAAACCTTAAATGGTGAGGAAATCGATAACATCCTAAAAGTTAGTTATGCTGAAAATCAGGCTAAAACTAATACCGCATGAAAATTTTGAAAATTACAACACAAGGCTAACATATTATTTAGAAAAAAATGAAGTTTTAATTGGTGATGATTTTTTTGTAGTAATTGGGCATGTTGAAAATTACGAAGATTTAATAGTGTTTAAAAGACTTGAAAGTGAAAAAATTGGTAAAATTATTATCCTTCATAATATCTTGAAAGATAACTATCAAATCCTAAAATATGCAGATAGAATTGTAGTTCATCATAAATTCCAAAGAGATATTTTACTAAGCAGATACTTAGAAAGCACACAAGTTATACATTTGGAATATCCAATTGATGTTAAAAAATTCAAAAAACCTCCAAATGATTTAAAAATTTATATACCTGATGATGCAAATGATTATAAAGTTTTGAAATTTTTGAAGGAAAACTATGAGATTGTAAATGAACCAAGCAAAGCAAGCTTGATAGTGATGGCTTATGAGAACGAGCACTTTGGTAATTATCATACATTTTACGAATTGTTTGGTTATTCAAGACCATTTATATTACCAAAATTCCCACAATTTATTGAATTTGCAATGTTAAAATCTACGGTTGAAATTTTATATAGTGATACAAAGAGTTTAAGAGAAGTAATTGATAAGTTCAGAGATAAGTGGTTTTACAATTACCACCTTTCAATTGTAAGAGGATATGCAATTTCAAACAATTTCAAAAGATTCTCAAAACAGCTTTTAAATGTTATTAGGAATGTTATTCCAGAGGATTTTTTGAGTTTGTATGTTTAATTATTTTACAAATATAAAATGGCTCAAACTCTCCAAATTTTATATAAATTCCATAATTCAGGCTATCAGAATAATAATTCTCAAATGGAAGGTTAATTTTCTGAACTTTTGCATTTGGATATTTTTTAATTAAGTAATCAACAACCTCTTCATTTTCCTCCTTTGTAATTGTGCAAGTTGAATAAATTAAAGTTCCATTTTCTTTTAAACAAATAAATGCACTTTCAATTAGTTTCTTTTGAAGCCTTGAGAATTCCTTAACCTTATTATAACTCCACCATTTTAAAATTTCCTTATTTTTGTGAATTGTTCCAATTGCAGAACATGGAACATCCAATAAAACTTTATCAAAATAATTTTCATAATATTTACAAAAAATTTCACCCTTATATTGCGTAATTATAACATTTAAACACCCCATCCTATCTATATTAAATGCAAGTGCAGAAGTTCTATCAATACTAATATCATTTGCAACTATTGCACCTTTATTTTTCATAAGCTGTGAAATAAGAGTAGTTTTTGAGCCAGGTGCAGCACACAAATCCAAAACTATTTCACCTTCCTTTGGTTCTAGTATTATTACAGGCAACATTGAAGAAACCTCTTGAACATATATATATCCAAGATAATGCTCTAATGTATTCCCAATTTCATATGGATAATACTCTACTCTAAACGCAAAATCTATAAATGAAATTTTTGAAAGTATAAATCCTCTACTTGTGAGTCTAGTATAAACATCTTCAACATTTGCTTTTAATGTATTTACTCTAATTACAGGTCTTAGTGGAATCTTTAACCATTCAATAAAATTCTCAAATTCATCCTTATAATGGCCTCTTAAATAATTTTCAAGCTCCTTATTTTTTAACATCAAGAAATTTTAAAGTGCAACTATCCTTTAAAATTTTCATGCATATCCTCCATCTGAACCCCAACCCCCCTCCTGGGTTGGGGTATTTATTATGAAAAAGATCATTCTCTTAACTCTCACTTTCTTAATATCCTGTATACATACAAATGAAACTAAAATATCAGTTTCAATATATCCATTAAAGCTTATTTTGAACGAATTTGGTATAAATAGCTATGTTGTAATAGATAAGCCTGTTGATATTCATAGCTTTGAACCTTCTATTAGGACAATTTTAAATGTTCAAAATAGTTGTGGATTTATCTATATATCAGATGGATTTGAAACTTGGGCAAGAAACGTAAAGACAAGGTATAAAATAAGGTTATTAGAAAATGAAGAAAATCCGCATATTTGGACGAATCCAAAGTTTATATTAAATAGGATAAGCAAAATTGAAAGTATTTTAGTAAAGTGTAAAATTCATTACTCAAAAGAGAAAATTCAATTATTTAAGGCTAAACTAAAAGAGATTGATAGTTTAAATGAGATTCGTTCAAAAGAATTAAAGGTTAGTTTCATTTTGCTACATACATCATTTGAACCATTTCTAAAAGCATACAATTTAGGAATAGAGGCAATTTTAATAAAAGAGGGTCATCTTGATATTCTAATAAGTGATTTAAATAGAGCCTTAACTTCAAAAGAGAAAATTATCATTGCAGAGAGCTATTATAACAAAAATTTATTAAATATCTTTCAAAAGAAAAATTTCAAAATTATATATCTTGACCCACTTGGCACTAAATTTCAAAATTATACTGATTTCATTAAGCACATTAGCGATAGCATTTTCTTAAATAAATATGTCTCAAAAGTGAACTTGTAAGATTACCAAGTGCAATTGCATAAAATCCAATAAAAAATGAAAATATTATAGCTGTTAAAATATCACTTATTGCTCCAATTAAAAAAGATATATTTGCTCTCCTTACATCTTTTTGGGAAAATGCATAGCTTGTTAGAATTTTTGATGAACTTGCAAAGGGCAAGCTCAAAAGGTATATAATTAAAACAATTGCAGTTATTTGCGTATCATGAGCACTAAAATGTCCCCTTTGATACAAAAATTGAACAATAGGCTTTGAAAGCAGGATGAAAATAATCGTTAAAGGAATAGTAATTAAGAAATTTATTCTTAATGCTCTATTTAGTTCTCTTTGCGGCTCTCTTGCACTTGCAAAATCTACGATTGCAATTGTAGATATAGCAACACCCGTTATAGCAAATGGAAAATGAAAAATTCTAAATGCATAATTTAGATAGCTAATTGAACCCTCTTTAAAAAATGATGCTAAGAATGTGCTAAAAAACAAATTTATCTCATTAAATCCATAAGCCAAGAGGACTGGTAATAGTAGTTTATAAAACATTTTTATATTCTCATCTTTGAAGTTAGGCTTTTGAAATTTTTCATTTAGAAAGAGAAATAGAACTAAACTTTGTATAACTGTTCCTAAGGTAAATCCAATTGAAAGAGCAATTTCCTTATCTATCCTAAGTGCAAGACCTGATATAATTATAGAAAAGTTTATAATAGAAGGAGCAGTGGATGTTAAAAAAAATTTCCTTTTGGTATTCAAAATTGCAGAAAACAGAGCAGAAACGGAGAAGAAAAAAAGCGATGGTAGGGTTATATAGGTTAGAAGCAGTGTAAGGTTAAATTTTTCTGGATCTTTTAAAAATCCAGGTGCTACGATGATAAGTAATGGTTTTGCAAGAATTAAGAGAATTAGATTGAGGATAAAAACTATAAGTAAAAATTGAATTGTAATTGCCCAAAGGAAACTTTTTGAATAGTTTGAGTGAGCATAGGCAGGAATGAATGCATTATTCAATGCTTGATCACCTAATAAATCCCTAAATAAATTTGGAATCCTAAATGCTACGAAAAATGCATCCGATCTATTTGAAGAACCAAGCAAATACGCAATTACCATTTCTCTTAAAAGCCCCGTAATTCTACTAAAAATAGTACCTAAGGAAAATTTTAAAATTGATTTAATTTTGATAGGAAAAGTTTAAAGTATTATGCTAAATACTTTAAATTCCTAATACAAAAAATGTTAAACTTCCCTATATCCAAAACAACTTCAAAATCCTCATTTACTCTAATAATTCTTCCAACATATACCTTATCATTATAGCTAAATTCAACCATCTTCCTTTCAATCTTTTCACTATAAATTTTTAAGATGTATTTAAAATCAGAAAAAATAAGCGTCTTCAAATTTTTATAAATTTTAATAGCAATCTCATCAATGTTAAATAGATTATTTTTAATAAGAGCCATTGAAATTGCATTTATCTCTTTTGGAAATTCTAATTGATTAACATTTAAACCAATACCAAGCACAACATCTCTATCTTTCATTTCAATTAAAATCCCACATAACTTCTTACTTTCAAAATAAATATCATTAGGTAGTTTTATACTAGCTGAAATACTACATTGCTCTAAAACATCCAAAACCGCAATAGGTGTAATAATAAGAAGTTTTTTTGAAAAGTCGACATCTTTATTCTTAAAACCTATTGACATATATAGACCACCAACTTCAGAAATCCAAGTATTACCATATCTTCCCCTCCCCTTTGTCATTCTTTCAGAAATAACAATTACTTCATCAAATTTTTCTAATAACTCAAAAGCTTTATCCTGTGTAGATTCAAGAATATCAAACTTAAAAAAACTTAGATCGTTCATCTTTTCAAACTTTTAACAATATCACCAATTTCCCTTGGAACTCTAATAATCTTTTGCTCTCTGTTTATAAATACATGAGTTGTTTTTGCTAAAACACTGAGATAGTCTCTTGTTTCATTATACACATTATAGATATAGCTAAACTTAATACCAGTTTGCTCAATATCCAAAACATCAATCCTTAAAACATCACTATAAAAAGATGGTTTTTTATATTCTAAATTTACTGATAAAACTACTACTAAATAACCTTCATCCTCCATCTTATAATATGGATAGCCCAAATATTCCCAAAGCATAGTCCTTGCTTCTTCAAGATAAATTAAATAAACTGAGTGATGAATAAAACCCATTCTATCAGTTTCTGCATAACGAGTTTTAATTTTATGAGAGAATATCGGAGATTTCATTCTTACCTTTAAAAACAATTATATTAGGTTTATAGATTTTATAATCCTCCTCACTTATATATCTAAATGCCATTACAATTATTTTATCACCAACTTCTCCAAGTCTTGCAGCAGCACCTCTTAAAACAACCAAACCACTATTATATTCCTCTTCAATAGCATATGTTTCAAATCTCTGCCCATTATTTAAATTCACAACAAGCACCTCTTCATATGGCAAGATACCTGAAATTTCAAGGAACTTACTATCAAGTCCGATGCTTCCCTCGTAATGTATGCTCTTGTCAGTTATAGTTAAATTTTGAAGTTTTGCTTTTAGAACCTTGATCATAGTTCTTGCCCATTTACTATTATAGTTGATTTAGGATATATGGCCTTAAACATATCTACAACTGCATCTAATAGTCGTTCTTTTATAAGCACATAAACCTCTTCTCTTGACGAACTTATCATTTCAACATTTGCACCTGAACTTGCTACTAGATTGAATGCATCTGAAATAAGTTGTGTATTACCCTCAATGCCTGAGAATATAAGCAGAACTACATTCTCGTCTGTCAAAACTTCTACATTATCTTCATCATACAGAATACCATATAAATATGACCTTGTATCTTCCAACTGACTTTCATATACAACGAAAGCTAAGTCAGCTCTTCCCTTTACTGCTACATCAAAACTAATAGCAAGAATTTCTATCCCTTTTTTAGAGAGTTCTGTAAAAATATCTGCTGCAACACCAGGTTTGTCTCTTAAACCCCTTACAATTACCTTACCAACTTTTGTTTTCACATTTAAATACATAAAAAAGCCTTAAAATTTTAAAGCATTGAGAGAGTTTATAATGAATATGCTTTATCCTAAGGTGTTTTTGGATTTAGCACTTGAAATACAATTAAGAAAGCTTGGGGAATTTAAGGTTATAAATCCACCCAATTTTAGGCAGTATAGTAATGATAAAGTTATAATTTATGCAAATCATTTCTATATTCAGGATGTTCATATTTTAAATAGGCTAAGAAAAACACTCCTAAAAGACAGGAAAATCCTTATATGCAATTTTGCCTATACGCTACCATTTAAGACAACGCAACAGAAAGCTAAGGCTATTATAAAAACCATTAGAATTCTAAATCAAAACCCTCAGAAATACTACTTTTTTATATTCCCAGAATAGGTTTTTTAAAAAGATTGAACCTTTAAATAGTTTATTAAAAGGGGCAATCGCCCCTTAGTTTACAAACTTAGAAGTTTTGTTAATTTTCTCACCCTTAAATGAAATAATGTAGATTCCCTTTGGTAGCTTCATAGGTATCTCGTATTTCCCTTGCTTCAATTGGTATTTATTTGAGAACATAAGTCTCCCACTCGTTGAATATACCCTAATTTCTAGATTATCATCAACGGGCATGCTAAGTCTAAGTTTACCATCCTTGAAGCTAAATCTAAATGCCAAATCTGCGTATTCCTTCTCAGCCCAATTAGTTATATTACAATCAGGCTGCGTATTTGAGCCAAAGAATGCAAATACAGCAGTTGCACTATCATTAACATTTAAGTTATATGGGCCTGATGAAACGGATACTGAGAAATCAGAATTTGTTCCACTTGTTGAACCACTTGTTCCAGTAATCATTCCCCACTTATAACTTTCACTGTATGGCCAAGGAGAATGATTTGCTACTCTTGCCTTTCCCCAAGTGCCACTTACCAATAAAACACCTACATAGCCTGTAAAGTCAGATGAGTTCATATAAGCACCACCCTTTATTTGACCAGATTGGCATTCAAATGTATTAGCATTGTCGTTTGTATAGGTATTTAAGTCAAAGTCTGAAAAAATCGCCATATATACACCGTTTAGGGCACTATTTGATGTATTTTTTATAGTATATCTTAGAAATACAAATGGAGAATTTATCTTACCATAAGCAGTAAGGCTTACTTTTACACCTTTTGGAGAAGCAAAGTTTCCATCGTTCAGTCTTAGGATATACTCTTCATCACCATAGAAAGGTCCTCCAAATAAGCTACTTGAATATATACCAAATTCATTCTTTATATCACTATCTTCACCACTTTGGTTATAGAAATTATCTACAAGATAGCTGCTTGAATTACCGAATCCAAATGAAGCGTAGAACAGTGCACTTGGGGCATTCTTTGGATATCTAAAACCATTACCAGGAGACTGAGAGGTATTAGGATATCCTAGCGAACCATTATCAGGTAAGCTAAGTAGAACTGTTCCAGTATCAATATCAACTATACTTAAAGGTTGCTGACCAACAGTTATTTGGATATTATATGTTGTTTGATATGGATTATTATTAGCATCTGCATAGTTTATTGTAACTTTTAGTGTTCCAGTATCTCCTATCTGGGCTGAACTACTAATTTGAAATCCAAAAAGATCGTTTATAGAAGATCCACTCTTAGTATTGTTAGGTGCAATATTACCAAAGTTTATAGTATTGTCAGTTATAGTAATAATTGAAGATGAAGTAGATAGAGTAGCAACCACATTATAAGCATCCGCACCACCATTGTTCTTAATCGTAATATCTAAATTGGCATTTTCTCCTGGATCTAAGTATCCATTATTGTTCGCATCCTGAATGTTATAACTTAGAACTACTATATTAGGAGTTGTGTTTGATGGTGTGTTTTGAATAGCAAGTAGTGCATCTATCCTACCCCATCCACAGTTGTTATTAGGCCATGTTGAACCGCACCCACTAGGTCTTACTCTTCCATAATCTGTAATTATATTATATACCTGATAATAATCTAATGTAGGATTCTTTTCATACATAAGAGCGATCACACCAGTCACATGAGGTGTTGCCATAGATGTTCCATCCCAACTCTGATAACCACCACCTGGAACAGAGGAGGGAACACTTACTCCCGGTGCTGCTATGTCGGGCTTATAGTAGTTCCAATCGGGTCTTGACCAATATGTTGTATTATTATAAGGAGATGTACTTGGAGCAGGACCTCTACTTGAAAAGCTTGCAACTTGGTCAGATGAATTTGTGGCACCAACTGCCATTACAATTGGATAATCACCAGGACTTCCAACACTACCTGATGAAGGGCCACTATTTCCAGCAGCAAACACAGGCACTATAGCATTGGCTCTCCATCCATTCCAAATTGCATTCCAAAGCCATGTATTTCCACCGCCACCACCCCAGGAGTTATTAACTGCAACAATAGGGACACCTTGGCTTCCTCTTAAATCGGTAAAGTGCTGAACACAGTTAGTAATCCAGCTATTTTGACCACTGCCCTGAGAGTTAAAAGCTTTGCAATTTATGACCTTTGCACCTGGTGCAACACCTATATCATTAGTAAATGGACCTGTTCCATCACCTCCTACCGATGTTCCCGTTGTATGTGTTCCATGGCCATTATCATCATAGGGGTTTGGCTGGCCATTTACAGCGTCTAACCAGTATTGAGAAAGTATTTTGCCTTGAAGGGCAGGATGATTCGGATCTACACCTGTATCTAAATTACCTATTATCACACCACTACCTGTATAACCATAGAGTATCCATACACTATCAGCTTTTATCTTCGATATATTCCACGTTGCTGCATTTATCGTATTATCCCCTTTAGGTTTTCCAATTATATGAAAGTTGTCTTTGTCATAGTATATCACTTCTATATCATCCCTGTTTAAAAACAAGTTCTCAAAGGCACCTCTTTTGACTTTCACGTATATTGCATTTACTACCCAAAACTGCTTTATATCGTATACATCAGATGAGGATTTGAGATATTCTACAAGTGGTCTTTGAGATGAAAAGTGATAGCTTTTGAGCATCTCAATCTTCTGGGAGGGTGCCGCTTTTAGGTTTTCAGGTAGAATCATTTGGTCTTTGAGGACGATGAACAGTTCGATAGGTTCATTGGGGGATGTTTTAGAGAGAATTTCTCCCAATTTTGGGTCAATCTGAACGCTTGCTAACAGCCAAAGCATAGCGCCCCAGGAGGGATTTGAACCCCCGACCTATGGCTTAGGAAGCCATCGCTCTATCCACCTGAGCTACTGGAGCAAGTTTTAAATTTTAAAGCATAAAATTTTAAAATTAAATTTTGTCCAATAAATAGGTTTCTCTATTGATCAACAGTCCTTAAAGAGATAAAATGCTTTAAATGAGTTTTTAATTTATCATATTACTTTGTAATCAGCTTTCTAAGTAAAAATCCTTATCAAATCTAAATTCTATGCTGCTTTTCTTATAAACAAGAATCTTTAATTTATTTGATAAACCTAGACAATTTTATTTCTAAAATTTAAAGCATATTCTTTCCTTCTTTCATAATTTAACTCAAAAAATGCCTTTCCCATTACTACTCTATCAACACCTATTAGCTTTAAATAATTAATATTATCCCAAGTTACACCTCCATCAATCGTAATTTTAAAAGTAAAGTTATTTTTCGCTCTTTGTTCCAATAAGTAATCAACTTTCCAAAGGACATCTTCAATCATCTTCTGACCTGCAAAACCTGGATTAACTGTCATAACTATAACCTGCTCAACACTTTCAAGCCATGATAATATATACTTAGGGTGAGTTTGAGGATTTATAACTATCCCCATTTTCAAGTTATTCTTTTGTGCAATTTCCAAACATTCAAATGCTTCTCTACCCGTTTCAACATGAACATCCACAATATCAGAGCATTCATAATATCTTAATAAGTATTTAGATGGATTTGAAATCATAAGATGGCTATCTAAAATTAAATTTGTCATCTTTCTAATTGCACAAACCAAAAGTGGTCCAAATGTCAAATTATCCACAAAGTGCCCATCCATAACATCAAGATGAATAAATTTTAAATTGCAATCCTCAATACTTTTAATCTCTTCATTTAATTTGGTAAAATCACCCGCAATAATAGAAGGTAAAATTTCCAAGCTTAAAATTTTAAACTATTAAATATACTTTAAAATTTCAGACTATTCAAGGGGCGGTAGCTCAGTTGGGAGAGCGCCTGAATGGCATTCAGGAGGTCGGGGGTTCAAGTCCCCTCCGCTCCATATTGGATGATTTATAGGAAATTATTTCACTTATTTTCTGTTGTATTAATTGTTCCTATCTTGATCCTTGACAAGCATTGGTGCATAATCACTTCAATCTCAATTTTACTCATCATCTTCACAGTAGATACTTTAAGGCAAAGAAATACTGGTTTTAGAAAAATTTTCATGTTATTTTTTAGGGGTATTCTAAAACGGGATGAATTAAGAGCATATACAGGTGCAACTTACTTAGCAATATCGTATGCTTTTTTAAACATAATGTTCGATAAGGAAATTGTTATATTTTCAATGTTAATCCTATCAATTTGTGATCCAATAGCTGCATTATTTGGAAAGTATATAAAACCCACTATAAAAATTCATAAAAAATCACTCAATGGATTAATAGGATTTTACATTAGTGGAGCAATTTTATCAGTCCTGTTGTTCCCAGAAATTAGTCTTGTATCAAAGCTTTTGGCGGTTATAATAAGCGGCATTATAGAGCTTTTTACTCCTATTGATGATAACTTAGCAATTCCAATAACAAGTTCCTTAATTTTAAAATGGACAAGCTAAAAAGGAGGTAATGGATATGTTGATTGAGTTATTGCTTTTAAAAACACCAAAAGTTTATAATGATGAAATTTATAAAAGAGCAAAAGCATATGAACTTCAAATGGAAATAGAGAAAGCAAAAGATGAATACCTGAAACTAACAAAAAAATATAAAGGAAATGATCTAGCAATCATCTATGTAGAACTATCTGATTTATACTTCTTCTATTACTATCCAGATAGTATAAATAAAGCTTATGAATACATTGAAAAAGCTTACAAAATTAACAAAAACAACGATGAAATTTTATATAGATTTGCCATCTATACAGAAGCAAATGGTAATACGCAAATAGCCTCAAAGTTCTACGAAACACTTGCCATTAAGTTTCCAAAGAGTAAGTATTTCAACGATGCCATGGATGGTGTAGAGAGAATATTCCCAAAAAATTATAAAGAAAATCTAGTAGCAAAGTATGGGAATGAATACATTAGTGCTATGGAACTTGAAAAAGAAATTGAAAATCAACCACCATATTTAAGAGGAAAATATGAAACATATGATGGTAAAAAAGAGCTATTAAATAAAATTATTGAAAATAGAACTTTAACGAAGTTAGCTATTGAAAAGGGTTATCACCAAAATAGACAATTTAGAGAAGAATTATATGAAAATTTAAAAGATG
>FWWL01003408.1_pt1 | contig 29043 bp, 21 predicted proteins | sample 2228331 | NCBI WGS metagenome assembly FWWL01 (sample SAMEA103939775, study PRJEB20133) | metagenome
GAATGCCGGGATGCGGGCGTCTCGCCCGCATCCCCAGGGTAGAACGCATCGAGCGGTACGCGACGCAGCCACCTCGTGCACGAGCATTTCGCCCGCATCCTCGATGCAGGGTGCATTGCAGCGCAGACGCTGAGGGCTGAGGTGACCATAGCCGATGGTCGATAATGCTGCAGTTGCATGTCGCCAGATAATCCATTTCCGTGGATGAAAACGCTTCCGCTCTTGTGCGCGAAGAGCGTCTCCGTGTCCTGTGGAGCCTACGAAGGTGAACTGTGCCAGACGTATCTGCAGGCTTGCTTGATGGTTGTCCGGGACCTCATCCCCTGTAGCCCGCGCCGACGGGCTTTGCCCTGCTCGCCGCGGGCTTATGGTCTTGCAGGACCTCATCCCCTGTAGCCCGCGCCAACGGGCTTTGCCCTGCTCGCCGCGGGCTTTAGACCGACGGCATCAGGCGCATACCGGATTAATTCCAAAAAACCATAAGGCGATGGTACATACACGGCAGCCTGTCTCGCACCGCCTGAAGGCGGTGGTACGACAGGCTGCGGCCTGTCCTGCACTGCCGGAAGGCGGTGGTACATACGCGGTGGTACGTGGCGGTACGATAGGCTTCAGCCTGTCCCTTGACCGCCTGAAGGCGGTGGTACATACGCGGTGGTACGTGGCGGTACGATAGGCTTTAGCCTGTCACGCCACCGCCTGAAGGCCGTGGGACATACGGGCAGCCTGTTCGCGACCGCCGGAAGGCGGTTGGGGAACTGATCACATTGGGGGTTTGGGGGAAGCCCCCGAGATCGAAAGTCGGCGGCGGTATGGCTTTCGCGTGCGCAATGCGACGTCGCTCCGCCGACGCAAAAATACCATTTGTGCGGAAGAGTGAGCGCTTAGCGCATTGCAATGCCATCACAGCAATCTGCAATCCAAAGGTTGCAATCTAATACCGATCATCGTTGATAATACCGCATTGCCATATACGGTTTCAGGCTTTGTGATGCCAGGCGTAGTACTCCAAAATCAAAAATCAAAAATGGTATAAAATGGCAGCATCACAGCGATGCGTCTGACAGTCTCATCACCGGCACAGGTGATAGGTGTGCGTCTCAGCCAACACCTACACACCGCTCATCAGGCGCCGCGCCAGCGACTGCAACCCGCGATATTGCAGCGCCTTCACCGCACCCTCAGAACGACCAAGGCGCTGTGCTACCTCCTGGATCGATAGATCGGCCAGGAACCGCAGGGCGATTACCTGCCGCTGGTCGTCAGTGAGATCGCCCAGGTGACGTCGGAGTTCCTCGCAATCGAGGCGCAACACCACTTCGTGATCCGGTCCCTCACAGGCGCCGCTCCAGCTCTCCAGCGGCACGGTTTGTCGCAAACGGCTACGGCGAATCACATCCACAGTGCGATCGCGAGCGATGCGGTAGAGCCAGGCGGAGAGGGGCCAGCCGCGATCCTCGTAGCGGTCGAGACTCTCGAAGACGCGCAGAAAGACTTCAGCCCGGAGATCTTCGGCAAGATCGGCATCGCCAAGACGAAAAAAAATATAGCGATAGAGCGGCTGAGCATAGCGATGATAAATCTGGGCAAACGCCGCCTGGTCACCGTTCTGGGCGCGTTTGATCAACTCGCTGTCGGAGAGCGTGAGATCGGCGTCTGCTGGAAGAACGTGCATGAGCGTGTTTCCTGCATGTCGTGCGTCATTGCGCATCTGCTCGTCACCAGTTCGAGTGTAGCAGGAAGGCGCTACCAGTTCGTAACCAGCGTCACCTTAAGCCGATGAAAGCGGGTATAATAAGGATCGAAAGGAGCGGCAGCCATGGATTTCACAAATGAGCGCCGTGCCATGATCGATCTCCTGATCCGACGTGGCATCAGCGATCAGCGAGTGCTCGACGCAATGGCGCAGACGCCGCGTCATGTGTTCGTTCCGGCGCACGAACGCTCTCACGCCTACAGTGATCAGGCGCTGCCGATTGGCGAAGGGCAGACTATTTCGCAACCGTACATGGTTGCGCTCATGCTCGAAGCGCTCCAGCTCGCTCCAACCGATCGCGTTCTCGAAATCGGCGCCGGTTCTGGATACGCTGCCGCCGTGCTCAGCCGGATTGCAGCAAAGGTTCATACGATCGAATGCCGTGAGGTGCTGGCAGCCAGCGCAGCGGCGCTGCTTCGCACCCTCGGCTACGAGAATGTCACCGTTCACACCGGTGACGGCACACAGGGATTGCCGGACTACGCACCCTTCGATGCCATTCTGGTCTCGGCAGCATCACCCTGGGTGCCTGCACCGCTGCGTGAACAACTGGCATCGTTCGGGCGCCTGGTGATTCCGGTTGGCGGGAGGCATGCGCAGATTCTCCTGCGGCTACGCCGCGAAGGGGACACGCTCCGCACTGAGCGGCTGTGTGATGTGCGCTTCGTCCCGCTGATCGGCGGACATGCCTGGACGACAGAGCATTACCCGGAACGTTGAACTGGATGGAGTCGCTATGTTTTCGACGCCTGATGAGGGCATTTTTGCGGGACGCAGCAACGATACGGTTGAATTGTTCAAAGCGTGGGCAGGCACCACTGTTGCCTACGCTGTTTTTCAAACCGGCGCTACAAACCTGGCAACCAGCCGGTTTCTAACGAACCTCTTCATCGCAGCCGTGGTGTGCGGGCTGGGGTTCGTGCTTCACGAACTGGCGCACCGCATCGTGGCCCGGCGCTTTGGCGCAGAGGCGCACTTCGTGGCCAATGTGCAGATGCTGGCAATCTCGATTGTGGTTGCGTTCCTGCCGCTTGGTCTGTTCTTCGCCGCTCCTGGCGCCGTCTGGCATCGCGGCTACCTGACCCCGCGCCAGAGCGGGTTGATTGCGTTGGCAGGACCGGCGACCAACCTGGCGCTTGCAGTGGTGTTTCTTATTGCAGCGCCTGTTGCGTTCCTTGCCGGTCTGCGCGATCAATGGGTCGTTCAGTTATTCTACACCGGTGTTGCGCTGAATGCCTGGCTTGGACTGTTCAACATGATTCCCGCCGGACCGTTCGATGGCGCAAAGGTACTGGCATGGAGTCCGACCGTCTTTGGCATCACTGTGGGCATCGGTATTCTCCTGGCATTCGTGCTTCCCGGCAATCTTCTCAATATCTGGCTCTTTGTCCTGAGACTGTTTGGCGGCTAATACATCCCGGCAGATTGTCCATTGCTCGGGCAGGCGGGTTTCGGTCCCATTCTACGACGATGTTTGCCGCAGGCAACCCTGTCCTTCAGCGCATTAAGAGGAGGTTTCATGCGAACGCCACTTCTCGCAGGCAACTGGAAGATGTACAAAACAACCGGTGAGGCGCGTGAGCTGGTCGAAGGTCTGCTGCATGGGCTCGGCGATCTCAGTGACCGCAAGGCGCTGGTCTGTCCGCCATTCACGGCGCTGCAAACCGTGCGTGATCTGGTGCAGGGCACGCCAATCGCATTGGGAGCGCAGGATGTCTACATCGAACCGCAGGGAGCGTTTACCGGCGCCATCTCGCCGGTGATGCTGCGCGACCTGGGATGCACCTATGTGATCGTCGGGCACAGTGAACGACGGGCTATCTTCGGCGAAGGTGACGAACTGATCGGCAGGAAGGTGCGCGCGGCGCTGGCGCACGACCTTACGCCGATCCTGTGCGTCGGCGAGACCAAACCGCAGCGCGACGCCGGTCAGGCGGAGACCATCGTGGTGGCGCAGGTGCGCGCGGCGCTCGACGGTATGACGCCTGAACAGATCAGTCGCATTGTCATCGCCTATGAGCCGGTCTGGGCAATCGGCACCGGCGACACCGCCACCCCGGCCGATGCGCAGGCGATGCACGAAACGATCCGGCAGGTCCTCGGCGACATGGCAGGGTCCGACGTGGCGGCGACCATCAACATCCTGTACGGCGGCAGCGTCAAACCCGACAATATCGACGATCTGATGGCGCAACCCGACATCGACGGAGCGCTGGTCGGCGGTGCATCGCTCAAGGCGGACAGTTTCCTGCGCATCATTCATTTCCTTCCGCCGCAGTGATGATGAGAGAGGGATCGAACGCCAGCAAGGATGCACGCGGAGGTGCATCGAATGAGAAACGGCGCCTGACACTGCGTATGATGCGACTGGGCAATGCACGCGCGAAGAGCGTTCTTCGCTCTTCGCTATTCTCTTTCTGCTTTCGTTAGCCCGATATCACGCATGAGACGACATATCACCCAGATCGTTCGCGAGCTGGCGCAACAGTGAGAGCGGAACTGGCTTGGTGAGAAAGTGATCGACCCCCAATCGTTGGGCTGCTTCCTGTAATTCTGGCGAATAGTATGCCGTAATGAGAATGATGCGGGCTGAAAGCGAGCGCTGGCGCACGTGCGTGATCAGCGCCAACCCGTTTGCCGACGGCATATTGTAATCGGTGATGATTAGGTCAGCGGTATGATGCTCGAGCCACTCCAGCGCCTCCGATACCGACGCAGCTGTGGCAATCTCACGCTCATTATTGGTGCGCAGCGCCTGCGTGAGCATGAGCCGCTGATTGGCTTCATCATCGACAATGAGAATGGTGTGTTGCGCCATCATGAATGCCTGCTCGTCGCTGGTGCGGCAGGGCCGCCTGTACGTGGATGAATCATACCCGCTCTACAGCCAGTCGTGGCACACAAGATGTGATCGAAATGTTGGCGTATCTGTAACAGATAACCAGGCAGGCGCAACTTCTTGCCGATTCATTCGTTGTATACTGTGAAACAAACAATCCACTCTGTGGAAGCCGACCACAGATGCGATGTATGGTGGTTCACGAGGGAGTATTCGCGAGCGAGGGAGCGCACCCGTGCTCGCCGGGGGGAAGAGTCCCGTTGGGGCACGGCGCGCCGTGCCCCAACGGCGCGCCGTACCCCAACAGCGCGCCGTGCCCCCAACCCGGACGAGAACAGATGATGCAAGACCATCACCCGCCTGTCAGGGGATACCTGGTTTATAATAGTCAATCTTCATAACACATACTCAGTCACTGCTCATTTACCATCCGGTAGGATTTGTGGTACCATGATAATGCACTATCATATCATCGAGTGTACGCCTCGAAGCGTACAACAGAATATCTATCGACGCAGGCAAGCGTCACATCCGCGAAGTTCATTTGCGGGCAAAGTGAGGTTTTGACACTATGGGAAAAAAGATTGAGACTTCCGATCACGACCTCCCGCTGGCCATTCTGGGAGAACTGGTGATCATGCCGCACATGACGGTACCGCTGCAGGTGGGGCAGGGGAAGTCGTATCGCGCCATGGAGCACGCATGGGAGAATGATCATCTTGTTTTGTTGATTTTTGTATCCGAAAGCGAAATCGAGACGTATAAAAGCAGCCAGCCGCAGCAGTTGCCGCCGGTCGGCGTAATTGCGCGTCTTGACGAGTTCGTCAAACTTCCCGACGGCACCGCGCGCATCATTCTTGAGGGTATCAGTCGCGCACTGGTACAGACGATGCTGCAAAGCGAACCGTTCTATCGGGTCCGCTGCCACGCAATCAGCGATCCTGAGCCCAAGGGCATTGAGATTGAAGCCCTGATGGACTCGGTCAAGCAGCAAATTGATGAGTTCGTCGATCATCTCGGCGAAGTGCCGCAAGATGCAGTCGCATTCGTCCACCGCATCGACAGGCCAGGGCACCTGGCAGATATTGTCACGTGGGCGCCGGCCTTCGAGTTCGATGAACGGCTCGACATTCTCAACGAACTCGATCCGGTCGAGCGGTTGCGCCGCGCACATCGCCTGCTTGCCCGGCAACTTGAACTGCTCAAACTGCGCCAGAAGATTCAGCAGGATACCAAAGAAGTGCTGGACCAGAGCCAGCGCGAGTATTTCCTGCGTGAACAGATGCGCGTCATTCGTCGTGAACTGGGCGAAGACGATGATGTTGATGATCCCATCGATGAGTTGAAGCGCAAGATTGCCCAGCTCAATGCTCCAGATTACGTCAAAGAGCAGGCCACGCATGAACTCAAGCGTCTGGCGCAGCAGGGCATGAATAGCCCGGAAGCGGGCGTTATCCGTACCTACCTCGACTGGATTCTGAATCTGCCCTGGGCGGAGGAGGAACTGCCCGAGATCAGCCTGCACGAGGCGCAGAAGGTGCTCGACGAGGATCACTACGGTCTCGAGCGGGTCAAGGAGCGCATCCTGGAGTACCTGGCGGTGCGCAAACTGGCGGGCAATCGGATGCGTTCGCCTATTCTGTGCTTCGTGGGACCCCCTGGCGTCGGTAAAACATCGCTTGGTCGATCAATCGCGCGTGCACTGGGGCGTAAGTTTGTGCGCACCAGTCTCGGCGGCATCCGCGATGAAGCCGAAATTCGTGGCCACCGCCGCACCTACATCGGCGCACTGCCAGGGCGGATCATCCAGGGTATGAAAACGGCAAAGTCACGCTACCCTGTGTATGTGCTCGATGAGATCGATAAAGTCGGGCAGGACTTCCGCGGCGACCCGACATCAGCGTTGCTGGAAGTGCTCGACCCTGAGCAGAATAATGCGTTCTCCGATCACTACCTGGAGATCCCGTTCGATCTCTCACAGGTGGTGTTCATTGCAACGGCCAATCAACTCGACACGATCCCGAACCCGCTGCGCGATCGCATGGAAATCATCGAGATCGGCGGGTACACGGAGGACGAGAAACTGGGCATCGCACAGGGATTTCTGGTGCGCAAACAGCGTGAGTTCCACGGGTTGACGCCGGATCAACTGATCATTACCGACGCTGCTATCATTAAGCTGGTGCGTGAATATACGCGCGAGGCGGGGGTGCGCAACCTCGAGCGCGAGATCGCCAGTCTGTGCCGCAAGACGGCGCGGAAGGTGGCGGCTGCCAGCGATGGCGAACCGATTGAGTTCCCGATTGTCATCGATGCACCCGACATTCCCGACTATCTGGGACCGCAACGCTACACCTTCGGTCTGGCGGAAGAGAAGGACGAGGTTGGCGTGGCAACCGGCGTCACCTGGTCGCCAACCGGCGGCGACGTTCTCTCGATCGAGGTGCTGCCGGTGCGTGGCAAGGGTGGGCTCCAGCTCACCGGTCAGCTGGGCGAGGTGATGAAAGAGAGCGCGCAGGCCGCGATGAGTTATGCACGGTTTCGTGCTGAACAACTTGGCGTCGATCCGAGCTACTTCGATGAGCACAATATTCACATCCACGTGCCCGAAGGCGCGGTGCCGAAGGATGGTCCGTCGGCTGGCATTACGCTGACGACGGCGCTGATCTCGGCGGTGACCGGCAAACCGGTGCGACGGGACGTGGCGATGACCGGTGAGATCACGCTGCGCGGAAAGGTGCTGCCGATTGGCGGCTTGAAGGAAAAGACGCTGGCAGCTCATCGGGCAGGCATTCGCACCTTCATTCTGCCGAAGGATAATGCGAAAGACATCGCCGAATTGCCCAAGAAAGTACGCGAGGAGTTGCAGTTGATCCCGGTCTCATCGATGGATGAGGTGCTGAAGATTGCACTGACGCATTGAGAGAGGCTGTACTGGAGGCTGTTCGTATCTGACCCCTCTTCCGCATTGCGGAAGAGGGTTTTTTTGCTCTACCTGAGAGTGGGAACCGGTGCTGGAGGAGTGTCGGACGGTATGCCTGTCGCGAGAGTGATGGGCTGCATCAGGGGGCAGCTGCAACCTGATTGCGCCCGTTGGATTTGGCGGTGTAAAGTGCGCGATCTGCGCATTGAATAAGGGTATCCAGACGATCTTCCTCGCCGAGCCGATCCGACGCAGCGCATCCAATACTGATCGTCACAGGGACAGTGACATCCTGGAAAACGACGGAATGGGCTGCAATCGCTGCGCGCAGCCGCTCGGCGACGTGCAATGCGCCTGCCAGATTTGTTTCTGGCAGCAGCGCGATAAACTCCTCACCGCCGAATCGCGCCAGAATGTCGGCATCACGCAGTTCACGCCGCATACGTCCCGCAACGCTGCGCAACACCATATCACCCACACTATGCCCATAGGCGTCGTTGATCATCTTGAAGTGATCAACATCGATCACCAGTAACGCCACGTTATGATGATAGCGCCGTGCCCGCTCCAGTTCGCGCGGCGCCAGCGCAAAGAAGTGGTGACGGTTGAACAGTCCGGTCAGGTGATCGGTCGTCGCCAGTCGTTGCGTTTCGGTGAACAACCGGGCATTGGCGATAGCAATCCCGGCCTGTCGACTGACAACATCCAGCACCGCGCGGTCGTGTTCGGTGAAATGGCGCTGCGTACGTAGATGATAGATCGCCATAATGCCTGATATCTGGTTGCCTGCAACAATCGGTAATCCAAGGGCTGATGGGATGGAATACGCATCATGTGCTCCTGGACTGGTCAGCACAAGATTGTGTCGAATAATACTTTGCCTGGCCTCAACAACCTGCCAGACCGGACCGACTCCCTGCTGAAGCGCCATCAGCACTTCGGGCATGTTGAGGGTGTGAACATTGGACACGCTTCGACGGTCGCTCGAAAGCAAACCGAGTGCGACAGCGTCGGCGCCAACCAGTTCCATTGACAGACGCGCAACGGTGGACAGAATAATATCAATATCAAGTGCACTGCTGATAACGCGCATAACATCAACAAGACGACGCTCGCGTTCCAGTGCATTATGCATCTGAGCGTACAATTGCGCATTTTGGAGTGCCAGCGATACGCCTGATGCCAGGGTGGCCAGTCGGCGTTCGTGCTCCGGACGATAGGCATACGGCGTAAAACTATCGACGCAAATGAAGGCAACGACCTGCTGGCGCACAATCACCGGCGCGCCCAGCCATGAACGAATAGGCGCCGCCTCTTCAATCTGAACCCATGCCGGGTTGTTCAGCGTCTCGCTGATAATCCAGGGTTGTCTGGTCTGGAGCAGCCGTCGCAGGGTTGGTGTCCGCGGAATCTCAAAGGTCACCTGACGGATCGCCTGCCCTCTTTCATCGCCCAGCTGATCGTACCCATGCACCCGGACGACGCGCGCCTGCGCGCCTTCGACCAGCATGACCGACGCGCCGTCACAGGGCATCAGTGCAACAATCTGGTCGAGCACATGGTCAAGCACCTGCTCGAAGTCGAGCAGCGCGCTCAACGTCGCTGATGCCTGACGAAGCACCTCGGCGGCGCGCTGCTCTTCACGCGCCGACTCGAACAGGCGCGCACGTTCGATCGCCACACTGAACTGATTGGCAATCGCAGCAAACATGCGCAACTCAATGACATCGAATGCCTGGATGGACGGGAGGACCAGATTCAAGATAGCCAGCGGGCGATCGCGACTGTAGATTGGAACACTAATATGGCGTACAGGTTCCTGATCGGCTGTGGTGAGATGCGCCAGACGTGGGCAGACAATCGGGTGCGCCACGGCGGGAAATGCATGATTGAGTAACCGCTGCAAACACTCACAGGGATCGCCAGGCGCGCGCGGCGTGAGGTCGATGTGCAATTCACAAGCGCCGTCATGTGCCAGCAGACGCGCAAAATCGCCGCCCTCCACGCCCCACAGCCACGCCGCGCGCGCCCCCAGTTCCTGCGCCAGCGCCTGGACACCTGCCTGCAACTGGCGTTGTGGCTCAACAATGCGATTGAGCGCCTCCAGGACGCTCTTCATAACCTTGAGTTCACGCTGTGCACGTTCGCGGGATGTAATATCCCGGAACAGCCAGAGCCGCCCTTCGTTGTGATCGCCGATACGCAACCCGCGGGTATAGCGTTCGATGATCCGGCCGTCGTGTAAGGTCAACCAGTCGATCACTTCGAGATCAGGATGGGCATACAACCCGTCGATCCGAACGAGAAACTGTTCCGGGTCGATCACCTGATGCGCTAGATCCCAAATGCGGTCATGTTCTGTGGTCGTCTCCATCCACCCTGGCGTCAGGCGCCATAGTTCCTCAAACTGCCGGTTCAAGAACAGAATCTTGCCCGCAGCGTCGGTTATCAACACTGCTTCCGATGTTGCGCCAACAGCAGCGCTCAAAAGTGCAAATTGCCGATCATCTTGCACAAGGAAGTGCATATGAACCACAGCGTCCTTCGTTTGAACGGGCGCCCGCGCTGACGCTATCGCAGCGGTGCATGCAAGGATTGCGCCGAATCATACATCACATGGGAACCGGTTATGCCACCGGCAATGTCAGATAAAAGGTGCTCCCTTCGCCTTCGGTGCTGGTTGCCCATATGCGTCCGCCGTGACCTTCAACCAGATGTTTGGCAATCGCCAATCCCAGTCCGGTGCCGCCGGCGTTGCGTGTACGAGCACGATCCACTTTGTAGAATCGCTCGAAGATTCGCAGGAGATCGCCGGCGGGGATTCCAATACCGGTATCAGCAACCGACAGCAGCAACCATTGTCCAGGCGGATGCGACGCTGGCAGTCCGGGAGGCGCGGGGGCGCCTTCCCCGACCGTGATCATCGTGCCAGCAATTGTGATCCTGCCGTGTTCAGGCGTAAATTTCGAGGCGTTATGGAGGAGGTTCAGGAGCACCTGACCGATGCGGTTCTCGTCGATCAATGCGTGCGGCAGATGATCGGACATGCAGCATGTGACTTGCAGGCTCTTCCGTTCGAATTGTGGGCGAATACGTTCGATAATGCGCTCGACCAGCGGTGCGACTGGCGTTGGCACTAACTGAAGCGCTACCCTTCCCGACTCGATCTGCGACAGTTCATGCAGTTCTTCGACAAGCTGGGTAATCGCATCGACTTCCTGAGCAATCTGGCTCAGCATGCGCTGTGCCACCGGCGCCGGCGGCTCCGATTGCAACGTCTCGACCAGGAGTTTGATCGATGCCAGCGGGGTACGGAGCTCGTGAGAGACGTTGGCGACCAGATCGCGCCGCGACCGCTCGAGCTGACTCAACTGGGTCACATCGCGCATCAGCAGGAGCGCGCCTTTCATGCCATGATTGAGCGGAACCGCGCGCAATCGCAGCATCCGTTGCCGTCCCAGCGGTTGCAGGATGCTTTCGCGTGGCTCAGCCGACTTAATGGACTCTTCGACCATTGCGTCCACCTGATAATCGCGTGCGATCGTGATCAGCCCCTGTCCGACGCTCTTTGTCCGGCTGAGGTTCAACAATTCTTCCGCCTGCGCATTGAGATACAGCACACGCCGATCGGCGTCGACCAGCACCAATCCATCGTCGAATGCAGCGGCGGCAGCGTGAAAGAGTGGAGAAAATGTATCAGGAGCGGGCGGTGATGGAGATTGCTGGACAGGCGATTTCCGACGCCATCCCCAGACGAGGGATAGCGCAAGCGCCAGCAGGAGCGTGGCAATAATCCATTCCATCACAGCATTCACGCCGGTTGGCGCCAGATATCAATTTGGCGCTTCAAAGCGATAGCCGATGCCGCGCACCGTATGAATATAGACCGGCCTGCTCGGATCGGGTTCGACCTTTTCACGCAACCAGCGAATGTGCACATCAACGGTTCGACTATCGCCAAGAAAATCGTATCCCCACACTCGCTCGAGCAGCATATCGCGCGACAGCGCCATACCGCGGTTGCGCACCAGGCACGTCAGCAGATCGAACTCCTTCTGGGACAGGCTCAACTCCATATCACCGCGCCAGGCGCGCCGTGAGCCGGTATCGATCCGGATCGACCCGGCGTCGAGCACCTCGCGCATCACGCTGACCCGGCGTTCGGAACGGCGCATGATGGCGCGCACCCGTGCCAGCAACTCTCCGAGGCTAAACGGTTTTGCAACGTAATCATCGGCGCCAAGCTCGAGACCTGCAATACGATCAATTTCGTCCTGCCGCGCGGTCAGGATCAAAATAGGAACCTCGCTTTCCTGGCGCAGAATGCGGCACACCGAAAACCCATCCAGACGCGGCAACATCACATCGAGGATGATCATATCAGGTTGATCACGCCGCGCCCGTTCGAGACCTACCACACCATCAGCGGCATTGATGACTGAATAGCCCTCACGCTCCAGATTGTATCGCAACGTCTCCGAAAGAATCGGATCGTCTTCTACCAGCAGAATGGTGGACATGTGCATGTCAGCGCTCACAGTTCAGATAGATCGGGCGATGTCAGCATTGGAGCGATCTGGCTGCTCATCCGCTTCCGCCCCGCAATACGCTCATTGCTGTGGACCTGCGCTGTCCACGACGCGCCCAACGCCATCGCTGGCGCGACAGACATAAACCGTCGCTGTACGACCGGTTGCCTGGTGGTATGCCTGCAACAGACGACGGCTGAATGGTTCGACCTCGCTTTGTTCAACCAGGCTCACGGTGCACCCGCCAAACCCCGCGCCGGTCAGCCGCGATCCGTAACATCCCGCCAGACGCTGCGCCGTTGCGACCAGATGATCGATCTCGGGCAGGCTGACCTGATAATCGTCACGCAGACTGGCGTGTGACTCGTTCATCAATCGCCCGAACGCAGCCACATCACCGTATTCGAGCACCTCAGCGCCCTGGAGTGTGCGCCGGTTCTCACTGACCACGTGCCGGGCGCGCGAGCGAATCGGCTCCGGCAGCGCATCGAGCTGCGCTGTCAGTTGATCCTCGCTGACATCGCGCAATGCGCGAATACCGGGATACCACTGTTGGAGCAGCTGAACCGCCGTATCGCACTCCTGGCGCCGCTGGTTGTACGCCGACGCGGCCAGTGTTCGTGGAATGTGGCTGTCACAAACGACGACCGCAACCGTCGGCGGCAGCGGAAGAGCGCGATAGGACAGATCGCGGCAGTCGATCAGCAACGCATGGTCGGCGCGACCAAGCACTGCGATCAACTGATCCATGATGCCACACTGAACGCCGACGAAATTATTTTCTGCGCTCTGTGCCAGCAATGCCAGTTTTTCACCAGGGATGTCCAGCTGATTGAGCGCCTGGAACGCATACCCCACAGCAACCTCGAGTGCGGCTGATGACGAAAGCCCGGAACCGCGGGGGACATCACTGGCGATCAGAAGGTCGGCGCCCGAAAGTGGGAACCCTGCATTCCGCAACGCCAGTACGACGCCGCGAATGTAGTTGTGCCAGGGTCGATGGCTGCGTTCAATATGTTCGATTGAAAACGCATCCTCTTCGTTGAGGTCGGAAGAAGCGACTCGGACCAGCCGGTCGGTACGTGGACACGCTGCAACGCAGGTAGCGCGATCGATGGCGACCGGAAAGACGAAACCATCGTTATAATCGGTGTGTTCGCCGATCAGGTTCACACGCCCCGGCGCGCGAACGACGAGATGAGGCGGGAAGCCATAGCACTGTTGAAAGCGTTCGCGCAATGATCCGACATCAAGCATACCTGGCTCGTCGGTGTTCAGATTCGGATTGTTTCGTGTCGCCGCGCATATTATACCATGCAGGGGCGCTTCTAATTGCGCCGGTTGTATCGTTCTACTTAGAGAGAGAGCTCATCAGCGTGACTTTTGCTCTGCAGACGCGGTTTCCTTCAGGGGCTCTATCAGGCAGGGCATCGCTTCAGCACACGTTGGGTTACAATGCAGTTCGTTGCGCGCGTGCCTCAGCACATGTGTTGATAGTTAGAAGAATCTCTTAGTCAGGAGACTTGTATGCATATGGCAACCCTGTTCCACCGTGTGTGCAGCCTTATCGTACTGATCGCGCTGCTTGGGGGGATCGCAGATGCAGCGCGCGCCCAAGAAACTGACCCGGCATCTCAAGAAAGTGGATCAGATATTGTTACGCTGGCGCAGATTGGTGCAACCGATCAAACCCTGAGCGGTGTGTTTGACGGAACCCGCTATCTCTTCAGCACGCCGGCAAACTGGAACCTTGAATCAGGAGCGCAGGTGCGCCTGGATGTCGCTGTTTTCTTTCCCCTCGGCGACGCGCAACAGCGTCTGGGGGGCTTTCTGGAAGTCCGCTTCAACCGTGTGTTGATCGGCACAGCGGAACTGACGAAACCGGGCGAGCAGCGCCTGACGTTCGATATCCCTGATCAGGCGCTCACACCGGTGCGCAGTGATGGGCGACATGAGTTAGATGTGGCTCTGGACAATCCGTCTGGTTGTGATGTTACTCCGAGCGAACGCACGGCTGTCGTGATTCGCGAGACATCGCGCTTCGTTTTGCCTCACTCTCTCACACCGCTCAATACCGACCTTCGCAATCTCCCGCGCCCGATCTTCCAGGGATCGTTCGAGCCGGATCAGGCGACGATCATTGTGCCCGATACACCATCGCTTACCGATCTTCAAGCGGCTATGACGATCGCCGCGAGTTTCGGTCGGCTGACCGACGGGCGGTTGCAGATCGATCTGACCACGGTTCAACGTCTGTCTCCTCAGGCGCGTACCGGGCGTCATCTCATTCTGGTCGGCAGCCATACCGGGCTGGCGCCAATTGTGCGCAATCTGGCGCTGCCTGCAGTTCTCAACGACAAAGGGTTTAACGCCCCTGGCGCAATGGACGATGATGGCATCCTGCAGATGATCGTTTCGCCCTGGAATGCGGAGCGCGTGGTTCTGCTGGTGAGCGGCGGATCGGATGCGGGTGTCGCGAAGGCTGCGCGGGCATTGAGTGCATTGCCGGTGCGGATCAATGGACGGCCTGATCTCGCGGTTGTGCGCGATCTGCCTGCACCGCCTGTCGAAGTTCCGCTGGCGATCGACCAGCGCCTGAGCGATCTTGGTCTGGAGCCGCGTGTTATCCGTGATCGCACCGGAACCTTCGATCTTCGGTTCAATCTCCCTGCCGGTCAACAACTCGATGAGGGCGCTTACTTCGATCTGACGTTCAACCACGCCGCAACGGTCGATTTCGGTCAATCAAGCGTCTCGATCGGACTGAATGGCGTGCCGGTCGGCAGCGTGCGCTTCAGCGACGAAACCACGCGCGTGACGACAAGTCGCATTATGCTCCCGTCATCTGCCGCTCGTTCCGGCGCCAACATTCTGACAATTCAGACGAATCTTGCGCCACGTTCGCTCTGCACCGATATCCGTAATGTTGATCTGTGGGCCACGATCTGGCCCGAATCGGCGCTCCATCTGCCAATGAAACCGTCGACTGCCGAACCGCGCCGGACGTTCAATCTCAGCAGTTATCCGCTGCCGTTCACGCTCAATCCATCGCTTGCCACCACGGCGTTCGTCGTTCCGCAGAACGCGCCGGTCGCCTGGAATGCAGCAGCACTGCTGGCGTTCCACATCGGGCGACAGACACGCGATGCCGTCCTGCAGCCGATCGTTGTGTTCGCTGACAATGTGCCGGCCGACATTCGCACATCGCGCGATCTGTTGATCATTGGACGTCCGGCTACGCTTCCCATTCTGGCAGACCTCAGCGATGTGCTGCCGGCGCCGTTCGATCCCGGCAGCGACACGCCGCGTTCTGTCGATACGCCTGTGGTGTATCGTGTGCCGCCTGACGCAAGCGTTGCCTATCTGCAGATTGTCGCTGCACCGTGGAGTCCGGAGCGGGCAGTGGTTGCTGTGCTCGGCAGCGACGATGCCAGCATCGATCAGGCGACGCTCATGCTGATCGATCCGCGTCAGCGTACTCGCCTGACCGGAACCCTGGCGATCATCGACCCGCAACAGCGCGTGACCCTGGGCAACGGGCGCGCAATCGTGACCGGACCTGCGCCGATGCCTGCGGCAACCGCCACGCCGGTTGCCGGGCCGGCGGCGCAACCGACCGCGCAGCCTGTTCAACCGACACCGGTTCCTGCCCAGAATGCTTCTTCGAATAATGTGCCGCTGCTGCTGGCAGCGCTCGTGGCGGCAATTATCGGCATCGGCGCGGTCGTCTTCTGGCGCGCCCCCTGGCGACGACCGCCTGGAACCTGAAGCGGACAAAGATCGTCAGTATAGACAATACCACTGGTTTCGGCGTATACTCACGTCTATGCTGATGCAACGTCGACTGCAACCTGCATACAGAACGATCCTGCCGTTCGTCCTGTGCCTGCTTCTGCTCCTCACGCCTGCGCTGGTTGTGTCACCGGCGCAGGCGCAGACGCCTCTCCCGCCCCTGGTCTTTGTGGCGCGCAGCCGCCTGGCGACCGGCGATTACCTCTTTCCACGCGATACCGGTCCAGCGGGGCATTTGATCACCGGCATGACAAAATTCGCGCCTGGCTCGAAGCTGCTCATCCGCGATCAGGAGGGTCAGTTGCGTGTACTGATCGATACTGCGCGACCGGCGGGTGATCCGCTGAACCCGCTGGGATTGCGCGATGTGCAATCGCCCGATGTGTCGTTCGATGCGCGCCGCATTGTGTTCGCCGGCACGTTCGGACCGGAAACGTTTCGCAATCAGCCGAACGGTCGCCCGTACTACTCGTGGCGATTGTTCGAGATCGGCGTCGATGGTCGTGGCTTACGCCAGCTCACTCGCTCGGATCGTGATATAACGATTCCCGATGGACCGGCGAATGCCGAAGCATATGCGTTCTATGATGACCTCTTCCCGGCATACCTGGCGGATGGGCGCATTGTGTTCAGTTCGTCGCGCTATCCGGCGCGCTCACCTTACGATGGACGGCGGGCATTCAACCTCTACATTATCGACGGCAATGGCGAGATGATGCGCCGCCTGACCACCGAACGTTCTGCTGCGCTCCATCCGGCGCCGCTTCCCGATGGCAGCATTGTCTTCAGCCGCTGGTGGGTCAATTTCAATCAGCCGAGTGAGCGTGGCATCTACAACCGGATCGACAATCGCGCCGGCACAGAGATTGCCCGCGACCAGAGCGGGCGACCGATCATCGTTGAACGCCGCATTCAAATCACTGCAACGGTGCAACCAGCCCCGGCAGCGTCACAGCCAGCCGCGCCGCCGAAACCAACACCGATACCAACTATTTCGTTCGTGGAGAAGGTCGACCCTGCAACCGGCAGTATTGTGCGCCTGACCAAGACCCCGGCGCCGCCGTCGCCAACGCCGCGCGCGCGCCCGACTGCCACGCCAGCGCCGCCGTCGCAGGGCGGCGCCTCCCGCACGATTGTCGTCGAGCAACCGATCACCGGGTATCGTCTGCCGGACGGGACGCTCGTCTATTCCAATACCAACGCCACCTTCAACCCGGCGCGCGGTCGGCTGGCAGACGGTTTCCCCATCCGCGACGCGCCGAATACCTGGCATCTGATGGCCATCGAAGCCGATGGCAGCGGTATGCGGCGCTTTGCCTGGACGCCGCGCTACGCATCGGCGCTCACAAATGATGGCGGTCTCGATACATACAATGCCGTACAGCCGGCTGTCGTTCTATCCGGCGGCGAACTGCTGGTGGCGTACACAACACAGCGCGATCAGACGATGGCGCATTCGACGCTTTATACCGGCATTCGCGTTGCGCGCCCCGGCATCGAAAATATGGCACTGAATACCACCGAATCGATCGCCGGGTATCGCTGGGACGACGGAACCGCTTTTCGTCCGCCGTATGCGCTTGCACCGGCCGGATTGCCCGATGGACGGATCATCTTTTCGCAGACCGCCGCGACACCCGCGCCTGCACAAACCAGCACATACACGGACACTCGCAACGGGCGCACAATGACACTGCGCTTGCAATCATCGTCGTTGCGCTATGAACTGCGCACGATCCATCCCGATGGCACACAGAACGAGCGTGTTCCGCTCGAGGGATTGTCAACCGATTATGACGCTGTGGAAGCCAGACCGATTGTGGTTCGTCCGGTTGGTGAAGGACCGGGCATGTGGCGACTGCCGCGCGGCGCGCCGCCGCCGGTCAGCGATGATCCGCTGGAGAGTAACGTACCGTTTGGGCTGCTCGATACGTTCGGCAATCCGGCGTATCCCTGGAGCCGCCGGAGCATCCAGAACGTCGAACTGGTCGCGGTGCGCAACGCCAACGTCTACGCCAATCCGCCGCTCGAATTTCCGTTCATCAACAATTCACCACCACCAGGGAGTGTAGCATTTGCGGATATCTACATCGACGCCAATCAGTTTGGCGGCGCCACATCACGCGCTCCTAACCCGGACGACCAGGCGCGTGCGGTCAAGTGGCTGACCGTTCCGGTAAATCCCGACGGTTCGTTCATTGCCTCTGCGCCCGCCGACGTTCCCACATTCATCGTGCTGCGCGACAAAAATGGACGCATCGTGCGCGGCGGCAACCGCCACACGCTCAGCATCGCGCAGGGGAACTCAGCCGCTCGTCCCGGGCAGCCGATGTTCTGCATCGGTTGCCACATGGGGCACGCAAGCGGCTCAATCGCCAATCCGTCGCTCGCGGAACGCGGCTGGACGAACATCGCTCCAGCGGCTGCTATTGCTGCGTCGTCATCGGTCGAGAACGGCGTCCCGACACGGATCAATGACCGGCGCGGGTATGTGACTGCACCCAACGGAACGTTCGTTGATCGCACACCGCCGTGGACGGCGAACGGTGGCGCGGGGCAGTGGATCCGTCTGGAGTGGCAACTGCCGATGGCGATCCTCGAAGTGCGTCTGGTCGGTGCGGAACCGGGTCAGGAAGGGCGCAGCGCTGATTACGAGATAAGCGGCGAACTGCGCTTCTATCTGCGCGGGCAGGAAATCGCCGGAACCGCCGGAACCATCGAGGCGGTTGCACCTCTCTCACGCGGCGGGACGCTCATTCGTCTGCCGCAACCCATCGCCGCCGACCGGATCGAGTTCACCGTCACCGCCGTGCGCGGGACACAACGTGGCGCACCAGCGCATGCCGCTCTCAGTGAGATCGAGGTCGCCGGGCAGGGCGCAACGCCGGATGCGCTCGGCGTCGGACGTTAGCGTATGCAGCAGAACGGTTGACGCGATGCCTGAGAACTCTTTGCATCCTGGCGCCTGCGCGTTAACCGTTCCGTATCGTGCAGCAGCGCGCTATGCCTCTGCAAAGAACGTTCGGAGGGCGATATACGTCTCTTCCGGCGCTTCTTCGGGGAGAAAATGCCCCCCTGGAACTGCGTGCCCACGCACATCGACCGCGTGCTGACGCCAGACCGCCAGCAGATCGTAATGACGGCCGACGAACCCTTCCGCTCCCCAGAGCACCAGCAGCGGACAGGTGACCGGCGTGTGCAGGTCGGCTTCGTCGTGGCGCAGGTCGATGCTCGCCGCTGCCCGGTAATCTTCGCAGGTTGCGTGGATCGTTGCCGGGTCGCTGAAGCAGCGCAGATATTCAGCCATCACAGCAGGCTCGATTGCGGAAGGCGTCCGCCCCCAATGCGCGAGTTTCCTGCGCAGATAGTACTCAGGATCGGCGCCGATCAGGCGTTCCGGCAGATCGTAGGGTTGAATGAGAAAGAACCAGTGGTAGTAGGCTTCGGCAAATGTGCGGTCGGCGGTTGTGTACATGTAAAGGGTTGGCGCAATATCGAGCACTGCGGCGCGGATCACGGCGTCGGGATGGTCGCGGCAGAGGCGATGAACGACGCGCGCACCGCGATCGTGTCCGGCGACCATAAAGCGCGTGAACCCGAGACTCTGCATCACCTCGACCATATCCTGCGCCATGGCGCGTTTACTGTACGCCTCGTGGTCAGGACCGCCGGCGGGCTTGCTGCTATCGCCGTACCCGCGCAGATCAGCGGCGACGACCGTGAAATCGGCAGCCAGTCGTGGCGCAACTGCCCGCCACATCAGGTGAGTCTGCGGGTAGCCGTGAAGGAGCAGGAGCGGCGGACCCGACCCGTCCCGGACGAGATTGATGACCGCCTCCTGCGTTGTGATTCGCAACTTCTGAAAATCATCGAACATATCATTCTGCCCACGGCGGTCGTCGGCGCGCTTTGAAGGCGGCGATCCCCTCGCACGCTTCATTTCCGATGCGGATGCGCGCCAGCAACTCGATAACGAAGCGCTGCGCCGTCCGGCGCTCACTCTCCCAGACGACATCCACCACCCGTTTCGACGCCGCAATCGCTTCTGGCGCACTCGTCAGGCAGCGTTGTGCACTCTCCATAACGGTTGTATCGAGTTCTGCGGGAGGCACAACCCCATGGATCAATCCAATCTCGAAAGCGCGTTCAGCGCTGAACCGTTCGCCGGAAACAAACAGGGCGCGCGCCTGGCTGACGCCGATTTTGGGCACGACATACTGGGCAATCACGGCAGGTATCATCCCGATCTTGACCTCGCCAAAGCCGAAACGTGCGGTGTCGGCGGCAATCGCCAGGTCGCAGCACGCCACCAGCCCGGCGCCGCCGCCAATGGCAGCGCCGTTGATCCGACCAAGCACCACCTTCGGACACATCCAGATCGTTTCGAGCATCGTCGCCAGTGCGCCGGCATCTGCGATATTCTCCTCAAACGTGAGATCCAGAGCGCGTTGTGTCCAGCGCATATCACCACCGGCGCAAAACGACTCGCCTGCGCCGGTCAACACAACGACCCGGACGCCATCATCACCGGAGAGCGCATCGAATGCCGCGCGCACCTCCTCGATCATGGCGGCGTCGAAAGCGTTATGAACGTCTGGACGGTCAAGCATTACGGTTGCAATCGAGCCATTGCGTGTGATATGAACCGTCATCAGGCATGCTCCTCGTTGCGCAGGTAGCGCAGTAATGCGCGGCGCCGCTCCAGACGCCGCTGGCTTTCCGGATCGCCGCCCTGAACCACCTCATCGAGCGTCCGCTGCGCTTCTGGATGGTCGAGCAGGTCGCGGTTCGTGTGGAAGACGCTGAGTGCTGCAGCATCATCTTCAGCATTCAGAAACGCAAAAATCGCCTTCCCCTGCGGCGTCTCGGTCCATGTTTCACGGTAGACGCGCAGTTGCGCCAGAGCGACCAGGCGCTGCCGAAGTCCCTCAGCCGCGTCCTGCTCTCCGGCATCGGCGAACTGTTGCGCCAGATGCTCCACTGCTTCGATAAAGGCATCGGTGAGTGTGAACGACCAGCGGTCGGCAACCTGGCGTAACTCCTCCAGCGTCGTAGCCGCCAGCACTGCTCGAAGTGCGGCAGGAACGTCCTGATCCGCCTGCTGGCGAATGTCCATCAGCCATGCCAGACGTTCCCGCAGGACGGACGCTGACGGGTCAGCTGCCAGCGTCTGCGCTGCCGCCAGAAAATCGTCACTCAGCGCCAGCGGCTCCTGCTCGACAAATGCCGGCAGATCCGCCCGATCTGACAACGCCATCAGGTGCGCCAGAACAGACTGGAAGTTGCTGTGATGCGTCGGTTCGGTGTCCATGAAGTCTCCATCACATACGGAATACGCCAAACTGTGTCGTTTCGATCGGTGCATTGGCAGCCGCCGCGAGACCAAGCGCCAGCACCGTGCGCGTATCGACCGGATCGATCACGCCATCATCCCACAAACGAGCAGTGGCGTAGTAGGGACTCCCTTCGCGCTCATAGGTTGCCAGGATAGGCGCAGTAAACGCCTCGCGTTCGGCAGTGCTCAGGTCGGCGCCGCGTGCGCGCAGCGCATCAAGGCGCACAGTCAGCAGCACGCTTGCCGCCTGCTGCCCGCCCATCACCGAGATGCGCGCATTGGGCCACATCCAGAGTTGCCGCGGTTCATACGCGCGTCCACACATCGCATAGTTCCCGGCGCCGAATGAACCGCCGATGACCACCGTAAACTTCGGAACCTGCGCATTCGCAACCGCCATAACCATCTTGGCGCCGTCCTTGGCAATGCCGCGCTGTTCGTACTCCTTTCCGACCATAAAGCCGGTAATATTTTGCAGAAAGACAAGTGGAATGCCGCGTGCGCAGCACAGTTCAATGAAGTGTGTTCCCTTGAGCGCACTCTCCGAGAAGAGCACGCCATTGTTGGCAATGATACCGACCGGTGCGCCGGCGATGTGCGCAAAGCCGCAGACCAGCGTCTCGCCGTAGGTCGGTTTGAACTCGTGCATCCGGCTGCCATCGACAATCCGGGCAATCACCTCGCGCACATCGTAACTGGAGCGCGGATCACGCGGAATGATGCCATACAACTCGCGCGGATCGTACAGCGGCTCTTCCGGTTCGCGCCACTCCCATGGCGGAGTGCGACGCGGACCCAAATGTTCCACGATTGAGCGGACAATCGCCAGGGCATGGAGATCGTTTTCGGCCAGATGGTCGGCAACGCCGGAGATGTGAGTATGGACAACCGCGCCGCCGAGTTCTTCAGCGCTGACCTCCTCACCAGTCGCCGCCTTGACCAGCGGTGGACCGCCGAGAAAGATCGTCCCGGCGCCGCGCACGATTACCACCTCATCGCTCATTGCTGGCACATACGCGCCACCGGCTGTACACGACCCCATCACTGCTGCAATCTGCGCGATTCCTTTGGCGGACATGCGCGCCTGATTGTAGAAAATGCGTCCGAAGTGATCGCGGTCGGGGAAGACCTTCGCCTGGAGCGGGAGGAAAGCGCCGCCGCTATCGACCAGGTAGATGCAGGGCAGATGGTTCTGCTCAGCGATCTCCTGAGCGCGCAGGTGCTTTTTCACCGTCAGCGGATAGTACGTACCGCCCTTCACCGTCGCATCATTGGCGATGATCATCACCTCACGTCCGGCGACGCGCCCGATGCCGGCGACGATCCCGGCGGAGGGAACCGGCTCATCATAGACCTCGTGCGCCGCCAGTGCGCCAATTTCGAGAAAGGGCGTCGCTGGATCGAGCAGACATTCGATCCGGTCGCGCACCAGTAATTTTCCACGCGCCACATGGCGTTCGCGCGCCTCAGGGGGACCACCCGCGCGCGCCTGTGCCAGCCGGGCGTGCAGATCGTCAAGCAGCACGGCATACGCCTCCGCATTGGCGCGGAAGGTTGCCGAGTGGGGGTCAACGAACGACTTAATCGTGGTCATAGTCCGAATCGTCAGGTACAACGACGTTGCGTAAAAAGCGAGCGCTCTCTTCGGGCAACGCCGTATTAATGAACATGCCGGTGCCCATCTCGAACCCGGCAGTCTGCGTCACCCGCGGAATGACGGTCACATACCAGTGGAGATGGCGCGCCAGGCGCTCACTCTCCGGCGCCGAACGAATGACGTAATTATAGTCGGGATCGTTCAGACCGTAGTAAATCCGGCGCAGCACATCGCGCAGCACATGCGCAAGGTCTTCGATTTCATCGGCGGTTGCGTTGAGAACATGTGCAGTATGGCGGCGCGGCACGATCCACAGGTGGAACGGCGAATACGCGGCATAGGGAATGAATGCCACAAAATGGCGGCTGGCGACGACAATGCGATCCTGTTGCCGTTCTTCATCCTCACGCATGCGACAGAGCACACACTCGCCATAATCGTCGAAGTAGCGCCGCGCCTCCTCATTGCGGACACGGATGTCGTGGGGAACGACCGGTAACGCCACCGCCTGCGCGTGTGGGTGGAGCAGCGATGTTCCGGCGGTCGCGCCATGGTTTTTGAAGAACACGATATGCTCGATGCGCGGATCACGACGGTAAATTGCCGCGCAGGTCTGAAACGCCTGCAGGGTGGCTATCAACCCCTCAACCGGTTCCAGCGCCGCGCAGGTATTATGCCGCCGGGACTCGACCACAATATCGTGGTAGCCAAACCCTGCCAGCGAGCGATTGATGCCGTTCAGTCGCCGCTGATACTCATCGTATTCCAGCAATGCCGGAAAGCGATTGCGCACCACGCGCACCTGCCAGTCGCCGGTGGCGGGCAGGCGAAAGCGCTCGAGGTCGAGTTCCTCGTTACCGGGGCAGAACGGGCAGTTGGGATCGTATGCGGGGCGGTCGAGGATGCTGCCGCGCGACGGCAGAATGAACTGTTCGGGACGCCGCGCCCGTTCGGTGGCAATAATGACCCATTCGCGCGTTGCCAGATTCTGTCGGATCTCGGGCATGACGCTTCCTGTGATCAGACAGCGAATTCCTGTGCCCGTAACGAGCTCCAGAGGGCGCAGTCCACGCAACTTCTGTCAATTATACCCTTGAACCGCATGTTCGAGATCAGCAATTGCGCGAGCAAGTTCCGCAACGATCGGATGATCGCCCAGCGTATCACGAACGACTGCCAGGATTTCGCGGTAGTACCACAGCATACGATCAGGACCGCGCTTGAAGCGTTGCCACACCGCAGATCCAACCAGCGCCAGGTCGGTAACGATTGAATAGATGTTGTGCAGCGCATCAGCCGCTTTCAGCGCAGCGACTGCTGAGTCGCCATGCCGTAGATGGGCAATCGCCTCGGTCTTGCGTTCCTCCCACGAGCGCTCGACGCCGCCGATCCGCTTCCGTTCCGACACGGCTTCGACCAGACGCGCGACGTTTGCACCAAACAACGCTTCCAGTTCTTGTGGTGTGACGCCGCAATCTTCAACCACATCGTGCAGCAACCCGGCGATGACCACATCCTCATCGAAGCCATAGCGCAGCAGAACCACCGAAACATGGACCACGTGCGTAATATAGGGAATGTCGGTTCCCTTGCGCATCTGCTGCCGATGTGCGCGCGCGGCAAACTGGAGCGCCCGTTCGTACTGCGGAGAAAGTGCAAACGTATTCATCGGCGACCTGAGTGGTGGAGCGCGACTGCCCGACGAATGGGCATTCTGGCATCGTCTGCGTACAGTTGCACTATACCACAATCATCATCATTGCTCTATCGCCACGCAACGGCGAGCCGATGAGTCGCGTCGCTGATTGCCGTTAAGAACGTGTTGCCTCCGACATCTGATTCGTCCGGCGAGCCAGCGAAACCGCGCTCAACGTTCCGGCTATCAGCGTCAGCAACACGACTGTCAGGCACAATCCGGCCACGACATCACTGGCGCCATAGTGGAGATAATTATAAATACGCATCGTCAGTGTGTTCTGTCCTGGCGGCGCGACAATGAGGGTAGCGCCCAGTTCGCCGAGCGCCAGTGCAAAGACCAGGCTCATACCTGCCACAAGTCCAGGCGCCAGCAATGGCAGTCGTATGCGCCAGGCAGTGTGCAGACTGTTCATCTGAAACACGCGCGCAGCATCCCACATCAACGGATCGATGCGGCTGTACTGCGCAATCGCCAGCACAAGCGCCAGCGGCGCAAAACGCGCCAGCGCAGCCAGAACAGGCATCCAGGCGCTATTGTAGAGCGCGCCTGTGAAAGGATGGTTCCAGAGGGACACCAATCCGATGCCCATCAGTGGAGCAGGAATGGCTGCCGGCAGAAACAACAACCATACCGCGAACCGGTTCAATCGTTGTCGTTTGGTTGCTTCCACCAGCATCCATGCCAGCAACAGGCTCAGGCAGGCTGCAGCGCCTGCGACGAAGAGCGACAGCCACACCTCTGGTATAGCCGCTTGAATACTGGCCAGCACCCCCTCGCCGGTCCATGAGAGCCAGAGAAGCACGACGACAGGCACAGCGATCTGACCAATTGCAACGAATAGCGCACCCTTCTGAATCGCACCGAACGCCGGTGTCCAGTCCGGCGGCAGACGCCAGGGCGACACGCCGGGCATGGGCAGGTGTGCAGCAGAGCGGAGCAGCCGTTGCCCGCCTGCCAGCACGATGCCAATCAGCAGCAGCATTGGAACCGATGCAAAGAAAGCGCGAGACGGAGAGTGACTGGCGCTAAACTCGGCGAAGATGTCAAGCGCGTAGGTATTGACGCCGAACAGGGAAGGGACGCTGTAATCGGTGAAACTCAGGAGAAAGATCAACCCGCCGCCGGCTGCCAGCAGCGGGCTGGCGAGCGGCAACAAAATGCGTCGGAACACGGTCGTATCATCATTGTAAAGGCGCGCGGCATCAACGAGAGCTGGAGACGTCGTTTCCAGCCCGGTGAGCGCCACGCCGATGCCGACAGGCAACAGCGCCATTGCCATGACCCAGACGCTCATCCAGAAGCCCGAAGGGGGCGCCACGCCCATCCAGAGAGTCAGGTGATAGATCAGCGCATTCCATGCCAGCGCGTGAATGTAGGGAGGGATCGCCAGCGTCACAAGAGGGAGCCAGCGCACCCATCCCAGGCGACGAGTCAGCCGCCAGGCAGTGCAGACGAACAGAACCCCCAATGTCAGATCGATGCAGACCACACAGGCGCTCAACGCAACGCTGCGGAAGAGCAGCGTCGCCTGTCGCCCTGAAGGAAACGCGAGCGACAGCGCACTGTCGGGCGCGCGTAGCAGCAACTCAAAGCTGACGCCAATCAGCGCCGCCGCCGGACCGAACAGCAGCACGCCGGCCAGCAGCCAGGGAATGAGTGTCACAAGACGAAGCGCTGGAAGGGTTGGACGCGCTGCGGGACGCATTACCGCACAAACAGAACCTGAAGATCGGCGCGTGCTGTTTCGAGCATCTGGTAGATGTCATCGAACGCAATCTGCATCCCGCGCACCTCACTGCCAACCGCGCAGGCGGGCTTCACCGTCGTTGGCAGCGCGCGGGAAGGAACCTGGATCCAGTTCATTTCCACCAGCCGCGCTTCGACCTCAGGGCTCAGGAGGTAGTCAATCAGAGCCTGCGCCGATTCCGGGTTAGGTCCTCCGGCAATCCGTGCGACGGTATTTGGAATCATCAGTGTACCAGGCTGACCATCAGCCTGATTGGGGAAGATCATTTTGACCGGCGCCCCCCGCTCGATAGCGCCGCAGGCGTCGTCCGTATCGGTCAACCCCCAGGCGAGTTGCCCGCTCGCCACCTGATCGCGCACCACCGAGTTCCCGTCCAGGATGCGTATGCCGCGCTGCGCGACCTGCTGGTAAAACTGCCGGGCCTGATCGGCGCCTAGCAGAGCATAGAGTGCAGCAGCCTCGGTTGAGGTAGTGCCGAACATCGGATACGCCATGCCGACGGTGTCGGGAGGGTAGGCTTCCGCAAGCAGATCAAACGTCGAAGCCGGCTCGTTGTCAGATGCGACGCGCCTGGTATTGACAAGGATCACCCTGGCGCGCCCGCCGAACGCTGCCCAGTATCCCTGCGGATCGACATAGTTCGCCGGCAGTGCGCTGGCAGCAGAGAACGTTGTCGGTGCAAGCGCGCCTTGCTCTTTCAGGTAGAGTGTTTGCAGGAATTCCCCGTTCCAGAACACATCTGCGCGCGGATTATTCTTCTCAGACACCAGCCGCTGCACCAGTCCCACCGTTTTTGTGGCTTCAACATCGTACACCGCCTGGACGCGAATACCCGTTTGTTGCTCAAACGTCTTCAGGATCGGTTCAGCGTACACCTGGTCTACCGATGTATACACAACCACACGCCGCCCGGCGGAAACCCATCCACAGGATGCCAGCAGCCAGAGCGGGAGGAGCAGCGCCACTCCTGTTGCCATTAGCGCGCGCACCGGGCGTCTCATCAGGTCTGCTCCTTTCCGTTGCCTCCTCAAGCAGTGTGAAACGTAAACCGCGTGTTACCGACCAAGATTGTATCGCCATTAGCCAGATCAGTAGGACCATTAATGCGAACACCATTCACCCAGGTGCCATTGCTACTGTTAAGATCGATGATCTGATATCGTGTCCCTCGACGTTGAATGATCGCATGATGGCGCGAAGACTGATTATCGTGCAATGCCAGATCATTATCTATCTGACGTCCGAGACGCAATGTCTCGCCGAGCGGGAACCTTTGATGCGCCAGCGGGCCGTCCAAGACGACAAGCCAGGCGGTCGTAGGAGGTGTAGCGTACAGCACCGTCCTGTCCGAGTCAACCGTAGGTGCTGAGATGGTGACATCATGCGTCAGCTGTTGTGCCCCGCAGTTCAGACAGTATCGCGCGGTCGCGCTGATTGGTGAACCGCATTGTGAGCAGGTCCGGGTTGGCGTCTCAGGCGAACGGGGCAGGGAAGGAGCAACCAGCGCATGCGGTCTTGACCTTACGGAGACGGTTTGCACTGGCTGATCGCTACGGACTATCGGAATAAGATATTCGACATAGTGAGCCTGTCGTCCTTGATCGAGCAGCGCCGCGATCCACTGTTGCCCTTCCTGGATACTCTTGAGTTGACAGATGCGAATCTGGGCAGGGGAAAATTCGAGCAAGAACAAGCGCTGATTGCCATGAAGAAAGACGCCACACATTGTGTTCAGATCTTCCCAGGTTTGTAATGTGATGGTAAGCGTGCAGCTATCCCCTGCCGAGAGCGCCTGCGCCAGTGGGTTCCCGGTTCTCCCCAGTGTAAGGTGCTGTCCGCTGGCTTTGAAATAACCACGCTCAATCAATAGATCGAGAAGGTCTGATAGTGGGAGATCAGCAACTGTTGAGACGCCCCTCATGCCAGCAGCATTGAAAATATCCAGCCAGGCGGCGCTCTTCTGAAAGGTTTCCAGCAGCTCAGAAGTCAGAAACGCATCGCTTTGCAAATCAGAGCGCATCAAGGCCCAATCTGCCAGGGAGCATGCGTGTTTGAAGAGCAGGAAGGCGCCGAAAGGCAGATCATCACGCAGGTTTTCATTCACGCCTGCCGTAAACCATCGCGGTAGCAGGTCTTGAGCCAGTTGATGCATCGGCATAACATCGTGGAGAGACATGCCGTACTCATCCATGCCGTACTGGACGATGCTGTCGCCTGCCTGTGCAAAGCGCGTGAGACTGGCTTTTCCGCCTGCGCGAATCACAACCGTCAGCGTGGCTGCATTGACCGAGGTCAGAGTCAATGCTCTGAGCAAGCCTGCAGGAAACGGCTTTTCAGTCTGTGCGCCAAAGTAGTAATCCCTGGCGGACAGTTTTTCAAAGACAGTGTACGAGGTTATCAGACCCGTATCTGGTGCAGGACCGCTATGCAACCAGTCAGCGAGCGCTGAGCCGGGCTGTACTGGCAGGTGCAATAACCACGCCAGCGCCCATGCTTCGATGCGGGTCAACGTATAGGCGCCCATTATCACCCTCCAAACATACGGCTGCGGAGGCGGTGTATTCGCGCAATTCCCTCTTCACGGCTAATTTCTCCTCGCGCGACCTGGTCTTTGATTCGACGTAACCCATGAAGGAACTGATCCTGTGTCTGGATATCGGCATCTGCGGCAATCTGACCCTGGGTGTTGGAAAAGTATTCTTGAGTGGTTCTATCCCACGCATCCGCTCCTTTGTCAAGACATTATCGGAAAGTTATCGCATTAATTAGAATGAAAGGTGTTGTTTGACAAGATTATACATATATGCTATGATAGCAGGAGGAAGA